>Ga0210059_1000191_pt1 | contig 65014 bp, 35 predicted proteins | sample Ectturendosymbi2_FD_188042 | JGI IMG/M metagenome (GOLD analysis project Ga0210059, IMG submission 188042) | Ecteinascidia turbinata endosymbiont from Florida, USA - Sample 2 (SPAdes) (version 2) | ecosystem: Host-associated > Tunicates > Ascidians > Unclassified | place: Key West, Florida... | reverse complement strand
CTTTAGGATCCAACAGTTTGTTTCAAGCGTATCAACTGTAAATTACACTATGTTAGGAATTTGCTTTGAACGTTTATGCACATCACTATCACTTTTAAGCCTGCTGTTAAGACCCCGCCATCTGTCAGCTATACGCTTGTGCTGCTATCATAAGCCTGAAAAATAACGAATACAAATTAATGAATGTAATACGGAACTATAACGATAAATATATCGGTTGTGCTTTGTTGGAATTTCAGCTGGCAAGTATTCACACCAGGCAAATGTTACGAGGCTGACGTAATCTTGCCATCATTGGTCAGAGCTTACTTTTTCTGGAGTTGGCGCGTTTCTACAATAGGGTCGATTAAAACTAATGTAGTAGAAACCAGGCAGGAATTATTATTGTAATAATGTGAACGTCACAAAAATCTGTCTGTGTTTCCGTTTTGCTGATGTAACACAGAATGTTGACATGCGCAGTTTTAAAAATTTGAGACTTAGCAAACTGTTGAGGCTGCTGTTTGCGACCCACTTTGGGGTCGCGACCCACCGGTTGGGAACCACTGGCCTACGTGATCTTACATAGATACAAAATGTGCAATATAGTTCTAATCATTCAATGCTACAATACACATCGTGTATAGTTTAAAACTTGCAACGATCCCTTTTTATTAAGGATAGTGATTCCTTTGTACTATTTCACAATGAACAAAACATTTTCACTGATAAAAAAAATTAGAAACCCTGATTTACGAGTAAGCCTTGTGAAAAGCACCTCTTAAAAATACAAATTTTCGCAAGTTATGCAAGGAAAATTAAACGTTTGACCTTTAGAAATGAGTATTTGAATTGTATAGTTAATATACCTCAACTTGAAGTCCAGTAGTCCAGTAACTAGCCTAGGCAAAAGTGAGGCAGTCGAATCAATGTGGGAAATAGGATTTCCAATGTGGGAAATAGGAATCAATGTGGGAAATAGGAATGTGGGAAATAGGATTTATAGGAAATAGGATTTCCTATTAAAAATTTGCTGATCGATTCCTTGTTTATCTGTCACCAATTACGGATCAACGAAAGCACAACTTCAAGCAACGTGTTGGTGACTCAACCATACAGTAACAGCAGTAAGACCACACACAGAAAGGTGGCCTTGAGATCGTAAGGTTGCCTAACGTAATCAAGGGGGGTATAATCTTTTGTAGTTGTTGGAAAGGGGAAACGCAAAATTTGGTACAAATGTAGATTTGTTGAGAAACAGGATCAAACAATTAACTGCAGCGGAATGGCAAACGATTTTTTAATTGATCGCCTGAAAGAAATGCGATCGCACAGTCAAATTTGTACGAGTGAAAATCTAAGATGGACCTAGTTTTCGATGACACAGAAACGCACCCAAAACCTTTTCATTCAATATTCACGCTAAAATATTTTCTTTACGAAACACATTGCTCATTACACCATTCACTTTTAAGGTGTTTCACCTGATCACCGGTCAGCACTAATGCTTTGAACTACTTCAGACACGTTTGCATTCCGCTTAATTTTTCATTCGTTCTAAAAACATTGGGAAAACGCTTTGTCTAAGGCAATGGGCTTGAGTTTATTTTTTATTGATAAATAGCTGCAACAAGTCCAACGTTGCATCTCCTTCATTGTGTTTTCCTTATTTTTGAACGGAGATCAAGAACGTTAGACCCAGCAGAAGCGAAAACGTTTTGATTTGTTGTCGACGAAAGCAATGCCGAGTTAAAACTTTGTGGTCAGAGGGTATGTTTGAAGCAATTACAAGCCGTTTTCAGTTGCTCTTAGTATTTGACAGACGTTTTCAGTTGCTCGCATCAGGTTTCCGTCCTTCTCTATTACGGTCGAAAGTGAACCACTGAGTGTGTGCGTAGTGCCTGATTGCGTTTTGTTAATCTGTTACGTAATTTCCCTTTTGTGATTCATCGTTACCTTCTGACCGCGGAATTGTGATTTGACAAACCTCAGTGCAACGTTTTTTTTGCTCACCGCTCTATAAGCATTTCCCACCCTTTCCACTGTCCGTTCACAAAAGCAAGACTTCAAAGATATTTTTCATAGTGGCACTGCAGAAAATTTTGGTGCAAGCTGATAGAGTAATTTTGTCAAAGTGGCATCACTAAAAAAACAAGCAGTAAAAATAAGTCTCTTGACGAATATTTCATTTCTGAAATTTTAATTTTGTCAAAATGGTTCATCATGTTTCCTGAAATTTTAATAAAATTATGTCAACATTGACGAAAATAAAATTTCTTCCTCAAATCTTTTTTCCTGCAGTCATTGGCGACTGCAGTTGGCAAATGCACCAAAGATGTTCTTTCAGATAAGCAAACCTATGCAAAAGAAGCAATATTCTGTATTGCGCGACAGTTTTCACATGTCTTATAGAATGAGACAACTAAAAACGCATTGAATTCTGAACCAGTTTCAAACAGTTTTGCAATACACATTTGTGAAATATTCAAATGCTAAGTCTTCACATTTAGCATCGAGTTTTTCACACAATTGCCATTAGTACAAAACTTCGCTATGTTGACAGATTTTCCACGCGTTTAATTTTCCGCACATCCGAAAGTTGATTCAAAGTGAGATTTTTTGCATTGCTGAGTTTGACCTCTTTGTTTTTTTCTTGGCGTGTTTTTGATTCATTGTTTGTGTTTCTCCAATGGATTTGCTTTTTCACGTTGCTTGTACTGTACTTCTGGTGTCAAATGCGTTGTTCATTTGAGTTATGTTTCATTAGATATGTTTCAGATTGACCGGAAAGGGTCATTTGTATATATTTCATCTTGTTAAAGCCCATCTCGAAACACAGAGCAAAGGTTTGGCATATGAAACATCAGCAATTGATATACCCTACCTAGAAAAGCTGAACAGCGGGAAAGAAGATTTGCCAATGCTACGCAAGCCAGGGTAAAAACAGTTTGCCAATGCTACAAAAACTAGGGCAAAGGCCAGAACGGCGGCTTGCGTAACAAGATAATGACCTATTCTACTTACTGTATGAGAGCTACGCAATGACAATTACATTGCGCATGAAACACTACGATTTATAACATTAATCAATACAAGTTAAGGTTTAATTTTGGAATGGCCTTGTATAACATTAGCGAATTTTTTGAATGGTTCCTTTCTGAACGTTGACTTAAAAATCGGGGTTTATGATTTTTTCATCAATGAAAATGTTCATTTTTATTGACAAATATTGTAAAGGCATCGCTATCTTTTCATAACACCAATCATTGCAACAAGCTGAATACCGTGATATTGAAAAGCTATGTTACGCATGCGGCATCGATGCAAAATCACAATGGCATACAAGATATAGCAATGATCTACATATACCTAATTCCGCTTTCATTTCTGAAAAGCTCTGCATCTGCACCTGGCACGTACTTTAAAATTTCATAATCGCGTCGTCAAGGCACGCTTGTTTTTCAAAATTGAAAATACAATTCCGAGGGATATTTTTTCCCGTTTGCTTTATTTGTGAATTTGCAAAGTTGAACATGAATAAATATTGCAAGGTTGAAATGTAGAAATATATCATAATACTGAAAGGTTGTATGCTAAATCGATAGGAGCGAACGCTTATAAATCAATCACACTGATTCTCTGGAATTCTAGCATATGCACCTCTTTCGAATTCTATATTTGCCTCATTCTCTCATATGCTACCTTATCTCTCAAATGCTTGATTTGAGGATTCTTTCGAATGCTAGTTCCTCTGTCGAATCTCATGTTATTCTCATTCTCTCGCATGGTAGTTGCTCTCTCGAATGCTCCGAGAACCCCATGGGTTTTCATAGATTTATCGCCTTGTCCACCTTTAGCAGCTAAACAGCAGTGGTTTGCTGTTTCCGATCGAGCTTGCGTCCGAAAATCGCTCTTGTCGTTGTCACTCTTTTCGCAGCGTTTTCCACGCGTGCGTTTTCCATAAATCAATCTTGTCGCTTTCACTCTACTCGCAGCAGCTGCCAATTGAACATGCGTCCACAAATCGTTCAGTGTTAGTCCCATTCATCGTAAATCGCACCGGTCGCCAGGCGGAAATTCGTCCACAAATCGCTTCTGCCACCAACGCACACCGCCGTTCGAAGACTCCTTGAATTTTATGGCAATAGGCGTGTTGGCCCGATCTGATGCCTAAAATCCGTCAAGAACCGTGGAGAACCCAAAGTGTTTGGTGTGTGAGGAAATCTTGACAATAACTCACCGACCGATTGCGATAGAAAACCAATGTGGGCATCATACGATTTTTGTGTACGTTTTGATAAGCAAAAAGGAGATGCCTTTGCATTTGAAAATTTTCCACACGTAACAATGACGTCAAGGGACGACATGGTGACGTCACACTGCCAGGGAAAATTTCAAATGAAAAAGAAACTTTTTTTGTTTATCAGAAATTACTTACATTCAGCATCATATGATGTCTTCATTGATTCTGTAGCGTTCGGTCGGTGAATTATGGCGAAATATTGTTGTCATCTTCACCAACAGTGCCGCTTAATAACATCGATATACGCGCGCGGTTTATTCCTAACTGAGAACTGCTGGTCTGATCTTAAACAGAAACGCCGTCCGAGGACAGCCTAGACATGCCTTAAAATGCCTGAAGAACTACGCAGGTTTACTGTTGCCTTAGTGCCGTCCGTGGATAACCTTAAGACCCATCTTCAGCAATTGAATTTAGGCCAAAGAAAACAGGCTAGGGAATTATTCTTTGCCACTGAGAAAGGTGCCGGCTTGAATTGGGCATATTATTACTACAGTAGTTAATGTGTGGAACTATATTCCAGTATCTTGTCGTAACCGGTTCGCCAATATCAATCTGGTGAAATACGTCTACAAATCCCACTCAGTCGAGTAAAATTTACAAGCAATGGACAGGTTCTTACACATAATCATTTGTAAGACTATGGGTAACGCCCTTCTACTTGTTGTAACTTGATCTCTATCGTAAAAGCATTCGGTAAAATTGAAGTATTGAAACGTTCACGCTTCCTCAGGTTAGATCAAACCAAATCAATCAAATCAAAGGCTGTTTCCGCCTAGACACAAGCGCTGCAAAAATACTAAAACAATTTATCCATTGCAGGTGTGATTATGCTTCGACGTTATTTTTCAGGTGCAATAACAGGTCTCATTTGGCAGCAGATCAACCTCCAAAATCACAAAACTATGACTCTTCCTGCATTCTGCCGATGCCATTATTGCCCCGAAAACGTACGTACGGAGACATGAAGCAATTTCATTGCGATGTAGTTTTTGATGACACGATTTCAGTTTTTTCACGTAATCCATTAATTTTACAATTTGGTAGTCACAAATCTGCCAAAACCACCAAACCATGAAATGACAAGAACAATACAACACTTTCTAAATATACTTTTAGCCTTTATATATGCTTGTCTGTGGTAAATTGCTGCAGTACAGCCTACAGTAGAACTCTCGAGGTGTTGTTCAACAACAGTCATTACAAAGTGCTTTGCGTTGGCACAGGAAAAGCTGCAGTGATTGCGTGGGCCCAGGATAGCGCCGGTTTTTTCCTTCGTGTTTTGAAATTATGCACACGTAACTGCTCTCCAACGCTGGGCAATTATGTAACGCACAAGCTGGGTAGGTTCCATTACTCTCTCTGGATTTAACAAGCTACCCACCTGATTCCAACTTATGAACAAAATGCAACAAAGATGCGTTGTTTTGTTAAAAACTATGTTCTGCGAAATTTTTTTAGTTTGAAAGTTTATGATGAAAACACTGTTACTTGAAACAAATATTTTTGAATTTCCTGCCTTACATATTTCTTAGCATCTGCAAACGACGTCTGTGAGGTTATAGCTGCCTCGAACGAAATCTTGAAAACTTTTTCACTAAGTGCCTTATTTTCAGTTGAAATGAACGTGACCCCACATTGGATAATCTAGCAAAGATTGCAGGTTGCTACCGGCGACGTACGGCCACCTGTTGCCACATATCGCCCAATTCTTTTGCGACTCGATTCGGTGCAGAGATTTTCATAGATAAAAATACCGAAAGCAATGTCGGTGTCTTGAATATCCTATCCTGAATCGCATCTAATCCACACGCAGAGGCCCCTGTTTTATTTTTATTTTTTATTTTTTTTTTGCTAATGCGATTTCTGTCCATCGTTAGTAGATTAGTGCAATATTCCAATAGGACGCTAATCATCTTTGACAATAACGAGATAATCGTGTTTGTCGAGGCACTACCTCACCACGCATTTATGTTTTACTTAACATTACAGTTGAACAAACAACGTAAACACACGATTTAACGAACAATGACGTCACGCTTATGCTGACCAGTTCAGGATCCATCGCATGTTGAACACGTCAGTGATTACTCGTTGCACATTTCCTGCTGTGCCGCGCGGCCCATGTGCTTTGTGGTGTGGCGTTTTACGTTTTAATTATTTAATTTGTCAGACAATCAAAGCAGTTGTTTTTGAAATATTCAAAAATAATTCATTATAAACACCACCAGACCAAGACCCAAAGATGCAGGCGCAATGCAAGGCAAGAATTTCCATAAGCATGGTAATGTTGATGAACCTGACTTTTCATGAGGCAACGGTGATTGGCAACACTTGGCTATCATAAAGAACCTATCAGTCCAAAATAATTGCACGTGGTTAAACGCCCATACCTGCACCCAACAAATAATGGGCCCCGGGGGCACGTTCTGGAGACGATTAAGTTTTTGATAAAAATTAATTTATAAAGTAGTTTTAAATCATAAGTCTTTGTGTTTAGAAGCCCTAGATTTAGCGTAAAAATAGGAATTGTGGCTGTGGAGAAGGAAAATTTATAAAATGTTTACTCAAAAGTTTGGGTCTAATCCAGTTGGCTAAAGTACCACTGGGTTGGATTGGAAACCGCGGATTTTTAACATACTTACGTGGGAGGCAGTTGTCGCTCAGGTACTACACCTTCCTTCCAAAGGGCGTAGGCAGAATTGTTGCCAGGGGTGACCAATAGTTGGGCATACCATATGTCCCGAAAGGCTTTGTCCCAGTGTCCCGGTCAGTCAACCAAAAAGTCCCGGTTTGGCATTCAATCAGCGCTCATAGTTCTACACCTGGTACATCAGCCCCCATTTGTTTCATCAAGAATAACATGTGGTCTGATACAGAGGCGCACCGAGATTAGATGGCGCCTGGGGCAAGAAACAAGTTTGACACCCCGATGTTCGAACCTAAGGTCATTAAGGAGTAAATGTACTCAGGGCCGGTTTTAGACCGATTTGACAGATTTTTTCTAATCGGGCCCTGCGCCGAAGGGGCCCCGCGCTCCGTCCACTTACCAAAGCAAACTTACACTTTCTATCGAAGCTGCTTGTGTATAGTGCCGGCGCGGGGCCCAGTGTTTTTCAAGTTGCTTTGAGAGACAAAAACAAAACAGTTCTCACATTTTTCCAACGGTCTCTCCAAATACAGTATAAACTCGCTTTACTACAACCATCACAGTACACCAAAACCTTGCTTTACCATCATCTCGGTATTCCAATGAAACAGTTGCGCTCTCTGAAAATGTCTTTGTGGTCAGCAAGGTCAAACCTAAGGAAAACTCTTGATTTTTCAATAGTTACTACTACATGTCTTCTGAAGGGAACGTTTAGTTCGTAATTGCAAATATGTGCTGCTTAGTGTATCAATAGCGTTGTTCATTTTCGCTCTAGCAAAGATTTGATGAGGCAACCATCTGAGATTATTTGCGAAACGTTTGAAATACACCTAGTTTTAATTATGAATGACTATTTCAGGTGCGCAAAAACAACGGTTCCTTAAAAAGTAACAGAAAATTACTAACAGTTAAGTCATTTGCAAAGTAACAGAAGTGACAATTTAGTTCAAGTGAAGTAAGCCTCATGATGTTCTTGTGGTGAAAATTGCATCATGAAATACCGCCGAAACAAGGGTTATGTCATCAATGTCACAGATTGCTGTCGTAATTTCTGAGATATAGCCTATCAAATTGAAATTTGCAAAAAGTCTGAAACGTGGAACAACTTTCGTTGAAGTTTGTGGCTACTACACTACGTGTTTGTTTTGAAAATTTGAAAAGGAGTTTTAAACTTATTGGGAGATCTACAATCATTACATACATTACTTCAGTATTTATAGAGAAAATAATTTTTACCTTCTCCGGGATATTCAAAACCTGCGGTAATCAGCGGTTTTCACTCTTTTAATCGGTGCTCTATTAAGTGGTTTTTCACTGTAACCATTTTCCACGTGTGAAGTATATAGTGGTAGGCAGGTGTTTTGTTTTTGGCTTTAAAAAGTCGATATAGAGCTATTTATTAAAGAATACATTTTGTTTGTAACTAAGCTAAATATTATGAGTCAAAGACCAAGAGACACAGGGCGAAAATATCAAGTGGAAGTCAAAAGAGGCATAAAGCTAAGGCAAAAATAGACCGAAGCAGAAAAAAGAAATGTGCTTTGGACAAGTATTTAACCACTGAGGATATACCCTCAATGCCACACCACATTCAAGATGGCGACAACGTAGGCAACCAACCTGGTCATGTTACACCAGATAGTCAAAGTGGAAGTTTATGTACCAGAAGTGATACAAGTTTGTTCTTTTTGCTACTCATGTTGTTACGTAGCATTTGCCACCAGGTTTCAAATCAATCGGATAAATTAGATCTTCTGGCGATTATTTAATTATTTTGACGACGTTTCGCCCACCTATTCAAGTACGCTTTCTCAGGGTTTACCCTGTCCATTGAATTCTATGCTGTAGAGGACTTGGCGTCACTTTTTCGGGCCTCGCCTTTATAACATGACCGATTTCTATCATTATGCTTTGATGCACCCCCTCAAAAATTTCTGCACAGCGCTGAGTGGGGCTCCGCAAAAGTGTTTCAAATCGGGCCCCGCACTTGCTAACGCCGGTCCTGAATGTACTACATTGATAAACGTACTTGCGCCATGTTGGGACTTTTCGGCGCCCCCCAGTGTTTCAGCGCCTGGGACATTGTGTTCCCCTTTCCCCCTCGTTACTCCCCTGATCTGATACAGAAACAGAATACTGGAGCGTAATGTGGAAGCACTTATCACCTGTAAAATTAATACTGACTTTTCCTGCTGTGATTTTCAAGAGAATATAACATCGAACAAAGACGTCTTGAAGAAAGTATTGTCTACAGAAAAGTATTGTTGGGCGAACGTGTAAATTTACAAATGCCTGAACATTGTTTTGTTTCCTAATATAATGCTTTATTTTAGTTTTTCTTGGTGTCTTATGTTGTAGCCACAGTTGCTGTGTCGCTTTGAGCCATCTGAAGAGAGATTCGAACCGACGACCCTCCGTGTCAGCAGTAAGAGTTTTCCCAACGGGACCACTTAGACTCTACCATTGCTGCTCTGAATTCAACGTTATATGTGGTGAATCACTGCACCACATTACTTCCCCCTTTCACAAGCTCAAGACGACCTTCAACGGGGGATTCCAGCCACCGACACATTGGCAGCCATTTGTTGCAGTCGCAATGCTGCGTCGATCCGACGACCCTCCGCGTAACATAACAGCAATAGAGTTTCTTTACTCGACTAGGGGTTACATGTGGCGAATCAACACGCCACCCTTAACTATAGGAATCCACAACAGCTACATACTCCAAGTAAGGTATAAACCACCAGTGGTGTAGAAGGGGGGAGTGCAAGCGCACGCCCAAACGTTTTGATTTGTTGAAATGAAAATCCGGGCAAAATCCCTTAAAAACTGGGCAAAATCCCTGAAAATCTGGGCAAAATAGATCCCAACGTCGTTTGACGGCAAAAATTGAACGACATTTTGTTGGCCAAGTTTGGGAAAATTTGGGCGAAAATTTTTTGAACCCCAAAATTGTGCTTGCTCCTACACATATGTGAACCACATTTATGCGATAAGGCTCGTTGTTCTGAAACTTCCCGGTTTTCAATCACAAAAATATGGTATGCCTACCAATGGTGGATGTTTCCATAGGTAGCCAAGTAGATTTTTCCAAGGTGGGGCCACAAGTGGTGAAATTTCATTTTTCTCTCTCGAAACAAAGAAAACAACCTTTTTTGGAAGAATTTAATAGGAAAATGTCTAATTTCAAAATCCGGGGAGGGCGTTTCCTCCTGCCTTCACATTCCGACTACCATGCTTCCTTCCCATTCAAAACCATTTCCATCCACCCAAGACGAAAGTCGACGCAAGCTTGCAAACATTACTGGTCCCGTAATTCGAGGTTTATATTGCCCCGTCTCCATTCAAAGTCTGATGAGAAGAGTCTTGCATGAAATCGTGGAAGGCCTAAATAGTAATAGCTAACTTAATACTTTTTCACCCATTTTGCGATCGTTAGCTTTTGCATCACGTGACACCTATCGGCATTGGTGACGAACATTTCTGGACACATCTCATGCTATTTCAGAAATGTTCATTGGGATACATTCATTAAACAAGTGCCACAAACATTAGCCTAGTCTTTAAGTGTGCTTATCAACATTACATTTTCGCGGTTGAAGTGAAGACCTCCACAAAAGTGACGTTGCGCAATTTCAAAAGAATTGATGTTTTTTGTATGATGTAATGCATTGGAAAATGGTGTTTTTAAAGCGAGATTAATTTAGAGTTCAGACCGTAGGCTTGAATTGCATGTAGAGAAGGGGTCGGGAACCTATTTTTGGCGAAGGGAGCCATGTAACCTACATGTTTTTAATTGTATTTCCGTGAGAGTCATATAACATTTTTCAACACTTAATGCAACTAACTTAGCAATAATTGTTAAGTCACAGCAGTAACCAACACCAAGCGAATCAATCGCAATTTCTTGGTGTAAGGACAGTGTGCCGAATGGCCGTTTACGATCGGCTTTGTTAAACAATTTTGTAGCTGTGTTTAGTGGAGGGGTTCTAATTGGGATCAAATTTGTAATCTTGAGTTTTGATCTCATTAGCAGCACGTAGTTTTTCTTTTTGTTTCATTTGTCGACTTGTGCGCAGGACTGAAGATGTGTAACACACGAAAGTAGTTTCCTTACGCCAATAAATTGCGATTGATTCGCTTGGTGTTGGTCACTCCTGTGACTTAACAATTATTGCTGAATGATGAGTGCAAGCTTGAATCATTGCAAGACGATGGGAGGAGAACCAGGCAGGAGATTCCTCAAACAGCCTGCTGCAAAGCTAGAGTCTGTAATTGTTGTGAAACTAACTAACGTGTATTTTGAAGTAAAATCAACAATTTTAAACAATGGTAAATGTCTTAATTTTATCTTCTTACATTCTTCTCACTGTTAATGCGACGTCTGGTTCTACATGGTGTTACTGATGGCGTTGTAGTCTGGCAGATGGAAAATATCAGAAGAAGTTTCTGTTGTAATAATCGTGTTAAGAAAATACCAAGCGAGCCAGATGCTGTCATTAAAAGATCCACATCTGGCTCGCGAGCCATAGGTTCCCGACCACTGATGTAGAGCGAATCAGTGCATGTGGATTTCTCAGAAGGTTTGACCAGGGTTGCCAAGTCTAAGCAAACCTTTCAAATAATTGCAAAATTCCGCTAGAATCGGCTAGAATTGTTTATCACAAGCTAAATTTTAAGCTAGAAACACTTTTCAGATTTTTCATGCCATTGAAAGAACAGGATCAAAAATTAACGTCCACGCATATTGAAAAAGTTGTTCAACATTGGCAAAGACATGACCATCACAATATTTGGCATTCAGTGTTGTTTTGTAGACGGTACATTCACCTTCAGAGCAGGGGTGACGAACGTATTTGCTGCCTCGGGCCAGTTTGTCAGTTACCGCTGAGTAATCGGGCCGCACAACTTTTTAGTCATAATATGAAACCTATTAGTTCAAGACTGCTGATCTCGCCTGAATGCGAAAGTTCAAGACTGCTGGTCTCGCCTGAATGCTTCGCGGGCCGCACGAAATTCCTTTGCGGGTCGCATGTTCGTCACCCCTGCTTTAGAGGAATCACTTTTCACTACTTGTATCCACTCTTTGAATTTACTTTTTTGGAGTCACTCTTGTGGAAACTTCGGTTGATAGTGTTGCTTCGCTTTCGGCATAGCAGCACTCAAAGATGCCTACATAGATGGTTACGCAACAGTAGTGCCGAAGTGGACTGCTACTGGAGTTTGTATGTTAGGCCGGAGCAGGAACCGGAGTCGGAGTAAAAGTTTTAGATTCGATCCGGAGCCGGAGTCAAGGTTAAAGTATGTCCAAGAACCAATCAAAAATTTTTAATCAGCTTTTAAAATTTCTGTAATGATGCTTGTTGTTGTCAAGCAGAATGGAATTGATGGAAACGAGTTGTCTAACCATCGTCGTCATATATCACCGTGACACTGGCTGGGAGTACCGAGCAGTTTACCACTAAGTAGTAAGCAGTGTCTATCTTGCCTCATGACGCAAAAGCTGTTTCGCAGCTCTTTTGTCGGCAGCTGTACACAATTCTTTGAAGTGGTCACATGACAAGCTCGAAACGCATGGCAAGTTTGGAACCGATGACCTGCTAAGTTCACCGAAACGTCAGCAGCGGCTCAGTCTGAGAGTGACATGTACGGACCAGTGCTGTCATAATATTAGCGCTGGCATGCCATTAATCTTCTTGTCTACAATGCGTACAGCATAGGCTAAACCTGTGGTTCTCAAACGGGAGCCACTTGGTTCACTAAGTGAGGAATTGGGGAGGAAAAGCTGTGGATGAAAAAACTTTGTTTTTTATTATTAGTTTTTTCAGCACATAAAAAGAACTGCACAGCGAGGTTGGCTAAGATGGGAATGTCTACAAAACGCAAGCACAAGCTGCTTCATTATCATCATCGTTTGAGTCAGTTCTTTCAGTCCACTGCTTGGACGCGCTAGATCTCGCGGCTAGTGTTGAGCAGCCAATCGATTTTATCATCATTCAAAACCGTCAGGTCGTGCGGTTCATGGGGAGGTCGACGGATTGGACATTGGAAGGAAACATGGTCAACGGTTTGATTTTCTGCTTCTCACTCACAATTTGCCGAAGTGGCCATACTCCGTTTGTGCAAACAGGAGCGGAAACTTCCGACACCAGTTTAAAGGCGGTTAATCGCATTGTTATTTTCGTCAGATGAACTGATAAGTTGTTGTGCATGGGGTATGAAAGGGTGTCTCGATTTGAGATACCGTGCATTCCCACTCGATGGACAGGCGAGTGTTGAGAGGAACAGATGTTCAGGCGCCATGGGACGGCGTGCTGGAGATAGTGTGGCCCATTGCGACGACGCTCAGCCGGTTAGATGCCTGCGAGGATAAGAAGGGTGTCCGCAGGTTTAGGTCGCAGGTATCCAGTCACAGTTCGTAAGGCGTCGTTGATGACAGAATCAACCAAGCAGGTGTGGGCACTACGGCACCAGACAGAAGCGCAAGGTGGCTGTTCGCAATGTTGTTGTACCAGCACCCCAGCCACAGCTAGCAAGACACCTGAAGAGTGCAATGGGTGATGTCAACTTTTTGCGAAGTGACTCAAGGTGTCGGCGGTAAATGAGTGTCTTGTCCATGTTACTCCGAGGTATGTGGGCTCGGACCGGAAGAGCAGGGTTTCATTGTTGTGGTGGACTTTCAGCTCTCGTTAAGCTTCCTTGTTGCTGAGATGGAAAGCTGCCAACACTGCTTTTGTAATACTGAGCTTTAACCTGCAGGTCCAGAGGTATTCACCTAGGGTTACCAGATCTTTGCTAAGCACCCTTTCCACTGTTTGTCAGTCTCCATAAGCATGCATGATTGCTAGGTCGTTGGCGCATGCATACGTTCTGGAGACGGTGGTTGGCAAGTCAGAAATGCAAAGTATGAAGAGAATGGGTACCAGGACGAATCCCTGTTGGACCTGGACGCCATTCTTGAGGCGTCGTAACCTACTCAGTTTGCCATTAGCGGTGGTAAGGGCGAAGGTGCGATTACCAACCAGCTCCATGATCAAGCGGACAGTGCGCCTGTCAGGTAGCAATCGCACTAACTTGCAGGTGCAGGTTGCTTTAACTGCAGTGACTGATGTTATAAAAGAGACTTCTTGGTTCATATCATCGTCTATTGTTTCTTCACAGTAGGTAGTGTGAAATTTTTGCAATTATCATTTGTGATTTTTTTGGGGAGGAATTTGCAGTGTTTAGGTTTGAAGGGAGGAATGTGAAAAAACTTTGAGAACAACTGGGCTAAACCGTAACCCTAAACACTAACATGTCTCTTTCAGTAGGTATTGTATTTGTCACATTACCACTTCAACCAATCGTACTCGGCTAAATCCAAAATAATCAAAAAACGGAAAATAGTTTTTGATTCACGAGGCAAATAAACACTCTCTTTTTGATATGAGTTGCTTGGAAAATTTCGGAGTGTTAACAGGAGTCGGAGTTGAGTGTTTCAAAATTTTTTTCTTTCATCAAGGAACAGGAGCGGAGTCGATAAATTGTGACTCTGCTCATCTTTGAACTGTAGGGAGAATTCCTAGCATACAGAGCAGTCAATAGACAAAACGTTCAAATCTGAACCTACAAAATTCAACAAAAGACAGTTAACTCGATAGATAACTTCCTACGAATATATAACTATCAAGAAAAATTTGCTGAAAAAAATTGATCAACTGAATCAAATGCCGAAATCGACTGCAATAAAGATGAATAACCGTAGAAAACATGAGCAGGAAAAGTGGGATAAGAAATTAAAGTATGTACCTACAGCCTGCCAACAAAGGTCCTATACACATGCCACAGCTCATGTTCTGTGCTCTTCTATCGTGTACACTGTGGTCTAGGGATGCTACGCCGTGACCCAGGGGCAGATCCAGGGGGAGCGATTGGGGTGATCGCTCCCCACCCCCTTAAAACCTACGACAGTAACTTTATTCACCATTATTTTGTACAATTCGGAAAAAAGCATTCGCGATATAAGGCCATTTTGCCGTCCATTACTCCGTCACAGCAGTGTTGTGAAGTGTACTTCACCTCTCTTTCAGCAGTGAACCCGTGATGAGACTTAACTACCAAACATTACTGAAATCGCCACCACCCCTAACCTTACCGGCTGGGTCCGCCCTTGCCGTGGCCCATCATAGTATCGTACTTAGCGGCTCATCCAATCATCAATCCCACATGCTGACTCGTAAGTGCTCAACTTCATCTCAGTGCTCACTGACTCATTCTCAGTGCTCACTGACTCTTCTCAGTGCTCACTGACTCATTGCTGCGCTGACTAAGTTACTAAACTGCACGAAATAATAACTATCCAATGCCCATGCAAATGCGAAACGAAAAAACTACACAACGACTCATACACAATCAGGCAATCAAACAATTAACGATTAATATGAGGTAGATCAGAATAAATCGGAACAAATTGGTCTTAAAATACTGTTTATAATTACAGCTAAAAATCCGCCAGTTCCAACTCAAATAAGCTAGATTTCAAGCTAGCCGCTACACCAATTATTTTGCAGCTAAACAGGATCAAAATCCGCTAGATCTGGCGGAAAATCCGCTAAATTGGCAACCCTGGGTTTCACCCTTGCATACCGAAGAAAATTTAACGAAATATGCAGTGTCCATAGATGCATATGTAAAGCAGGCAAAACATAGTAACAGTAATGATGAGCAGGCCCGTAACCAGCTTGAGACACCAGGTGGGGCGAAGTGTTTTCTGAGAGGGGCCCAAAATTTTTGAAATATGTCGAATAGTTTTAGACTATGTCCAAAACATTTTTCCTGGGGGGCGAAAAATTTTGCAGAGGGGGCTTCGCCCACTCTGCGCCCCCACCCCTGGTTACGGGCCCGATGATGAGACAGGTGCCGAACAAAGAAAGAGCAAGGCTCAAGATCGAAGATGGAAAATAAGACACAATTCAGTGTGTGAGTGTTTGATTCTGATGTTCAAGGTGCTCCATGAAACCTTTTATCTTTTATAAGCACTAAAGTTGATTTTCTTTCATTTCAAATTCTTTTAAGCAAATTTGAGTGGTGAAAGGGCGGCACGTTTATGGTCGGCCTAGGCGACGCGTAGTTACGCTTCCTCACGGAATCTACTGTACTGTTATGGCTTATTGGCTCCTCCACACGGCTGTGATTGAAATGTAACCATTGCCTTTATTCGTGCACACCACACAAATAACGTGTTTCGAGTTTCATATATTGATTTTTGTTGACAATGATAGCTTTTGTCCTCGAAAGAAGAACATAGTTTCTTTTGAAGCATTATTGGTCAGACCAGAGGTTCATAACCTTTCTCTGACTATGTACCCCTTCAGCATTTCCGCAGAGGAGCATGTACCCCTAAAATTTTCTTATGACAAAACGGCTGTGCAAAATAATAAAAATCCACTCAAATTTCAATCGAACTTTTAGATTTTCAGAGCTATAAAGGTAAAATCCATTTTATGTCTCAAACTTAATTTGTTGGGCTTATATGTGAATAAATATTTGTAAATAGATAATATATAAATACGTTTTTCTTTCTATTGCTAACCTTAAAGTACCCTTTCAGTTAGGAAAATGTACCCTTAGGGTACATGCACCACAGGTTGGGAACCTCTGGTTTACATTACATCTCCCCATACTGGTTTGGAAAACTGCCAAACTGTCCTGCGGTTTTCTCCAAGAGCATAGCATTCGGGGAAAAATTATTTTTTGAATGTTAAATTTCAACATGATTCGTCGGTGGATGACATTCTTGTTGTTTGCCAAAGCACTTCTGCATTTATATCAAACGAATGAAAAATCTTTAAATGATCATTCATTGGTTAAGCGCGCTTCCTTCACGAAGGTATTGTGTTACACACTTGGTCGAGCATGGTTTGTTCGAGGATGTACACCAGGGTTCACCAACACGGTGCCCGCGGGCACCAGGTCGCCCGCAAAGACTGCGTTGGTCGCCCCCGAGCCTGTTTTTAAAACTGCATTAAGATGGTGAGTATCATCACATAGATTAGCATCACTTATGATGACATAAAAGTAAATTGAGCAAATTTTTATTTCAGAAGTGTGCATCAAACTAGTAGCCCTTAGCGTTAATCGGTACCCAAGAAGTAGCTCTCAGTTACACAAAGGTTGGTGACCCCTGATGTACACTTTGCAAGCGACATGTGTTGGAAACAACATCTACTTTTTAAGTTCAGGCGTATACAAGCTCATCAGTCGCTAACATCGCATTCATATACAAATCCTAATTTCATCCAATATGCGTGAAAAGCTCTACTGATAAAGGTGCGGCAGCAAAACTTCGTTTCTGGTCTCTACTGCGCATCTATAGCATTAATGCGCAGTAACACACTGCCAAAACAGGGCATGAATAAAGTAAGAACGGAAAACAACTCACCAAACGTTCAGTTCACTGGCAGTAACGATGCTACTTGCTACTACACTACTTTTTGTGCACTCGGACAGAATACAACACCAACGTCTTCTCTACGCAGTCATGCAGAAAACGGAACCGTGAACTGCTTGTGAAAGTCCTACTACAATATGGTATGCGCAAGGCCTCCTAATGGATCTCTGGGAGGCCTTGGTATGCGCCTCCACGCGGTTACGCAACAATCAAAGAAGTCAACACTAGGCCAAGGTCTCCCTGAGAGACAGGCTTGCCGCTACATAACCCCCTGCATTGTACGCACCAAGAACATTAACACTTCAAACATCAGCAAGTTTACTATATACGTATTAAAAACGACGATCATACACAAAGAGTCGAAGAAGGTGTCAAAGAAGACACAATTCGATTGCGACTACAGTGGTACAAGAAAAGTGCACAAACCCTCTGTCGAAACTTGCCGCTCTGCAACAAATACCTAAAACTCACTGAACCGTCACGGGAAGTCAACCGTTCACTTACACTCAATCCGCTGTAAGCACATCGCATGATACAAGCAGTGCGGTCGCTGTCGTTGTAGAAGTGAAATGTTAGTCTTAAACACAGAAGCAATGACAAATACCGGTCAGCTTTTGGCTACGAGCGTCACATAATAATCGCGTCACTACGAGAAGGGATTTTTAACTTCAGCGTGTGGACAAGAAAGAAAGAAAAACAAAAAAGCCCTTTGACCCGCATTCAACAGTAAGAAAGTCGTGTGAAACTTGATTTTAGCCTTTTCACAACACGAGACACAATTTCGACGTCGGTCGTTTGACGTTACCGGTGGACCTACGCACGAACACTTGCCGCACATGACATTGTCTATCGAGATAAATCACCACTCGCACGAGCGGCCATTTACCTCTTGGAGCATGCTCGTCATACATAAGCACCACATCATCGACAGTTCCAAAGTTCTGAGACATCTGCCACTTCTCCCGACTTTGCAATTCTTTCAGATATTCGCGTTTCCAGTTAATCCATAACTGGTTGGTAAGATATATTGTACTTGTCGCCACCCCGTACGCGAAGAAGTGTCAGATGAGCTGAAGTCTCCAGTGGGAAGGTTTGGCGATGCTCTCATCAGCAGCAGATGATTTAGAATAAGCGGCTCTTCTCTGTCAGGATCTAGAACAACTGGTGTCAAAGGACAAGAACTGATGATGGATTCAACTTTCACCATGACATTTGCAATTGCAAGACCTTCGTCTGTAAGAGTTTGCTGAGGTAGCAACGCACCCAAAATTTTCTTGGTTGAACGTATCAAACCTTCCTAGACGCAACCCATGTGGCTTGCAAAGGCGGATCAAACTCCCATCTGATGTCGTGCTGGCGCAGGTGTTCCTCGATCTTGGTGAAGTTCCGCTCAAGCAGAGATTCTTTCAATTTGCGCTGAGCGCCGGCGACGTTTGATCCACTGCCGCTGAAAATTGTCTTCTGTTTGCCTCGTAGACCTGTGAAGTTTCGAAGAGCATCTCTGAAGGAGTCTGTTGTTAGTGAATGAGCAATCTCTATGTGAACAGCTCTAACAGCCAAACACGCAAACCGACAACCATCTTGTTTGACGTGGTTACTTCCTCGTTTTACACACAATGGTCGAAACATTCACCCCTGTACAGGAAATCAAAAGGGAGGATGGCCACCGGATATACATTCAGCGGACAGCTCTGACATGATCTGATGGACAATCGAAGAATTTCGTCTTTTGCACAAGATACACGATCCCAATATCTTACGATCGGTAGCAGCACTTCTTAGTGTCCAGTACCGTTGACGCAGAGACGACCAGATGTGTGACATTCCTGAATGACCGACGACTTTTTGATGTTATTCAACAATGAGTCGGGTCACATGATGTGAACTTGGCAAGATAATGGGATGTTCCACAGCGAAAAAATCCGTGCTTCAGACAATCGTAAAAGCCTGTCTACTGTGCATTCAAAAGACAAGGAGCCCTAGGCAAGAGGTAAATGACATGCACTGAAGTTTCAGCCTTACACAGGCAAAACTTCCACTAACTATAACGTGGGGTCAGCGTGACCCGTCACCTCACACTAATACTATCGTCGGGTCTGCCAGACCCAAGCTCGCTCCACTGTGCAAATACTAGAAGATTGTGGATGACCGCGATCGCACCTATTACTAGTCACACAAAAACATGAAGGTACTGAAGAGTTCAAAGCGCGCCAACTTCCGCTTCCGTAGTTTCACGTGAATGACCTCATTTGACCCGGGTCTGGCAGACCCACGATAGTATTCCAGGGCAGGTACGCGACGTTTCGGTCTGGTTGTTTCGGTCTGGGCCGTTTCCGGTCACGGGACACTTTGGTCTGGCCGTTCCGATATGGGGACATTTCGATCACGACCATAGGCGTACGAGGCGGGGGGTCGGGGGGCGGCCACCCTCCTTGTTGTGAAATATTTCAGGGCAAACTCTGTTTTCAGGGCAAGCGCAAGTTGATCAAAAATCCTGAATGATAAAAAATATTTCAATACAGTGAAAAATTTCAGGGCAGCTCTATTTTTCAGGGCAAGCGCAAGTTGATCAAAAATCCTGAATGATAAAAAATATTTCAACACAGTGAAAATTTTCAGGGCAACTCTGTTTTCCAGGGAAATGGCAAGTTGCTCAGAAATCCTGACTAATAAAAAATATTTCAATACAGTGAAAAATTTCAGGGCAACTTTATTTTTCAGGGCAAGAGCAAGTTGCTCAAAAATCCTCCATGATAAAAAAATATTTATTCAATACAGTAAATTCAGGGCACTTTTTGCTTGTCACGGCAAGCGCAAGTTGCTCAAGAATCCTGAATGGTAAAAAATATATTCAATACAGTGGAAAATTTCATGGCAAACTCTGTTTTTCAGGGCAGGTGAAAAAATGTTCAATACAGTATATTCAGCCAGTAAGGGAAATTATCCTAAAGTTTCTTGTCAGGGCGAACACAATACACAAGGAATTTCACCCCCTTGAGTTAAAAAGCAAGGAAACTACAGAATTTGCCTGTAACGGCACCTCCAGGGTATTGGATAAACAACGTTATTGTCGAATTGAAGTTATAAGGGAATTGAAATGCATGTAGAAAATGCCATCGGGACCGAATACAATGTAACGTTATAGGCGAATTAACGTTACATACGAAGCCGTTATAAACGAATTCAACTCTATAGAACGGGTTTACAAGAGGTTTCAGGCCCAATTTGGATCAAACTAAAAAAGTTTGTTTCAGGTAAACTTGTTTATTGTTAGAGCAAATTGTTATTTTCAGGGTAACTTTTTCCGCCCCCCCAGTAAAATGCGTGCCCGTACGCCTATGGTCACGACATTTCTGTATATAAACAACTGAGTACTCTTTATTGAAATGATTTTACAGGCAGGCGAAATGTCACGCTAGCTGGTGTTATAGCCATTCCCTTTTAGGAGTCATGATTGCGATTAATCTGAATTGTAATTATGTGTTTAAAGTATTTGTATTCGATTGCTATATGTCCATAATGATTAAATTTGCTTGCTGATGAAAATGAGAATCATATGTTGATGCTGATTAACTGTTGGATCTTGGATCATGCATTTAGTTGGTTTTAATGAAACCTTTCGTTGATTTAGGTAGGTTTGCATTATAAAAAGTTAACACGCAAGATTTCTGCAAGATTTCATAGTCTGACCGAAATGCCTCGAGACCGAAACGGTCAAGACTGAAACGGATCAGACCGAAATTGCCCAGACCGAAACGGCTCTGACCGAAACAGCCAGACCGAAACGGCTAGACCGAAAAGTCCTGTTCAGAGATTTGTGTTTGTCTTGCAGGTAGTAAATGTTTCCTGGACCCACATATTGCTTCGCCTATCGAAACAGATCATTTCAAGGCTCAGCAGTGCATGAGATGGTGTGATAGAAACTGTTAGATTTGTAAAGAGTAAACTTCTAGTTTGGTCGAAGCCAGGGGCATTTGGGCAAGCCAGGGGGCAGTACCACACCATGGGCGAAGCCAGGGGCATTTGGGCATTGCATGGTCTGCTGTATGCTTCAATAGCTGCTAATGCAATGTTACCTCAATTGATTTCAGTTTCTTTTATAGTCAACTAAATATTTAAATATTTTTGGGAAGATTTCCTTACTTTCTTGAACCATTAATATTTTCCTTTGCCTATACCTACAGAGATTCAAAACATGAATCTTGGTAGCATTAATATAAATTTTTTCATGCATTGTTCATTTATGGGCTACTTATAACAGGATGGATGTGTTAAGATTTTGCGCAAGGTAAAATTACCACTCCACCGTATTGATGTAGCACTACTTCAAACTTCAAAGTGTTTTGTAATTTGTGAGACTGCAGTAATTTGTAGACGTCTTGGTTGGATCCAGACATGGGGCAATCGTAATCGTCAATCGTAATCGATTACAATCGATTACAGTTTTTTGAGAAATCGTAATCGATTGAACTGACCAAAAATGAAATGTAATCGTAATCGTTTACATTGTCAATTTAATCGTAATTGACAATTACTTTCGCGATTAAACTTGGAAATCTTCACCCAACATCACTGTGCGCTGAACCACGGTTGTAGTGGCTGAGTTTCCTCCTTTCTCATCATTTGTCATGGTTGTATTTCAGGGGACGCTATTTGCCCGTCTGCGTGGGGTAAATCCAGATAGTCCAACGACAAGCACAACGTTTGTAGCGAATTCTCGCTTTGTTCCAGCTAACCTTCCTATTGGCCACCAGACGTAACGTAGCGAGTGTAGTGAGGTGCGTAGCAACAAAAAGAAAAGCTTCAGATAAACACGGGTTGACGCTTCGGTAACAGAAAAGCGAGACATTGCGAGGAGAGGTGTTGGCTTTATTTATATATATTCAGAGTGAACTTATTGATGTAAGTGCTGCAGTAGGTTATGTATATAAATAGTACAGTAATTTATATACAGTAAATTACCTTTTTTTCTGAGGAAGAAAGTGCTTTTCCACAACACTGATAACTGGCATGTCAACCGTAATCCATAAGATACCGGTAAAAAAACTCAATGACACCTGCGAGGTTTAGTTGACCATTGACCTTTGGTCTAATAGACAGATGCGCAGTTATCTTGGAGTCACTGTTCATTTCATTTCAAATTAAATCCTACAAAAAGCATATGCTGGCTTGCAGACAATCATAAGCTGCAGTTAGAAGAAATAGTCAGCAATTTTAAAATTATTAGCAAAAGAATTTTCAACGTCGCTGGACGAATGTTCAAGCCCAATAGATGTCGTTTGACCGATGAAAGATTTGAAGCGTTGATGTTTTTCAACTGTAACAAAGATTTTAAACTTTGATAATTTTTGTTTAATTAATTTTTAAATGTGTTTGTTGCAGTGGAGTAACTGACGAGAGGGAAGAGGGTCGATTTGACTCCCCTGGCCAGCTAAATGTAAAAACCGGGCCTCCACTTAGCTTATATTTCTGTTTTAGTATTCTTTTAATTGGTTTTCAACAGGTTGATGTCTTTTTGCGTTTTTTGGAGTACTTTCCGTTGATTTGGGTTTTAGTATAGCCATCCACACCCGGATTCACCATTATTTCTCAAGTTTTTTTCTGCGTGATGGCTAGTAGGTCACTTACACAGGCGAGTGGGCCTCTTTCAGCAAAGTTTCCTCTGTAGCTCAAACCTCTAGTTACACCAAGTGCTCTTCAACCGTTTCTGTTATGGTGCACCCTCAAAGATGTTTTGACGAATTGATGCACCCTATTTACTCAAACTCAGCATAAATAAGGTGCTTATTTACTGACACGTTCCCGGTGGCCACCACCAAATTGCGCCCATTTCTGAAAATACCCTGGCCTAAATAAGCAACTACCCTAATTCAGTAGCTCAGCTACATAATTCAGATGATAATGGCTCATTTTCTGTTGCTTGTGAATCATAAATAATCAACTGATTATAACAAATAGCTTGGCATGGTCTGATGCTTACATACTGGAATTTAGAACAAGGGTGGGGAACCTGCGGCCCGCCTGAACGTTTGATATGGCCTGCGTCAGAGTTTTTGTTACCCAATTTAGAATACAAGATCGCGTCAAAACGAAGCTCCATGATAAGCAGGTACTTAAGATAGTATGTCATAAGAAGACTCAATCCCTCGTAGTAAAGTAAATGTAGAATTTTAGGATAAAACCAATTGCTATTTGCGGCCCGCCAGCGATAATCCACAATTTATGCTCCCCTTGACAGTAGATAGGTTCCCCACCATTGCTTTAAAATGTGCAAAGCCTAGGTTAAGTCCTGATGGTCATTGGTTGGTTAATGGTTCATTTTTGCTAACAGAAAGTTTTTGTAAAAAGTATCTGTTTAATGTGACAAGTTTGTGATGCATCCTTGTGAAATCTTGCGCGCAGTGGTGCACCCAACGCATGTTCTGGTGCACCCTAGAGTGCATCGAGCACACCGGTGGAAGAACGCTGAGTTACACTTCTGGTTTGTTGACTGCACGAATCTCTCACTGAACAATGTGATTTTTTCCCGGTGCTTGATCCTCACAGATTAATAATTTCGTTTATTGCATTCATTCATATCGTATGCGTTGTCTGAAAATATACTTATATCAAACCTTGCAAATGGGGTTTGTTTTCGTTCTGAAGATGTTTCAAGACAAATGTAATCGCCATTTGAATCGTGATTAATTTCAATGTAATCGTAATCGATTACATTGTGATTTTGATTATTAGTAATCGTAATCGTAATCGAGTAGGTTGCAAGTAATCGTAATCGTAATCGATTACATTTGTGTTGTAATCGCCCCATATCTGGTTGGATCCCTGTTTTTTGTGCATGACGAACGACTGAAGGTGGATATGCTGAAGTAGGGTTGGTAGATACTTCATCAACGCAATGGAGAAACGAACTCTGAAATGTTCAAAGCTTTGTGCTTAAAGCTAAACATTGTTTTCATTTATTTTTATAAACAAATATTTTCCCCAAAACAATACCGCAAGGCCATCTTCAATATCTGGTTTAAGTTAAATATACTGGAGGCCAACCAGTCGAATGATCTCACCGTGCCCATGAACCCTTCCATCAATTTGCCATACTGCTCATCGGAATCAGCGTGAGTTTCAGCAGACCCGTAATCAGGGGGGCTTTGCTTTTTCACTCAGTTGGCGCGTTCAGGATATGAACGTTCGATCGTTTGGTGATATAACAATGGTCATTATGCGTCATTGACTATCCCCATTCTATAGGTTTAGAATGTCAAGCAGGATATTTTCAACTGTGAGGAAGGCAAGCGTATTTGTGAGACTGCACATGGAAACATTTACATTGTTTAAATTCCGGAATGTGAGGCAGGCAAATGCAAATTAGGCCAAATTTCCCAATTCTCACAAAAGGTCAAAACAAAATATTAGCGACCAAACCAAACGGTCAAATTTTCGCAATACGAACGCCAGGCTTTCCTGTGCTGGGAAGTGGAGTATTATATTTGGCTGTAAGTTGTATGCCATTGTGTTATTTGTGTAATGGAAGTAAGAACCACATACCGGCATATGAACTTCATAGACTGTACACGCAATCTCACAAGTTTAAAAATGTGCACATTGCAACATGGACTGTACGGACATGATGGTGAAGAAGCCATCCAGCCTGACTCTCTGCAAAACAATTTTCCCCACTAGATGGTTGACAAGACTCTCCGCAGTGATTTGGAACAAATAGCCTACAGATGCTAGATTTATCCTTGTCTTGCAGGTAATAAATGTTTCCTGGGCATAGTGGGGCGGGAACGTGTGAGAACAGCGTTCCACACCTTTTTCATATTTTGCTTTGAAATGAGTTTGAAGCTGCTTGAAAATGGCTGTTTTTGGGTACGGTTCCACATCTTTTCTGAGCACTACATCCCTGCTGGGCCTACATATTGCTTTACCTACACTTGACCTTAGAATCGTTTAAAAGTATTAGATTTGTGAAGAGTGAACTCTAACTACACCATGGACGTAGCCAAGGCATTTCAGCCTGGCCCCCAAATAGGGTTGCCAGATGGCCGGCATTTTACTGCTAATTTAGCAGTGGACGGTAAAATGGCGGTATTTTGAAAATCAGCGCCTGAAGCAGGTATTTTGAAAATACATAATTTGCTGTAACTTCAAAAAGAACCAACGCAGAATTTCTTAAATTATAATGACTCTTGTAGTAAATCTTGACAGAACAGTTCCTTCAGCGAAGTTTATTTGTTGCTGTTGACGCAATCCTTGGTGCGATTGTCACGTCACACACACACCGAAATGTAATGAGCCAGTCAAAATACAGGAAAATTATTAATTGTGGCTTAACAATACTGATTGTTTCTCTATTTTCCCTGTGCCGCATACGAATTGCGACGAAGATTAGGTCTGGCACTGTTGAAAAAATGACCGGTTGTTTTACAAAACGCATTTTGCGCATAATATCAGTTTTTTGTCTCCTATTTTGCCAACTTTGCAAAAAGGTCGTGCAATGGTTGAGTGAGCATGGTTACAGCAACGAAACGCAAAAACAATAATAGCAAAACTCCCGTGAAAGGGGCCTCTAAACTTTTTGCACAGGGGCCCCAAATTGCTAAGACCACCACTGTTCATAACACCACAAATATTGCTTAATGCAATTCGTTTATCATGCAAGCTTTTATTTAAAATTAATCTACGCTAATCTCTGCACTTTAAGTTACAGTCAAAGTTTTCGTGCTGCGAAAACTTCTCTGGAAATACAACCGGAGTTTATTCGTGCACAACACCTGCACGTGATAACGCGGCATAGACAGACGGTAAGCTTCAAGCATTGCGAAACTTTCCGATGATGCTTTTGTTTCGGCTGCGACGGCCGAAGCGTGTTCCATGGTTCATCTTGCTGCTTGTTTATGGAAACGAACCTGCTAGTGTTGCTGCAAGATACTTGTCTTGACTTGCTTCGTTGTGCTTTCTTGCGCAAGTTGTCTGGATGCGTGAAGAATATAACAGCGTTTTGTCAACACCTACTGAGGCCGATTAGCCGACACCGATATATTGGTAAAGCCGTAATATCGGACGATATATCGGCCACTACCTCTTTATATGAATGTACTTATTTAGTCTAGTGAATAGACAAGTTGTGGTCAGTTCTGTCAAATAGGTTGTGGGTTAGTTCTGTAAAAAATGTTGTGAGGCTACAAAATGCTACACACCACCATATCAGTATCAAATCAAACTGAATTGTATACATTACTATTTTTTTAATGAACTAAAGTTGTTTCCAGCTAGTCTATGCTTTGGTAAGAAAGACGTGTTTTTTTCCATTTTATATAGGCTGTACATTTGCTTTTATTTGCTGAAACATTTTCAGATAAGCGGTGGGGTGCGGGTTATCATCAAAGTGAAATATTCCTGCAATATGTTCAAGCAGTGGACGACTCACCATTTAGTGGTGTTCACTTTAACATTTTCATGGTAAGAATGCTTTTACTAATGCAATATGCACTTTTGATGACTTTCGTAGTATCCTAGTGATTTTCTACGTAGTAAAGGTCTGTGGTTTTCTATGTTAGCAAGTCGTACAGTAGTAACGGTTGTTGCTACATATGTGTCATCATGCACTTACTGTTTAAATTAACAAAAGTGTAGCACCCCACTAACACGTGATTACAGGCATTTTGACAGAGGTACCATTCACTAAGTCTCGTTTGTTTCATTTGATGCTTTGTTAAATGACAGGTGCCATTTTTTATGTGAAAATGGACACATCATACGCTAACTGTTTCTAAACATGTAGTGTTTGTTTTTTAGCACGTAATTCTGGACAAACCTTTAAGTATATGTAATAATTAGTTTGCTCTAGCCCAAGTGATGCTACCGCAATTAATCTGCCAATGACGTAAGATTTTAGTGAAAGCCTCCCACAGTAGTTCATTGCAGAAAACAATATGAGTTAAAATTATATTTAACCCTCGTCTACGTGCAAAGTCTGTATCTCTTTTCCATTAAAATTTTCCATTTGCAGTGCATGTGATGTAACACTTGACCTTCTGAGGTTTGCAGCGTCATGCGTTACAAGAATACCAATGTGAAAATTGGCAATAGCAATGTTTCTCTTCTTGTTGCTTGTACTTATTGATTTGTGGTATCAAACCTATCCAGAATTAATCCTTGATTGCGTTGAAGTGTAAAGTCACATTGTACTCGTTGAACTACTGCTTGATGAAATAAAAATGTTTTATAGAACAAAATAGAAAATTAAAGAGTGAGCATTATTGTGAATACTTATCAAAGATTTTAGTGTAAACATTGTTGTAATTACTTTTGTAAACGTTAGTAACATTGAAAACGTTATTGTAAAATATAATTAATACCAGTATTGTAAATATTACAAATATATTGCCATTTTGGCACTCGTTCACTTGTCGATAATATTTGTGGACTTTTGTGGATTCAACCTATGAAAATCAGGCTTTGGAGCAAATATTACTTGGAATTCAGGATTTAAAAATACATTGCTGTTAGTGTCACAATAAAAGCTGTAGGTGCTAATTTGTACAGGATCAGTATTTCTCTCTTTTGTTGTTCTTTGTTGAAAGCTTCAGCAAGTCCTTATTTGTTTGTTTGATTTGAATATGTTTAAGGTGCATAGAATATAGAAATGCTGTTCTGCAGTTTACACAATGCCTTATATTATGCACTCGGTTTCTTGATATTTTGGTTTCACCTTTTCTCATTTTTGCTTCAAACAACTCCATAATGGTTTGTAAACATGTACTAAGCATAAAACTGTTACCTATTTCCAGCCTACCAATTTGTCTAAAAGAAGAAATGCAGTGATACAACATTTTTGAAGAATGGCGTAAACAAGACTGTGTTAATTCTGTCTAATGAACATTAATCAAATATTCAAACCATGTTTATAAATGTTGTCACCGAATATCTTGTAGAGTTTTGCCTTCAATATTAAAAAATGCAGTGAATAAAATATTGTTTCTTTGGTGTGTATTTCACTTTTTTTTGCATATTATGCAACAAGATTTTGTAAAAATATTCTACTTGTTTGTAGGGCAGTGCATTTTTTGAAATAACAGATTGATGATGTCGTAATAGTATACTTCTTTAATAGTTACATGCAGGGTTGCGGAGTCGGAGTCGCAAGGAGTCGGATGTTTTCGGGTGGAGTCGGAGTCGGATTCCGAACAACATTAGGTGTCGGATGTTTTGTCCGACTCGAACGCCGGAAGTCAAACTGGATCATTTTTTACATTACACTCTTAGGTTGGGAATTCCTGTTGAAATGGTACAAATTTATTTGAAACTTTTGTTAAAACAGAGATTTCTTGCTGTGCACCACGATTTCCATTGACTGTTAATTGCTACAAAATTGTTAACAGCCGAATTCTATTCCCTTTATATTAAGGAGTCGGAGTCGAAAATTTTAGAAAGGTCGGAGTCGGGGTCGGAAATTTGGAAAGGTCGGGAAATTTTTGAAACGAAACGTTGGATATTTTACCTCCGACTCCGTAACCCAGTTTACATTTCAGTATTCCTGCATCAGAAGTGTGTAAAACTTAGCAATGCAATTCGTGAAACTGTAAAAACCAGTATGAAAGTTTTTGAATCAGGTGGCAGATATTTTCAAAATGATTTTCTTGATGTGTTTGATGTGTACAATCAGTTGCTTGACCATGTACCTCCTGATGTTTTATCAACTGCTGAAGAGATTGTTAAATTCATTTTGAGCTCTTGCGCACTGTTGTCAGCATTTAGCTGTGTGATAGTTACTACAGCCGATGAAAATAATTGTGCATATCATAATTCATTTTATTTAATGTTTTCTTAGCAACTGAAGTTTAAATATAAAAAAGGAAATTTAAATAAATATTAGATGCAAAAAAAGGAAATTAAAAAAATATTAGATTTGAAAAAGGACATTCACATAAATATTAGATGTAGTAGAATGGCAGAAATTTTAAGTTACCATCTTTTCTAGAAGTTCTGCCACACCAATGCTCTAACTAGAATTAATTATATTTTTATATCAGAGCTTCATTTCTTAAATGTTCTTCTTGAATGTTTTTGGTTAGTTCTGTAACGTATTTTGTTCACTCAGACTGTGGTAGCAATAGTTATAATAGCAGTTTAAGCTTTATCTCACACTGATTTGATGGATTGTGTTAATACGTAGCCAAATAGTGGAGAACCAAATATGTTCCTACATTACTTTTTATGATAATTGCATTTAGTAAAGTGTGCCTTTCAAAAACACCTTTGTGATCTTCGCATGGCTACCCTCCTGAAAGCTGCTTCAGATGCGACTTTTACACAAGTCTTTGCAAAATAATAATGTTATTTTAATACGTTTTTTAATTTGTTTCAGTTATGCATTACTACATGTCACACGCAAAACCTTAAGCAATGTTAAAGATTCTATTTCAAAAGAATGGACCCCTACACATTGCAATGAGTTTTATCCATGTGCTCGTCCCAACTGTGTAAGTGCTATGTTGTGAAAGTGAGTATTTTATTGCAAAAATCAGTATTTTATTAAAAAAAGACTTTGACTTCTTACTATATTTCATAATGTTTATTTCAGACTTGGCAATGTCGCTCTGTGTTTGGTAGTTATGAAGAAGCTGAGCCGTTTTTAGGTCTTTTGGACACTATCTTCATGTTCTCCTATGCTGTGGTATGTATTGTGCCAATTGCTTTGATTTTACATAGATAACATTTTCCTGAGCATATTTCAAGTGCCCTGTGAAACTATAGCTTAATGTGTGACTCAATGTAACGTATTGTTTTATTGAATAAAATGTAACAGGCTATCAAATTCTGGGGTTCACGAAAATGATAAAAACATTACAATTTCTAACAAACAAAAGGTTTGATTCTGCGATTTTGTCTACTGTATATCCTTAGTAAAGATTTTGAGTTATTTTGTTAATTTGAGATGCGAACGATTTAAGAGGCTCTAACTGCGGCAACATGCGCGTTTTGTTTGATTACAGTTCTATGCCGTTTATTTGCTCATCAATCTTCAAAGTGTTAGTCGCTCTGAGTAGCTGCTTGTTGCACTGTATGGTAGTCATTTGATGTGTGGTTCAAATGCATGCTGTGTTTGCAGACTTACTCGTTTGCCAAAGTTTTCACAAAAGAATATTTAAAAAATGTTACGTGCCACTTTTGTGCCACTTTTGTTTGCGGTAACTTGCCACTTTCGTTTGTGAAACTTTTTTATTACGAATTCCATTTGGCTCTGCGAATAGATTTAGCGTTCCTCTCTTTCAGCAAGAAACTGATGGAATTGTTGTAGACGACTATTTGTCTGGGAACGTCACTAAGATAATATTACTGTGGTCGGGAAGACTCATGGACAACACAATCAAAATGCTGATAAGGTTTTCAAAGCTAGTAACCGCTGAAACACGACTTTAATCAAGGAAAATCTCGTCATCTATCGACATCCTTGGGCATTGCGCCAGCAAAGGAGTTATGACATCTGACCGTGACGGATAGTGCCCACTGCGGGAACTTCCAGAGTTCTTGGGTTGTTTGCTCTATGCCAAGTGGGTCCCTGGATTTTCCGACAAAATCCAACATTTTACACACATCCTCGTTTCCGTTGGACGAACTAACGTTATAAGATTTTACTGTCTTCAAAAAGAAATAGAAAAGTCAGTTTTGCACTTGTTTCATGAAAATGCCCTTCTTCTGGTCGGCTGTGAGACATCTGGCATACCAATATCAGCGACGTTTTCCCAGGTTGGACGTCCTTCATGTCATGCCCATTGCATGGCAGTGAGCTCCATTACCCGCTAAAGAAACCACAGATATTGCTGCGACCAAAGCATTATCTTTTTTTTACGTTGACAGCAAATCAGCGGTCAATGGCGGTTATGCTCAACAATCGTCAACGCACGAATATTAAGAACAGCAAAATTCAGTGTTGGCGGCTTGAACTAATTTTGTAGAACTGCTCGATCAAGTACCGTCTCGGAAGAGATAATGTTGGTCTAGACCAGAGGTTCCCAACAAGGGGTACATGTATCCCAAGGAGTACATTTGTCTATCTCAAAGGATACATTCAGGGACGCCGGAACATCGGTATAGGACGGGGGGGGGCAGATGAAAGGTTGAAGGTAATGGAAACATGAAAAACAAACAAATCGTTACCAATTATGCTTGCTGCTGTTCAACAATAGTGACCTCAAAAATAATAAAAGAAACTCCAGAAAATTTCTTTCAATTCGATCTTGATAAACCATAAACTTAACTGTTATGTTCATATGAAAAAGACACTTTTGCCCCCGTTGTAAGGCTGCCAGATGGCCGGTATTTTATTGCTAATTTAGCAAAGGCGGTAAGAAGCCGGTTTTTTGAAAATAAATAATTTGCAGTAACTGCAAAAAGAACTAACGCAGAACCTCTCAAACTAAAATGGCCTTAGAAGGGAATCTTGTCAGTTCCTTCAGCGAAGATCATTTGGTAACACTCTTTGCCTCTTCCTTTTCCCTCGTCCTTTGTTTAGTCATCCTTAGCATCTTCAGTCGTCCTAAACGTGATCTGTATGAGAATTCGTTTGGCAATTAACAGCGTAATCGGCGTAGGTGGAGTTGTTGTCTGAACAACCACAGGCTATAGCAGGAAGAATGCAGGAAAATCTTAAAGATGGACAGGACGACAGTGACATTGTGGAGACTAGCGAACCTTTCACAATCACGCGAGCTGCACTAAACAGACAAATTATTTCGTCAGAGGACTATAACTGGCTCAAGCAAAGGCCAGCGAAACAACTGGGTGTTCATCTCTCAGCCATTCTTCTTGTGTGCAAGTGTAGGCGGACATACCAGTGTAGACAGAAATTAAGCCACGACAAACGCCGCAACTCCTGGCGCGTCCTCAGTGTAGACTGACCTTTCGTGGTCTAGAAGGTAGAGAGATAAATTTGGAAGAGTTTCAGGTGAACTAGAAAATGTTTGCTGCAAACTGAAGTGAATGTAGCACGCAAAAAATATTAATTGTACTATGGTATTCATACAGGTAATACTGCCGTGGAAAAGAAATGCCATCAAATTGTACGGAGAGAAGTGCACTGCAGAAATTGATATGCAGCATGAAAAATTGGAATTTTACTAAGTGCATTATAATTTTAGAGTTTAAGAAAACGCCTTCGTTCACATTTGACACTGCAGTTATCGGTTTTCATTTTTACTGAAAAAGAGGGTTAGTTTACCAATGCTCAGCAAAGGGTTTTTAACTATGCTCACAAAGCGTACGTTTGTACAATGTTTGGAAATTTTCAAACCAACCATTGCGGAAGCTTCATGAAATTGTAAAGAAAATAACACGAAAAAAATGAATCCAAATGCCAAAAAAGTTAAAAAAAATCTTTCTCTAGAATCCAGTGCCATTGAAATATACGCTTACGAATGTAGCCTAGATTTGTCACTGTTGACAAAATGGCCGGTATTTTCACAAAACGCATCTGGCAACCCTAATCCGTCGTCCCTCTTTTGAATGCTCAGGGAGGCAATGCCACCGCTCCCCGACGTCCTGCTTACCACTATCAGCAGTCACTGTCTCGCTGCATTGGTACCTGCCAAATGTATGCGTTTAACAGTCGCATGCAGCAAAACGCCAGTATTGTAACTTGAAGTGAATGTTAGAAGATTTGTTGCCATGTTATTGTTACACATGTTGCCATGTTATTGTTACACAAATACCAAGAGTAAAACAATCCACTCACAAGTTTGACAACCTACCTCAGGGTTGCCAGATGAAAATTCAATGAAAAGCCAAACAGTACTGAAAAGAGTCCAGAAAAATGCCAAACCAATTGAGTAAAAGCCTGAAAAAAGCCAAACTTTTATTGTGGTATTGCCCTTCCTTTGTCATAGAAAAACATATGAATTATAAGAAATAATAAGAATTTTTTTCAAAATTGAGATTAAATCTATTTTGGCATTGTATTGAAGTTCATTACTGATGCTTCTCTAACTTTTCATGGTTTCTGACTGTGAGATCGCACCCTTTGTGTACAATGCTGCCAGAGTTTCCGTACTGATCCATCGGTACCTTTCTGCAGTTGCACCCATGCGAAAGTCATATCCATTCACCGCTGTACTTAGGACCACAATGTTCTGCAGACAGCTTATTCTCCGCTGAGCAGTCCTGGGTTGAATGATGTACCTTGTAACAATGCCTAAACGCAGGAATGTGCCCTACGCCCTGAAGGCCAATTCGACAAACTTGTGGGTTTCCCCCGTCAGATACTGCAGGGCCTGGACGAGTGATGTGTTTTTGTAGCCGGGAAGAAATATTGATTTCGAGTTACTCTGAATTTGAGTTGCTTGCGATTGAAGAGGCTCTGCCTGCGGCAACATGCGCGTTTTGATTGATTACAGTTCTACTATATGCCATTTGTTTGCTCACTGATCTTCAAACTATTCGTTCCTTTACAGTTGAGTAGCTGCTTGTTGCGCTGTATGTTAGTCATTTGATGTGTGGTTCAAATGCATGTTGTGTTGGCAGAAGTTTTCGTTTGCCAAAGTTCTTTTTTAGAATCGTTTCCTCACACACTGTCTTTTCTTGGAATGATTCTACCATTTCCAAGATATTAAATTATTTGCAATGCTTCTCATACAACCTAAATATAACTAACGATTTGTTGGCTTACTTAGGAAGAAAATATATGTGGATGATGTGAGGAGTTGCCGAGATTAATTTCAAATTTTGATTCCTGAATGTGTTACGACATTAGTATTTAATGAAACACTTCATGAAATGCCAGGTAGTCTCAACTCAAAAAATTACTCTTGATACTTGATTAAAAATTGCGTCCAGTCATTTATGAATATTAAGGCCACTTCGTAATGAAGCTGGATTTTGTGCTGAATGCTGCTGTAATAACAGCCTCGCTTTATTAAGCTGATTGTGTTTATCACTTAATTGCTATTATGTCATTGTACCATTTATTTTTCCTGAGTTGACTGTTGTGATGTGGTTATTGTGAACCCTCATGAAGAAGCAGCTCCACAAATCATTGCACATTTCCATATAGCAAAAGTTCATAATCAATGTGTGAGATTGTAGGATATAAACTGGTCTTCAGTTGAATTTGTAAACGATCGTTTATATTTGAAGCGCTTATAAGTTCGTAATTTTTCTTTTTAGGGACTGTATATCAGTGGAAGACTTGGAGATAGGTGAGGAGTAATTGCTTAGATTCGTAAATTCAAATTTTATTATTTTTTGATTGCTTGTTTCTGTATATTCCCTGCATACTTATTCTCTGATTATATCTTCGTTTTTCGTTATGTTGACAGATTTGAGCTCCGCAAAGTTCTCTCAGCTGGAATGTGCTTGTCAGCTCTCATGGTAACGACAACCATTTCACTGCCAATATTTTGTGGTAGTGGTACCAATAGCATTTCTCAAGATAATGTGCCATTACAATTTTGTTGCTAGTGACTAGTAAAAACCTGTTTTTGGTGTTCCATAACACAGTGCACTTTCTTCAAGAACACAATATTGAAACACATTCATTTTTTATACATGATAGAGAACAAATTTTGATGAAAGCCATAGTGCTGCGTAGGTCGTTGATATAACTGACTAATGTCTAAATCAGTGGATCTTAACCTTTTCTTTGCCACGTTTCCCTTTAAGTACTTGTACTTTGTTTCAAGCTCCCTGGCTATGAATAAGTTGTGAAAGCAAATGCATTATTTGGTAAATTTGTTGATTAAATACTCACTGTTGTACAGTGCTTAAAAGCTCATGCCGCCCTGGAAATTTATTTATGTCGCCCCGGTTGGGAACCACTGGTCTAAAGCTACACTGCTTGCTACAAGCAACCAACTGTTGTGTGTATTCCTCTTAGTAAGTTGTAATTGATGTCATAACCGGCGTCCACTCGAAGTAAGCCACGGCCCTTTACAAAAACAATTATGAAAAACCGCTATGAAGACTTTTCTGCAATTTTTTTCTTTTTCGTGCTCGTAATAACGTAATCACAACCTGTGGTTTTTTATGTCCCTTGCTACGAATTCTGATACCCTTGCAAGCTCAATATTGTTGTTTTGAAATTTGTTTGAAATGCATCATCATTTACATTTGGTGTTAATAGCGAAGGTCTTCTTTGTAACATTTGAAACTTCTGCCAATATATATTAAACATGAAGATAACATTTCTTGACGTTTGCGTAATGATTGATAGATTCCATTAAAAATATTGTTGGCGCGTTTTCATGCAAATTGATTGCAATAAAATATATTATTTTTTGATTGAGTTTTACTCTCACATTTGGCAAGCAGTTAATTTGCCGCACATATTGACTGGATACTTTTCAACAAGCTATTTTGACATCAAATGACTTTTAACAGGTGTTTGTATTTGGAACCATAACAGAGTGGACGCATTTCTACAATAAAGTTTTCTACTCTTTACTATGGTGCTTGAATGGCCTGATACAATCCACCGGATGGCCTAGTGTTGTCGCTGTGATGGGAAACTGGTTCGGAAAGTCGGGTCGTGGCCTTGTTTTCGGGATTTGGAGCTCGTGCGCCTCCGTAGGAAACATCATTGCAGCTGTTATAACCGCATCACTCATTGGTTATGGTTACGAGGTAAAGAAATCGGTTGCACCAAACCGCATTGCAATGGTTTTATATAGTAAGAACGTTCAATTGTTTTGGCAGCACATGCGGCGTTTCCGCTTCGTGAAACGCGTTGTTTTCTGTCACAGCAAGCATTCCTTACGACTGCATTCGTCTTGTTTTGCGGTGGTGTTGTCGTGTTCTTCGGGTTAGTTAGTTGTCCCAGCGAACTTGGTTTGCCTGATCCAAAAGAAAACCTTCCAGAAGCAACTGCCGGTAAGTTAATGCAAAGTTTGCAAGAAGTAGAAATAAAATGCAAATGCATGTCACTTTCGTGAGGCTAAGCTACGCACGAGCATCGAACAATACTTGCTGTGTTCAAAGCCTTTCATAAAAAATGCGGGCGTTTCTGAATTTTTGACATTTTGATAGGACTATTGTCCATCTAAAGAGGAAGTCGTTTGTTTCAAAGTGTGCTTAGATCGTGAATTGTTTAATATTCAGACCATCTTCGGTTTGTTATTTTTTGAAATATGGCGCCTCGCCACAAACAATTGCTGTGTTCCGTGCCAGTGGCGTAGCCAGACCAGAAATTTGGGGGAAGGGGAAAAAATATGTGGGAGGGAATTTGGGGGGCCAAAATGTTTGATGTTAGGTGAATAACACTATTTTGTTTGGAAAAACGCCTCTCAAAGCACAAAATGACTATTTTCTAAAAATTTGGGGGGGCATGCACACATTGTCCCCCCTGGCTACGCGTATGTTCCGTGCACAGTTCGACCTAATTGCTTATAAGACTCCGTGCTGTATCAAGCTAATCGTGAAGGACACGCGGCGGGCAAACGATCGTCGCGGGTGTCTCGACTTACGGTAAATGGCACCACGACATACACTGTGGTGCAGTCGGTGCTAGATGTGTCAAGTTCTGATCCTTATGGAATCGGCAATGGAATTTATGGCATAGATGTTCACTTAGCGGAACAAATTGCTCAAAACTGCACTTTCGTTCCTTTAAACATTTTAACACGCGCGTATATTTAAATGACATTTTGGCAATTGCGACAGACGGCGACGGAACACTAGATTGAGAGGGGCGTTGATGTTTACTTACGTCCGGGAAGTTGGTGCCCAGACTAAATGAGTGAATTAAATATTTTGTTCTTCTAGTTAATGGCTCGGAATGCGACTTGATCAGCGCCAGTGAAGAGACCTGCGATTCCGTGTCTGTGAAAACAGATAAGAAGCCCATTGGCTTTCTAAAAGCAATCTTTCTTCCTGGAGTGATACCTGTAAGCACAACGGCGGTTTTTACCGCGATTGTCACGTTTGCATCTCAGAGGAACAGTGTTTTAGGACAACAATCGAAACGTAAACACAACTCTTCGTATACCAACACCATTTGAGTGGGCTCGACTCGGGAGACACAGGTTGCTTAGTCCTTTTTTCAACGGAATAAGTGAAGGAAGATCAGTCGACTTGTGTTTGAGCGAAACAAATATTGCCGAACTTTGGCGTCTATATAATAGGCTGGTTCAGTAGTTTGAATAAATCAGTTAAAGCCAAAAGCAGTCGTGTGAACCATTAACAGTTAATGTTTTTCGGTAAAAACGGTTTGTGTGACATTGTGACTTACGGTTGTGAGAAACAAGCGGTGTACTTCTAATCGTTGTGTTCCGCTGTGTTGACAGACGAAAACTACTGTTGTTCAGATTTGACGGCACCCTGCCCGTGTATTACATTTGAATTATTTCCTTGGCAAAACAACTAAAACCGCTTCCTGGCTCTCGTTTCATGCGGTTCTGAAATATACATTCTTGTCAGTCGGATACTTAAATAGAAATACTTTTTCTTGTGCACTTCTGAATCAAATTGCATTGCGTTCTTTTGCTAGTATTCTCTCGCGTGTGCTTGCTTAAAGCTGATCAACTACGCCTTATTCTTCTGGCTCCCGTACTACCTCACGAACAACTTCGGTTGGAGTGACGGTGAGTCGGATGACCTCTCCACCTGGTACGACGTTGGGAGCATAATAGGTAAGATCACTTTGGCACTTTTAAAAGCAATGCCACCAGGGTTCTTATCGTCATCACTTGTTCTTTTCAAGTGGGATCGTCTTCGGCTTTATTTCTGACAGACTGAATACAAGATCTCCTGTAATTTTAATTATGCTGCTCTTAGCCCCCTTCTCGGTCTAGCGATATCAAGGTGGGTCCAGTATATCCCGAAAAACAGTTTCCTCGCTTTTATCGTTTTTTTTTTTTTTTAATTCGGGCTCAAAATATTTCTCATTGTACGATTCACCGGTTCTTATGGATCTGAGTCATAATAATGCACAATGCGTCTGGTTGACATTTTCATGGAGACGTGATTGTCAGTTCATGGAATAGAAAAATGCGTTGTTGGAATCTCAAATAAACTTGTCCGGCACTTGGTGCAGGTATGCGCGGTGCGCAATCGCCATGTTTGAACTGTTTTGCGGCAAAAGAAAAGTTTTCAAGTCGCTGGGAGTGTTGTCAGATCTTTGTTAGAAGCGCGTTTGTCCAAATAACTTGATCTCACGAAAAAGATCTGCAACCGACATTCTCCCTCAAAACTGTTCCAGTCGACGTTCTTCACACTTTTGCTCGCTTCTTATTCTTTCTCATCTGGAGCTTCCCCGAACGACAAGGCAGTGAACAGCGCGCTGATGACCTTGGTTGGTTTGTTCATCGGCGGATCGTCGAAAATCATCGGCGCCGTCGTCACCGCTGACCTCGGACAGCAGGAAGCCGTCGGAACGAACACGGATGCTTTGGCCACGATCACAGGTGGGTTACGCGGAACGTTTTGAACGAAGGCGGAATAGTCGGATTGTTGCATCACCAGTAAGTTGGTGTTAGCGGGAAGTCTGTTATTATGCGGCCTTGGAAATTACACATCAAATTTGGAAAATATACACCAACTTATTTGTGCATATTTAACGAACCAATCTGCTCACTTCCTGGGATCGAAATGAGTAGTGTATTTGTACGCATTATCAAATGAATGCGATCAGCAAATAAGTTGCGAACACTTCCCTACAGCTCTTAAGCCTTGGAATGTATGGTCTGCGTTTGAAACCGGGAAAATTGGGTCAGGAATTGGTCAGTGCACGAAATGGGACGGGTGGACGCGGTAATCTCGAACGCAAATGTTTCCATTAGCGACTGCCACCTTTCATCCCTTGCGCGCCTCGTAAGCTGTCACAGTAGAAGGATCAAAATCGCTCCGGATGCCGGTACAATGTTCACAATGCGAGCAGCAGCAAGACTGCTGACGAAGCACGCCAGGCTCGGATTTTGTGCATGTGCCAATGCACTGCAGCTGCAAATGAACTCACGTCTAATCCGTCAGCATTCGTTATCGTCTGCTGTCGAAAAGCGGAAGCTGTTGTGTTGGAAGTGAATCACTGAAACCCTACAGACGATTTTTTCGAAATTAATGGAAGTTTCTGAAGTTCCTTTTTGTTCCAAAGTTGTCACGTCCATAACCCCCGCTTCAAAATCTCTATTGGATTGGTACCTGGCTTGACGCATTAATGGGTACTTTTGCTTTCATGCACCGTTGGTAACATCTTCGTCACCGACGCGGAAGTTTGCTGCGTATCCAACTGCAATTTCAATGCTTCTCCATCCACGGAAGGTTTTTAGGAAATTTAGTCCATTCGGTGAAAATTACGCCGGACGCGAGTGTTACTTGCATTCAAAAACTTGGAACTGAAAAGTAATTATTTGAAGCTGAAATTGTTGGAAGCACGTAAACGTTTAATTATTGATATGTTAAAATTAATTCCATCGAAAACGGAATGTTGTATCGAAAATTTAATGGTGCCCATGAGCAGCAGACAACATCTTGAGGCGGGCGCAGCATCCCCTCGGTTACGGTTCACACGAACACATACAACTGGTTGGTCGATGCTGTGTATCGCATATGTAACAAAAGTAGAATCTTAGAAGCGAGATAAAAACGAAACTTTGGAAGCGAGATACACGACTTCCGGCCCTGCCTATGCTGACGTGCTTCACTACCAGGTGGCTTATCGATCTGCTGCGGGACTTCAAAGGTCTACGTTTGAAGAATTTACCTTCCGCATGAAATGTTAAGGGTTTCAGAGAGATAAGTGGATACTGAACTGAGTTGAATGATAGCAGCAACAAATTTACACTTGTTGTTGGTTTTTCCTCATCCGGAGGTAAATATCAACTGCACGTGTTTGTTCACGAGTAATCATGTCATATCTATGCAGTGTTTCAGTCGCTTTCTTGCTAAAACCAAAACTTCCTAAACGAAGTCTTGCACAGCGTTCAAAGTATGCCGTCAACTGTTTGATGAAGCGATGCTATTGCGATCGTTCAAGCCCTGCTTTCGTTTTCAGGCATAATCGATGGAACTGGCAGTGTCGGTGCAGCCATCGGTCAGTATCTCGTCGCCGTCATTCAGAGAAGCCTGGGATGGCGATGGGTTTTCTTTTTCTTTATTTTAATGGTGATTGACCACCTTGTTATTACTCTGCGAAAGCCAATGTAACAAAATGATGCTTTGCTCAGTGTATTCCCAGATAAAAGCTGCAAAATAATATTAAAGGGGAAAATGTGGTAAACAGCAAAATAACGATGGAATGCAATGGCCTTCAGGATGCGAAAAGTGCATATCTGTCTGTCCAAAAAAACGTGTAAGCAGCCGGCTATTGCGTTGGGATATAACTGAAAAATTGTGTCTGTTTTTGAGCTAGACTGGTTTCACTGATATTTCACTTTGGAGAGGCATGTTTCCTGCGCACTCGCAGAACGGACTAGCCTTGAAACTGTTAATATGTCGCGCCTGTGTCCCGCGACAGTTTGTTGGAGTTGGACCAACCTGGGTCAAATCCCAGAGCGGCAGAAGGAAACTTGAAAGAAAGCTCGTGGCCAAACGAGCACATACACGAACGGTTCCTATTGTCTGCAATGTTAATCAAAGATTAACGCGTGTCTGATCACGTGGTCCGACCAGCCACTAGAACGTTTCTCTTCCCAAACGGAAAATATCAAAAGTTGATGTTGTGGCGATCGTAGTTGACAAACAAATCCGCGGAGAGGCCATGAAATCGAACGCGCCCGAAATTTTGATTGCAGTCGAACTGCTTGGCCTAAACTGGCGAAACCTGATTGTTGGAAAACAAACAGATAGGCTGCAGCTCAGGGATTTTCAACCTTATTCTTCTCATTGCACTAGAAAAAATATTGATGGTGGCCCAAAGCTTATAATCTCACAAAGTTAACACTTCTGTGACTTTAGCTGCGGTGCTGAAACAAATTGAAATGCTATCCAACAGCAATGCTTGTAAACACAGCTTCAGCTAGCATTGTTAAGTATGAGTTATGTCACAAACGTAACATTCAAGTCCAATTGTTTTGCTTTTTGTGTATCTTATTTTATCGTAATGGCATCATTATACACGTCTCATAATTCTGATTTATGCCAAGCTCTGAGACCCACTGGAAAATGCGTCATGGTCTACCACTGGGCCATGGTCCACCGGTTGATAACCACTGAGTTTGAAACTAATCCTTTTGCTGTGGTGAAAAGGTATCGCTGCCCCCGTTGTTCCCCTTTTAAAAGGTAAAAGGGGTATACCCGTTTTCCGGCGTCTCTTATTTCCCCACCAAGTCCTAATCGGAGGACTGTCCAGCCGGTCTTTGCTCCGGGGCCAGAGACCTAAAAAAGGTCTGGTGGAACTTGAATGCCTCGCTGTTTGCTCTAGGTAAAATATAGAAAGGACTAGCGACTTACTTTATGGTAAGACGTGATCAGTGGCTTCAATACTGGTGCAATTACCTTTGCACACATACGCGCTAACCGTTTTATAGAAGGCTCCCGAATTTTCCCAGTGGCCTATGACGTCACAAACACGGTTAATTCCAATCAGCTGAGACGTTATACGTCCCATAATTGTCTTTCGCTGATCGAACTAATTCGAAATTAAACGACTGCCAGAATTAAAATTCAGGGGCAGGTGACAAACTTTCTAGTTTTTTTTTTTTTTTTTTACAATAAATGAATCCAATACACATTAGCCTAAATGCTGTGGTTGAGCATGTGTAAAGTTACCAGGCTATATCGGATGAAGGCGCAGACAAGAATGGCGTTCGGGAGGGGCCAGTCAGTGACGTCGTCTTGAATTCGACTCTTCCTTGCCTTTATATTGAAACAGTTGAAAATTGATGTAAACACCAGTAACAATCTCAGCAAGTTTATTTCGGAGACATGGCCTCTTTGACCTCATTCTGGCTGCGTTACTCAAATCGGCATAATATGAACGACTCGCAGCTGCATATTGGACTTGGACATGGACATGGCTGACTGCGCTGTTTGGTTTGCAGATCTTTTGCACAATCGCTTGTCTACTTCCGACGATTATCAATGATCTGAAGAAAACGTGGAACGCTTTGAAACATCGCTTCGCAACTTCTCGCAGTGCAGTTTAGTTTTCCGTCGCTACAATTTCTTTTGTGGCACAATAGTATTTTATTTTCGCTGTTCTTCCTTCCGTCCTCGTTTTCTATTTTGTGTGTTTCAAAAACACTTTATATATTTGCCTTTTGCTTAGAGAAAAAACATGTCTGACTCTGAGTGATGAGAAACTCTTCATGATTTCTAGCGAGGCTTTATGGTCGTCACAGCATGATGTCCCCTCAAGGTTCTTAACCTTTACAAACACGCCGAACCCTTGCGTAGTTTTTCATGACCTGGGCGCACCCCATTTTTGCCCAATATAACAGAAAGTAAAAATGGGATACTAAAATGAAAAGAATCAACAGCTTATATTTAATTATACAGTAGTCCCACGCTTTTAGCTATGTTTAAGATGACCTTCGTCGAACCCCTGAAACGGCTCCGTCGAACCCTAGGGGTCCGATTGAACCCAGGAGAAGAACCACTGCCTTAAGAAATTGGAGCAGGCGTCGCTTCCGGATAATGTCGCAAATTCGAAAGGGTTGGTCTATTTTTGGCGTGCGTATGATTTTTACAAACAGACATTTAATAAATTTGTAGGAATGGAGGGCCCCACAATGCTTCATTATTGAAAGCCTCACTTCAAAACGGACATGAGCACATGCCCAGGCATAGGCGTAGGAGCAGGCAAATTTTTCGGGTGTGAGGAATTCTTGCTGGAATTTCCTCAAATTTGCCCGAATAGTCTGTGTGCTTCCATGTGTCCTACCAAATTTCTTCCAAATGGTAAAGACCTTTTTTTGAGATCACACAACAACAATAGTTTTTTTCGTGTGGAAAGGGTTTCATGTGTTTTTTTTTTTTTTTGAGAAAAAATCGAATCCAGATGTGTTTCATCACTCAGTCGCATTGATCACACAATCTATGGCCTACGTTTTTGGATTTTGCCCGCATTTTCTACAAAACTATGTCCAGGGTTTTTGCGGAGTCTTGAAAAGTCGGAAATTGTGTTAGAATGGAAAAAAGAAATATGTTCCTAGACATGAGTTTTCGCCATGCTAATACTTTATTTTGATAAGATTGATAGTTTTCATTTCATTGTGTTTACTATAGGTATGTCATTCGGAAAAGTTACTTCAAGAAAGAGTCAGGAAATATGTAGCTGAAATTGCGCAGAAATCTTGTATGCCCAACTTAATATGAAATTGTTGCAGTGACCAGATGAAACTTAAAAAAGATAAATCAAACACACCGTAATGTATATCAAATGAAAGTGCATGTGTGGATGGAAACAAATGTGAAAAAGCACCAGATACTTCCAGACGGCTTTTGCAAAAGTTAAAATTATTTAGAACGAAACGCAAAACTTACCCTCAGTGGTGGACTTAGGTTTGGGGCCATCTGATGACGTCAGCATACTCATCACACACTGATAATACCTTTTGATCAAGCCTAGGAAGGGGATATGCGGACCATCCAAGCATTTCGTTCCTGAGACTACGACATGAATCAGCCGCGCGTCCAGGGGGTGGCATTTGCCCCACCCCGAAATTTTCAAAACATCGCATAGCAATTGTGACATTTGAAGAAACTTTCAAATAATAAAGTTGCAATTTTGTATTCAAATTTTTAATTTGCTTAAATTTTTGTTCATCTTACTGGTTAATCATCTCCTCACAACATCAGTGGCGCGGCGAGTTTAAGTGCCGCCCTTTCCGCCCCTCAAATTTGCTTACAAACATTTTTAATGAAAGTTCATGTTTCGTGCTTATTTAAACATATAAGGATTACTAAAGCACCTTCAAAATCGCAATCAAACACTAACAAACTGAAATGTTTCTTATTTTTAATTGTCGATTATGATTTTTGCGTTTTTCGCTTGTCGCCACCTTTCTCATCATTAATATTTCTATTTTTTGCTTTCTTTGCATAGGCATATACGAAACCGACATGTTTCGTCAAACGTTTCTCCTTGTTGGTTTTTAATCTCCGGTAAGCTCACCGCATGACATTTTGATAGTTTACTCATTCCAATGGATCAAACGGAAAAATTAAGTGATGTGATGGCGGCATACCTACTTTACAAATGTAAACATTTATGTTTGTTAGAATTTCGTGTAGCATCCCGTCTTTAAATAAAAATAGTATATATACTGCGTATAGCAGGCTATATAATCAATCTGATAACATGATATTAGTGATGTAAAGAACGTTTAATTGTTCACTTCAGAGTTTCAGTAGTGGTTTAATCCTCTTAGAATATATAGAAGACTTCAAACTTTACCTTTGTGGGCACTTGCGCTGAACCCTCTACAGGTGCAGGGACACATTTTGAAAAAATATTTTAAACAGGTTATGGTTGAGAAGCGCTTGCTTGCAGTCTTCATCGTGACCAGTGCGCTTGGTCTAGCTGTTGTGTTGGACATCTTCCAATTACACGTGCACAGTGTTGTTCCTTGCCTTTGTTCGTTACAAGAGAATCATCACCACAAGGCATTCAATTGCGAGACTGCGTTTGTGCAGGGGGACTGACATTTTAAATTTCACAACAAAACACTGATTTATAGTGTTTCATATTTTAATTTTGGGGATTTGTAGCTTTTTTGGGCTTGACTGGTTACCAACAGATGTATATTTCGAAACCTGTATTACCAAACCATGCCAGGTATGACGTATATGCCTTTTGGATGCTCACCAGTGATTACAACGTCTTACGTTCAGCGGTTATTGCGATGAACAACTTTATTCAGTGCAGCTATTGTTAAGCTGCAGTGGCGTAGCCAGGGCAAAAATTTGGGGGTGCAAAATGTTTGATTTTAGGCGAATAACACTATTTTGTTTAGAAAAACGCCTCTTAAAGCACAAAATGACTATATTCTCTAAACATTTGGAGGGAGGCACGGCCCCTTTGCCCTCCCTGGCTACGCCTGTGCCAAGCTGTACAATCATTTCGACTAACGCTCTTTTCAATAAAAGCGTTAACCACAATCATATCTGAACATGTCATTTACCCTTGCATTAGGTTTTCAGACTAAAGTTCTTGCCTCAAATTCATCAAAATGAGAGCAACACCTTTTTTAAGTTTTTCTTGTTGAAATAACTTTTTATATGACTGCCAATGTTTAAAGTGCACCGTTGAACAATGGCGATTTCACGAAAACCACGTAGCCTATCGGCTGGCTCTTATTCACTCTACTTGCAATCGAAACCGACAATCTGAGCTCAAAGTTACCCACGAAAATTCACCAACTGCACTATCCCGTTTCAAGAACATCATTTTCCGGCACTATTACGTCATGCAGAAAAACAGCAGTTGTATTGAAACTGAGAAAAGTTATATTTGCAAAGTTCTTCACCTCAACCGCCAAAACTTGTTGATAGGCCCACCTAATGGCTGGGCTACAGCTTATGGCAGTTATTGAAAATATCCCACTGAACATTAAAAAATAGCATGAGATGTGGCAAGAAATGTTTTTTTTTTTAATAATTTTGGCGACGGCAATTAGCGGCATGTCAGCGCCTGAAATATGCTTCTTACCAGGGAAGTTTAGGCGAACCATCTAGCCCAAGGAACACTACGGCGAGTCACTTGGTGTCTGTGAATTGGACACACAACCTTCCACTTGAGATGCGGACACTACCACAGGGCTATTGCCGCCCCAGCGAAATCTTCGTCGCCAATGCATAGGTGTCAGGAGAATGTTATGTGCAGTTGGGGCGTTACTGACAAACCGACGATACGAGAAAAAGGATTAAGCTAGACTTGACTATTTATCGTGATTTCATGCAAAAAAGGTTTTATCAGATTTTGAGAGGAGGAGCAATATAAACCGAAAAAACTGGAGCCCTAACGTTTTTAGTCTCTGGTCGAATGTCATCTCTTTTTTTGTGCAAAGTACTTTTGACTGAGATGGCTGTAATACCTTTGTCTGAGAAGGATGGTGTAGGAACTGGGGCATCTCGTGAATAGGGGGCCTGCCCCTCTTGGAAAAATGTTTTGGATGTAGTTTAAAACTATTGGACATAGTTCAAAAAATTTGGGCCCCTCTCAGGAAACGCTTCGTCCCTAAAACATTTTATCAATTCACTCACTCCCAAGCCACATATCGTGTTCTTTTAGGCTAGCCTACCAGTCCAGAGCTTCTAAACATGAAAATTGAAAAGTGAGGGAAGATGTATTTAACATAATAACGAAAAACTACAGCATTGAACTCCTTTCAACAATTAATTTTTGATCAGCAAAGTGCCGCCCTTCTGAAAGTACCGCCGCAGCCCCCAGCCCCTCCTTGCTACGCCACTGCACAAGATATATCTTGAGACAGACCATCTGATCGAAAATTTCATAATGGATTGGTATGTAACCACAAATATGCTGAAATTGGGAGATCGTTTAAAATGTTGGTAGCCTATTTATAAGGCACTTTTATTCGTGTACCACTCTGTAAATTTTCAGAAATGCAGTGTGAGTGCGTGTGTACGCTTTGATTGTGTTTCTTGCCATCTTCTGAGGAAAGGTTTGCATACACTCTTCAAACGTCGACGATAGATACTGCATTGCTATCACACCGGTGGAGCAATGTTTGCACCCTGTAGACTATGCCTGGTGACAGAAACAGCATAGCCTACTCATATGTTTACATTGTGTTAGCTTTACGTTTGCCTGGGGTTACTGTAGGCTACTATTGAAGCATTTTTGCATTTTATCTACAGTGGTTAACCGTTGCTGGGGTTTCACAGCCAAGCTCTAACTTTGCAAGGGAAATTCGAAATTCACAAGAGCCTCAAAGTTATTAGGTGTTGTCTAGGTAGACCTAGCAACAGTGCCTTATCCCACCCACATCTGGTGGCGAGCCTGATCCAATCATTCGTAATGAAGTTAAAGTTATATCCCTGCTCAGGCCCCACGAAAGGGGGGTGCAGCCGATGCGCCGCTCCGGGGCCAAAAGAGTGTACACAAGATTGGCCATGAACCTCAGTGTTCAAAATGGAAAAGGGCAATTATGCTCAAAGTTTTTATTGTCATAACTTTATTCATAAAATCTTGTGCAAATCAAAGGGCTAAAGTTGTTGTTTAGTCGATATACAATGCATCGCCATCTCTTTTGATGTGTGGTTGGGATTATCTCCATTGCTGCTGTTTCATTGTTAGCCCAAGGCACTATGTTATGCGTAACATGACGGAATGGTAGAAACATATTTTTATGACGTTACATAGGACTTTAATCAGCTCAATAGTGTTATAGAGTGAAGCCAGTTCGTTCTTTCGTATGAAGTTGAGAGCTGGGGTGGATATCAGGGGTTTGTTTAAAAACTAATGAACCACTCTGGAGCCGCACACTTTGAAGTAAGTCATATGTTTTTCAAAATAAAGCAAAAATGTATGCCAGAGGGGACCCTTTAACAACTGTAATGTGTAGACAAAGAACAATATGAAATCAAATAACTTCAAACAATTCACAATGTGAATTGGACTTCCACGCCGAAGTAAATTTTCAAACAAAATGAAAAACTTTAAATTGCTTTGAACAAGTAAAATGTTTGTGCAGCATGTGTAAAATAAAGGAGTTCTTTTTTGATGTAACGTGAGCAAACACAGGGGCAACTGGCCCTGTTTCAAGACCATATATTGTGCAAATGACATATCACAAGCTGTACGTTGTTTTGAGGCAGCTTTCTGCGATTTTGACTCAGGGCCCTAAAGTCTAACACCCATCCCTGGTTGAGAGTTGTGCACGTTGACATTTCGGTGATTTCTAATGGCAGATGTCACACCTAGGAAGCAGAGTTGCGTTGTTACGCTTTGGTAACACTGAAATTATACCCAAAATGCCATTGCAAAAGGTATGCTAAGAAGACGAGTTTTGATTTTCAGAAGGGTTCGGTGCATGCTGAGTTTACAGACGTTCAAGTACATTGTGAAGCCTCCCACCGGAGGCTGGTAAAAAAGCTAAGAATGTGCAAAAAACAGCCAAAATATTGGACTGTGGAAAACAGGAAAAAAGTGTTGTTTTAAGATGAAAGTCAATTTTTGTTCCAGGGAAAAACAGCAGATTTATTAGGATCAGGAATTGTGAGCAATTAAGTACTGCCCATTCCAATGAGCTAGTAAAGGAACCCAAAAAAATGTTCTGGGAAGTTTCAGTTTTTCAGTGGTAGCTTCGCTTATGCCAATTGAGGTATGATGAAATTGTACAAATACATTGATGTAATTGAGAGAAAAGCAATTCCAGTTATGAGAAAGGCATTTCCTGATGGCGAATGAAAATTCCAATAGGATATTGTCCTGCATCTTTCATCTGAAAATGTGAAGACGATTTTCAGGAAGCAAAATTAAATGTGATAGATTGGCCTGAAAAGTCGCCAGATTTTAGCCCCAATGAGAATATGTGATCAATAAGAAAATCCCGGTTAAAAAATTCGATTGCACCACAATGACAAGCTAATAGAGGCCATCATTCAAGTATGGCATCCAGGGTTGCGGAGGCGGAGGTAAAATGTCCAACTCCAACTCCGACCTTTCCAAAATTTCCACTCCAACTCCGACCTTTCCAAAATTTCCGACTCCGACTCAACATAAAGTGAATGGAGTTTGGCGGCCAAGAATTTTGGACCAACTAACACTCAACGGAAATCCTATTAAAAATTTGCTGATCGATTCCTTGCTTACACCCATCGTGGAAGGTACGTACTTGAATAGAGATATGTGCAAGTTTGAATCATCGCAAAAAGACGAAAGCAGATGGCAGTCGACTGATTCCTCGAAAGCATACAGAAACACTAGTGCTTTTAAGTGTCAATGGAAATCGTGGTAGACAGCAAGAATTCTCTGTTTCAACAAAAGTTTCATAAGAAATTTTACCGATTCAACAGGAATTCCCAACTTAGGAGTGTGATGAAAAAGTGATCCAAGTGGACTTCCGGAGTCGGAGTCGGAGTCGGACAAAATATCCGACTCCGACCCCGAGCGTCGTTAGGGATCCGACTCCACCAAAAAGCCTCCGATGCCTTGGCACTCTGCAACCCTGAATTGACATCAAAATCAAGTAAAATTTTCCAAAATTGTTAGAATTCATGGCAAAGCGAGTACCGAAATTATTCGTGTTCTTCTATTGCTATATTAGGTTTAATGAAGTATTAAATTTTCTTTGCTAGTGAGAATTGCTATAGCCTACCATTAATGTAAAATTTGATGTGCAATTGTGAAATTCGCAAAGCAACTGTGTGTTATGTGCACTATTTGAGATCAGCCTGAGACCTTTTGAAATTGAGTAATAAAATTGGTAAAAATATTTATGATGTAAAATACCAAATAAAGCATATCGTTTTCTAGTCATAGTATTGCAAAGCTAGTGAAGCTCTTAATTAGTTATAATGTATAATGCGCCCAAAACAGCTCTCGCACCAGCACATTTTATTTCTCTCAAGGGCCTTATTCCTTCTGCAATCCTTTCAAGAGTATTTCAGTTGGCAGACGAAGTCTCGTATCTACAATCAAAACAATAGCATCATTGATTAAACATATCCTGAAAATAGTCTCTTCTATCTGACAGCTTCACCACTTGCAAAATCGTCTGCAGAATTTATCTCACAGCAAATATGTTCAACTGAAGTTTCAAAAATCATGATAAACGATTTAATGAAGTTTTTAAAACAAGACGAAAAGTTAGTAAACCTGCCTGGTTTACTAGTAGCCTGTACATCTGACAATAAAGCCATGACTGCACTAGTTGAATGCGGAACCACGTGTATGTATTAGATTTCTAATTTTTACTCTGTCCTAATCGTTCGGTCTGCATCTTGATTAAAAGCAGGCCCGTAAACAGTTTAGGACACCAGAGGGGGCGAAGAGTTTTCTGGGAGGGGCCCAAATTTGTAAACTACGGTCAATAGTTTTAAAGTATGTCCAACACATTTTTCCAATGGGGCGAAAAAATGTTTTAGTGTGGGCTTCGCCCCCCTAATCACGGGCCTGATTAAGACTAATAAGCTCTTATTTTCGGAAATGTTGCGAAAAGAACATATCTGTGACAGTTTGCGAAAACGTTTTACCACGGTTGAATAAGCACGATGACGTAATCGAATGAAAGTTCATGAAAATTGCTCCCCCGAAATGAAGATTTGGTTGCGCCCCTGGCATGAATGATATAACAAAAAATGCAAAAAGGTTTTCATGATGCACAACCTTATATCTGCCTTAATCAAAAGGGCAAGATGAGTTTGATACAGAATAATGGAGTACAAAACAGGTCTACGTTTGAACAATGAAAACAACAAAACTTTTAGGATTTCGATTGCACTACATATACTCTTAAATCAGGGACCTGTTTTTCACAGTTGTCCACAGTCCAGGGTTGCCAAGTCTAAACAGACCTTCCAAGCCAGAAACATTGAAAAATTCCGCTAGAATCCGCTAGAATGTTTCATCACCAGCTACAATTTAAACCAGAAACACTTTTCAGATTTTTCATGCCATTGAAAGAACAGCATCAAAATTTAACACCCAAAGATATTGAAAACGTTGTTCAACACCGGTAAAGTCATGACTATCACAATATTTGGCATTCAGTGTTGATTTGCAGACAGTACATTTAGCTTTAGAGGTATCATTTTCCACAATTCTATCCACTCTTTAGATTTACTCTTCTGGAACCACTACTGTCGAAACTTCTGTTGATATTAAACTGTCGAAACTACTGTTGATATTAAACTGTCGAAACTTCTATTCATGTTAAACATCTGTTGATATTATTGCTTTGCTTTCGGTATAGCAGCACTCAAAGATACCTACGTTTAAACCATAAATCTAACCCCTAAACCTAACCCTAAACCTAACCCCTACATCTAACCGCTAAACCTAAACCCCAACTTAAGGCAAAACCGAAAACATGAAGAGAAAAGTGGGGATAATTGTGGTTACCTTAGGTCAAATGTGCAAAATCGGCATCCTTCATCTACCATCACGCAGAAGGAGTGCCGGAGTGGACTCCTACCGAAGTTTGTATTTTAAGCCGGAGCAGGAACCGGAGCCAGTCAAAGTCTTAGATTCCATCGGGAGCCGGAGTTAACGTTAAGTTTTGTCCAGGAGCCAAACACAAATTTGAAGCAGCTTTTAAAATTTCTGTAATGATGCTTGTTGTTGTCCAGCAGAATGTAATTGATTGAAACGAGTTTTCTAACCATCGTCGTTATATATTACTGTGACACTTGGTGGGAATACCGAGCATTTTCCCACAAATGAGTAAGCAGTGTCTATCTTGCCTCATGACGCAAAATCTGTTTCGCAGCTCTTTTGTCGGTAGCTGTACACAATTGTTTGAAGTGGTCATATGAAAAGCTCGAAACCCACGACAAGTTTGGAACTCATTACCTCCTCAGTTCACCGAAACGTCAACAACGGCTCAGTCTGACAGTGACATTCACGGACAAGTGTTGTCATAATTTTAGTGCTGGCAAGCCGTTAATCTTCTTGTCTGCAATGCGTGAAGCATGGACCAAACCATAACCCTAAGCACGAATATGTTGTCTATTTCTGTAGGTATTGTATTTGTCATATGAGCACTTCAGCCAATCGCACTCGGCTAAATGCAAAACAACCAAAAAAAACAAATAACGCAAAATAGCTTTTGATTCATGAGGCAAAATGGACACTCTCTTATTAATATGAGTTGCTTAGGAAATTTCGGAGTGTTAACAGGATTTGGAGTTGATGTTTCAAAAATTTTCGGAGTGGGAGTATGGTCTTTAATCCAGGAACAGGAGCGGAGTGACTCCCCTCATCTCTGAACTTCAGGGAGAATTCCTACATACAGAGCAGTAATACGACAAAACTTTCAAATTTGATCCAACAAAAATCATCAAAAGACAGTTAACTCGATAGATAACTTACTACGAATATTAACTATTAAGAAAAAATTGCTGAAAAATTTGATCGAGTGAATCGAACGCTGAAATCGACTGCAATGAAGATGATGAACCGGCGAAAACATGAGTAGCAAAAGTTTGATAAGAAATATGTGCCTACTTCCTGCCAACATACGTCCTGCACACATGCCACAGCTCGTGTTCTGTTCATTTCTATCCTGTACACTACGGTACATCAGGAGTCCTCGGCTTTTTTCAAACAACTTCTACCTAATGTTAAAGTGGTGCATTTTGGTAAAAAATGAGACCTCTAAAATTTTTTCGCAATTGGGTGATGTTTAAGTGTGCATCGGGACTCCCAAAGTTTGACCCGGGGGGCAAAATAATGAAATTTGGCCGTAACTTAGTAACTACTTGGAGTAGGAACATGCTTTTGGTGTCTAACCCTTCCAAAGTACGTACCAGCTTCTCATTAAAGCTATCAGAAAAACCTAAAAGGTTGAGCAATTTCCATTTGCATTGATTTCTGCTAAAATAAATCAAAATTATGTGTTATTTGCAAAAATATTTGAACTTCTATTCTGTAATCTTCTTCTTGGTTGAGTTTTCAGCCCTGGTAGTATTGCTAATACCACGTTTGGTGAAATAAACATATATTCGTGAAATTACGAAAAAATAGCTGAGTGTGCAAACTTCTCATGAAAAACAAGCAGTGCAGGACCCATAGGCGTGGCCATGGGGAGCCCAGGGGGCCATGCGCTCCAAAATTTTAGCATATCTTGTCTTTTTGTGCTTTGAGAAGCGGCGTCCCAAACAAAAGTGCTGTTGTTTGCCTAAAGTCAAACATTTGCCCCCAAAGTTTTGGGTTGACTTTACCACTGGGGACTTCCAGTGACCATGATGACAATAAAAAAATGATAATCATCAACGCGATACAATTGTCACTATTGTATTTCTTGTGCGTCACAAGGCTTTGAATAGCAAAAAAATGTCAATTTTTTGTCATTTTCTTATTTCTTGGTTGACGCAAGCTTGGATGTTTTTTCTGTCCTGTTCCACCACTTGTACGAAATTTTGATAGCGTCGCTAAGACCTCGGTGCAGCAAACACATCTGATCCAAGTTTCAACACCACGTTCAGTACAGTCATATATCATATTAATGGCATCAATTTTGACAAGAGCATTGTTATAGATATGCTGGTGAGTCTTGCCAGTTTAAAATATCTTCAACCAGAAAATGAATGATCATCGTTCGAGAGAGTAAAGATAACCAAGTGTGCCAAAATAGGGCAGCTGTCAATATTTTTCTGGGAAGCTTGGCTCACCATACCCAGTACTACTTTGGCATTGAGGAAAGGGGTTTGGTTCTTTAGGCTTAAGAGCTTATAAGCAATCTACCAATTCTAGTTTCTCCACCTCATTCCACTTGCAGCTAAACAATGAGAGTGGAACCATTTCTAAAGTAAGATAACAAAGATGGCGATTAAATGCTTTGACAGCACATTGAAAGTGAACTGTCAACAGCCTAATGCTGATACAACAGAAGATCTTCGCAAAGTCGCAAATCATTCATTGTAAGCCCATCAACAGTACAACTGCTGGTAAACCATCACAGAGTACATTAGAGTGACATGCAACAGAAATCTTTAGCTGTAGCAGCTGCGTTCTTGTTATGATGGCGCCTAGGGGTAGTTATAGGATCCTTGCTTCAAGCAAAAATATTTTACTTGCATAAAACATCTTGCCTGTCTACCTTGCTTTTTGGACTTCTGGTCTTTTGAAAGGAATGTTTTCCTATTCAAGATAAGACAAAGCTCAAAAAGTTCAAGATAATCATCTGCTGTGAAAAGTCCGTTACAAGGTTCTTACAACAGAATTTCATACAAGTGGTGGAATGAAACAAGAAGACATCCAAGCTTGTGTCATAAGAAACAGAGAATTTAGAACTTTTTGCTGTGTCTTGTGAAAACACAAGACGTTTAGAACTTTTGTGTCTTTTTGCTGTGTATTGTGACACAGACGAAATGCAGTAATGACAATCGTATCATATTGATGATTATATAAATGTTTTACATTGCCTTTCCTTAGCATGGACGTTCGAGGTCATGCACTGCTTGCATTTGTTACAATTTTGCGCACTCATCTATTTCTCACGCAATTTCACACATATTTGCTTATTTCACCAAAACCGATAGTAGCAGTATCCAATGATAGCGTGACTGGAGTCAATTTTCTGTTTTGATTGTGCCTCCTGGCAGGTGTTACGCTAGATTTTCTGTATTAAGTGTTCCACCTAAGATTGAGTTAGAGATGAGTCTCAGCTTTTCGCTGAGGCGCCAGCAGCACGCAACGCATTGTAGGCTGCAACACATCGTGGTTAGTGAAGTATTTATATACCATGATCATGGCAGTCAGCCTCATACTTTTACTTTGAGTCTTTTATTGGGGCATGTGCCACAGAAGGAGATAGGCTATATTTGTTGCAGCAAGGTTAGTCTATATTTGTGGAATTGTCTGAGAGTGAAGAAGAGAACTTAAATGAAAGCTAAAAAACTACTTTCACCAAATATATACAGTACTTAGATCTAAGTAACCTCATAACAAAAGTGCTGAAACAACATTGGGCACTGCCGACTCGAAGGGCTTGTGACTCGACAAATATGATTCGAACACATCACTGGCAGCACCACCAGGGCTTACGACTTGTCAAAGAAGAAGAATATATGACAAAATTTTGAACATTCTTGCGAAAAACACATAGTTTTGATCTATCCTAAAAAAATCAGTGCAAATGGAAATTGCTTAACCTTTTAGGTCTTTCTGACAGCTTTAATGATAAACTGGTATGTATTTTAGTAGGGTTAGACACCAAAATCATGTTCCTACTCCAAGTAGTTAATACGTTATGTCCAAATTTCATTATTTGCAAGTTTTGCCCACCGGGTCAAACTTTGGGAGTCCTGATGCACACTTAAACATCAACCAATTGCAAAAAAATTTTAGAGGTCACATTTTTTTCAAAATGCACCACTTTAAAACTAGATAGAAGTTGTTTGAAAAAAGTCGCCGGCTCCTGATGCATCCTACTGTACACTGTGTGCTAGGTGGACTACGCCCTGGCTCATCACAGCATTGTACGTAGGTGCTCATCTAATCATCAACCCACGTGCCGACTCGTAAATACTCAAGTGCTCTCACTGACTGACTGCTGTGCTAAGTGGCTAAATCGCACGAAATTACAAGTATCCAAAACCCATTGCAAATGCGAAACGAAAAAAATTACACAACGGTTCATATACAATCAGGCAATTAAATAACGATTAATGCGAAGAAGTTCAGAATAAATCGGGACAAATTGGTCTGAAAATACTGTCAATAATAACAGCTAAAAATCCGCCAGTTCCAACTCAGAATAAGCTAGTTTTCAAGCTAGTCTATAGACCAATTATTTTGCAGCTAGACAGGACTGAAATCCGCTAGATCTGGTGGAAAATCCGCTAAATTGGCAGCCATGGTCCACACCATAAGAGAAGTTTCATTCTCTAAAAATACGGTGAAAAATATTTTAATTTTGTCTATAATTTTGCATAGGGTTGTAGGGTCTTTCCAGAACTGTTTAGAACAAACTTTAAGCAAAATTTGTATTGAAGTTGGTTTGATGGTATTGAAGTTGGTTTGAAGTTTTTCCTTATTAACATATTAGAGATGCTAATGAAGACCCTTTGAAAGCAGAATACTTGTACATAGCAGCGGCGGTCCGGGGCCCCTTCAAAAGCAAAGTATCTACAGTATTTACGCAATACAGTGTCTGTTGGGCAGTGGCTTGCCTATGCCAATTGCGTCCGTGGCAAAGTTTAAATGTGCACCCGTTTTAATTATTTAAATGCTAGATATACCGGTAGGCACAATTTTTACGAAAGACCAAACAATAAAATAAATGTTTTGAAAAAGAGAATATGTATTTCTTTTTTATAAAACTTTTCAGCAAATATAATGGGAATTAACCCTAAGGACCATAACAGCCATCTGTACTCGTTTATGCAAATTATGAAGAGAATCAAAACAGTCAAGTAATAATGTTATTATAATTGGCTGACAAATTCTAAATCGTACAAATTGTTTCCACAACATATTGCAAGATGCAATTGCAAACGACAACTTTTTTATGAAACACACGTAATTTGGATGGTACAATAAAGCGTGTAATGCAGTACACATTTACCTGTGTATGAAACAGTCTGTGATGCAATACGCATTTACTTGTGTATGAAAAAGTGAGTAATGCAATACATACAAATAAAGTGTGTAATGCAGTACACATTTACTTGTGTGTATTTCTTGTTTTCGAAAGTCACAATTCCATTAAAACATCGATATATCCAGCCTTCTCTTGTCTAAATACTACGGCATGCTAATAAAAAACACTTCATCGAAGCAAATTCGTCTATGACTTCATCAAAGTCACCTTTCTCTGTTTCGCCCCTTTCTATGCTCATCTAAGCTAGGTGGAGGCCACAAAATCTCTCCTGACTCAATGAGGCTCGGAGAAGTGAAAGAATACATTTCTCTCATCTTGCAATAGATACTGCCATGGTCAGTATTATCTGAGAAAGCAATTTGGAAAGATACTTTTAACACTATATTCAACTATGAATGTTAGGATGTCTTCAGGAAGCGATTTTTAAGTAACTTTAAGTTGCACGAAGTAGGCTACTACTGAACCAGCATTTTGCAATCTAGAATCTCCTAGTAAATAATTGCTTGCGATCTACGTCTGACCTGCGCCAAGCTCTTAAATTCCCATGTATATATTTTACTTTTTCACAGTCATGATAGTGACAAAGGCCTTGAAGATTGAAAAAAAGCCAAATTTGGAAAAACATGGTAGGTTTAAACAGGACTAACAAATGCCTTTGATGAATTAGCATCTTTTGCCCAGATGGAACGGAAAGGATACTATGCGCTGATGTTTCGAGGACTAACTAAGGTTATATTTTTTAGTCTTTGGAGTGGGGCATTGTGTTTAGATTATTGACGGACACTAGTGGCCATCGAAGACATTTCGTAAAGTTCGTGTGGGCCGCAGCTTTTTAAGCAATTTGTAAATGTGTGGAGCTTAACAGCATTTATTTGCGAATAAATCAAATTCTTATAGCCACTGACTTAAGCTCGTCACAACTAGATTCTAACTAATATCCTCTTGCCTGTAAGGCAGCAACACGGCTTACTCAGCCTTTCTTATAGCGTGGGAAGGACCAGGTCTTGTAGCTTTGATAAGCGTGCGTTCTTCGTCTATCACATAAGTTGGCGGAACCGGGGTGCTGCATGGGCATAGGCCCCACCACTTCCTTCTGGAGAGGCCTGCCCCCACTTTTAAATTCCTAATTTTGCCCAAATAAGTTTAAGTAGCACAATTAGTATTGGGTCCAAAAATATTTGCAAAATTTTGGCAGCGTTTTGGCAATAATATTTATTATTTTGCAGTGAGTTTGGCAGGATTTTGTAAATGTTTGACAGAATACACCGTGCACAATCTGGACACCCTGCTCGGGCTTTCTTAGCGCATTGGTGTAGTGCTGCCAGATGGTGCAGGCCTATACTATTTTTGTGAAAATGGTGTAATTGTACATGCTTGTGTGAAGGAAAAATTTCGTGCCACACCATCGAAATTGGTACAATTTCTTGTAATTTCAAGCGTTTTACCACCTTTCTAAACATGGGCGTCCGCAGAAATTTTTTCAGGGTGTGCAACGTCGAATGTTTGCTTATCCTATTCAGGTTGCTGACGATGCAACGCAAATTAACGTTAACCAAACGCTTTACCCTTTCCACACCATTAGTAAGTGCTGGTTGAACCTCTGTTCTCAATCTTCTGTCTGAAGTGTTTTCTGCACTTCGGCTATCTGAAATGCTTTCTCTTTTCATAAACCGCGTAACATCCATTTTTTTCCGAGCACGTTCTACAAATAAGTCATAATTTAAGAATACCAACGGCCAGAACAACGTGAGTGGCAAAAAAGCAATAAAGTAGACACTCTCGCAAAACTGTTTCAAGCAATGAAAAGTAGAACTATACGTTGACAGAATTATAGCACAACTTACTAAAGTGAGAACACCACGCAGGTTTTTTAAAAAAAACTGAGCAGAGGAATTACGAAAACTCGCCACAGCGAATATAGCTTTGCACTTTGCGCTCACTAAGAAGTCAGAACTAAACCTCAACGATAACGATGTATTCCTATATGTCTCCATAGACCTATTCTAACAAGCCACGTATTTTTATAGTGTGTGAAACGAAGTCTGCATAAGAGTCGCTTGATTAAGCGATGCACTCGGGCACGTTGATCGCAGTCTTACACGCTAACAATGGATTTTTGAAACTTGTGAAAGCACTGCTACAGATTTACTCAGGCTTCTTTTATACACACAGTACTAAACTACACGTGGCTTACCGCTCTCAACAGTGTCGCTGTCTCGCTGCATTACCTGCCAAGATGTTTGTGTTCAATAGTCACGTGCAAGGCTTCCATTCAGTGATTTCAAATAAACCCAAATTGCACACCAAAAAACATATTCACACAATAAAAACCCAGAAAGCTTGTGTTACGAACAAAAACATATGAGTGTGCTTATTTGAATTGAAATGATAACCGAATACTGATTTAATCATAGCACGTCTTTCCATTTTTTCTCTGCAGCGCAAACATTGCCACTTGGACGACCATTTTGTTGCTCAAGACGTTTTTCATAACGATGGTAAGATACTCTGTCTATGATAACTCTCAGTAATTATAGGAGTACATTTGTTATCAAACTACGAAATTTTGCACAAACTGGAATGCAGCAGGATCTAAAATCCCACAAAATATAATCCCAATGCCTTCTTCCTCTAACTGAAATTTCTTTTTAATTCGTATGCAGAGGGAAACATCGAAATTTAAACAATTAGTCCTAACCCTTGTTTTACCAGTTTCTGCAAATGGCATTTGAGACAACAACATTGTAGATATAACCCCGACAATGATTTCATAAGATGATATGAAGCCGATTGAACACGTTCTGCTTCATCCGATAAGCGTATATGCTTTTTCACTTGATGTGCTCATGCAAACACTGTGATATAAAGTTATCTTTATATTATAGAACACATTGGAGTTCCTGATGAACTCATCACTCCAAAATACCCAGATTTAACGCGATGTCTCATAATTAAAACTGGGCACCCAAGTCGACTAAAAAAAGCTGATCTGGGTGAAAAAAAAACGCAGTGGGATCCAGACATGGGGCGATTACATCACAAATGTAATCGATTACGATTACTTGCCACACGCTCGATTACGATTACGAAAAAACAAAATCACAATGTAACTTACTGCGATTACATTGAAAGTAATCACGATTAGAATTGCGATTGCATTTGTCTTGAAACATTCGCAGAAATAAAATAAACACATTTTGCATAGTTTCATAAAAGTGTATTTTCAGACAACAGACGATATGAATGAATGCAAAAAAGAAAGTTAGCAATCCGTAAGGATTTAAGCATCGGAAAAAAGAAAGATCACACTAATTGTTTACTGAGATTTTTGTGCAGTCAACAAACCAGTGGCGTAACTATAGGTTTGAGCCAGGGGAACTTTGCTGAAAGAGGCTCATTGTAGAAGGCCCACTAGACACACTCAGAAAAAAATCTTGAGAAATGATGGTGAATTCGGATATAGATGTCTATACTAAAACCTAGCCAACGGAAAACACTCCGAAAAACGCAAAAACACAACCTACTGAAAATGAAAAGAATACTAAAACCGAAATATAAGCTAAGTGAGGGTCCGTTTTTTCATTTAGATTTCCAGGGGGGGATTCTCCCCTCTGCCCCTGTAATTACGCCACTGCAACGAACACTTTAAATGTTGATTAAACAAAAATAAGAATTAATCAATGTTAAAAATGTTTGTTACAGTTGAAAAACATTAACGCTTCAAATCTTTTATCAGTTAAACGACATCTATCAGGTTAGAATATTTATCCTACAACGCTGAAAAGTCTTTTGCTAGTAATGTCAAAAGTTCTGGCCATTTCTTCAAACTGCGGGTTGCAATGTTTTCAGCTGTATGGTGGCCTTTTGACTGTCTGCAAGCCAGCATAACATTGTGTAGCTTTTCATCTGAAATGAAATGAACAGTGATGGCAATATAGCTGCGCATCCGTCCATGAGACCAAATGTCAGTGGTCAACAAAACCTCACTGTTTTAGTTGATTTTTTTTATTTACCAGATTTGTGGATGATCTCTGTTGATATGCCAGTTATCAAAGTTGTGGAAAGGTGCTTTCAACTTGGGTTGAATTACTTTATTTTTATGAAATATAAATTACTGCACAAACTACATACATAGCCTATTTCAGCACTTAAACTCATAGGTTCACCTGGATATTTATAAATAAAACCAACACCTCTCGCAACGTATCACTATCAATTCTGTTGCCGAAGTGTCAACTTGTTTTCAAGCAAATTTCGTAATTTTGTTGCTACGTGTCACTAGATTCATTACATAATTCTGGCGGCCAACAGGAAGGCTAGCTGGAACAAAGCGAGAATTCGCTACAAACGCTGTGCTTGCCGCTGGACTATCCAGATTTAACACAACAGACGGGTAAATGGTCTCCCTGAAACGTGCAGAGGGGGGAAAGGGGCGACGGCCCCGGGCATTACAGCCGCACACCTGTGCTTGCAATATGTGTATCATTTCAAGATTCGTCATTGACTGGCAGTTCCGGCGAATTGATCGTAACGGCTCACACAAGACAGTATCTGCTCTGTACCCCCAGTAAGTTGTGCATATAAGATTCACATTATAAAAAACGAAGGTTTTCTTGCGTACAATATGCGCATTCTCCATTCTTGTGTAGTTTGGCAAGTTTCTCACTTTAAACCAAGGGTCTCAAACACGCAGCCCGCGATGTTTTTCGGGAATTTTCAAATTATTAACATGTAGGTTATTTTGTTTATTCACCGGTGTTTGAAAGTGCTCGACCAGCGAGTGAACAATTTCCTTTTAAATGAATGTATAGACGGCTAGAATTCATAACCTATAACCCACGACACCTATCGTAGGAAATAAGATGTGAAAGCTGTTCCTAGTACGTAATGAGATTCAAGTACTGCCATTGTTGTGTCAGCGTCATTATCCGGACCTCGGGTTACTTTATCAGTCTTCATTTGGCCCTAGGAGCATTTGTATTTGAGACCCTGCTGTGTCTCGCCCAGTTTGAGACCCTGCTGGGTCTGGGTGTCTGCCATCTCAGCCGCATTCCTTCCCTGCTCAACTGTTATTCGACGGGACATTTGCGCAGCCTGATGTTTTTGAAGTTGTAAACCGCCCTGTTTAGTGTTGAGTGGTTTTACTTTACTATTTTAATGCGCAGCCTTACGTCTTTGCACTTGTTGACTGCGTTGACGTGGGACTGATTTTGTTCTACTTCTCAGTTTTAACGCGTTAAAAATCGTTTCGGTCTATGACTGAAAAATGACCGAAAAAAAGCAGCAGTGAACAAAACCGTTGAGCGTTCTCGTGCAACAAATAAACCACGACCAGCTGCGGTTATGTAGGTTTGCAGGCTAACGTGTCAACTGTTGGACTGTTCGCAAACAAGTACATTGCGTCGAATCACGAATGGAATACTGGGAATTACGCAATATGGATGCATTAAACATTTAAGCACTAATGTGTCCATTATACTGGCAAAACAAGCATTGTCGAGGATGCAGGAAAACCGTTACAAATGGACACTTTGAACATGACTTAGAGATGTCATCAATGTTCAATGATTATGTCACTAGCGCTATGAAAAACGTCTTGAGCAACAGAAAAGTGAGCCAAATGTTCACACTGCGAAAGAAACTTTGAAAGAGCAATTACTGCATAATTAAATTACTATTTTGATCAACATGTCAGCTCGTGTAAAAAATTTCTGTTTTTTCATTGTAAGAATATTTTTTTTCATGTAAAATATGGGCTTAATTGAAATCACTGAATGGGAGCCCAGATTGGATTCTCATAGTTTGGTAGCTTTAATGTGTCTGAGTTATACTTAATTCTGTTTCATGCTTCACGTGCTTTGCTGAGCTGATGATGCTCACCTTGTAAGGAACGTATATACTCTGCTGAGATCCCAGTGTTTGATTCTTATCTATTAAGACTATAATGCATAATTTAGAAAAATGTAACGTTTATTAGACAAAATGTAATTTTCTACTTCACATAAATGAAATTAGAGTTTTGCATTCCACGGAATTTCCGAAATCCATCCAAGCAAGTTTTACAACATGATAATATAAGCTAGGAAAATGGTTGCGTTGATTGACTGGAACTTCCATCTCTGAAGCACGAAAGTTGTTAAAACCACCACTTGCACTGACGGTTAGTGAAACAAATATATTTAAAAACAAAATGTTAGCTGTCTGGTCAAGCCTACAATAATAAGGCTTAGTCAAGCCCGGTGGTCTCAAACTTTCCTGTGCCGGGCCCCCTTCTACGTTTAACTGGCGTATACGTAATGTATCGTGACACTTGAGTAATGCAATATCACGGCAAAGCTACCTAGTGAAGGCCTCTGCTCGTGGCCCCCAGAGAAACGCTCCGTGGCCCCCAAGGGGGACCGAGGGCCACCTTTGAGAATCCCTGGTCTAGCTTAATGGTCAGTCAATGTCTGCTGTTTCAGTTTCCTACAGCACATCCGCGTTGCTGTTGATACTAGTGCATAGCGCGCGTAAAAGTTGAAACGTGTTCAACTCGAAATCAGACTTCGTCACACGCACTGAAGCTGGGAGTAACATCATGAAAGCAGACCCATCGGGCTGAGGAACTCACTACTAGACGCAATCCGTCTGTATTAGGCTTAACTACTAAGTTTTTGATCATGTTGAACTGACTAGTTTAGGTATATTTTGAGAGAGAGTTGGAGAAACTTGAGAGATCGTTTCGGTACCTCAACGCCAAAAAAACACTGAGTTGAGGTATAGATTGGATCAAATTTAAAGCCGGCAGATGTGCATCAAGAGATTTTGCATAGGTCCTTTGTTAGAATATTTCATTGGTTAACCGCGCCTGAATTTCTATGGCAGGTTGTGCGTTCTAAATTCTGTTTTCTAGATCCTGATGTAGAGGAGCCTCTTACTTTAAATCATCACCTCACCCCTGAAGACTTCAGCTCCTCTGACACGTCTTCGCGTACGAGATGGCCACAAGTCCAATATCTTGTCAACCAGTTGTGAGTTCGCTGGAAACGCGAATGTCTACAAACAATGCAAAATCGAAAGAAGTGGCATATGTCACAGGAGAACTTTACTGTCGATGATGTGGTAATTTTGTAAGACGGGCTTGCTCCAGGATGCCAATGGCCGCTTGGACGAGTAATGAACACTTATCCTGACAGACAAAGTTATGTGCGGCAAGCGCTCGTGCGTACGTCAACCGGTAACATCAAACGACCGATTTCAAAACTGTGCCTCGTGTTGCGCAAAAACTAAAATCAAGCTTGTGCGATTTCGAACAACTTTCTTGCTGTTATATTCGCGTCAAAGTTCTTATGCTTTTTTTCCTCCATTGTCAGCGCGCCAGAGTTAAAAATCCTTTCTCGTACTGACGAGATTATTGTGTGGCGCTCGTAGCCAACTGCTGACTGGTATTTGCCATTGCTTTTGTGATTGAAACTGACATTTCACTTCGACAATGACAGCGACCGCACTGCTTGTACCATGCGATATGCTTCACAGCGGATTGAGTGCTCGTAAATGGTTGACTGCGCGTGAATTTATTTGTTGCAGAGCAGCAAGTTTCGATAGATGGTTTGCGCGCTTTTCTTGTACAACTGTGGTCGCAATTGAATTGTGTCTTCTTTAATCAACAATTGTTCTGTTTGTGTTTGATTTCCGCTTTAAATACGTAAATAATAAACTTGTTGATATTTTGAGGTGTTAATATTCCTAATGCGTACATTGCAGGGGGTTATGTAGCGGCAAGTCTGTCTCTCGGGGAGACCTTGGCCTATTATTGTCTTTGATTGTTTCGCAACTGCGTGGAGGCTCATGCTAGAGTGTAATAGGACCTTCGCTAGCACCTGGTGACTGGTGTTCCTTTTTTCTGAATGACTGCGTAGAGGAGAGGACGGTGGTGTTCTATGATGGTGAAGTTCTTAAGAAGTAGTGCAGAGGTAAGTCACATCGTTTGTGCCAGAAAAGTGGATGTTTGGTAAGTTGTTTTTCTGATCTTACTTTATTTATGCCCTGTTTGTCATTTGTTAATTATCTGTTCAGTTTATTAAGAAAACCGTATTAGCACGAATGAACTTATGTCGATGCGCCTTGAAATGTTAGTGTTTGTCGTGAATGCAGCCTGTTGAAGATCGAACAAACCGGGCAATGTGTTACTGCAGGTTTGGAACTATCAATGCGCAACGGGGACCAGAAATGAAGTTTTTTTGCAACACCTTTGTCAGCAGAGCTTCTTGCACGTATTTGTTAAAACTATGATTTGTATTTCAATGCGACCATGATGATTGATGATTTTGAATGCGCCTGAAACTTTAGTTACACTTACAAAGAAGATCCTGTTTCTAACAAAGATGGCGGCAAGTAAATCAGTCACAGTTTATTGATGGGGAAACTAGTTTCGCGTTTTCCAACGCATCATCAGTCCTTCTAAGGATCATCAGTCCTTCTAAGCATCATCAGTCCTTCTAAGTCCTTCTAAGGACTGA
>Ga0210059_1000190_pt1 | contig 65046 bp, 49 predicted proteins | sample Ectturendosymbi2_FD_188042 | JGI IMG/M metagenome (GOLD analysis project Ga0210059, IMG submission 188042) | Ecteinascidia turbinata endosymbiont from Florida, USA - Sample 2 (SPAdes) (version 2) | ecosystem: Host-associated > Tunicates > Ascidians > Unclassified | place: Key West, Florida... | reverse complement strand
CAGAGCTGCTTCTTGGTACAGATTCATGCGAAGGTTTACCAGTTTGATACACACACTTCTGAAAATAAAAATTTGCATGATTTATCTTCATATGATGTTATCAATAAAAATAAAAATTAAAGATATTCATCATTGTAAAGAGACTGATCATGTTTATGCTATTGTCAGAACAGGCCACGGGCAACCCACATGGTCCATACCAGCGACCTGGTTCCAGCGGGCACCATGTTGTTGGCCCCTGGTTTAGGTTTAGTACGTTAGGCTACTAGCAAGTGTAGTGCAGCCTAGGGAACTCTTGTCATGTGTTAGTGTCATGTTACAGGCATCGGGCAAATAAGTTTTCAAAAGTGATTAGTGAAGGCCCCCTGGCGAACCTATGTCATGTGATACTGCCTACTTAATATTACAGGCCACGGGCCGGTCCAGGCAAGAAAATAAGTTGAAGTTTAGCATGAAGGGCCGGGCCGGGTAGTTTCATGTTAGTTCCGAGCGGGCAGGGCTGCAAAAGTGCTGGCCTGTGCTATCTCTGGTATAGAGTTGTGCATCCGAAATTGTAAACCACCCACAATCATTGCACACATGACTCTCTGAAATTACACCCTAATGAAGCGTTTGGTTGTTTTTGTTGTTGGAGTTTTTTGTTATGTGGTTTTCGGTAAATCTTGATGCATTTTTTCCAAACCCTGGATTGGATTAATCAGTAATTGTATTGTTTGATTCTGCCCGTGCGTTTTTTTTTAACTGAAAAGTCATTGTTGTGTTCTGTTTTGACTTTTAAAAAAGTTTTCCTTCCTCGTATCCAACGACAAAGTCGGGATGGAAAAAAAACTTTAGTTTGGTCCAGGGTTGCCAATTTGGGTTGCGTGTAAAACGCGGAGCTCCGTGAATAGCGGAGCTTGGTTGCAGAGGATTGAGACGTAATTGGAGTGGAAAAAATGTTGCGTTGCAAAAGCAAAATGAGGAAATAAGTGAAGGAAAAATATTTTATTTTTTCAAATAAATATGCGATTCCCCTGAACATCAGTAATAGCCTCCATGGATGTTTGCGATGTTTAGAAATTTTATACATTCACAACTGTTGAAACCTATTTTTTTTTGTCCCCGAACCGTTTTGTGAAACTCAGATAAGCAAAAATTATCAAACTTCGGAATAGACTTCTTTTACCGTAGTGTAATATCACCTTTTGCAATAAAATTATTTTTACTACCGTTTAGTTCTCATTGCTCAACGCAAAATCTCGGTTTTAGCGACTCTGATTACGTCTTCAAACCTCTGCAACTAAGCTCCACTGTTCACGGAGCTACACCTTTTATAGGGTACTGCCAATTTGGCTTTTTTAAAGCCAGATTTTGAAATTCTGGCATTTTTTGAACACCTTTGGCTTTTTTTCGAAATAAGTAAGCCAGAAAAATCTGACTTTTTCTAGCCTATTTTCAGTCGGATAGTCTTGGCTCTGGCAAAACATTGTCTGAACTGCAGAGCCTACTCATTAAAAATCTCTTGCGACGAGGGTCTATTACCATGCAGGATGCACAGAATGTTGCAAAAAGTTTGCTTTTGGTCTAAAAATTATCGATGTTATTGATAAAAAATAAGTGCATGGCAGTGTAATTACGGGGAAAGAATATGCTTCTATCTAAAGATTGGACAATGTGTTGTATCGATGTTTTTGACTAGTTTTAATCATGTCTATTTTTTGTGTGGTTGTGCATCTTTTATGTGTATTGTATATGCCTCAAAACAGCTATCTGGCTTTTTCAGGACAAGGTCTGGCCTTTTTTGGTGAAGACATGTTGGCAACCCTGCCTTGGTCTCAAAACAGGAGTGGTGGACTTACCATTCACTATACCAGGGGTGGGCAATTTAGTAGCCTGCGGGCCACATCATCATGTGGCCCGCCATAGAGTTTTCAGTGGCCTGTGGAAGCATTCAGGAAAAATCATTGAGTCAGAAATTTCTTCCGTAAATGTTGCAGTAATGTTCAGGCTAACTTGAACCAAAACTTGATTCTATTTCTACTAGTATTAGAGAAGCATTTCGCAATCTAAAACCGTCAAGTTTTTTAGAGCAAACAAAGATTTCAATGTAATAATATGTTTAACTTGTCGTTTTTTCTTGACACTTAAGTTAAATTAAATCGTGAAATCTGGCTATTCTATTGCAATGAATGTGCTTCTCGGATCAGATTGTTCATTGCGTTTAACCTACCGTAATTTGCTAGGTGCAATTTGCAGCATTGGAGTTGCCAATTCAAATATCGCAACATGTTTCAAAATATAATTGGCAATTGAATGTATGCATCGGAAGTTGCAACCCAAAGACTAAGAGCAGATATCCTACGTCTTTCCTTTGTCAGACTACCGTTGTATACAGTAGTAGTCCAATCGGTTAGTTTTATCAGCCACAATTTAGCATGTCTATTGTCGAAATCCGAGGTGAAGTAAATCACAAGTGGTGTATATTGGTTGTGTCAACTGACGCACTATTGGCGGTTCTTATTTTAAAACAGTTGTCGTCTTTGATACCAGCAGCTTGGTATTGTGAAGTTGCAGCCAGCAGTCAGGTAGAAACGTATTCTATCTGCAATAGTATTATAGTTATGATACTTCCATTTTGATTTTTATCATGGATAAGAAATGGAAGTTTTTTGAAGAGATTTGAAATTTGGTTTTACCTCTATAGTTGGAAACAACACAGTAGTGAAGCCATAGCTTGTTTCGTGCAACATTGTTAAATTGTTCTCAGTGTTGATGCTGAGTTTCTGAAACCTTCGAAGTTCCTGCAGTATTTAGAGCCAAAGCCCTCCAATACCTCACAAATATTTTGATCTAGTTATAACCAGTTGATATCTAATATAATCTACCAGCAGTTTATTGTTGTGAAGTCGCAGTCAACATTCAGGAAGAAATGTATTGCAGTGGTATGAAGGCTATCACTCTCAGTGACCAAGTATATGAAACCATTGAAACTGATGGCATTTACAGGCAAAGCATCTCAATCATGCCACAAAAGGTTTAGACTTCTTTCGATGCTATGAAGCGAGCTGGAAACATCAACGACATATCTTGCCAGACGTTTTCACCAAGAACACAGGCATCATATGATGTCGCACTTGAAATTGCCAAGCAAATAAAACCCAAACAAGTGGAGAAACGCTTGTGAAACCCTATTTGTTGAATACAGCAAAATTACTTCTTGGAGAACTAGTGAGGCAAAATTGAGACGAATATCTTTTTCCAGCGATATTATTCAGAGGTGCATTTCAGATATGTTGGAAGATGTGAAAGACTAGGTGATAATTGAAATGAAAGCATCTCCAATGTTTCCTTTACAAGTAGATGAGTCAACAACAGATGCTACTTCATGTGCTGAGTTGCTTGTATTCGTGAGATTTGTTCATTCAAGAGACATTTAAAAAGAGCTCCTGTTTTGTAAAGAACTGTAAACTGCAACAATACATGCAGATGTTCTGGAGAAGTAAAAACTTTTTTGATTCTGCATAGTTGCAATGGAAATATGTTGGTGGGTTGATACCAATGGAGTTCCTGCAATGGTGGAATCACGTTCCGGCTTTCAAAAAAAGTTCCTATCTTCTATTCCACATGTCTGTATGCTGGCTATCGAAAAGAAATGTTCTAAAACGCGTTTGTGTGATATGAATGATGAAGGACGAAATAAAGATATTCTCTGAAATGAAAACTAACGAATTTTTGTCTTACATCAGTTGACAAGATTTGGTTGAAATGTTTTGCATATTTGGCAGAAATTTTGAAAACTTGGATAACTTGAATCTATATATAGCTACAATGAAAGGTTACAAACATCATTCAGCTTCGAGATGAATCTGCAAGCATTTTATTCGAAGTTGCAAAACTGGTGTTATCAAGTAATAAGAAAACGTTACTATGTTTGAGAAATTGTCAAGTGTTGTTGAAAAAGTTTGAGAATTTGATGAGTGTTTGAAGACATCATATATAATAGACCACCTTCTATCCTCTGAAATTGAGCTCCAACGATATTTCTCTGAGATCAAGGATGAAGAAAATGGACTTGTACGAAATGCGTTTTCTACCTCTCTGGTTATTGGCAACATTCTCAATGAACTGCAGGATAATTTTGTTACCTTCGGAATGATTCACAATCACAGGATATTTTTCATAAAATGCTACTTTTTCAGTTCTGGTGAGCTATGCATGATACAACTGTCTGAACTGGCATTGCGAATATTGCTTTCATTGCCACAGCATTCCTCTGCGAGTGTAGTTTTTCAGCTCTAATTCACATCAAAACGAAGGCACGAAATCGAAGGAAACTAGAGGAGGTTATAAGATTAGCACTGTCAAGCACTCAACCACAAATTTCGAAGCTGGCCACACGATTGCAAAGTCAACCGTTGCATTGAGAATGTTTGTGGAATTCAATTGCCATTTAAAGTTAAATGTTATGAAATGCATTTTTGTGGTAATATTGTTGTGGTATAGTTTGTTGCATTTTTTTGGGAATGCATTTTGTGGTAATTACATGCGTTCAACAAGAGCAGGAAGGGGGTCACAGGTTATGTGAAAATGACAAAGGGGGTCAAGAACTGAAAAACACTGAGAAGCACTGCATTAGAGCATATGGCCCTATACTAAAAGCAGCCTTCTCAAAGTGGCCCTTGAGCCAAAATAATTGCCCACCCCTGCACTACACAACCAGTGGTCTGGTGGTTTTGATTGTGGCTGGTTGAAAGTGGTAATCATTAAGGAGTTGGTTATAGTTTCGGTGCTTTTGCAGCCTCAGCCTCTCTTGCTGCAAGGTTGAAATTTGTCCTTTTGCGTAAAAATTTCCCAAAATAAATTTGGCAGTGTCTAGGTAGCCGGTGTCAAGCGAAATTTCTAACCTGTTATTGTTTCTCAGCTCAAGTATGTACTTTCCACGATGGGTGCAAGCAAGGAATCGATCAGCAAATTTTTAATAGGAAATCGATTTCATATAAAACTACTGAATAAGGACTGAGGATGCGTAGTTTTACGTGAAATCAATTTCCTATTAAAAATTTGCTGATCGGTTCCTTGCTTACACCCATCGTGGAGAGTTCATATTTGAATAGAGATATGTGCAAGTTTGAACTATTGCAAAAAGATGAAAGCAGATGGCAGTTGACTGATTCCTCGAAAGCATACAGAAACACTAGTGCTTTCAAGTGTTTGTCAGCTATTTTGCTTCTCTACACCCTACAAATATGGTATAAAGAAAGTCTGGACCTGCTTTCTGTTTGTGGTGACTAAATAAACCTAACCATGCGCTAAATCACGTGGGTGCTGACTACTTAGTACTTGACCTTGAGTAGCCATTGCTTGCTACCTAGACACTTCCAAAGATTTTTTACTTGATTTTTGGTTAGTTTACCCTAACTTTTGAACCAGAAACCTTAGAAAGCCAATCAAAGGCTCAAAATATTTGGATTTTAGCCAAGTTTCCAGTAAAAACTTTAGCAAAGTACTTACCTCTTGCGGTTGGGGCTAGGGCCTAATGACTTTGGCCAAAAAAGCCTAAACCTGCAACTTTGACGTCACCCATAGAAAACCTGAAGCTTGAAATTTTTCTTTTCATTGCAAAGTAGAAGACTTGCTGAGTCTTTTGAGGGCTTGTTTGAACAGCTTTCTAGCACAATGGAATGATGAGTTATGGAGTTGCAAAGTGGCACCAAAATAGTGTCTTAATGCCTGATTTCAAAGTACGAGTATCTCGTACACTGGCAGCAAAGGTGTTAACCTAAACTCTAATCTAAACAAAAACCTTATTCTGGTTTTCAAAACTTTTAAGTACATAAAAATCGCTCCCATCAAAAGTTTTATCTCTATTGGCAAAGCCAAAGCAACATTGCTGAGGTCAAACTGATGATCACTTGCACAGCAGGAATAAACACTTACCTGCTTGACCCAGTTCACTGTACTCTTAGTGTCATGAACTGAGGTGATATGTGGACAAAGCTGGATACAGTTTGAATGGCAAAATAGTTTTGTGTGTCCTAGTTTAGGTTTTCGCTGTAGTAAAAGTAGCCTACATACTGAAAACCTGTCCCTATTTTGAGAATCTTGAATTTTACATTTTTGATGCAGGTTGTCCTCAGTGCTACTTTATCATATAGTGTCACCATTGCAGTTAGATTCGAACAATTTTAGTATATCAGTTTAATTGATGATGGAGGTATGCAGATAGTAGAAAGGATGCTGAGCAAAGATATGGCAACCATAAGTGAATACCTCCAGACCTGGAAGCTAAAGGTCAGCACTACAAAAACAGTGTTGGTAGTCTTCCACCAAAGTGAAATGTGAGCTGAAAGCCAACCACAGCAATGAAATTTTACCCTTTTGCTCCGAACCTAAATATCTCAAAGTAACGTTGGACAAATCACTCACATATCGCCGACACCTTCAGTCACTTTGCAAAAAGTTGACATCATGCGTCATACTACTGCGGCGACTTGATGGCTCTGACTGGGGTGCTGGAGCATATGACATTGCGAACAGCCTGGTTTGGTTCACATGCAGACACCATTGTAGCTGTTAGGATTTTAGTATCTTTGGAGCCTGCGATAATGACAGAACCTGTTTTTAGTGAGTCCAGGAGTGAGACAACCTGTTCTTAAAAAATTTGAATCCCACCACACCACTGGTTATGGCTCCTACTGCAGCCTGCAAATGTGGCGCAGAAGAACAAACTGCCGACCATGTTGTCCTCCAATGTCTAATCCCTTGACCTTCCCATGGACTGCACGGCCTGACGGTTTTGGATGATGAGACAATTTAATGGCTGCTTAACAACTGCCCAACATCTAGTGTGGCCAAGCAGTGGATATTGACAACTGTCTCAAACAAGGACAAGCTAAATTTAGTTTCCTAAGATCGAAATAGCCATTCAATGTGTGGTCCTCAATGTGTCATTCAATGTGCAGCCCTGGTTAAAGATAGTGACATAATTTTTGGCTTAGCAAGCCAGTTGGGTTGAACATAGCTGACTTGAACAGACAGCCAGATATGTTAAAAGATTGTTTTTTCTGGTTTAGCTTTGTGAATATTATTGTCCTACTAAAGACTTTTATATTTCAATTTTTATCCCACACTACTACATAGATTAGCAAAAGTTTAATCTGGAAAAAGTTACTTTAATGTTGGCTTAAAATTTCTTTTCTTGATAGAAGTACCAGTATGATGCACCTGAAAGGTCTTCTGGTCTATGGTAAACCTTGATTGTTTTGTGGGACTTCCAATGCATTTAAAGTTTATAAAATCTCATTTTGGTTGTTATGCACAGTGCAAAATTGCAAGGCTGCTAATTTTTTTCACGTTCCTGTAATGTTTTACAGGTACAGTACATGATAGTTGTGCTAGGTTGCAGATTTTTTGAACAATGGGAAACAGTGAGACGAAATTAAATTTTCGTAAAGCTGTCATTCAGCTTACTACTCGAATGCAACCTGTTGATGCATCGGATGATGCTTTTTGGGATCAGTTCTGGGCAGAATCAGTAAACAATGTCCAAGATGTATTTGCATTAGTTCCTGCTGCTGAAATCCGTGCACTCCGTGAAGAGTCTCCATCTAATGTTGCAACATTATGTTACAAAGCTGTTGAAAAACTGGTAAATGCTTCTGATAATGGGTGTAACTCAGACAAAGAGCAGCAGATTGTTCTCAATGCATCAAGGCTTTTAACTAGAATATTGCCTTACATTTTTGAAGACCCAGACTGGCAGGGTTTTTTTTGGACAAAACTTCCATCACAAACAGAAAATGAGGATGCTAATGAAGAAACTATGCCATTAGCACATTCTTTAATTATAGCTATATCCAATCTTCTGTTTTGTCCAGACTTTACTGTTGTGTCCCACCAGAAGAAAAACGTTCCTGACAAAGCTGAAGATCTCTATAGTATCGATAGCTGTGAATACATATGGGAAGCAGGTGTTGGCTTCCCTCGATCTCCACCTGCTTATGGCCACATTGATCAGAACAGAACTGAACTGCTAAAGCTTCTCCTAACCTGCTTTTCTGAATCTATTTATATGCCTCCTGCTGAAGAATCTGACAACAAAAACCGATGGATCACATGTTTTTGCTCTTCTGAAAACCGACAAGCCTTGCCCTTGTTCACTTCTTTGCTTAATGTTGTGTGTGCTTACAACCCAGTAGGTATGGGAGTTCCATATAACCACTTGCTTTTTAATGATTATAGAGAACCATTGGTGGAAGTTGCTGTCCAAATACTCATTGTCACATTAGATTTGGGCTCTGGTCAGAGTTCTGAAATTGAAGAAAATGATGAAACCAATCACATTGGATCTCCTGTTCTGTCTCCTTCTTCTGGAAGCAGTTCAAACTTGTTTGTCAATTACCTTTCTCGTATACACAGAGATGAAGATTTTTCCTTTATTCTTGGTGGTGTTTGCCGTTTATTAAACAACCCTCTCCAGCAGACTTACTTGCCAGGGTCTGTGAAGAAAATTAGTTTTCATCAGGAATTATTAATATTCTTTTGGAAACTGTGTGACATAAACAAGAAGTTTCTGTTTTTTGTCTTGAAAAGCAGTGATGTGCTTGAAATTCTTGTGCCAATATTGTATCATTTGAATGATGCCCGTGCAGATCAGTCAAGGATTGGACTAATTCACATTGGGGTTTTTATTTTGTTGCTACTGAGCGGTGAGCGAAACTTTGGTGTTCGTCTCAACAAGCCATTTGCTGCTGCTGCTCCAACTGATGTTCCTGCATTTGCTGGTACCCATGCTGATTTTCTGATACTTGTGTTTCATCGTGTTGTTACTGCTGGACATCAGAGGTTGCAACCACTATACGACTGTTTGTTAACAATCATTGTAAATGTTTCGCCCTATCTGAAGTCATTGTCAATGGTGGCTGCATCTAAGCTCCTTCATTTACTGGAAGCGTTTAGCACTCCATGGTTTCTCTTTTCAGCACCCCAGCATCACCATCTTGTTTTCTTTCTGCTTGAGGTTTTCAACAACATCATACAGTACCAATTTGATGGTAATTCTAATTTGATTTACACAATCATTCGAAAACGTCAAGTTTTTCATCAACTTGCTAGCTTGCCCACTGATAGTGCTTCTATTTCGAAAGGTACATCTAGGTCTAAGAAAAGCAAGAAGTTGTTGCCGTTAAATGGGTCTTCTGCTCAATTAGACAATGCTGAATCAGTGTCAGAATCAAAGACATTGAGTGCCTCCCTTGCTGCTACCCCAGACCTGGGCAATATAACATCTCAGGTCCACAGTGATTCTAGTGAGCAAAAAGGCCATGTTCCTTCTGATATATCTAAAGAAGCTGCAAATGACCTGAGAAGTCGCTATCCTGATACCATCAACGATGGAAATACAAGTGCTTTGTTTCATGATTCATCAAGTGAGTGGGCACCTACATCAGAATGGGTGCAGTCATGGAAAGGGAAGTTGCCGTTACAGACAATTATGCGAATGCTGCAAGTACTGGTGCCTCAGGTGGAGAAGATTTGCATTGACAAAAATCTTACAGATGAGTCAGAAATCCTCAAGTTCTTGCAGCATGGCACCTTGGTTGGCTTGTTACCAGTACCACACCCCATCCTTATCAGGAAATACCAAGCAAACTCTGGAACAACATCGTGGTTCCGAACTTACATGTGGGGGGTGATTTATCTTAGAAACATTGACCCACCAATTTGGTATGACACTGCTGTAAAATTGTTTGACATACAGCGTGTATGATGGACTATGCGTTTTTTATTTACTTTCAACTTTTGTTGCATATGTACTTAGTTTTTTAGGGATGATGCAATCTGATTCATGATGTACTGTGACACTGCAAGTTGTGGTTGCAATCACAATTTTTTAAATAATGCCATTTCTATTTCTTTTGATCTAAAGGAATTCCATGTAAGTTTTCTCAGTAAGAATATTGGCTTTTCAAAGTAAGAGCTTAATGTACATTTTGCAAAGTACATTTTGAGTATATGAAATGTACTTTGAACTAAAATATGGCAACTACTATCATGGAAAAAATTGTTTTCTTTATTTGCTAGAGTAGAAAATTCAGTAACAACAAAAAATTTGTCCTGTCCTTTGCAGCCTCCTGCATCTCACAAAGTTTTTTAAAGCGATTTTCATGTTTGTTGCTAAATTTGTGTGCAGCTTTTTTTGTTCTCATGATGTTAAGGTTTGAGTGTTTCATAGTAGAGTGCTTTTAGCTGAGCAGAATGAAATGCAATGTGCCAATACAATAAAGCAAAGAAATCGTGAGAAACATGTACGTACATCACCTGAATCACAATAGATCTTAGAAGCTGTGAGTCTAGTGAGATGATAATTTTGCTGCAACAAGCATGTGCTTCTAACATTATTAGATTCATTCTAATAAAGCAAGCATTCAGACAAATAAGGTTGCAGGTTTTTTTCTTGAATGAGTTTGTGTTCTGTGGTGTGCTCATCTGGGTATCATGCTGGTAAGCTAGCTGTGTGTCTTTTTGCTGCATTGTTTTTGCTACTTCTTGATGTTTGTGTGGCACAATTGTGTTTATTCAGTTTTTTGCATTTGCACTCTATTAGTGGTGTACATTTTTCGTTACGGATATTTTTATAGCACAAATGATTCTATTCATTGTTTTGAGATCTCATAGTGAGCAAAAATGTGATTGGCTGCATGCTGATCAATTGCATTGCAACTTGTCACCAATTCCTTAGTAGCATGTTGCTTTAGGATGATATCTTGCATGTGCAATGTTGTAATCAACTATTTACATAACTGGATGTTTATTGGAGAACTGCTAATGGGATGTTTATGTCTTTTCCAATAGAATGGCCAGATCAATGAAAAGAACTATTGACTAACTATTGAAGGATAGAAGTTGTTTGTTACATGCTTTTTGAAAGACTTTGTATTTAAAGTACGTTTCAATGCTTGCTTGCAATAAAAAATTCAGTAATCTTTTCATCCAATTAATATAGTTGGGCATTTAATTAAGTTTTTTCTATACATTGCGCATCACATTTCTGCTGAAGATAGGTAATGTTTTTGTGGAATGGTTTCGCAGATTTTTTGTATTTTATTATAAACACAGCTTCTTCAGATAGCGTGATATCTTGGCAAGGTTTTGTATTTGTTGTAAATGTTGCTTTAACTAAGTGTGTGAATAAATTTGTGCAGTACGATAGCAACACTTTTAGTGGTTTTATTTTTATGTTGTGATATGACATGTTTTCCTTAGTCAGTTTTCTATGTTGTTTTAGTTCAGCATGCGCTAGCAGTAATGTGGTAGTAACAACAGGATAACACTTCTCATGTAAAGTATTGTCTTTCTGCATCAGTTCTTTTTATTTTATTGAATGCATTGAAATAAATCATGTGCACATTATTCATAGTGGCTCTTCAGGACAGTGAATGACATGTAATGACTTAACTAGTAGAATTTGTTGTTATTTTTTCTAAATGGATCTTAAAGTGATAAGCATATTGAGAGATGGCAATGTCTTCAAAATTGTGGTGTGATTTCCCAAATACTTGTAAATCTTGGATTCAATGACTGTGTCACAGTATGGTCAGTACTGTTGTTTGCTTACTGAAATTGAAAGTACTGCTGTACATCTTTGATTCAGTGATATTCTAGTTTAAGGCAACCTCCAACTGTAGTTATGTAATTGGCAAACAACAGGAAATCACTTGCCTTAAAGCAATGTCAATGCCTGCTTAACTTCCATTGCAAAATGATGATGTGTAGATAGAAATTTCTAGTTTGATTCTTTTGCAATACAGTACATTCAATCTTTACAAGAAGATTCCTCAGTGAGCTTATGCATGTTGTATTTCAAATACTTTTCATGTTTTTTTGCCACCATTGCTTGAATCATTACTGTGCTTTCACCTTGGTAGTGTTTCATTGGAAAAGTATAATATTCTTGAACTGTTGATTTTATGTTAGAAAACTTGGGTTTTATGTTTCTCGTGTTTGGTATAAAACCGGGTTTTATGAAAATGGTGGCAAATTTTTTGTGCTATTTTTAGATTAGTTTTGACATACAATGCCAGGTTGTTTTAACTAATCAAGTAAACTGTTTGTGGTGTGCCCATAACTGCAGTGGACATGTGTGTGCTTGCTCTTCATTTGGTTTTTATTTCAAGTTCTTTTTTAAACTTAAAGTTCAAATCATTCTGTCTAACTTGGACTTTGCCTGAAAAATTCGTGCTCATTCTTCAGTATGCACTGTGCATTTATAGGTAGGAACTGCAAGTGAAGTATACATTGGTTGGATGTCTGGGTCATTCTACATCAAACGAACCAAAAAAGTTGGAAAAGTCAACCCACCATCTTAGATTTTCCTCAAATTTCATAAGCAGATAGAACTTTTCATGCTGATTCCTAAAAACTAAATTTTATTGAAATTGGTTGAGGTTTTGCGAAGTTATGGACCATACAAAATGACTACATTTTGTGGTCAATGAAGCGTAATGACTGGCAAGAAAATCATCAACTAATTTTAAAACGAAATCATTCTAACTGTAATCATTTAATTATTGTAAAACTTGACAGGAAGTTGTCTCAAGTATCTTATCTTCACTTGTGAAGAAAATTTTCAAAAAATCCATGTATTTACCCCAATTTTGGGTTAAAGAAAATGGGTAGTCATCAAAATCACTCATGCGTGACATAAATTTTGAATGGTATATAATATCTCAACGAGCACACATGCTATTGGCATGTGCAATACATCACCCGAAAGATCTCACTGAGGAGATTTTAGTCTTAAAATATCCTCATTGCTTCTTTTGTTTCTTTTGAATAAACATCCCACAAAGTTTTTGCCTAAGATATCAATGTAATTACACTTTAACCCTCTTAGTGCCACGTGCACCACTTTTTTGCTGAAATTTGTACAACCATGGCTCATCAGCCGATTGAGTAAAAGAGTTGTTCAAACCCTCTAAAGATGTGGGAAGTCTTGTAGTTTATATTTTTTACAAATTGGAGAAGTTTGGGTTTTGGTTTTCTTGTGGGTGACGTCATAATGGGGGTAGGTTCATGCATTTTATCTGAGGTCATCAGGTCCTGGGTGTCAAACCAATGACCCAATTTTTTGACTCGAAGTTTTATTTGAAACTAGGCTATAAGTCAAGTTATTAGAGCCCATGATTAGCTTTTTAGCATTTCTGGATCTAAAATTATGGCTCAAAAACCAAATTTTGATAAAAAATCAAGTCAGGCAAAAGGTAACCTTGGCCATAGTCGCTGAAGGTCATAACTCGCCAGCCCATTGAGCAGGAGAGCTGTTCAAACACTTCAAAGATGTGGAAAGTCTTGTAGTTTCAATTTAAAAAGAAAAATTGTAAAGTTTTAGATATTTGTTGTTTTGTTGGTGACTTCATAGTGGGAGTAAGTTTATGCATATTTGGTAAGATTATCAGGCCCTGGGTGCCAACATCAAGAGCAATTTTATTTACGTGAAATTTTATTGGAAACCAGTTTGTTCTACAAGACTTTAGAGGGGTTGATTGGCTTTCTAGCATTTCTGGTTCAAAAGTTATGGGGAAAAAAGGCAAAAAAATTAGGGAAATCCCCAGAAATCCCTTTGGGGATTATTTATAACATAAGCAATGAGGCTATTTTTAGACTAAAATCTCCTCAGTGAGACCTTTCAGATGATGTATTGCACATGCCAATGGCATGTGTGCTCGTTGAGTTATCACCGTTCAAAATTCATGTCACGCATGAGTGATTTTGATGACTACCCATTTTCTTTACCCAAAATTGGGGTAAGCGCATTGATTTTAAAACATTTTTCTTCACTGCTGAAGAAAGGATACTTGAGACAAGCTTTTGTCAAGTTTTTGCAACAATTAAATGATTATAGTGAGAATGATTTAATTTTAAAGTTAGTTGACGATTTTCTTGCTAGTTATTATGCTTCATTGACCACAAAAAGTAGTCATTATGTATGGTCCATAACTTTGCGAAACCTCAACCAATTACAATAAAATTTTCTTTTTTTGAATCAGCATGAAAAGTTCTATCTGCTTATGAAATTTGAGGAAAATCTGAGATGGTGGGTTGACTGGCTGGGACAGTTGACAGAGAATGACCCGTGTGAATTTTCAGCAACTTGAAACAACCTTACAGAGTCATAGTAGTTACTTTGTAGTGCTGGTAATTGTGATGTGCATTGTAAGGGGCCATTTTATGTTTAATTAATAAGAGCTGACTGCGTGCTTACTACATAACTCTATAAACTAATTTATTAGCTATGTGAAATTATCTGGTGATAATACATTTGTTTGGTTCCTTTATGTTTCTGTTCTGTAGCCTTTGCTGCGTAGCTGACTAGCTTTGCTGATGTATATTGTTGTATTGTACTGCAATGCCATGTAACATGTTGTTGCTATTTTGTGTCTTGTGTGATTACTTTATGATGTCTTAGTGTGTCACAGATATTGTTCAAATGAACATCAAGGTGCAGCTCCTTGCTGTAGATGTGTATCATTAGTATCATAGCGTGCTGGTGACAGACAAGCTTCTTACATGGAGGATACTTGAATGAAGCTGTCTGAAGCATCGAAGCAAAGTGAGGTAACAGTGACATACTTTACTTGAATGAAGTTCTTTTTGTTTCAGATGGCATGAATTATATCAAGATTTCCAAGGTCTACATGAGCACATTGTTTTAGCTACTTGTCAGCAATGGTTTATTAGCCATATTAACAGGGTTCCTACACAGTCTTCTAAAGTATGAAAAAAAGTTGTCATTTCCAGTCTGGAAAAGTCTGTATGGTGTGTTAGTATCGAAAATCATTTTCCAGACTTGATCTTTTGACATACATTTTCATAATATTTTATTCAAGGTTGATATAATTTTGCCTACATCATGTTTAATATTACAGTGCCTGTATTTGACCTCGGTAGGTCATTCAGAAATGTTTGGTCTAGAGAATGTCTGGAAAAGGTCTTGAAGAAGTTCGGAAATTTATTTTCAAAACTGTGTAGGAACCCTGTATTAATGATCTATTGCCTGATCAAATTTTTGAACCTCATTGTTTAACAATTTCGATCCTGGGTGATTTCCCTGCTGCGATATCCATGGGTACAAGGTGGTTTTGGTGGGAAATTCAAATGCTCTATGCTTCTGGAGAAGGCAGATACTGCTAGGCGTTTTCCAGGTTTAGACTAAAATGGTAAACGTAGCAACATTTTGTTGCTTTTACACTGATCAATTGTGAACATATCAATTCAATTTCAAAACATATTAGGCTACATACCACTGCAAGAAGCCTGGCCTACCAGTGTTACTTTTTTTGCATGAGTGTCACTTTTTTCAGACAATAAAAGCCGCTATACACTGGCATCAAGCAATAAAACTTTATCAACATGCCTGAATATGCTTGTACAGAAAAGTTTCAATACATTCTTACCTGCATTCCTAGTATTTGGCAGCACATCAAAGCACTTCCATCACACAAATTACAGTCTTGGTCCAGTGGGCCTCGTTCCGCCTAGGTTAGTGGTTTCCAACCTTTTTCATCTCGCGACCCCATTTGAAAATATGATGTAAGCTTGCGACCCCATTCAAAAAATGACATAGTCGCTCAGCCCTTGCCATTAACTGCAACATTGAGGTGTTCAAATAACAACCGACAAAATGAAAAGCAAATCATTTTGCATGATAGCCTACATCCACTGTATTTACATTCATATGCATAACTAACAGCACCCATGCTAATCAGTAGGACGACTGTGCTTGCAGCCGTGCAACTAGTCTTGAAATTTGTGGAGACGTCTTGGTGATAGCTAAGCTCATGTTATACTAAATGTCCGGTCTGTTCTTTGACTTCCGTTTTACTGTAATGTGAACAGGGGTTGACAATCCAGCCTCACAGACAGGGGTAGATATTAGAATTTAGGGGCCTGAGGCAAACTCTTAGAAAAGTGCCCTAAAGCAGTTGTTGAGGAACACCTTTTGGCACGTTTGCAAATAATTGTTGCTTTATTTTGAAAAGCATATGACTTACTTCAGATCTTTTTAAAATGTGGCTTTAGAGTGGTGTATAAGTTTTTTTAACAGGAACGTGCAAAAGCCTGTTTTTTGCTGAGACCGTTTGGTCATCTCTCTTGCAATAGTTTTAAAACATATTGAAACAGTATTCACTAACCTGATATTTTGGACATTACGACTGAATTGACTTAATTTGTTTGGTCATTTTAAACTAAATTCGGTCGATGACTGGAAAAAGCCAGGCAAAAACCATGTCCGAAACTCTCAAATGGTACCTGCGGAATCTCTGAAAAAAAGGGGACTCGAGACAACTATTTTTTGTTCACCTCTTATATCCGCTCCTATGCTCACAGTGGTAGGTTGAAACAAATGGAAGCAGACAACAAAAAGGGAGCATAGTTGGTTTGGTATGGTTGCTACATAGCGCACCAGGACTGTCTCCAGGATTTTTAAGAGAACAAGTCATGTGGTTAGGAATCATTTTGCTGTTGCAAATAGGCTCAATCGTGACTAACATAACCATTCCATTTAAAAAGTGAATACAACATTGTTGCGGCAAGTTTCCATTGCAGGAAATGCAAGAACATAATTCTTTTCTTAAGGATGAAATAATTTGTTTGAACCGCAAATTGCACTATGTTAGAAAGTTACCTCGAACTTTTATGCACATCACCAGTCGCGTACGCAGAAAATTTCCGAGGGAGGGCCAAGTTTTGTCACAATCAAGTGACGTCACAAATCAATTTTAGGGGGGTCCGAAGGCTTGTCCCCGGGAAAATTTTGCAAAATTACACCTAAAAATAAGCATTTTTGTGCAATCTGGAAACGAGTTTTGACAATACCTTTTTCAGGGTTTCCACGCGATATTGAAACTATTGAAAAAGTATTGAATTTCAAAATCGGTTTTCAAGACCTTGAAAAAGTATTGAATTTGGCCAAAATGTACATTAGGTATTGAAAAAGTATGGAAATTCTAAATGGAAAAGAAATTTGAAGTATCTGAGCAGAATTTTACTAAAAACAAAGTAGTTCGTTATTTATGCAATGTGTAAAATTGAGTTTCATGATTAAGAATTGCTGAAAAAGAAGAGAAGTAATGGTATTGAACTTTTTAAATTTAGTTTAGAAAAAGTATGGAAAGTGAGTTTTTTAAATGTGTGGGAACCCTGCTTTCTCACATTTTTTTATTTTTGGGGTCTGAGGGGGTGGCCATGGCAGAGTGGCTTCCCCCCTCCGTACGCTAGTGCACATCACTATCACTTGTTAGGCATGCTGGTAATATCCCGCCGTCTGTCAACTATAAGCCTGCTTTTTGCTAGAATCATGACCTTGAACCATAACTTATACAAAATAATGAATGTAAAAGGTTATGGAATTATAATGATAAAAATATCGGTTGAGCTTAGTTGGAATTTCAGCTGGAAAGTATTCATAACAGGACAAATATTTACGAGGCTGATTACTTTTAGCATTACTGGCCAGCGCTTAATTTTTCTAGTGCCGTGTTTCTACAATAGAGTCCTGCCCAGGTGAAAATTTTTTGTCTGCTTCCTCCCCGCATTCGCAAATTTTAAACCCACCCTGCTGGAGTTGGAGAAATCATGCCAGCTCCCGCTTTGCACACTTCTAACCCGCACCCGACCCGCAGACCATCCCAACCCATGCCCCTCTCACACTTTTTCTGTGCCAATCCCGCGTCTGTCTGAAAAAACTACTAAAAACTCATCACCCCTCAACACATGTCTAACAAGCAGCAAAATCAAGCTGATTGTTTCCTTTCATTGGCAACCAAACCAACATTTTCCACACATGTGATCCACCGCAGATTTGAGGTGATAAAAACCATGTTTCAGTCGAGTTGTGACCAGGTGTGCGTTAAGCGCTGTCTTATCCATTTAGAAGGGCTACTAGACTAAATTATTCCTTGCCAAGTACGACGGTAGCATTAGAAAATGGAAATGGTGAAATGTTTACTGGCCTAGTGCCTACCACATGACAAGAGCGTGCGCTAATGTTTCGCAAGAATGGGTTGTTACATCGTAATGTAATAATTGCTCTAGGCTTACTGGCTTAAGTGCAATGCTGGCAAACAACTTTAGTACATCCACGTGTTTTGCGATTTTTCAGCTGATTAAGTTCATGTGCTTTGGCTCCACATTCAGTTGCCCGCACAAAGAATTTCCCATCCTGCACCTACCCCGCATGCACAGCAGTATACGGGTTCCCGCAAATGCGGGTACCCACAACCCGCACGGGTTAATCCGCTCCGCGTAGGACTCTATTCTACACTCAGGTTGATTTAAACTGTGTAGGAGAAATAAAATAGGAATTATGATGGAGATAATGTGAACTTCACAAAGACCTGTCCGTGTTTCGGTTTTGCTGATGTAACAAAATGTTGATATACAAAGTTGTAAAAATTTGAGACTTCAGCAAACTATTGAGGCTGCTGTTCGCGACCCCACAAAAACTCCTCCGCGACCCACCGGTTGGGAACCACTGGCCTAGGTGGACCAACTCAAAAGTGCCACGCTTTCAACATGTTCGCTGCTGGGGTGCGATATATTTATACTTAAAAATCAAGAAAATCCGCCTAAAATCAAGAAGTTTCACCAGTCTTAGCAACAGCATAGCTCCTTGACCGATGCTCTACAGAGATAAAATCCTGAAAAGAGTCGACAAGTCTTCAAGTCTGCAATGAAAAAAAAATTTTGATTTTGGGTTTCATTTTTTTTTGTGAGTGACCTCATAAGTGAGGTAGGTTTTAGGTCAATTTGGCTCATGTTACTTGGCCTAGGGCCCAACAGCTAAACAGAAGTATTTTGCTGAAGTTTTCATTGGAAAGTAGGCTAGAATCTAAGTCTTTTGAGCCTTTGATTGACTTTCTAGCATTTCTGTTTCAAAAGTTGTATCTAAAATAAACGAATTAATTAATTATATATGTGATTATGGGAATAATCAATTTTTTTTTATATTTTAGATCTAATATTTGAACCCGAAACCCTAGCAAGTCATCCAAAGTATCAAAAGACTTCGATTTTAGCCGAGTTTCCAATAAAAACTTGAGCAAAATACTACCATCTAGTGGTTTGGACCCAGGGCCAGATGAAGTGGGCCAAAAAGGCCTAAAATTTTTCCACTTATGACATCACTCACAAAAAATACGAAACCCAAAACCAAAAAATATTTTTTCATTGCAGACTTGAAGACTTGTCGAGTCTTTGAGGGTTTGAACAGTTCTCTAGTACAATCGACAGAGGAGTTATGGAATTGCAAAGCACATGGAAACAGCTTGATTTTCATGCGAACCGCTTGATTAATCCAGCAATGAAGGTGTTAAACAGCTTCTGAGCCACAAAAAGTTTGGATTCTCATTTCAAAACCTAATGTTACGTAAACTCAGCCTAGGATCATGTTTTTAGACTACATACCACTGTGAAATTTCGATAAAAACATACATGTATGTTTCTGAGCACTTTAACAACGTATATTTACATCAGTTAGGAGCAGTTTAACCAAATCAAACGAAATATATACATGTTGACCAGTAACGAAAGTGTTAAAATAAATGTGACATTCAAAATTTGTACTGCACTATAAGAACACTTAAACTGATAGTCGTTCAGGTTTGCATTGCTGTTAGAATAATTTTATTTTGAAAACAATGTTCAAGACAATCTGTGATTTTTGTAATATATAAAGATTTTCTTGTTGCAATCTGAACTGCAGATGTTGTGGTTGATTTTATGCACGAAATTGTAGCAGATATGTATATATCAAGGTTTAATTTTTCTAGTTTGCATAATGGAGCTTTTTACTTACCAAAACAAAACATGCTCTTTGACGAAATAGTTTTTACCACTTCTAATTTTCAAGCAAAGCCATGCTGTATAAAGTTGGTACCATTTTGGGCTGACAACATCAATTGTAACATTAGACAATCATCACATGTGGAAACATTGAACTAGAAAATCTAAACAATGTTTTTGTAGTTCTTTCATTAATTTTTCTGAATATCATGAACAAAAAAGAGCAAAAAGTTTTATCCATTTGCTATTGAGATGTTATCCACACTTCATGTGTGTACTGTTCAATAGATATTTTTCTAAAACTGAAAATCACAACTTGTTTTGTGTGTACGAAGCATGGCAGCTTCAAATTTATGTTAATTGCATTTCTGCAAAAACAAAAATTTGCATGCAGAATTCCAATACAGAGACTTTATGAGTTACTTGCACCTTTGTTAAGAAAGTTTCCCTAATATGTGTGACTACAAAGAAACAAACTATTCTTATCTTAACCTTGTTTTTTCCTTTGTAGCTGCCTTTATTAAATGTACTTTCATTAGGTTTTTCTGAATTTTACGCTTTCTGCAGGCCAAAGCATAGTATGAAGGTGCTAATCATTGCTGAAGAAACAACAGAATTGATCTATCTTTACCATGACTTGGAGTTCAAGCAGTTTATTTTGGATAAATCTTGGGATGATGCAGATGCTCATGTAATTAATTTTTTCTTGCTTCAAGCCTTGTATTGATGGTTTAATTGATGCAAGTGCAGTAAGTTGTAAGAAATAGATGGTTTTGACTGACATGTTTTGGGTCAGTTTTCAACTGCTTGAAAATTCAGTGATTCATTAGAGTATTTTGTATGTATTCACATAATTTACCCATGTTCAGGTGCTTTTATGAAACTTTGTTGATGTGATGCTAAATTGAATTGGATCACTTGCTATTTGCATCTATGTTTGTAATTATAATGTTACCAGTATATTAACACTTTGAGATCCGGCATACGATATATTCGTACTTTAATTTCAGCCCAAAAAATAGCAGTTTTTGGTTGCCTTACCAACGCCCTAGCTCCTCCGCTGATTGCGCTAGAGAGCTGTTCAAGGGCTTAAACGGATCAGCCAGTCTAGTAGATTGCACTCGAAAAAAAAATTTTTGGTTGGGTGTTGTGGATTTTTTGTGACTGACGTCATAAGTGGAGTAGTTTTGGGGTCATTTTGGCTCATATTGCCTGGCCTCGGGCCCAACCGCTAGGCCAAAGTGTTTCGCTGAAGTTTTCATTGGAAACTAGGCTTAAGTCCGAGTCTTTTGAGCCTTTGATCGACTTTCTAGTGTTTCTGGTTCAAAAGTTATGATCTAAAATAAACAAATTAATTAATTATCTAATTAGCTAATTAGTCAAAAACTTTTACTAACTTAGATCATCACTTTTGAACCTGAAACCCCAGCAGGTCATCCAAAGTATCAAAAGACTCGGATTGTAGCTTAGTTTCCAGTAAAAACTTCAGCGAAATACTACCACCTAACGGTTGGTGCCCAGGGTCAGGCAAAGTGGGCCAAGGTGGCCTAAAAGTCCTCCACGTATGATGTCACTAACAAAAAAGCCGCATCCCCCAAGCAAAAAATTTTTTTCGAGTGCAGTCTAGCAGACTTGCCGCGTCTTTTGAGACTTTTACTGGGTCTGTAGAGCATACCGGACCAGAGAAATTCCTGTGCAAAGCCACGTGCGTTTAGGCGTTTTTTTTCCGAAAATCTCCAAAAGCAGTTGGACGCCAAAGTGTTTTGAAGAATTTTTGTAATGGGTTTCATCATAGTTTTTTCTTAAGGAATGAAAATCGATGAAAATGTTCCTTGTCTGGCAGTTTCAGAAACATATTTTATGGCTGAATCTAGTGCTTAGTGCCCTCTTTGCAAGAAGTCTAAAATTACATCATAATAGATTTTAATGCTTCTTTAACACCTTTGGCTCCTAGGTAGTTTGTTTGAGCCATGTTTCTTGCGTCACTTTGCACCACCATAACTCTCCAGCCGATTCAGCTGGAGAGCTGTTCAAACATTCTGAACATACAACTTAGTCTTTCAATTTTTAATAAAAAATGGAAAGTTTTGTATTTTGCGTTTTTTGTGGGTGACATCATAAGTGGGGATAAAAACAAGATGAAATCGATAGGTAATTAATGAATTAATAACGGGATTAATTATATATTTTGTTGATTGTAGGCCATAACTTTTGAACCAGAAATGCTAGAAAATCACTCAAGGGCTCTAACAACTTGGATTCTAGCCTAGTTTCCAATAAAAACTTGAGTCAAATATTTTCCTCCTGCGGTTGGCCCCTCGGGCCAGGTGACCTAAGCCAAAATGGCCTAAAACCTACTATACTTATGACATTACTCACAAAAATAAATAGAAAACTTTACGTATTTTTTCAAATCCAAACTAGAAGACTTGCAGCATATTTTGAGCACCTGAACAGCTCTCTAGCGCGATCGGCGGGTGAGTGACAGTGGTGCAAAGTGATGGCAAAATAGTGACTCACACAGGTCTTACCACTTTGGCATCCGACTGCTTTCGGAGATTTTCAGAAAAAAACACCTAAACGTGACTTTGCGCGGGAATATCTCCGCTCCTGTTCGGGTTATGCACCTGGTCGAAGCGTCAAAAGACGCAGCAAGTCTTCTTGTCTGCACACAAAAAAATTTTTTGCTTGGGGGATGCGGGTTTTTTGTTAGTGACGTCATACGTGGAGGACTTTTAGGCCACCTTAGCCCACTTTACCTGGCCCTGGGCACCAACCATTAGGTCGTAGTTTCGCTGAAGTTTTTACTGGAAACTAGGCTATAATCCGAGTCTTTTGATACTTTGGATGACCTGCTGGGTTTTCGAGTTCAAAAGTGATGATGTAAGTTAGTAAAAATATTTGACTGATTAGCTAGTTAGATAATTAATTAATTTGTTTATTTCAGATCATAAATTTTGAACCAGAAACGCTAGAAAGTTGGTCAAAGGCTAAAAAGACTCGGACTCGAGCTTAGTTTCCGATGAAAACTTCAGCGAAACACTTTGGCCTAGCAGTTGGGCCCTAAGCCAGGCAACATGAGCCAAAATGACCCTAAAACTACTTCACTTATGATGTCTGTAACACCATGCACCTTCAGTTCCTAAATCTTGTCCAAAGAGATCTCAGTGCAAATGGATTTGAAAAGTTTCAGGAATGAAGGTGTGTAGTATTTTATGAAATTGATTTCCTATTAAAATTTGCTGATGTATTTGACCGTGCCACCTTTGATAAAACTTATTACTTGTTTTGAGGTAGTTAAAAAGCAATCTTCAGTTCAAGGTTTCAAGATATCTCCATCAGTAGCTTTGTTAAAATGCAAACAGATACATATCCACTGTCCAGTTTTCTTTACATTTTTGTCTTGACTGCACCTAGAAATTTTGAGGTCAATTTTGAGATGTCAATGTAGTTACACCAAGAAACTTGGCATAAATGTGATATATCTGTGTGTGGCAGGTTGCTTTCACCTCCCAGGTTCAAATGTTTTTTTCTCCTGTCATACTTTCTTATGCAACACTGAAAAGAAAACTACATGAGGAGTTCCACTGCATAACATGTGATGATGGAAAGCTATTTTTGTTTCAAGAATGTAAGGAGCACCTGCTTATTGGTGAGAGGAACTGCATTGCTAACACAGTAGTTTTGGTTTTAAGGCTTTTTGAGTACTTTTTAATTTTGGGTATATTTGGCATTGAAAGCGGCATTGATACATTCTGTGGTGATGATTTTTTATGCATTCAATGCCAGTCATACACTGACAACAAAATTTTTTGTCTTATAAGGTTAGTGCTTTTGGGGGAATAATCTATATTGCTGAATCTGGAAACTGGCATTAGTTTTTTTGCATTGCTCTAGTATTTGAGATACATCCAATCATTTTTCCACATTTGCACATGTCGATATTTTGTGCATCTCCTTTGTAAAGTGTGTGGCATTGTATCATGCATCGTATTGTATCTAACGGCATTGTATTGGTATGTACATGCTGTACGTCAGTTAACTTGAATTTTAGGGGAGTTACTTCTGCAAGCTATGAAAATGCAACAAATTGGGCCAATGACATTCAACACTGTTGTGAACACAGTGAAATATTTCATATACTATATGCAGCAAAATATGTCTAAGATTAATATAGTCCGTCTCATGCAAAGTTTTCTTATGTGATTCATGCTTGTGACTTCACTGGTCACAACCTCACATAACGGTCCAGCACAGTGCTTCTTCACCTTTTCTCTACCATGCCTTCCTTGACACTTTTGGTACCAGGTGGATCCCCTGTGGCAATATCCACCTTTACTGGCGGTTGTACCTTTAACACTTTGAGAGCCGGGGTACAACATATTCGTACTTCGATTTCAGCCTGTAACCAGCAGTTGTCAGTTGCCTTACCAACGCCCTAGCTCCTCCACTGATTGCACTAGAGAGCTGCTCAAGGGCTCAAACAAATCAGACAATCTTCTAGTCTGCACTCGACAAATTTTTTTTTGGTTGGGTGTTGTGGTTTTTTGTGAGTGACGTCATAAGTGAAGTAGTTTTTGGCTCTTGTTGCCTGACCTAGGACCCAACTGCTAGGCCAAACTATTTCGCTGAAGTTTTCATTGGAAACTAGGCTCGAGTCTGAGTCTTATGAACCTTTGATCGACTTTCTAGCATTTCTAGTTCAAAAGTTATGATCTTAAATAAACCAATTAATTAATTATCTAATTAACTAATTAGTCAAAAACTTTTACTAACTTAAATCATAACATTTGAACCCGAAATCCCAGCAGGTCATCCAAAAGTATCAAAAGACTTGGATTGTAGCCTAGAATGAAATAAAAACTCAAGTGAAATACTACCATCTAATGGTTGGTGCCCAGGACCAGTTGAAGTTGGCTAAAGTGGCCAAAAAGTCCTCCACTTATGACGTCACTAACAAAAAACCCGCATCCCCCAAACAAAATTTTTTTTTCGAGTGCAAACTGAAAAGATTTGCTGCGTCTTTTGACACTTCGACCACGTCCGTAACCCAAACAGGAGTGGAGATATTCCCGTGCAAAGCCACGTGCGATTCAGCTGTTTTTTTGCGAACTGCTTGAATTAACCTGGACGTCAAAGTGTTAACTAATTAGTCAAAAATTTTTACTAACTTAGATCATAACTTTTGAACCCGAAACCCCAGCAGGTCATCCAAAGTATCAAAAGACTTGGATTGTTGCCTAGTTCCCAATAAAAATTTCAGCGAAATACTACCATCTAACGGTTGGCACCCAGGGCCAAGTGAAGTTGGCCAAGGTGGCTAAAAAGTCCTCCACTTATGACGTTCCTCAAAAAAAACCCACATCCCCCTAAGCAAAAATTTTTTTAAGAGTGCAAACTGCAAGACTTGCCAAGTCTTTTAACACTTCGACCAGGTCCGTAACCCAAACAGGAGCGGAGATGTTCCCATGCAAAGCCATGTGCGATCCAGCTGTGTTTTTGCGAATCGCTTGAATTAACCTGGACGTCAAAGTGTTAAGAACTGCAAGAACCACTGTTTTGGCAAAGTTTTGCAACACTGTTACTCGCCAGCCTATTGAGCTAGGGAGCTGTTCAAACCCTCTACAGATTCAGCAAGTCTTCTGGTATAGACTGAATTTTTTTTCCTTTTGGGTTAGGGGTTTTCTTTGGGTGAAGTCATGATTGGGGCATGTTTTCACCTTTGTGTGTTTACACGGGCCTGGTCGCCAACCCAACAGGCCATTTTTTGGCTCAATTTTTTTTCTAGAATCTAGGCTATCATCTGAGTCTTTAGAGCCATTGATTGGCTTGCTAACATATCTGGAGGCAAAATTATGGCTCAAAATCCAAAAATTGATAAAAATTTATCCCACAAATACTAACCTAGGGTGTATTCCACCCAAGGCCATAACTCAGCAGCCGATTGAGCTAGAGAGTTGATCAAACCCTCTAAAGATGAGGAAAGTCTTTTTGGTTGCAATGAAAAAAACGTAACTTTAGATTTGGATGTCGTTTTTTTATTGATGTTTGCGTGATGGGAGTATGTTCATGCATATTTTGTTTGTATTAGGATGATGTCATCGGGCCCTGAACGCCAACGCCAAGAGCCATTTTTTGACTTGAGTTTTTATTGGAAAGTAGGCTATAATACAAGACTTTAGAGGGTTTGACTGACTTTCTAGCATTTCTGGTTCCAAAATTATGACCAAAATACCACAAAGTAATTAGGGAAATTCCCACTTATCCCCCAGGAAATTCCTGAAATTTTTGGATTTTTTTACCATAACTTTGGATCCAGAAATGCTAGAAAGTCAATTAAGGGCTCTAAAGACTTTTATTATAGCCTAGATTCCAATCAAGGTTTAAGCCACAAAATCGGCTCATTGGGTCAACCAATGATCTCATCTAAAAAATGCAAAACTGTGGTTTTGCATTTAGTGATTCTGGGAATTTAGTGGATCTAAGTGGTTGAATAAGTGGTGAACTTTTGTGCCCATCCTAGCTCCAAGAGCTTGAGAGCGTCAGTTCTACAAGATCTAGTGGTTGTCTATCTTTTTGTGTCTCTGAGAAGTCCTTCACTACAGAAACATAGAAACACCAGACAGTTGACTAAATTTTTGGTCGTATGTGAAACAAAGTCTTGATCTTCAACTAATTTGTGATCCATCAAAAACTTTTAACATTTGATGAATTGGACAGTTTTTTTGTGTAATGATGAGAGGAAAATAATTTCATGGTCAACCAATGGTTTCTTCATGACGTTTTTATACTCCACAACAAGATCTTCACACATGGGTCAATCCTTTGTTTGCCGGTGTTAGATACTAGCTCTACAAACTGTAGACAAACAAACCATTAGTATTTGACATAAGCATCTTGTTCCCCCCCAAAAAAGTTAACATTTTTAAGTAAAGTGTATCATCCATTTGTGTTGTAGCACAGCTTGCACAGAAACATCTTTGCAGTTAAATGGTGCTCACCTCAGATCACTGAATGAATGATTGGCAAACTTCATTTACAGCTGTCGATAAACAATTGACACTCATCTGGCTTGTACTGGGATACACCCATTACAGTCAGAACAGAAGACCATCAATGTTGTTGCAAATCATGAAGTTATAGTTTTCACTAAAGTACTGCAACAAATTAACAATTAAGCACTTCATCTTTGTGATGGTGAAATGTTATGTTAGTATCGATTATGTACTTCATCTTTGTGACAGTTAAATATTATGTTAGTAATACTTAAGTACTTCATCTTTGTGATGGTTAAATGTTATGTGGTTCTTGGAATCAAGAATCCACTTTTCACTGACATGAGAAGCCTTACCTATTTTCGTAAGATTTCCCTTACTTTAACAAAGCTAAATGTACTGTATAGTAGCAGCGGTATTGCTGAAGAATACAGGCTGTAACTATGATATGATGTATGTTTAAAGCTTGTGTAACAGGCCATTTTTACCCCTGTACTCTGTACATTGTACAAGCTTGTGTAAGTGAGTGGTGTTTGTTAACTTTAGCCAGTTACCTGAATGCCTATGATTTATACAAGGCACAACATTAGGCCTACAGTTCAATAAATTGCTTATGGTAAGTGTCCATTTGTTTCATATGTTGACTTTTGCGCAGGACTGAAGATGTGTAACACACGAAACTAGTTTCCTTATGCAGTAAATTGCGATCGATTCGCTTGGTGTGGGTCACTGTTGTGGCTTTACAAATATTGCTGTGCCCATGAGTAGTCTCATGTTAAGTTATTATGTGAGGTTTTAACATGGTAGTCATGCAATACTTTTCAAATACTACTGTAACATATGGCATACAGTGTATGGTACAACTTTGTAATTAATATGAAGCAACGTTGCTGTAGACTAGGGATCTCCAAACTTTTTTGTTCGAGGGCCACATAAGCTATTACAGAACATGTCGAGGGCCGGGCGTCTTACGTAGTGTGATTGTTTTGGGATATGTTACATTCTACCAAACCAACAAAATTTTGGTGCTTTTTTTTCATCATCTGACAAAATGGCTTCACAGGCCAGATGAAATGGCTTCACAGGCCGCATTTGGCCCGTGGGCCGTAGTTTGGAGACCCCTGCTGTAGATGACACGGCAGAAGCTTGATTACTCACTTTGTTGTTAGCTTACTTATGGCCCGTTGACATGCTTTGTGAGAATGTCTCAGGTATTCTCTAAAGCTAGGCTCACACACACCCACACATGTGTATATATAGCTTACTAGCTTGTTTCAATTGTGTGTTGCAATCAGGGTTTCTATTTTAGCTGAGACATTTTGGTCATTTGTCTCAGAATAGTATCAAAACTCAATGTAACAATATGTACTAGTCTATATTTTTGGTCATTATGATTGAATTGACATAATTTGTTTCGGTAATTTAAAACAATCAGTAAATGATACAACCAAATATTTTTTTGCATTGTTTTGATTGTTTGATTCTAAGAATTAACAAAGACCAAAATAGCAAGTATCGAGCACATGCCACCAAAGCTGGTTCGATTCCCAGTCAGGCCGTGAGTGCAAGGAAACGGTTCATATGCAGTGCTGCCATTGACTTGCCGCGAATGCAGCATTTACCATCAAAACAATTGCGTGTCCACCGGCACAGAGCAGACCACTTGTGACACTCCCAACGAGTACAAAAAGCGAGTATAATTAAAACCGAACTAGATCTCTAAATTGTTGAGCTGTCCCTGTTGAAAGGCTTCACATTAGTTGTTTGCAAACTTGCAGCTGCAGCGTATACGTACAGCACTCACTGGAATGTGGCACTCACATCTAGCAGGCTCCATATCAGCATTATACCACAACTTCTTTTTGTGACGGCTCAATCCTGCCAGGTCCACCATACAGAAGTAACAATCGTTGTGTATCTGGGTCTTTTGCGAAACCACAGGCACACCAATCCTCGTTGATATCCTTGGGTCCGCAAGCGACGATTTTGGTACAATTCGTAGACACCTTGTAGGGAGCCCCTTGCTCATCTTGATCTCACAGATCCTTGCCAAAGTAAGCTTGGTTGGTATGATTACAAGCATTGAAAGATGCTGATTTCTCATATACTCAGCACAAATGCAACAGAATGTACAGGGTGTCCATAAAGTCTCTTTACAATTTAAAAAAATTATTAAAAAGTGAAATGATGAGATATCGCAATGAGGTTTGTTTTATGTTAATCAGTATTTCATAAAGTTTTTATTGACACATTAAATACACTTCTAAACATTTAATTAACATTTAATTAAAAATAATTAAAAATATCATTACTTTATTTAATACACTTCTATATGGGCACCATTTGTTGCACGAAGCACATCTAAACGGTACTCAATTTCCTGCCATGTTTGTTGTAGCATGGCCTCATCAATGGTTGTAATGGTGGGTCTCTTCCATACTTGCTGGGTCTGAACATCTGATTTTGTCTCAATGAACCAGGATACACATTGCGCTTTTTCTTGAGCAGTAGTCATTTTATGGGGGTTCGATTCATATAACTCAATCATTAAACATAAGAAATTTTAATTAAGAAATTTTGTCTGAAACAATAAATTTTAGTGTCAATAAAAACTTTATGAAATATTGATTAACATAAAACAAACCTCATTGCGATATCTCATCATTTCATTTTTTAATAATTTTTTTTAAATTGTAAAGAGACTTTATGGACACCCTGTATTTAAATCGTTGTGAGTACACCAGGATATTTTTTTCGCTGAGGCATTTCGGTAATACTTTACTGAGATATTTTGGTCATTTGTCTCACAGTTGTATTAAAATTCGCTGTAGCAGTGTTCATTAGCCTATATTTTCAGGCGTTGCGACCGAAATGACCGGAAAAAAACACAGTTTTGAACTCCTATCTCCTCAAAATGCATTTCCTAATAAAAAAACAGCAAGCACTGATAAAATTTAAAACAAAACTGCGTTTGCACTGGTGACTACACTATTTAGTTAGCAATCTTTCTGAAACAAAGCCGCATCATTTTGGGCATGTTTTCAAGGTAATTACCGTGTTTTATATCGGTAAAATGTGATTAATGCCGCATATCATTACATGCGTAACACGACGGCGGTGACCTGACCACCTTACACTCTGTATGCAACCTACTGGTTCCAACTCCTAATGACTGAGTAAAAGGCTACTACCAATGACTTACAACTTTTGCTGACTTTCACCATACGCACTTGCTTTGTCTTTCTGCTATTATAATACACAGTGCACAACTTAAGCAATTGTATTATCACTGATGAGTAGTTGAATCAACCATTGCTTTGTTTCGTACGGCAATACACCAACATCCCGAGTGCAAACAGTTAACTGAACACATTTTGGGGGTAAATTGAGAGGGACCTTATATGGAATGTTCAATATTTCTAAAACTGGAGGCAGTTCAGCAAAACTAAGTGCATTTTCGGATTCTGCGGCCCAGATTTGCCCTAAAAACGGTTCAATATTTTAGAGCCTTATGAAAAACAATGTTTTGTTGGCCTATGTATCGTCTGTTTTGCACTGACCGTTCGCGATTACGGTGTGTTTTTATTTAATGTCAGGAATGCAAGACGAAAGCTACGGAAGTGTTTTCCATCTTCAAGTTGAAATGCATTTCTTGAACTGTGCAGTGAATTTCCTTTACGGGCCGTTCGGCTATTACCAGTTGCGCAGCAGATCCGTTGCTCAGAAGCAAAGGTTAGTGGAGCGCTGTACTTGAACATGAGACATTGAGGCAAGCATGATCAGTAGATCTTACCCCCATTTACGGCGTGGCGAGTGTGTGGTCATGGCTTGTGTTTTTGCAGGTAGTTGCTGTTGCTTTGCATCTCGTACGGCTTCAAGTAGATTGCGAAAAAAATACTGCGCGTCGGTCTCCGCTCGCTTTGCGAAATATATTGCAATCTATGTAATTTAGCAAAAGCGTGATGCCATTTATACTGCAAAAGTTTTCCCACCGTCGAATAACCGTCGAATACAGCGTTTTGTTTGAGTTCCACGTATTTTCTGTGGCAGAGCCTGGAATAACCTATCGTCGCTGATGCGGAGTTACCAGAACTTGCGCGTCCGTGAACCCACCTTCCTGTTTGAGGCAGTCGAGAAGATTCAACTCAACTCGACTGTTGCTGAAGTGTGTAGGAGGGTGCTACAGAAGTGCACGGCCTCAGTTGAAAAGTTTCCCCAGATTAGATACGTCCAGTACGGCCTGCTACTCGTGGACAGCAAAGTGGTTTTGGTGCAAACCAGGTGCGCAATTCATCATTCTTCTTGTTTGGCAGGAATGATTTGTGATGGTTTTGCGTTCGACCGTTTTCATGTAAAGTGCGCTTTTGCTGCCAAAACCCAATCCATCTCGAACAATGAACTGGTGTGGGTGTCATATGTTGAAGATGTTTCGGTCAAAACAAATTTGGTTGCCCATAAAGGCGTTTTAAAGAGCTTGGGATGGATAACGCACCTAGTGTTTACGTCACGAAAGCTTCATTGGGCATGTTGTAGGAAAGATAGTATTTCTTCCAGGAAAATTTCGCTGATTTTACCAGCTATAAACGAATTCGTGATATATGTTTTCAAGCATGAACTAGTTATAAAATTGATTTTTTTTCTTCGTGTACTTTCAACCCTTGCGGAAATCGAAATTAGTCTCCGACCCATGTGTGTCAACCCTTGTTTTGGGTTGCTTTTGAAACACTTCATGAAAACTGAACGATGATGATTTCGCAGCGCTCTTGCGATTTTCTAATTGTTGTTGCAAAGTTGTTAATCGCATATTTGTTTGCGACAACGGAAACGTTGATGTGGAAACAGGTTTTTCATTCGTCGTTGCAAGGTAGGGTGCAAATCAAAACGGAATCATTTCTATTCTCTGATAAAAACTTTTTTCTGTTTTTTTCACTGTTGGCATTTTTATGGGATCGCTTAATTGACCAGTCGTCAGTTTGATGGTGAACGCATTCAACAACGAGAAACCCACTCATCGCTTGGTGTGCGACAGAACTCGGATATCTCGCAGATAGCATGAGTAAACTGGTTGACACCGATGCTGCTATTCATGAAAATTTGTTGTATATGATAGATCGGCAGGTTGTGCTGCGTGTCTATCATCTGTCAGTCCAGTGGCCACAAACTTGACAATTTATCGATCCGCTGAATTCGGTCACATGTCCTATAACTCCTGACGTTAATTGACGAGCCCCCAGCACAAAACATCATTGTGACGTGGCATCGAGCGCTTCAACCAAACTCAACGAAGCGACACGTGAACGAGCAATTGTCTTATTGATCCGTGGTCGTTTCTACGACGTTATAAATGTTCTATTATTAATATTTTTGGTTCTATTCAGGCAGGAGCGCGGCTCTTAAGCGCTGATTTAGTGTAATAGGCAGTTAATTACCGGACTGAAATCCAGCCATAGACTGGTTGCGCAAGAACCTTGTTCGAAAAACTTTGTTTGAATTTTGCATAGCGATATAGAACAGTGCTGGATTTCCATGTTGAAGAAGTCTGCTGTAACAAGAAAACACGTTTATCGTAATGTTTTTTTTTTGTCTTTAAAAAAAGCTCGGAATTCATCCAAATACATTTGTCTTCATATATGGGCAGGCATGAGCAGAAGTACGATATATAATCACATTTAAGGGGATCTGTTGTCCGCAGTTGGTTTTCACACCGGTAATTCTTGTCAGCACTATCGCATTCTTTATTGAATTACGTGGTTGTGAAGCACATTTTTCCTAAAGCATGTGAAGAACACTTTTCCTCAATGGAAATGTATGAAACAAATATGAAAAGGAGCAGCATCCAGTTGCCCCGCAATCGTTTGGTTCGTTCCTGAAATCATAGTTTTGCAGTACTGTCTGTAGTTAGGGGACGTCCCAGCAACGACCGTTCGCCCATGTAGCAAAACCACCTGTAATGCAAGTAATATTTCTTGCAAAACGTTCATTCCTGCCTCTTTAATTTAGCGTGGATTGTTCAAAGTGTTTGCACCTTCTAAGTCCTCGCCACTTTTTCGTTGTAGAACTCAATGTCGTAGCCTCGTCTTGACATCGGCTAGCTAATAACTCTTAGTTGCTGGTTCATTAGCCATGTGAGCTTAGTTGTTTCACTCTTTCGCTCTTGCGCAATCAGTGCAACGGACGAGCTTCATTTCCTGTTTGCATGCAGTTTGAAGGACCAAGATCTGACAACGCGTGGAATTTTGGAGGCGATCGTTCTACTTTCGCTTCAAGCGAAACAGAACGAACCGCCGCTGCGCGAAGAAGAGGTACGTTGCCGTACGGGAAAGTTATTTCAAGTCGTCTAAGCGACAGAGAATCAGGGCGATGTTGAATCCAGTGCAAGCCACGTGGCATTTTCGAATGCCAGTGGTGGCGGTCGAAGCGTAACGTATTCATTGTTCGCCGAAGCGATCGATTTTCCGCCGTGTGCGTTGCCAGCAGCACATGCTCGCATTTAACGTCTCTTGCCACCGCGTTTGGAGAAAACGAACATGCGTTGCCAGCCCTTGCTGGCAATTTCAGAAGGAAACTCCACGCTGGTTCATACATAAAATTGCTTTCGTTTGCTTGAGCAAGCAAAATCGCATTGTGCATAGACTTGTGCGATGCAACAAATTGCGGTCTACACTCTGCAGCACACACTCAAGCAATACATCGCTCTCTCATCTGCTCTGTCGCCACCGCAGTGATCACCACTCTGCTCCTCATCCGTTCAAAACCAAATACCTGCGATCAGTGTTCCCTCTCAGAAAATTCTACACCGAGCAAATGTTTGCTTTGGTGCGCACTACGCTCATGCAATTGCGCAACCATGCAGACACACAACCATTGAAGCGTTCCTGTTGTTAAAATGGCTATGCGATTTTATATACACGGTATTAAATTTGGAATGTTGGAAGTGCGCGACAATGAGATAGAACTGCGCAAATTGTCTGGTAGTACTGCGCAGCTCAGAGGTAACACTGGTTGCGATATCGATTTGAGCTTATTCACAACAGACTTTGAATTTTGCGAGTACTATGCAATTTCTGTTTCGTCGCCAATTGCAGTTAGTAATAGTACGACTGTAATCAGTACTTTCCTCTTTAGCAACGTTAAAATTTATGATTAGATGTTGTCACGGTAACAACGCGGGTTTAAAAGTAAAATGTCAATTGTTGTTTCGTTTTTTTCTGCTTGCACCCGTTTGTTCTTGAAAGTTCATGTTCCCAGTGCAGACAAATGAGGTCGCGTCATCGCTGCATGGCATGTGTGGGCTTTCTAGCGATAACGTCTGTTGCAGACCCTTGTCTTCGAAAGACGTGTGCAGTACAGATGGCACGGGCCGCTAACTGTCCAGTTTTCGGGCCGTCCGCTATAGGTTTTGAAACAGCCCGCTAACAACGTTTTTAGCCGTGACGTCATTCCGGGCCGCTGCGGTCTGCTCGCCAAGGCGAAATTTTTGTTTTTTTGCAAGCTTTCAAGCTTTCAAAATCTAACAATGGAAGGGTTTGCTGCTGTTCTTTCTCTTCCACCGTTCTGCTCATATTCCGTTTCACTTGTTTCCATGCAAATCAGTAAACCATGTTAAGAATCAATCAAAGCAACAAACACTTTTATTTATAGTCTGTCGCTGTTGCCCTGGTTTAGGTTTAGAACGGGTGTTCCCAAACTTTCTGTGGCCATGTACCCCTTCAGCATTTCGATAGATGAGCATGTACCCCTAAAATTTTTATGACAAAAAGGTTGAGGAAAATAACAAAAATGTATTTACCACTAAGCATGATTTTGAAAATAATATTCACGGATGAATGCATAAATATTTTGAAATGACATAGCCTAAATGTAAACATATTTTTCTCTTCAATTGCTAACCTTAAATGTACCCCGGCAGATAGGAAAGGTAGCCCTAAGGGTACATGTATCCCAGTTTTGGAACCCTAGTTTAGGATTAGAGGCTAAGTTTAGGTTAGGGTTTAAGGATTAGATTTAGGGTTTAGGTTTAGTATTTTATTACTAGCAATTGTAGTGCAGCCTAGTGCACACTTGTCGTGTGACACGTTACAGTCGGCGGACGAATAAGTTTTCAAAAGTGAAGGTCCCATGGCCGACGTATAGCCACTGCCTTAAGACTACACGGTTTTAGTGTCCAAAGGACAGTGAACTGAAAACTTAACCACCCATGGTTCTTCCTATTTCAAAACTTGATCGACCATACCGCCTCGCATGACACGGTTCGAATAAAGCGGTCACTTTGTCACTCAACTGGCATTGATCTGGTAGCCTAACGGATAGGTTTCAAGTCTGCCATGCCAATGGTTGAGGGTTCGCCTCTTGACTTGGCGCCTTATATTTTAGTAAGTGGATGCTTGGACGTTTCAATTCGTGGGACCAGTTTGTCTTCATATTTTTCAAAACTTTCCAAACTTCTCGTTTAGTGGTTAGGTTCAGGGGTTAGCGTTAGGTTAGTGTTAGGTTAGCGCATTAGCTTAGCATTAGCTTTAGGTTAGGGTTAAGTCAGCGTTAGCTTGGGGTTAGGTTAGCTTAGCTCAGCTAAGCAATAGGTTAGGGCTTACGATTAGGGTTAGGTTTAGGTTTACCTTTTGTGTTTACTGTTTCTACAAAGCTTGCTGCATTTTCCTCGTGCGTTACTGTCATGTTACAGGAGATGGATGAATAAGGTTTCAAATTTAAAGATCCATCGATGGTTCTGTAGCCACTGCCTTGTTACTTTTGAGGTTACGTTATATTACGGGCCGGTCCGGGCCGGAAAATAATTTGTGGTTTAGCATGAACAGTCCGGGCCGGGCGGTTCCTTGTTACCTCTGGTCAGGCCGGGTTGCAAAAGTGCTGGCCCGTGCCATCTCTAGTGTGCAGGTCCAACGTCCATACTACCGCCAGGCGCAGACGCTGTTCGTCTCCAGCGAAATCTCCGGCATGTTTTCGCAAACGAAAGTTCTTCGTGTTTACGATTTTTCCCCTTCGACGTGCTTTGCGGCGTGAAACGTGTCACGTTGTGTGGGCATGCCACGCTTCCTGTTTGAGCGCAGATGGCCATTCGGTTATACTCACCTCGATTCAGTCTGCTATACTCTGCTTCGTTAGTGCGGATCATCCTTGCGTGACAACCAATCACCACCGCACGACGAACAGATAGAGACGGTTGAGGAAAAATATGTCTGCTCTGATTTGCAGCAGCTGTCGAAAGAATTCTTATCAGAGCTGAGCCCTTTTGTTAATAGAAACATAAGTTTTTTTGAAACGTGGAGCTGCTGATACCCCTCAAAGCATTTCCCGACGACATATTACTTTGATTTCTTCCGTGAGTGTGTTTGCGTTGTATAAGGAGACGCACGCTGTTTAAAGGTAAGAGTGCTTTAAGCACTGAGAAACATGCGCATGGGCATCCGAAATATTTTTTCCAAGGGGGGCAATAGTGGATGTTTCCAAGTTTAGCCGAAAAGATTTTTTCCAAGGGGGGCAAAAGTCCAACAGTTTCATTTTACCCACTCGAAACTACAAAAACAACCTTTTTTTGGTAAAACTTTAATAGGAAAATGTGAAATTTCCAAATCCAGGGAGGGCCAAGCCCGCCCGCCCCCTTTCGACCCCCGTGAACATGCGCACGTCACGCATCAAACGCAGCCGTTGTTCGAACCGAAAAACCTCTGCAACGTTTGCTTCAGCCACAAAACGTTTATTCCCGTCCGCAGCCAACGCACGAAAGCGTTGCGACGGACGGAGTGTCGGACGATCCGTGGGATCAGGTACTCGATGTCGACGACATTCAATTGAAAGAAATCTTCAGCAGCGACGAAGAGGATGATGGCGACGCTGTTCGGAACGAAGCTGAGGTCGAGGAAGAGAAGAAAGAAGATCACCAGGATTCTGACGTGACTGGCGAGTCGCCAAGTGGAAGTAGGTTGCGTTTTTTTCTGCATCGTAGAATTGAACTACTTCCGAATGATTGCATACCGTTGCTTGAATATTGTGTGGGTGCTTGCGACTCGCTCATCAGAGGCCCAATGGCGTCTGACTTGAAAACAGTTGATTTTTTAAAAAAGAGGTTGAACGACGCCTTGTGCTTCTTGAATCTCCTAGCAACTACCGCCGTTGTTGAACCACTTGACCACAAGAAGTCAAAGGGCTTTGGCCGCTTGAACGTTTGATACATCCTGTGTGAGGGGGGCAGTGAATATTTTCCAAAAGGATCAGCGGCTTCAGAGCCTCCTTGGCCAAAATGTTGAAGAGTCCCACCCGGAGTATAAACCGTAGTTTGAAAACTTAATTGCCACCTTAATATCGGAGTGCTAGGTGCGAACACACCTTCAGCGCAGGCTGGCTTTGGTCTGGGTGCCCTGATTGCTCGCAGTGTCATTCCCCGACCATGACAAGCTTTCCCGCTAATGTTGCGTTTGCGAGTTGTTCCGCAGTTTTAACCAGGATTCAAATAAAGCATGTTTTTTGATGTCCAGCTTGACCAATAATTGTTCTATCGTCCTGTGCCGGAGTGTCCGCGATGAAGACTTGCAGCTTGTCGATCGCGCAATCATTGCTAAGCATTTGCGCTTGTTCGAAAACGCTAGTGCCGGATGAAAAAGTGCGATTGGAAAAGATTTTTGAAAACTTTTTCTTCTGTTGCAAAAGTTGCGATACTTACTGTTGCTGCTAAAGTGACCTAACAAAGAAAACATGGGCGTTGGTGTCGTTGCGGAAACCCACGATCCAGCTCCAGCTTTCCTAACCTTCGGTGCGTTGGTGAAGGGCGAACTCTTTCTTACCTGACTTGCTGCTTGATATCACGTCGTGGCATGTGAATATACCGTGGCCATAGTATGCAATATGAACATCGTCACGTGAGATCGAAACGCATCTTTCAAATAACGCAGGTGGCGTGGAAAGTCCTACTGCAGAGACGATTGATGGTAGGACTGAAGATCATTCCCACGTCACAATCAGGGCCGATCATTTCGGCAGCCAATCGGATGACAGTCCGCAAATGGATGCAACGGTGTGTCTTCAATAAGATTTTAATTTACGGTTTCGTCGGTTTCTTTTCGATGAAAAATCTTAAAAACATTATAGGGGGGTTGTCAACAATAATTGTGGCCGTAACAAAACTCGGAGTTGTCAAGAATAATTGTGGCGGTAACAAAACTCGATCTACTTTGACAACAACTATGATATTAAATTTCCAGAGCTGCTATCAGATTCCTATATTTTTGACTACAGCCAAGAGTCCTTGTGTGCCTTGCAATCTTTACTATGTGCCGGTCAATGATCGAATAAGAATGGTCTTTATTTCAAAGGTGAGTGGAGATGAGTTAACGTTGCTATTTGTGAAAGTTCTCGCAATTACGTTGTGTTACGTAAGCATGTTTTATCTCGGCTTCCAGTTTGTTCTATTTAAAAAATCTTCCCAATGAAAACAAAGCAGAAAAACACGTTTTTTCCCAGTTACACAATGCATTTTAGAAAATTTGCAACCCCTTCCGGTTGGGAAATTTAAAAGCTGCACTTTGAACAATCCACGCTAAATTAAAGAGAACAATCCACGCTAAATTAAATAAATTAAATTTCCTTTCTGAAATTGCCAGGAGCCCTATTTTAGTTTTGCTGATAATTGTGCGACACCTCATCTACGCTTGTGTGATAAAGTAAATTTTACAAATAATACAATGAATTTCAGTTTTCACTGGACCAAATAATTTTGGGGCTAAAAGCTTTTAGATTTGTAACCGGAGCTGAAGCCAAAAAATTAAGGTACGTAGAGCCTCGGCCTGAAATTTGAGTTCCGGCTCCACTGCACTACCTATCTTACGCGGAATGTTGTTGCGAAGTAGTTTTGCGAAAATCAGTACATCAGTGGTTTTTAGTTGTTATTTCGAGATGTCAAACCTTTTGATAAAGTCAAGCTTTCGTCAGATGTCAAGACGTTCTCACCAAGTCAGATTTTACAAGATCAAGCCTGTTTCAGAGTTCCGATATAGTTTGCTGTAGGTCATTTACAGGGTAAACGAAACGTGTCGCAATGCAAACTTCACGTAAATGTAAAGATAGTTGCCACAGTCTGCAGTAACAACTTAGTTGTTTTATGTGAAAGTTCATGCGCGGTACTCTTTCCCGATAGTGAATTGTCAAAAAGCGTTCTTTTTAGCAACAGTGTGTAGATGACTTCCATGTAATAAAACAATTACCAGATCCAACTAAGAATATAAAATGCAATGACCGGTAAGCATCGAAAAATTGTCAGAAATGCACATATAGTTGACACATTAGTGCTTTAATGATTTGTGCATTGTTACTGCCTAAATCCCGGTAATATTCCATTCGTGATTCAACGCGATGTACTTGTTTGCGAACAGTCCGACCGTCGACGCGATAGCCTGCAAACCTACATAAACGCTGTCGGTCGCTGTTTCCTGTGGCGCATTCGAACGCCTAACGCTTTTGTTTGTCGTCATTCTAAATTTGACTACATACCGAACAGTTGCGTTACGTGTTTCTGACTTCACGCCCAAGTGTATTGGCGTTTTTGTTGTATATCTGAATATAATCGAAAGAAGCAGTCAACTTAGAGTACTACTGGAGAGTCATTAGCGGACAAAGTGATGAGAGCCTTTTATTCGCCTTGCTTCGGCTTTGCAACTTCAAAGCGTCGGGTTGCTTAGTTGGGAGACTGACCTGTGCTCCTGCAACTACTAGGTTGACCCCTCAATTAGTAGGGATCTCTGTGGAATCGTAATCGACCGACCAATTGGTACCGAAACCAGCTAAGAATCCTATATCGCTTCCTACAACACTCAGTCCCTACAAAGATAATTGCTTCCTAACGAAAGTTTTGTTGCAGTCGTCTTGTTTAGACGGCATGTTCTTGTTCTTACAAAAATTTCAGGTGAAACACTACGAATTGTCTGACGTCATCTGTGCTTTACTGTTCATGCTGCGTAAGGTCCGTTTCACCGAAACATCGCTGGAAGTGTTGGGGGGGATGACGACCGTGCAGAAGCTGAACACTTGCTACAAGAAGCTCTACAACCGCACCAGGTAAAGAACAAGGTGGCCACGCAAGTAGTTGTGTTGCAACTAAAATCTGTGTCACGGTAAGAAACGGGGTTGAAAACTCGTAATGGTTGTGCGTGAAGGACTTGCTCTGCTAGAAACTTCTATTGATTTTTTTAACGTGCCATTGTATGTGGCATAAGTTTCTCTACAGTCGCAGCTTAGTGACTTCGTTCGTGAATCGTAAAACAAGCGCGTTTTTGTAGACATCGTGTTTCGAAGCTGCTTCACATTTAGGGACAGACGCGTTATTCTGCCGTAGACTTCCCTGAGTACGAACCTGGATGCTGTTTAACCGTGATTGGGTTCCTCTCCTCGTTCATCCCAAGCTTCAGGTTGGTGAGGTGGTCTCGGAAACAGGCTGGTGATGTCGCAAACAAGGTTGAATTAACAATGCAAGGGAAGAAGGACAGGCGTTTTCTCAGAAACTATAGCAGTAGCCTTGCAATGTGAAATGTTACATGCACCTGATGCAAAAGTCTATGAGCAAACGCTCTGATTATATATCCGACTGCTATGCTTTAACGTTCTGCGTTGGCTGGTGCCAGCGAAGGAGTTGATCTGTGCGTTTGGGCTTGCAGAGTTTGCGTTTTCCAGAAACTTCCACACGAAAGTACAGATGCTCTGTCGCAAGATTTCCGCTGCCTGGAAATCCATCGGACAGCCGTGCTTGAAGTCCTACGTCACAAACGGCAGTGGCAAGGAACACATGAGCCAGTAAGTCACGTGACACGGTGCGATTAACGGTACGCGTGTGAAAAACTTGCGATTGTTGCCATGACGTGTTTGCACAAGCGTCGAATCGGAAGCGCAAACAAACTTTTGGATTCTTGCGCTACCGAACTGGTTTCGACTTGATATAGCATTTTCGAAAGTCGCTGATTGTCACCCATGTGCTTGAGCTGTTCACATGTTTGCTTTTGCTTCCGCCATTCGCGCAAAGGGCGATTCGCGTGCTCATGTGCGATGACTTGAACTAGGCGCGATTTCGACGCTGCCTTGCATTTGTCTGAACAATCAGCTGCCATCGATTTTCGTTGTTTTGCGTCGGCCTCGACGGAACTCTGTTTGTTACGTCAGAATAGCGCGCTACATCGACGAGAATGTACGATCGCTGGCAGCTCTGTACAAGCGGCTTTTCCCTTCGTGCGCTGAAAGATCCTGTCTTTTCACTGCTTTTGACCTGACGACTGTCCAACGGTACGCTCGCTCCAAACTCTCCGGTAGGAGCAGTTTTTTCGCTCGCGCTAAGCTTCTCTGTTTGCATTTCTCTTTTGTTTCTTAGGCCGTTTCGTGTGATTTCATTGCATATCAAAAGGGCTGGAATAGTTAATCAGCTGGTATTCGTTAGTCCAACTGAAAAACTAATCCGTTGACTTTCAAAAACTAATCCCATCGTTTTGTTATTAAAAATAAAAGCCAAACTGAAAAATCAAACTTCACTGGAAAGCGTTTCCAAAGTATAATTTCGGTGATCGCTGTCGGTTTGCGTCGTAGCATTTCCAACAAAAAATATTCAGCCAATGATTGTTTCGAGTTTTCTCACGTACGCGGAATAGTGTTATGAGTGCAAAATTTTACCAGTTTTTTTTTGGTACTTCGTGATAAACGTAAATGCATCTGCAAAGAACTCTGATCCAGACAGATAAGTTAGTCGGGCGTGTGCGGGGCATTGGATACCCCCCCCCCCACAGTAGAGTGGCAGAAGGATGAGCGAACACGAGAACTGCGTCACGTGAGCAAGATGGGAGTTATATAAACGCTCCGATCATCCCAGCATACGCAGCGGATCGCTTGCTTTATAAGTCAAGCCTTACTGTTAACCTGACCACTTGTTGCCATATCGACGCAAAGCACGTTCAACAAGTGGATTTAGTGAAACGTCATCTTTGCTTTGTGTTGGAAAGCATTGCGTCCGTTGTTGAACCGATTGCCTTATACAGGCTACGCCGACTATATCGCCGTCAAGTCGGTGGAGTCGCACTGTCTCACTCCCTACCTGGCGGATTTTCGCGGTCTCGTGCACTTCTCGTTGGTGAAAAGGATACGAACGATTGAAACAACGCCTGGTTCTTACCGTGCGGAAAACAGTTTGTTTGGGGTTTGTTTGTTTTAAAATTTTTGTCGGATAAACTCTTGGACTGTCTCTAAAAATCGGTCAAAGTCGAATGGGCGTGTTGCACGATTTGAGCATCCTGGACTTCTTTCAGGAATGATTTGAAATGATTTCCAGTAGACATTTAGAATGTTTGCCTACTTTTTCTGTGACTCAAACTACTAGTATCAAAAGTAAAGTTGACTTTGTCAAGAGTTCTGCATGCCTACGCTCAGATACTTCACAATAGTGGAAAGGCAGGGAGTCGCACGAAAATTTGCATTCGCACCGTTTAAAATGGTGCAAAATTCATAAAGTATGTGGGCAATGATCTTAACTGCAATGTGCATCACCATGTTGTGGCCACTGCAAACTCAGAATTAAGGGTTCAATGCACAAATGCGTTGGAAGGAAGATCGCCGTTTTTACATGTTCAATTACAAGTTTGAGCTCAGTGGTGATCGACCGAACCATTCCGTATTTTTGAGTTACCTGCCCTATTTCCGTTCGATCATGGCAGGGATACAAATTACCCTGTTTTCCGGTATCATTGGTTTTCTCATACTATTTTCACAGCTTGACGTTTGTTATGTACCAACAAATCTGCACAAACATAAATAAAATGGTGCTCGTCACAGAGTAAGTCCCGCCTCTATTTGAAAAAAAAGATTTTTATTCTAAATATAAAGAAATCCGTATCATTTTTTAACCCTGTATCATTTTGGTTTTCAACTCGCTCACGCGCTTTTTTGCCTGAACTGGTTATTTTTTAACGCAACACTGGGATTTGCTGGTGGTAAACACTGCAAGTTAGACTACGATGTTTTTCAACTTGGTTGATAGGAAACAAAACTGCGTGTTTGCTACACAAATATTGCCATTCTTTTTCAAGATCTTTTCTTGAGCAATGGACAAGCGTTCACTTATTTCTATCAGATTCGATTTTCAACTCGCTTCTTTTTCTGTCAGCGTAATCGTTATATTATTTTGATTTTGCCACCAGAAACCTCTATATTCGTTTGTGCACGGCTGTTACTTTTCCAAGATCATTTACATATCAACAAATCTCTTTATCTCAGGATGAAGTTTACACCCCACCATTTTGCAGCCCAACGGCGGAACAGGAATCGAACGAGTTGTGGAAGATGGTCAAAGACAAGGTAATTTATTCCCCCAGCTGTTAAACCCGTGATTTTCAAAATAAGTAGTTGGATGCAGCATCTTCTACACGCTCCGGATTAACTGTATCGGGACCTCAAGATTGCCTCTTCGCAGTTTTGGAAGTACGCCTATGACGCAATCGCTCGTATTGATGACGACAACTTTTCGAACGTCGTCGTCGACGGCGACTTCGTCTACTCCTCATTTTTGAAGCTTCCAAACAGAGACCACTACAGACCAGCAGCGAATAATCAAGTACCGAAGACCCTGAGACAGACATCGGGGCAGGCGACACTGTTCTGCGATGATAACTTTTACAAGTAAGCAACTGGATGTTTTTGTTGGTACAGTAGCAGAGTATTTGCTCTCATGCGTGTAATAGCAGCGCATTGATTGACTTCAGTATAAAGTTGTGTTGCAATTTAAGGGTACTGTAAAGATTTGGCCATATTGTAAATGTGGTTCTTTGAAGCTTTCGCTGCATTCAGCTTCAAAGTAGATTAAATAAAAGTCGGATCCCGAAGCAATCGGGAAGAGTATTATAATCATATCAGGCGTAAGAACACAGCCGCGGATTTCATTGCTTCTTTGTGATTAGCGTCAAATGTTCGTTTTTTTAAGTATGTGCCTAGTTTCCGCGTACTGGTATTACATCTAATGCGATCTCGAGTGCCGTGATCTTCCATTCTTGACATATGTTGTCATTGGCCATCTGCCGGCCTGGGAACTGTCTCTCGGTCACCGCCAGGGTGCGCGGTTGAGCCTCACATGCTTGCAGCAAAATCAGCAATCAAGAATCACATAGAGATTTCCGGTTAATAAAAAAGTTCGAATTTCTTTTGTGAGGAGCGCATGTTACAACAAGTATAACATCAGTCGGAGTCAGGCTTGGCTTAACCCGACTTTAACTGCCAGCTCGCCAAACGTTCGTAACAAGAAAACATGCGTTATACAGCAGCACTACTCTCGTCGTGAAACCACCAACCAGTATTGCAAGACCACGCCTACCAACGGCCGAACTGAAACGCATAGTCGGTTAAACCTAAATATACAAACTCCTGCTTCACTCGAATTCACTCACTTTCTGACTTCAACAGATCGCCAGAGCAGAAACGAAGGGTTGCAGGTCAAATAAGCACCGTGTGCCTAGGACTGAAACTTCCTTGCGCGGAATTTAAGGGAAAACTTAATTCCCGGCGCAAGTTAGACATGACCGGTTGTTCGCTTATGTTTCAACAGCAATGTCTGCTCCGCGACCCTGTACCCGGCGACGCCATGTCACATCTTCCAGCTGTTCTGCATTCACTTCGCTGTCGTGCCTCATGAGGTCATAAGAGCGCAGCACAAGCAACTTCTTTACAAGGTTCTGGAAGAATCGACCTCTGCTGTCGAGTGAACAGCGCCCGACTTCGAGGAGAGGTTGCAGGTTCGGTTCCTGCTTCGACATCTATTTATTGACTTAAATCCGGTTTTTCCCAAACTGGCTTCCGCAGAACATTGGGGGTCCGTGTCAAATGTACAGAGGGGCGGTGAATACATGACAAAAAATGCAAAAAGCCGAACATTCACATTCTGTAGTATGTGCACTGTGACAATAATTCTGCCAGTGATTTGCAATTAAATTGAATTTTAAAACTTTAGCAACCGTAAGTCTTGGTTGCTACGCCATCTTAAAATAATCATTCAAAAAGTTGTCTACAGTGATTATCGCATTCTGTTTCAGTGATGCAATAACTAATCATAAGACTTATCGATAGTTTGAAATGTTCGCGTTTTTCTAAGATTATTCCCGATTTTTCCATTCTGTGTATTCTTCTATTTCGCAAACTGATACATCTTACAGTACAAATATTTAGGCAAAATGCCGGTCCATGCTTACCCATGCACTCTGACTTACGAGTTTCTCTGTCAGACATCGTTCCGATAATTAATTGTGAAGTGAAAAGCAACCCCATCCGTCCCATTGATGTCGTCAGTTTTGTGCAATAAAACATTGTTCAGTGTCATTTATTTGTCGCTTTGCATTATCCTTCCGAGATGGTTGGACGGAAAATTGATGCAAGTCGAGATTTGGATCCGAGAGAACAGATTCACAAATGGGTGCCCGTGGCCCCAAAAGTTTGGGAAACCCTGATTTCAACAGCAAATCGGTGCAAGTCGCTGTCTGCAGCAGTGCAGCTTGCAACTGACACGGCCGCGATGTTTTGATTCAATTTCTGCAGCTGCCTGTGGCGTGTGCAATATCGTTTTTGCGAGCATGTGTAATACAGTCAGTGCTTTCGTCATTTTAGACCGTGTTCGTCAGTGTGATAAATATCAAGGCACGCTTCGCCGCACATTCGCTGTTTATTTAAAAATCAAGATCGCGTTCCCGCTCTGCTCTTGCAAACTCTTCTTTGTTCCGGGGCTTCGGAACATTACACGTTGCGTCAAGGGTATGTGTGAAAATGTATGAACAGCGGATTGGATTGCATTTTGTAAGTCCAGTCTTCGCGACAACGGTACCTGGTGACGTGTCTGCCTGGGCTCCAGAAGACTTGTTCAGATTGCAACCGAACAGGGTCCGGCGTTCTGGACAATGTCATAAAACAACGCTTTAAGCGCTGGTTCAAATCAAATCGTGTTCACTGTTTCGAAAACAAGCGTTTTCATTGTCATTTTCTGCTGACAATGATGAAGTGGTTTCAGAACATCCAACATGTTTTCATAAAATGCACGTTTTTTGCGCTGTTGTTTCTCGCGCGAGCGTTGCTTTACAAAATGGTTTCCGCGAATTGCTGCAGCTGCGCCATAATCTTTCGCCCGCTTGTGCGTTTATTTGATTTTCTCCATCCTTTCGTGCAATTGAATGCATTCACTGTGACGGTGCTTTCTCGTGTCGGTGCAATAGTGATTGTGATGTACGTGGCTTGAATCGAATCTCTATTTCTGAAATTGCGTTGTGGATGAAACGAGCACTGTATTATCACTGTCGCCTGCTGTGTACAATTTCTCAATTCATTGAAGTTCACGTCAGGGACCTCAAACTCAAACTGCTCCGAAGACTAAATGAGGACTTATAAAAAAAAACCTGAGGGTCACAATGACGGTACCTGAACCTTGCTAGAAACAGCTTTACATCTTATTTCCTGCGAAAAGTATCGTGAGTTACGGGCAAATAATTTCTGGTCGTCTCTTGCGGTCGTTTGAAAGGAACTTGTTCACTCGCCAGCCGAGCACTTTCAAACACCGGTGAAGAAACTAAATAACGTAAATGTTAATTTTTCGGAAATTCCCGATAAGCGGATCGGGCCACGTGCTTGGGAACCCTGCCTTACGTACACGCAAACAACGACAAACGACGCCATTTTTGTTTAGGTATTGGGAGCTTTGATTGTCTCATGGTGCGATAAAACAACGAAGACTCAGATGTCAATGCAGTCGAATCAAGCAGCAAATTATTTTTAACAAAAAATCGATTTCCAGCGTGTGCGGTCAAACATTTACGATTGAGCGCGTTTCGTTTCTTTATACGATGCTGCGGCGGTGCTGGCTCCGATTTTTCGTTCATTTTTTGTCCGTCATGGATGAGAAAACTTCGGTCGCTGATTCACTGCATTACAAGCCAAACCTGTCGTTGCGAGTTTAGTGAAAGCTGGGACGCTGTGCTCAAAACGAAGAAAAACTGATTGCTATGGTTTAGGACCAAAATGTATTGTAAATAGTTTTTTTTATGGAACTCTGGATCGATGTTCGTTGAAACACGACGTACCCTGATAGTTCTGCTGCCCAGGGGTGGATATCAGGGGAGACGAACGAGGTGGTCGCCTCGGGCCCCCGTTTTTCAGAGATGCCGGGGTCCCCTCGACACTTTCTATCGGACCAGCCATTCAACTGGTCCGAGTTGTGAAGGGCAACTTCCAATCAAGAAAATCCACGCGTTTTATGTGTATAAATTACCCGTAACTGTTAGTCAAATATGTCCCTGAGTAATTGCACAACCGCTTTTATAGTAAAAAAGTGATACAACCAAGACAAGCTTGATCAGTTCATAACAGACCCGTTATGAACGTGATATGTTATGGAAAGCTGTATTTTGAAAGGGAATCGTTTAGGTCAGTGATGTTCAACGGGGCTGAAATCGTCCTCTAGTGGGCGTTTTTCTGATTTACCAGATTTGGGGAGCGATTTCACTTTCTAGGGGCGATTTCTGCGGGTTACAATATACAAGGTACCAAGATTTTAAATTGATTCAAAAAATAAAAACTATTTGCCACTTTGCAACCAAATCATATGGTGAACTTTTAACACCATGGTTCGTAACAAAAATTATAAAGCACGGGATAATGGACTGATGATGTAACAATCAAACTAACATGGTCTTGTATAGCGCTTCACTGCACCAACTATCCAAGGCCACGGAGAGTGTTGCAGGTTGGGAGCCAAGTACTGCGGTTCTGACGAATTTCCAGGTACTGTGTATTGTTAAGCCTAATATTTTTGAACAAGATAAAATTGTTGCAAGAAGTAGCTTCGTAATGTGACAACCCAGTCGTTGCATGAGCAGAGTCAAACGGTACATCAAGCAATAACATCTGCAAGTCTGCAGGCATATCAACATGTACGAAATTTTGGTCTCGTATATAGCAGTATGCCTTAGTTCGTTTTATTATGTTTATGTTGATTGAAAGCGACCAATACTGATATAACCATGCCATCGAAAAATACCTAATCGGCTGTACTTTTTCTTAACGAAGAAAAAGTTCTGTTTCTTTGAAGATACGAAGAATGGTCCAACACTCCTAAAATTGCTACCACTGAATCATCACATCGACTTCCGTTGCGAATTAAGAGTTGTAATTAATTTTAACCTAATTACGTTTCGCCGTGAACTGTCACAAATCCTTCCAATTGTAGCCTATGTTTTATGATTAGCAAAATATCCTTGAAACAGGACTTTATATGGTCTTCGGTAGGGCATTAGGCATTGGCTAAAACATTGTTTCCTAGGCAAAATACGTCATAGTTTAGGGCGTGTCCATGATAGTAAGATGTAGGCCTAACAGTAGGCATAAAACTTGCTTTGCAGAATATTCCCAACAAAGTCATTCATTTTAATATTCACACTAAATTTTCCTCTAACTGATCCTGAGAGGCTAATTTTTATATCCTGCTTTAATTTATGACAGTGATTCTCAACGGGGTCCAGGTGGAGCACCTGTGGTCTACCAATCCACGGAGAGTTCCATAAATCTTTGATAAAACGGTCACTGACCTACGTGCAATACACTTTCGACTAGTTGTTCATGAGATGTCAGCATTGAAACGTAGCCCATCGGATATTTTTTGAAAGATAGTCCATGGGCCAAAAAGGTTGAGAACTACTCATTTAAGACTCTTGTCATAAGCGAAACACGCACTACCTCAAATAAACCAAAATAAATATTCAGACAAATAGACAATGAGCGATATGATTCTCACACAAATCCCTGCACAGTCTATGTCAGAATTTCATATCAACATCGATTCAGTTTACAGCAGGGGCGGATCCAGCCAGTAGTTTAGGGAGGGCGATTTCAGTAATATTTGGTAGTCAAGTCTCATTACAGGTTCACTACTCTAAGAGAGATGAAGCATACTTCACAACACTGCTGAGACAAAACAATGGGCGGTAAAATGGCCTTATCTTTCGAATGCTGTTTCCGAATTGTACAAAAAATTATGGTGAATAAAGTAACTTTTGGCAGGTTTTAGGACGAGCGATCGCTCCAATCGTTCCCCCCCAGGATCCGCCCCTGGTTTAACTGCATCATGTGGTCTGTGAAGTTCATCAACGAAGCCATCTAAATCTATTTTTTCAGCTCGCACCCTTTCAAACGAAAGCAGAGCATCGCTGCTCAATCTTTTACTGGTCGTGGAATTTCTGAGAAATATTTTCACCAATTTCATTTATGAAAAACTTCTCTCGCATGAAGCTCTGGTGACGGGAAGAGTTACAGCTATTAGTAACAACTTGTATAAGCAATCGAACGCAGCTTTGTGAGGAGCTGTAAATGAAAGAAATTGTTTGAACGATATGCAGCTGCGACTCTTTCCAAAGCAGCAAAAATGCTATTCACCACAAACTCTTCAGAAACGAAGGTGCTTGTGATCGAGTTCTCGCTCGTATTGCGTTTCGCTGGCTAGTATTCCCAAACCTCTCACAGTCTGCTGAAAAACTGAAGCAAAAGGTAGTGACTAGTGCGTCGTGTTTTTGAAAAAATATTTTTTTGCAGAAAGATGGAACGACAGAAGTTTGGTTTAAGCACTCTGACGCTTTGGTCATTTATTTACAAAATGAAAAATTTCTGACACAGGTGTAATTATAAGCATGTTTCTTATTGAAACGACTTGACTAACTACATTCAAGCAATGGCTAAGAGCACAGTGAATGTGAACACCTGAAGGAACATCATGCCGGTCACTCACTGCAGAGACCCCTTCACAAGCTTGCCTAACACAGTTTCACAAGTGTAGACCAGCAGCATATTTGAGACAATATCATCAGGGCCGTTCAGAGGTCTGGTGATGCACGGATCGACTGCGCGATTGGATGCCCTCTACCAACTTCTAGTATTGAGGAATGGAAGAAATACAGGCATTTGAAATGCGTAAAACTGGATAGTGATCATCTTTGATCCCTTCACGGTAACGTACTACGGAGTTGGAACGCATCGCAGTACGAATGGCACCTTGCTATAACTGCAGAACTGAAATCATTGATGCATTGAGAGGTCAAAAAGTCTTCAACAGGTGGGCTTTACGTTTATGCATGAGGCTTGACATTGTAAAAATTAACAAAACGCACTGATTTATAATGTTTCATATTTCAATTGGGGGGCTTGGAGGATTGTTTGGGGGGGATTAGCCCAACATAACCCTCCAGTGGCGACTGGACTGGATGCATTCCGTAGGCTTACGTACTAACATGCCTACGTAGCAACTTTAGCAACTGTATGTAGGCCTAGACATCGCGCGACTCTGCGAGAGAATAACGTAATTTCGCACACGATGCGACAGCTCACAGATGCACTTTTGACCCGCATTCTCTCTTCCTCCAAGATAAGCACCCAAAGATAAACGCATGTGCAGATGCTGACCTCAAGTATGCCGCCATTTATTTTAAAAGAACTAAAATAATGGAAGTGCGTGATCGTCGTGTGTTCGGCATGCCTTCCTGAGGCCCTTTAAGCGAAACTCTTTTTACGAATATGCTTTCTTTGCATTGTCTTAATAACCAGTTACAATGCGGGAATATCTCTGCAGATTAGTACAAATATCGGTATATTTCGCCGTTGCAACTCACCACGGAACAGGTATCATATCATTCCCGTTTAGAAATATAGGCCTACAACTCACTTTGCAGTGGGTATCATTCCAGTATTTCACGTAGGGTAAGCACACCCGAATGCCACAGATTAGATGAGATAATGAGTTTTTTTAGTACATTATTAGAATGAAATTGCTGTTGTTGAAGGCAGATGTTGTTATCAGCTGAATAATTTTCTGTTATTTATCGATTTAGCCCATAGGCGTACGCTACTAGAATGCTGCTGAAATATTTGTGAAGATGGTATGATGAACTCTTAATCGTGTGATTAGCCTACGTTAAATATATAAAATATATTAATGATAATTGTGTTTAAAGTAAGAATTATTTTTTTTCTGTGAGCTGTGAAGTAAGTGAAGAACGTACGAAATACTGAAATGCCAACAGTAGGTCTACTTGTTGGTTATCCTGTATTGACCAATAGGTGACTATCGTAGCATCCTACAGTGTTTGTCCTTGATAATTTTTGTCTGTATAGAAGTGAATAAAAATTATGTTGAAGAAATTAATTTTGTTTTATAATTTGGGTATTGTTTCAATGTTTGAATAATTATAAGGAAGATATGAAAGGCATATTGCACTGCGAATTTTCCACCCTTGTGAAAATTCAAAATTCTTGCTAGGCAAGCGAATGGTTCACTAGTAAATCTATTTTTGGGAGGGTGTCAGGGAAATATTCTGTTTTGGACGCCAGTCGCCAGCAATTAAATTAAACATTTTGTTTGGGACATCGGCAGGGCCCTGACATGGGGAAGTGCCGCCCCGGGGCCAGTCGAAAAGTGCTGCTCTCCCCCAAGCAAAGTCAAGCCTTTCCAGGACGGAATTATTTCATAAGAATGTATCATCAGGCGGGAGTTAATTTCGAAAATTTCACTGAAGTGAAATTCTGGGACATTTTGCTAACCGGGACGGGACACCGCGACAGACATTTAAACCCCGACAGTCCCGGCCAAACCGGGATGTGTGGTAGGTCCAACCTTAGCCCAAATCTAAACCTAAATCTAACTTCAAGTTCACTCGTGAAAGACCATTTGCTGTTCCTTCTTTTCAGCAACAGTGCAGCCCCCCTAAAAAGTGCCGCCAATGGGCATTGCCCCCCCCGCCCACCCTCTTGTCGGGGCCCTGGACATTGATCAGAAACATTAACTAGCTTATATATATTTTGACGCTGCGTCTGTGCTTTGATGGTGTGAGAAATATACAAAACTGACAAGTCAAGTCATGTTTGCGCTGTAAGTACTCAGCAGTAAAACACATTTCAATCGACAAAGCTTGAAAGAAACAGCACAGGTTGGGCGAAAGACGCTAAAGCAGTCACTTAATCAAGCCCAGCCTACACTCAATGACTGTCAAGTTTCAATAATACAGGTGAAGCACAAAACATGAGTTCAAAATGAAACAAAAACAAAACAAAAAACAAAAGTGTGCTCAGTTTAAGGTCAACTCTCAAAAACATCTTAAAAATCACGTACTGTATATATCACACATAAGAGTCAATACCCAGCAAACATTCGCGACTTTACTTGATTTGAAAACGCATGCAATGGTAGCATTTTGATATTATTCGAAATACAACCCCATGCAACAGGTCCTACATATTGCTGCATTTTTTTACCACGATCAGTTCTAACACGTTTATGATAAAAATTTCCTGAAACTTGTCTTGTGCCATGATCATGTATGTTGCACAGTTTTGAAAAAAAGTTATCAAAGGAAGAGGGCAGTATATCGGCATTATACTTATACATGAACTTTTCCAAATTAAGTTGGTACAAATCAGAAACTTTGAGAATTTTAAGTAATTTAAAAATGTTGCTTGCACTTGATGTTCTATTGCTAAAAGTCAATGTATTACACAATTCGGTTTTGTAGCACTTGCACTGGACGGATAACAGTTTTATACAGTCGTCCCAAATCAGTTATGCAGCATTGCAAATATAAATGGAAGAGACTGAAATAGATCAAACGCAAAATTTTTATATCAGCAAAATGTCTAATTTTACACACTACGCCTCAGGCTTGAGAAAGTTTCCTACAGAGACTACTAATTTGCGGTTTACACGAAAGTTTAATATCAATTATAACACCAATATACTTGATACTGTCAGTCAGAGGTGTGCGGACTCTGATTTTTTTGAGTCCGGATCCAATCCTGTTTTGCAAATTTTGAATCCGAATCCACTACGGATCCGGTACCAACTAGATTCAAGGAATCCGAATCTTGTTTGAATCTGGTTGAATATCAGTAAAGTAAAAAACCAGTAACATTTTTTTCAGTAAGTACAAATTCCAAATCCACCCGGATCCGGCTACAGAAAGGAAAACCAAACTCCTGATCCTGTTGGATGCAGCCGGACATCCGAAATCCAGTCCATGCATACCTCTGCTGTCAGTTTGCTGTATTCTCACACCATTCATAGAAATTTCAAAATTACAATTTTGAGAAAGTGTTGCAATTAATATCATGTAAGCTGTTTTATTATAGTTTATTGATAATCTGTTAGACCTCATCCAAGTATCGACTTTAGCAAATTCATTTTGGACATTAAGTTGTAACATTTTAATATCTTTGTTAGATAAATGCAAACTAGTGTCATCTGCAAAAAGTGTAGTTTGAAAACTAGAAGCACAAGGAAGATCCTTCACATAAATTAAAAAGAATAAAGGACCCATAACTGAACCTTGAGGGAGACCACACTTAATTGCCTGAAAACTAAATGAATAATTGTTTACTTTAGTGCATTGCTTACGATTAGTTAAGTAAGATTCAAAAATAAGTTTTGCTTATCTCTAATACCATAATACGTGTCTGTCTATCTATTGAATTTTAGATAAAATTATTCAAGTTGTATTACCGCACAGCTTATTAGATAAAAAGAAAATGCAGGTTACACCAGAGCATAGGCGAAACCAGGTCGGGGCCAAAGGGGCCATGCCCCCAATTTTTAGAATATCTAGTCGTTTTGTGCTTTGTGAGGCAATCCGCAATATCTCCCAAAAACTACTGTTGCTCGCCTAAAATCAAACATTTTGGCACCCTGAAATTTTGAGGTTTTGGCAGTGGCTATGCAACAGCACCAGAGTGGAAGAAGAGGGAAGGAATAAAACGTTTTAAACTTTGTAAAATAATCCGTTGACTGTACATGTGGAAAGATGCTGAGGTTAAAACCAAATCGTCATGCTATGGTGCTGAAGCATTCATGCGAATCGTGTTTGAATACTTTGCGGGACGAAGTCCGAGCGATGTAAAGATGTTTGTTCAACTCAACCTGCTTCATTATCGTAAATGTCTGTAGGTTACATTTTTGGAGTTAGTTTTTCTTGCATTCCTGTATGTTCGTATGCAAAATACCTAATGTGCTGGAGTGCACACATAGTCAGTGTGAACTAGTTACGTGGACACATTGAGTCGAATCATTGACGTATAGCAACGGAAACAACTTCCGGGTGAATTTGATGAATGAATATACTCATTATTATACCCATTACGTGTCCATCCATCCATTCCATGGCATATAATACTGTACCAACAAAGTAGGTCTCGGCTAAATTTTTAATACTAATACTGTAGCCTACTCCTGTTCAATACAGTGATCTAATTAGCGGGAGCCACGGGTGATTTGAACATTTCTTAACTCTGTTTTCATTAAGTTATGGGCTACAGTCAAGCAAGAGTTACTAGTCTGGGTCAGTCAGTGCACTCAGCCCTTAAGCCTGTATTGCTTCTGTACTGCGAATATATTTGAGCTAATAATTAACACTGAGCAGTACTTATTTTTAAAATCCTTTTGTTGAGGAAATAGAGTTTTTGAGCCTCCAAGTTATCATGGACACTGACTTCAGTCTCCTTCTTAAGCTTATCATTGATGTAAATTGAACTCAACTGTAGCCAAATTTGGCTATATTTCTGCCAAACTCAATGATATTGATTAGGTCTAGATGAGTGTCTTATTAATACTTTAACTGCCAGACCTATTAGTTACTTAATTCATCTAAAACAGGTGATAAGAAGAAACATATCATGACATTGCCAACTACCTTTGTTTTTCATGCACCTTCCACATAATCAGATTATCTATTGTCTTTTAACATTTTATAACATAACCTATTGTCATATCTAAATTCCCTGATTGGCTAATACAATATTATTACCACCCCATCTTTCCATCATCTAGTTTAGTGGGTCCTTTGCTTTGCTGTGTACATACATACATACATGGCCCATGCCGTCACTTTCACGGCAATCAGAACGACAAAGACACGAGAACATTTTGCAGAAAGTTCTTCAACGCAATTGCGAGTACAGACAATGCACAACACAAGAATTGTCCTTCCAGTGCCATCTATGATTGCCCGGACAGAGATTTGTTTAGGGTGTTGAAGAGATCGCCCATTGGTCAACCGCACACACTTGGTCTTCGACGAGGTTATTCCGATGGGAAGGCAGTAGGCAACACGACTGGACTCCGACGAAGATTACATCCGCATTGGAGAATTTCCTTGCTACAGTCATTATGCCGAGCGCTTAGCCAGACTGAAGCAAGTTCCAATTTTTAAGGTCTTGGCACGACCCGGCCGAGATTCGAACCACACGAACAACAACCTTAGGAACCTACCAGACATGAAGCGAGCGCTCTAACATGAGTAGCTTAACTATTGTACTTTACCAAGGACTTTGGACAATATGTTATTGTTGTTCATCGTCAGTATTGTTCAAAATTACCTTTACTTTATGTCATTTACTTCAAATTCCTATATCTTCATTTGTACATCAAGGCTGCCACATCATGGCTTTGTGTTTTTTCTGCCTTGTTCTTGTCTTGGTTTTATTAATCCTTAACAAATGATTTTAAATATATACCTTTTTGTTGAATGGTTATATGATTACGGTTGAATAATTCATAGTTTGTTATTGCTTTATCAATGCTTTCCTTTATTGAAATCATAAAAAATTAGGCCTTTCTTAGCAAACACAGGTTAGACCTGTGTTTATGTGTGCAATAGATGGTATTTACGTTGTTTTAACAAACCATGTCAATCAACAATTGTAAAAATGAAAAACAACTCTAGGTAATTCTAATTAATTAGTAATGTTGTTGAGTAATCAATAATCATTGAAAATATTGTTGAGTACCCAGTTAGTAAGTTAGAATGTTCTTTCATTAGTGGACAAATTTATTTACCGCAATAATATACATATATATATACGGTATATATATATACAGTAGAATTTGTCTAATTCGTCATCGTTTAATTTACTTAATTTGTTACTGTTTTGTCGGTCCTCGTAGAATTCCTATCTTTTGTGTATATTTCTTGTTGTCTAATTTGTCATCGTCTAATTCGTAACATCTTTCTATTCCTGAGTAGCATTTTGTTCAGCTAATTTTTCATTTGCAGTTTCGGTTTTGATGTCTAAGCAGCTAGTATGTGTGGGAATTCAAACAAATTAAGGATCTCTATATGAGAAATGTTGCACCTCACAATTTGTTCATCGAATTTATACATGAGATGCGAAACCTGACCCGATTCCCCATTGAGAGAATTGAGAAAGTCTTTAAAGTTTATTAAAGATTTAAAAGGTGCTAGATTAAATGCAGGAGTCTAGATGGAGTAGAGCAGGGGTGGGCATTTTATTTGGCTCAGGGGTCACTTTTGGAAGGCCGTGTTAAGCAGAGGGACATACCTTCTAGTGGAAATAGAAGCAAGTCTCTGACAAGTTAGCCTCCTCAGCACTAAGCTGGAGGAAATTTCAGATTTAAGATTCTTTCTGAATGCATTTGCGGGCCACTGAAAACACTATGGCAGGCTGCTGGAATTGCCCACCCTTGGAGTAGAGGAATTAAAGAGTTTAATATAATAAACAACCATAATGACATAAAGTTGCATTTTAATGCAAATAAAAGCACTATGTATACGAGTTACTACGATAAGTTATACAAACTGCTATGATAGAGTTTTCACCTGTTTGCATAATTCATCACATAGCCTCAATGTTTACTTTTTCTTATCCACATGAGGTGACGAATTAGGCAAAGTCTACTGTATGTCAAATGTATTTGAAGAATACAATATGCCAAAGTTTCAGAAAAACTTACACCAAAGCTTGTGACTGAGTTTATGATGCCAACTATGTAATCAATCACATTGACTAGCAAACTGCTTTTTGTTCATGTTTGTTGTTCAATTTCAGTAAGTTGGTTGCGATTAATTTTCTGTGCCTATGTTCTTTGCAAGTATGTGCTACTGTGGCAACAGATCATAAAATAATCTAATATTATGTTTTTGATTTATTGCAATAATAGGTAAATAATGGGCTCATCCAGAGATTTCTTGCATGAGGCAATGTTATTAATGTACTAGTTATTAGTACACATGCAATAAATAATGTTCATAGCCGTACAACCAAAAAAATGCGTTCAAACTAGCCCTGACACGTAGAACTTGCTCAAAATAGAGTGAGACAACATAATGAAACAAGCAGTTCATCATGACAACATGTCGTGGATCAAGACCTTGAACCTCATGACAACTAAAAGGCTATTGCACTAAAGTTTAAAAAAATGCAGTCAATAACCTGCAAGCTACTTGGAAGCAGATCTTCAATTCAAAATGCAGGCAGATTACTTAGTTGACTGTGCTAGATGTTTGCTGTCCATCCAAGACATCTGCTAATAATTAAACCGTGTGAACTACAAAACATATTTTGTCACCAGCTATTGCTGGCTGTTAGTTTTATTTAATTTAATGAGTTTGCACTTATTTGACACAAACTTCATCAGTGGTAGGGAATCCAACCTCAAATATGTTTTCAATCACTTTTTTATAATATCTAGGTTTAAAAATGTGGCTTAAGGAGTGATTTTTCTTTAAAAAATAAATCTGAAGAGTCCTTTAGAGAGCATTGCAATCACAAAGAAAACTAGAAGATGTGGAAACTTATTTCTTTTTAAGGCTTGCTTAGCTAAGATAGCTTCAATGTTTTTTGTATGACACATAATTTTGTTTGTAACAGTTGAGTAGAACATGATGGCCAATTTTGGCCACACTACATTTTGAGACAGATAGCAATGGTTACCACTTAATCTACGTGGTGTTTCTCCATGAGAAAGTTACACAACTTGCAATTACTTCATCTCGCACAGCTTTGAGTATTTTTATAATTTATCTCTATTGGCTGTCAACCAATGACTGATACCAGCTATATAACTAATAAATGTCAAATAACATTCATTGAAAATTTTTATAATTGTTGGCATATAAGCTAAATGGATGTATTGTATAGTTTTGAATAGAGACAGACCGATATACCGGCCTGGCCAGATATATCAGGCAGATATTTGGGTTTCGTCAATATATCAGTATTGGCCAAAATGCATCGGCCTCAGTAGGTGTTGACAAAATGCTGTTATGTTCCTCACACATCCAGACAACTTGCACAAGAAAGCATAATGAGCCAAGCCAAGACAGTTATCTTGCAGCAACGCTAGCAGGTGCGCTTTCATAAACAAGCAGACAAGATGAACCATGATGCATGTGTCAGCCGTTGAAGCCAAAACATAAACATCATCATTAATCAGATTAATTAAAAATCATAGCAAAATATTGAATTGCTGCAATTTGAATAAATTTTATGCATAAATCCTGATTTTAGAAGTTTTTGAAAAAAAGCTAAGGCACAGAATACATTATATTTTTTATAATGAAGCAAAAAAAAAGATTTAAAAATTTTGGAAATATCAGTTATCGGTATCAGCTACCGGTCCATAAATGGCTGATATATCAGTATCGGCCCCAAAAAAGTCATGTCGGTCAATCTCTAGTTTTGAAGTCTATTCTATTTATTTGGTCTATGCATTTATCTCAGTATTAATATCTATGACACATGTGCTATTGTCCAAACATATGACAAATGCATAACAAAACCAAATGCACATAAACAATTAATAAGTGGCATGTGTATTGCATCATAAACATGGGAAACACCGAATGGTAACAAGAACCTACTACAGCTGCATGTACATCAGTGGCTGCAGAAATCTCTGTGTACTAGCATTTACCCCATGGGTACAAAAGAAAGAGTTGTGAAAAGTATCCGACATTTTGTTGTAAGGGAGTAAAATATTTGGTGAAGATACACAGTGCTGAAGAAAAACATACATCAATACATCTTGATTAAATGTACATTGTGATGCTGGTAAACATTGAGAAATTTAGCAATGTAATGTAATTTTTGGTAACACTGATTAGTGGTTGTGTGATGAAGCAAAAATGTAAGGGTTATTTTTGGTAGGAACATTATTTTTTACAGTAAAGATGTGTAGGTTTTCTGTTACGTCTAAAATTATGCATGTAAAGGAAATTTGATGTGGTAAGAGCAATTAACATAAACTCAATGCTTTTTGTTACTTTCCATTTTTAAGATGATACCAACATCCTTCTTTACTACAGAGTAATCCAGTGGAACAGCACAATATTTTAATGGGTTTCTAAGAAATGAGCACTTGTTTGGCTTAGCATAGCTGCACATACCAATAAATTAATTGAAATTTTGGATTTCAAACTTTTATCAAGGTTTTATGTAAATAATTGACTCTAAAGCAATGTTGCAAGTGAATTAGAAGCTTGCTATCGGAAAAAATGTCTTCATCCTCAAATGCTGGAAATCCCAGTGGTAAGATATTAAAGAATGTATGGTTTGTGGCTTGCATGAAATTCTGCATTTTTTATGGATAGATTATGCTTGTTTATGTTCTTGGTGTATCACTCTTTTTAGTGTGAAATATTTGTTTTCTCACCACTGGTGTTAACTGTTTATGCAAAATGAGGTATGACTACGAATGTTTTTTGTGTATGTCATGAAAGTTTTTGTGTATGTCATGAAAGTTTTTGTGTATGTCATCAATTTTGTAAATGTTTTTGTACACATGCTGGAGAAACACAAAAGCGACACTTTACATTTTTATTACAATAAAACTAGTGCTTGAATAACTGTTGTTGGTATTGTGGCATTTACATTAGTGAAACCATCACGTGTTCAAGATAATCAACATCTTTGTTTAGTGTTTTGTTTTATGTGAACATCAAGTACATGCAGTTGAATACTGATGACTAGGGGCATTTAAAGTCATAAAAGTCATATTTTTTTCTGTGCTTCAAGAAGCTATGAAATGAATTTCAAAACAAAAATCACACCTTTACGCAGTCAATATAAAAAATGATAAGGCTGCATCCTGCAAATTGAACCCATTTGGGTACCCTGTGAATGCTGGCAAAGAAGTAGGTGAACCAAGTTATTTGGATGAAATGTACTCTGCCTAAAAATGCATGTTCTTGTTGCCCCAAAGAAACAAACCAATGTCCATGAACGCTTTCAATTTGCTTCAAGCCATGTTTTGTTCATGTTATGAGCTGTTTATTTTAGCGGGGCTTCAACAAACCATGGGGTTACCATATCTTTTCCCATTTTCGCTGGTAATGCTTCTTTGCACAGTAGTTGTATGTTTTTGCTCAGTCATTTTTGTTTTGTTATATGAATATTTTCTGAAAAATGAAGTCATATAATCAATTTTTTAGGTCATAAAAATGGCCCTACTGATGACAGATCTAATTAGCACAGCAAAAGCTTTTCACTGAAAAATTAAACTGCGAGAAGAAAATTACATTGATTTTGCTGTAAAATTTCACCTCTGTTGCTGACTATAAATACACAGCATTTTGATTTATTGATTCAGTTGTTGTGCTTTTCGTATTTACTTAGCAAGTATCCTACTTTGAAACTTCTATTCACATTTGACACTTGTTTTGTGAGAAAATAGACCAGAAATTCAACGATCAGGTGGTGTCAATTTCCCTTGTATTTTAGTTCACTACATTTTAGCACATCACTGAATACCCAATTCTTGTGCTGAGATGATAGGAGCAGTCTTGGAACTCCGCTTAAATTAGTGATAATGGACTTTTGGTGGCTTTGTGTAAGAAACTTTCAACTGATAAAGAGCTCCCAGAAGCAAATTGCTGTGCTTCTGTAATTGTAGCTTCAATTAAATGTGTGCGATTATTAAGTATTCAAATGTCTATTGTCTATGCTTGAGTTGTAATGATTTTGTACCGTGTTGTTGAACGCAATCGCAAATTACGTGCATTTGTTTTGAATTCCATGTTGAGCATGGAATTCAAAAGACATTTATCATGTTTATTGTAACAAGCTTTATTCATTGTCTACCTGATTTCTAATCGTGCAAACCCGCTGGGAGCGTGTCGCACCGCGTCACCTATTTCTCGGGGCAAGTCCTTTTCATACATTGTTCTGTTGTGTTTTCAAGCGTGAGTTACCAGCTTTTGAAAAAAATGTCATTCTGCTGGAAAACCCTTCAGCAGTGGCTTCGGTACAACGCGCATAAACTTATGCGCGTATGTAACACGAGTGCAATTAGCGACCTAAACGGGAAGTAATTGGTTTTGAAACAATCACCCATTATGCTTCGAGTAACAGAAAGGAAATTGACCGGGCAAAGGACTTAAAATCATTCAGGACTTAAAATCTGCTGTATTTTAACGTAACTGCCCTAAAGTGTATGTTGCTGCTGTAGAGTGCACGGCCTACCTACTAGTTGAACTATGGTCGAGCAAAAAAGCTGCAGTTGTCAAGGTTCTTCCGCTTGCAAGTGAAAGAAGAGAAGACTGTGCTGTAGTTTCTTCCCGACTGAACATGGAGCGGCGTGCAACTCGATCTTGACTAAGAGCGGCTTGCAACTCGATCCCGACTCAGTTTGCTTGATCCGTGCGTGTGGGCCGCTGTTTGATGAATTAACAGAATCGGGCTTTGATCTATTTCCTACAAAATCCTCAGCTTACGTCTATGAAAACACGTGCCTTCCGTAGGAAACATGCCTCTTTTCCGAAAATACTGGAAGTGGAACGCAACGGTTGTTGCTTACACTTGTGCTTGCAACGCTACTTCATCGGTTAAGTGTTGAAGTGCGTTTGGATTGCTGTTCCTACTGAGGCTTGGTTTACACCAGCGGTGGCAACTGTTGTTGCAATCCACTCGTTACCGTGTGAAAGAGGAAATTGCGACTGATTGATGCTACGCACGCCTCAACCACAGAGGAAAAAACGTTATGCAGTGGGTGCGATCGTTATTGTTGCTTAGGATTGTTGCAGCTCTGAGTTGACCTCAACGCGCAATTCCGAAAGCAGTGCTGTGAAGTCTTGCGAAAAAGCTCAGTGAAATATTTTGTTCGAAAGAGGCAGAGAATTAAAGAGCAAACATTTATTGCGATATGTCGATAGCCGAAGACATAATACTCAGTCTTGCCGTTGCTTGCTCTTATGTTGAGCGCAAGCTCTGCAGGAAGGTGTAGTGAATGTGATCGGGTATGGGTGCATTTAACTTGTTTCAGAGTCAAGCGGGTGAAAAGGCATTATCGAATAACGCTGTTAAAGGCGAGCGAAAACGACGCAGCACCTTGTCAGGAAATCATGCGAAAGAGTGAGCACTGCAGCAAATTCTGCAATCAGTTTGAAATTTTACTGACGGTTGCACTGATTCGCGAAACTGTGAATGCGGATCGAGCTTTTAACCAAGTTTTTGCGAATATGTCTATACTACATTTGCAGAGCTGGTGGCAAAAAAATTTGAAGATATCTAATGAACAGTTGATTGCTTGTGCTGAGATTTGCACCAGAGACCTTCAGGGAGCGACTTTTTGCGGCCTTCACAGCTTAGAATTTTTAAGCCCAGCCCGGACCGTACAACAAAGCTCTCAAAGAACTCTTTGTATTGATGCTGGTACTATGTTCATTTAAGTTTGAGCCATCGACAGTCTTCTATTAAAATTGGATCAAAACTTTTGTTTTCCTGTTTGGAAGTTAAAACTTTGGTTAAAACAAATTTGTCGTTTCAAGGCGGTGAAATTGCTTGTACCTGTGAATACACGTGCAGCGTGACTTTTTGCCTTTCACTCAATTGCTCGTTTCCAACTACCATGCCGCATCGATAGTTTTTTGGAGACAGGAATGTGAATAGGCTTTAAACAAGGCCTCCTAAAGTCTGTCTAGGAGACCTTGCTTCAAACATGTTTTCTTCGTGGGTAGCGCAAGGCTTAGTCAGAGATATTGCAGTTTACGTAGTTGTGCTGTGACGGTTCTGACGAAACTTGTTTGCGTGGCCGTTTCAGTTCATGCGGTGACCCGGCTGTTTTCAGTCAAGTCACGTGAGAAAAATACTCCGCGCGCCGGTTGCAAAACAGTGCAAGCCGCATCTCAGCTGAGCGCTCAGTTGGGTGAATCTAGCGTTCTCGTGTTGGCCGTGTTGGAAAATATTGCTTGTATGCGTGCGTGCTAAGTCTTGTTTGTCACATTATCGACCAAGCAATTTGTGGTCAATCACCGGATTCTCTTTGTTGATGACTGCTTTTGCGTGTTATGCTGACGCTGTTGCTAGTTGCGTCACGCGAATCAGCAGCGCTTCTTGTTTCGTCACATGTTGCATCCGGTTAGATTTTTCGTGATATCTGTTCCTGTTGTTCTGCTCTCGGTGCTAATATTCACTGCTCTGAAGGTGCAAAACCGCCAAGAGCTACTGCATAAAGTTGCACTGTGCTTCTGACTGCTTTTCTGCTGTCTCATAGCAACAGATTATACTTTCATGACATAACGAACAACTGAGTGGTTTTGGTATCGATTTGTTGCATGTTGATTTAATTTGGCAGCTATGAAGGAGCCGCAACCTCGACCTCGGACGCGAAAGGGACGTGGCGTGGAAACAGCAGGTAAGATAAGTTAGTTGGGAAACCTTGGTCAGAAATTCTCACGAAAGTAGCTGGTGCTGGTAAAAAAGTTCGTTTTGTATTTGATAATTACGTCCACTTGATAAATAGAATTAGAAGTAAGCGACTGCTGCTTACATTCCGGGGAAGCTTTCTGGAGACCACTACACCTATAAAATACACAGATTAACTGCACAAAACGACTTACTTTTGTCAGCTTATTGAAAAATGTTTCAACTACCGTAGTTATTTCTCATTCGTCCCTGAGAGTAAGATATACTTTGATATATTCTTTACAAAGTTATATATTAACTTTGCACACGACTTTCCTGCAGGGCTACTGTATTTTCATCACCGGAAAAAGGCACTCTTTAGTCTTAGAAGCTGCTGAATACTACCTGTTGTATTCCGACAAGTTGCAGGTGGACTGCACGTTTTTTACTCTAGCCGTAAGATAGTTCAGTGCCCTGTAGCGTAAAGAAAATGAACAAACCAGGAATATTTTCTTGACCTAAATAATATCTTGGGAATCGCAACGTTTTAAATACACAGACACACGTAAAAATCGCTATCGTGACATGCAGAAACACCGAGCCTCTAAGAAAAAATAAGAATAGCAGCGTACAGAGTGGCATCAACATGCTACAATTTAGTCACCAGGTTACGCGGTCCTGGACGTAACGTTAAACTGCGACTGGTGATGGGTGTGCTGTTCGGAAGTAACGCAGTTTTTTGAACCAAAATACTTTCAGCCACCGACATTTGCGGATACTCTGGTATGGACTGGTGACCTCCGAAATGGCTCCACTACGTTTGTCTTTTTAAAGGGCAAGATGTTAATTTTTCATCCGTGCAATGCTATTAGTATAGCTATGGGGAACCGATATGCAGGTGGGCATAATTCTTCACTTAGAATGCCCCTGCAGCTGAACTTGAACCCAATGTACTAATGGTCACGCCTTGGAACTTCTAGGCGAGGGGGTGCCGAGTGTGGTCTACTCTTGAGTGGTCGAACTCAGTAAGCCTAATCTTTAGCCGGGGTTCCCTTTGAATTGTCAAAGCAATCACAAACGCGGTAACAAAGACCTAATGTGGAGGAGCAAGGCTTGAAAAGCACTTTTCACAAAACACTGGCTTATGATACGGAAAACAGAAAAAGCCCAGCTTTATTTACAACGTAGTAATGCCAAAACATATCCACAATAAGCTTTCAAGAAGGTGCTCCAAAGAGCACTCTGGCGTAATGTTTTTAATACATCCCGTGACAGAATACAAGTCACTCAAAATAACGAAAAATACCTAGCTTGTAATCAAGAAAACTTATAAGGTGCAGGAAAACATTTTGGCAATTTTTGCGTTCTCAGAGGGCTTTTTATTTTCTTTGAAAAGCAGAACATGCTCTGCAAAAGGAAAGCGTGTGGTAGCTATACCCTCCCAGGACGTTTTAGTGATAGACTTTAATAAAATGGTCATGGCTTTGTTGGTTTTATTTCACGTTATTTAATTTTTACTTTTGTGAAACAAGCTGTCCGAAATATCGTGTTATGGATCTAGGTCAGGGGTGACGAACCTATTTGCTGTCGCGGGCCACTTTGTCAGTTACCGCTGAGTAAGCGGGCCGCACAACTTTTTACTCATACTATAAAACCTGTTAAAATCATAAACAATTGTTCATCAAACGAAACTAATCAAAACCCATGCGAACCATACAGCTGAAATTATTTAACGCAATATTGAAATATGAAATAATAAAAAATAACAAATAAACATTTA
>Ga0210059_1000189_pt1 | contig 65090 bp, 40 predicted proteins | sample Ectturendosymbi2_FD_188042 | JGI IMG/M metagenome (GOLD analysis project Ga0210059, IMG submission 188042) | Ecteinascidia turbinata endosymbiont from Florida, USA - Sample 2 (SPAdes) (version 2) | ecosystem: Host-associated > Tunicates > Ascidians > Unclassified | place: Key West, Florida... | reverse complement strand
AGAGTTACCGAATTCTTATATCAAGCTGTTGAACTATCGACATCCAATTGTTCGATTTTTACAGAAAACGAGGGCTTGGTGCAGATCAAAGTCACTATAACCAATCACGACGTTGGTCCTGATTACACACTGCACTAGCCGAAATTACACGGATCGCACCCAAGTGAATTACACTGTATTGAAAATTTTTTCACAGTTCACGATTTGAGCAGCTTGCGCTTGCACTGAAAAAAAGCAGAGTTGCCCTGAAAATTTTCACTTTAGTGAATATACTTTTCACATTCAGGATTTTTAACAGCTTTCGCTTGCTCTGTAAACAGATTTTCCCCTGAAAATTTTCACTGTATTGAATATATTTTTTACTATTCAGGATTTTTGAGCAACGGCGCTTTCTCTGAAAGAAACAGAGTTGCCCAGAAATTTTTCACTGTATTGAATATACTTTTTACATTCAGGAGTTTTGAGCAACTTGCGTTTGCCCTGAAAAACAGAGTTGCCCTGGAATTTTTCACTGTATTGAAATATTTTTTATCATTCAGGATTTTTGAGCAACTAGCACTTGCCCTGAAAAACAGAGTTGCCCTGAAAATTTTCATTGTATGCAATATACTTTTTACATTCAGAATTTTTGAGCAACTTGCCCTTGCCCTGAAAAACAGAGTTTGCCCTAGAATTTTTCACTATATTGAATACGTATTTTTCATCATTCAGGATTTTTGAGAAACTTGCGCTTGCCCTGAAAAAAACAGAGTTGCCCAGAAAATTTTCACTGTATTGAAATATATTTTATCATTCAGGATTTTTGAGCAACTCGCGCGTTCCCTGAAAACCAGAGTTGCCCTGAAAATTTTCACTGTATTGAATATACTTTTTACATTCCGGATTTTTGCGCAACTTGCGCTTGCCCTGAAAAACAGACTTGCCCTGAAAATTTTCACTGTATTTAAATATTTTTTATCATTCAGGATATTTGGGCAACTAGCGCTTGCCCTGAAAAACAGACTTGCCCTGAAAATTTTCACTGTATTTAAATATTTTTTATCATTCAGGATATTTGGGCAACTAGCGCTTGCCCTGAAAACAGAGTTTGCCCTGAAATTTTTCAAGCCGGGAGGGGCGGCCGCCTCGTACGCCTATGGTTATTTCGATCCCAAGCATTGCTGTCTTCTGTTCTGATGTCCAAATTTCGCATTGAAATGACTGTGGGATGGGACATTTCAGTCCTTTCAGTGTAGTTGGCACTACTACCTCCCAGTGCAAGAAAAAATGAGGTATGTGTGGTGTGCTGCCAAGAAAATAGAAAGAAAAAGTGGCACACTGTGCCAAAAGTGCAATGTCCCGTGCCAAAACTGTAACGATCATTTTTACACTGTCTTGACGTCATTGCTTCACCGCATACCACACGTAACTGGGTGAAATGGAGGAACTTTCCTGCCAAACTTTCGTGTGTTTAATATTTCTTTAATCTTTTTCTGTAGGTTTCGACAATGACGTCAAGACAGTGTAAAAATGATCGAAACAGATTCTGCTACATGTGTGGTGAATTAACATTTGCTAAAGAAAAGCGCGGCATTACAAGCCATATCAAGAAATTGTACAAGGCGTACTTTCATTGTGACATAGGAGACTAAGACAAGTCATAGGCTCCTCATGTCTGTTGCCGTACATATGTGAAGACATTGAGCACATGGTATGCAAGAAAAAATGTTCACATGAACTTTGGTGTGCCAATGATTTGGCGTGAGCAGAAAGATCATCATAATGATTGCTATTTCTGTCAATAAGACTATACGGGTTGTAGGCTACTACAACAAAGAAAAAGAAACACATTGTTTACCAAATTTGCAATCAGCAATGCACCCAGTTGAGCACTCAAAAGATTTGCCTGTACCAAAACCCCCAGATCAGGAAATGGGGAGTTCCAGCAATGGAGATGAACATTCCAGTGATGAAACAGTAGAACTTTATGATTCAGAAAGCAAGAGTAAACCAACACCATTTTCTCAAGAGGCTCTAAATGACTTATGCAGAGATCTCTATTTAACCAAAGACAAAAGTGAACTTCTGGCATCAAGGCTTAAAGAACGTAATCTTCTTAGAAAAGGAGTGAAGATAACATTGTACAGAAAACGTGCACAAAAACTGCATGTATTGTTTACCGTGGAAGATGACTTATGCTTCTGTAATGACATCGCTGAACTTTTTGAATAACTGGAAATACCATACGATAACACCAACTGGCGACCTTTCTTACAGTAGATGCATCCAAGGAAAGCATCAAAGCTGTATTGCCACACAGCGGTAACACTCTGCCATCTGTTCCCATAGCTTACAGCACAACCATGAAAGAATCATATGAAAATTTAAAAACAATTTTAATGAGCATACGATATAATGACCATAAATGACATATTTGTGCAGATTTCAAGGTTGCAGCCATGCTTACTGGCCTTCAGTCTGGCTATACCAAATTTTGCTGCTTTCTGTACCAGTGGGACTCCAGAGCAAGAACTGAGCATTATGTACGCAAGCATTGGCCCGTTAGAGATGAAACTGAGCAAGGAAAACATAACATCAAGCACAAACCACTTCTGCAAAGTGATAGAATCCATTTATCACCTTTGCATATTGAACTCGGTTTGTTTAAGCAATCTGTGAAAGCCCTGGACAAGGATTCTTTCGCATTTGCATATCTTGCAGAAAACGTTCCCTTTCCTAAGTTAAGCTAAAATAAAAAGAGGTATCTTCATAGGCCCCAAATTCGAAAAATTGTACTTGATGAAACTTTCAGCACACATCTCAAGAGAAAAGAAAAACTTGCCTTTGAGTCATTCAAGAACGTTTGTGATAACTTCCTGGGAAAACATCGTTCAGATGACTTTGTGCAAGTTGTGAATGATCTACTGCGTCATCACCATGATATGGGATGTAACATGTCTCTAAACCTTCATGTGCTCCATTCTCATTTGGATTTTTTGCGGAGAATCTTGGTGATTTGAGTGATGAATATGGCGAGAGATTCCACCAGGATATTTCAGTGATGAAGAAACGTTTTAAAGGAAAATGGAACCCTGGCATGTTGGCAGACTACTGCTGGAATATAAAAAGGAAGGATGACACTCTACATAAGAGGGTTAAGAGGACAAATGTTGTTTAAACTGACAATTCTGTGTTTTTCATTTATAACCAATAATAATAAAAAATGTGATTTATTGTACATAAAAACGGTGCCTAATCTAGAGCAATAAAGGTCAGATTTAGTATCAGGATACTTTTCTTACACCAAAACAGGTCTTATGTTGCCTGTACTTTTTTTTAAACTGAAATTTGTTCCACAGTGTATCGGACACTAGTGGCCATCGAAGAAATTTCGCAAAGCCCAAATGTGCCGCAGCTCTTTAAGCAATTTTGTGAATGTGAGGAGCTTAACAGCATGTATTTGCGTAAAAGTCAGATTCTCACAGCCACTGACTTAAGCTCGTCACAACCGGATTCTGACTAATATCCTCTTGCCCGAAACGCAGTAGCACGGACTTACGTAGCTTTCTCATAGCGTGAGATGGACCAGGTCTTGTAGATTTGGCAAGCAAGCGTTCTTCGTCTATCACAGTGGTTCTTAACCTTTTATCTGCCACACCTCCCTTAAGCAAATGTTCTCTGTTTCAAGCCCCCTTGACGTTTAAAGTAAATTAGATGGAACACTTCTCGTTTAAAAACTTTCCATGTTGTAAAACGCGTAAGAGCTCGCGCCCCCCTTAAAATGAGTTGACGCCCCCCTGGGGAGGCGCGTCCCCCAGGTAAGAATCTCTGGTCTATCATAATGTTTGACCGTCGTCTCGTGTCACAACACCCCCGTTTCGTCATGATACACTAGTTGATGGTGCTGGCACAACTCGCCCTTCATTACATGAGGGCGCTATGGTGATGCACCATTGCTGTTTAATGATCGCATGGGGCGCAAGACAAGAGGTTCAAGAAACTGTAAATCAAAAATTTTAATTTTTGCCATACAATTTTTGCACCCCCGTCAAAGTGGCGCCCATGGCACGTGCCATGCCTGCCATACCCTAGATACGTCACTGGTCATAGCCAGGGGCGTAACGAGGTTAAATGGCGCCCGGGCAAGAAGTTTGGCGCCCCCATTTTCGAACCTGAAGTCATTCGGAAGCAACTGTACTCTATTCATGAAAGTACTTGTGACATTGCCGGGACTTTTCGGCGCCCTCCGCAGTGATTCAGCTCCCTGGAAATTCCACCCCCTTTGCCCCCCTTGCTACGCCCCTGGTCATAGCGCATTACAGAGTATAGGTGTTAGCACACAATCAACACTACGGGGAGAAAAACACTTCAACAATGCTCCTACTATTCACCCATCGTCATACAGTGATCCGGCAGTGGGAGAGAAATTCTAACATCAGATTTTTAGGTAAACAGCCAACAGAAAACATATCGGATGGCGTGTTTCGATCAAGGTTTCAAATGTTTTGCAAGACATTTAGCATGAGGCTGACAGCCAATTGTTTTCATTGAAATTCAATGACTGAATTTGAAGCAGTATTTAACGGGTGTTTCACTATTTATATATATTCGTTTGGCTTACATCAATTGTCTGCAATCCTAGGCTAATACCAGTGATGCTGGGGTCTCGAGACTTGGTCTCGGTCTCGTCTCGAGACCCATTTTTGCGAGTCTCGGTCCCGAAGGTTTCAGGTTTCGTCTCGGTCTCTCGAAGGTTTCAGATATCGAGACTGTCAATATTACAAAGAATTGGTTTATTAAAATTTCTGTCATTCAAAGTTCTTTGTTTGCTGTGTTTGCAGGTAAGAAACTACCAAAACAAGTCGGAAAAATGCCAGAAATTTGAAAAAATTCAAGTCAGATGTGATGACGACATTTAAAAAAAAATTTCGGCATGCACAGATTTTGAAGTGTCGAGTCTCGCTCTGGAACGTCAAGTCTCGACTCTCGGAGATTTTGATGAAGTCTCAATCTCGAAGGTTACGGTCTCGACTACATCACTGGCTAGCACACTTGTGAGGCCCCCCCAGGGCCGGATTAAATGAACGCGACGCCCAGGGCAAAGTCGTGACCGTGAGGCCCCTAAACGCTTAGCGCAACTGCGTAGCGTTTCACATAGGCTACACTGGTTTCAACTTTGCAGAAGCACCTGTCAAAAAACGTCAGAACTGATACAATATGGGAGCTTACATTTCAGAGACAATTGGGGTGACCATGCACGGCGGTTCGTATGTGGTTAATTTGTTCAAACAGATAGTTGTATCACAAAAAAACGATTTTTTGCTACAGTGACACGACACAACAATCTTTTTGTCACAGACTCTCTAACTATCTTCGCTGCACAAATCGTTCATTCAGGGGCAGATCGAGCCAGTATGTTTAGGGGAGAGCAATTTCAGTAACATTTGGCAGTCAAGTCTCATTACGGGTTTATTACTGTAGTTACCAAGGAGTCTACGCGATTTCATAACAAAGACGGTGAACCTAAAGCTCACGTTAGACCAAGGGTGGCCAAACGTTTTGACCCGAGGGCCGAATTCGCGACTGTCTGGCCACTGGAGGGCCGGATACAGTGTCATTTATGTGACAGGCAGCAGCCAATGCTGTCCACAGTCCGAAACGTGGTCCTTACAAAATGCGCAAGGCGGGCCGGATTAAACTGGTTGACGGGCCGGATGCGACCCGCGCGCCGTAGTTTGGTCAACCCTGCGTTAGGCTAGACTTATGTTTCCAGAACAAAGTTAAAAGTTCAAGGAGAGATATTGTCAAAAGCATTCTGTCATTCTCCCAATGACAGAATGAGAACTAGTGCTTTTCGCGAAGAGGCAATTGCAGACCACAAAGTGGAAGAATACAAGACAAGAATACGTTGCAAGACAACTGGAGGAGTTCGAAGCCAGATCTGACCATTCGCTGGAATGAAAGCCATGTTTTGCATTTCTTGTAAATCCATTCAACATTAATGTAGTCGCTGATGACTGTCCAGTTCGCCAACCGTTTGTCACAAACTTGTCTGCTGTAGAAATGAAACCGACCACAATGGAAGAAAATCTGGCCTTAAAAAATTTCAGTCAATACCACTATACAGTTGAGTTCTGGCGACATGTTCCATAAAGTAAATACCCAGAATTTAAAAGACCAGTGTACGACTCATTTCGCTATAAAACAAGACATATTGCTGTGAATTTGTATTACCTGAAGCGAAGTTCGTAAAATGAAAACATGAACTGGACGAATGAACTGGACGCAACCCTAACAAATGAACTCTTGGATAAATTAATTCGCACAGCTCCAACAACGTATCGTCCAGAATTTCGGGGAGTTGCAAATCAAAGACCTACTGTAGTATTGATAGATGCCTTTCTTGCGTTTTAATTTCTGTAGGTTATTTTATGTAAAACTTGCATTCTTTACCGATTTGTAGTCACACTACAATTTTGCGGTTCCCTGGTGTTTTTGGTTTTCTGCAAATAACTGTTCTATTGAACAAATTTGCCCACTCCTGTTCTAGAATCTAGACCAGTGTTTCCCAACTTTTTTAGGCTTGCGGTACCCTACAGAAGAGAAATATGATTTGCGGCACCCAGTGGCGAAATCATAGCAATTTACTTTAAGGTTTGATGACATCTAGAAAATGTATTTTTTAATGGTGTACTGAAGATCACATTAGGTCGCAGCACCACTGAGTATTGTAAATAGCACCCAAGGGTACCTTGGCACACCGGCAGGGAAACACTGATCTAGTCTGTTCTTCGATTAAGTTTCGAAACCGACAGTAAGACGCGTGACGCAGTTGGGCGCGCAACTTAGTTTGCGCGATTCAGATGGACTTTATGCTTTAGCGGTACAACCGATGCTAAGCATAATCAAAAGAATGACGTTAGCGCTAAATGGCCAATAGACACGTACACAAAACATGCTGCGAGCAATGGATCTTCGCACGTGTGGGGGGCATGATGTTGTTGCAACCTCTCCGGTGGTGTTGCGTTGAATGTGTGATTCACCACGAACGGGATGTGCGCGAAGAACAACACCATACATATATGTGGCGCGAACAAGCAATAAAAGAGTGATCGTGGCGTGCAAGCTCTGCCGATATTAACATGTGAACGATTGAACATGATGACTAGCGTAGGCGGAGAGTGATCATGGCATGTGAACTCTATTGTTGCTTGCTGCCGCAGTGCGAAGCTCTGCGCATATGCCGCTCGGGATTTCCGATCGCAACAGTGTCTGCTTTTACAACGAAGGTGGACTTACGTGGTCTTGTCCAAGCATATGAATTGATGAAAGAAGCATTGGTGGCGCGTATGCATACATAGACCAGGGGTTCCCAAACTGGGGTACATGTACCCCTGGTGGTACATTTGCCTATCTGAAGGGGTACATTTAAGGTTGGCAATAGAAGGAAAAATACGTTTATAGATTATTCAATTCGCATCATTTATACATATTTGTCCAAATTGTTTCATGTTACTATTGGGATTAGACAAGGAGGAGTATTGAGTCCATACTTCTTTGATGTATATTTCGATGATTTATCTCTTGAACTAAACAACATTAAATCTGGGTGTATTGGTGAAGCTTATTGAACCACTTAATGTTTCCTGACGATATTTGTGTGTTTTGTCCAAGTGTACGTGGGATGCAAAGTATACTAGATGTCTGTCAGGCTTACGCAGGATCGCATGAAATTATTTTCAACTGCAGCGAAACTGGTTGTATGATGTTTAATGCTAAGACCGCAAAAAGCACGGTCATCCCATTGCTGACACTGGATGTACTAACACTAAAATCTGTTTCCCACTACAAATATTTGGGGATGGTATTAGATATTGAGCTTTCAGATGACAAAGACATTCAGGGACAACTACGATATCAATATTATCCACTAATGCGAGCTTTTCTTTCCAATGTCGGACGCAGTTAAAAATGTGCTTTTTCGTTCCTTCTGTAGGTCCATGTGTACATGATGATTATGGTGTGATTTCATGAAGGCGTGCATGCAAAAATTACGTGTGGCCTATAAGTTTGGTTGCAGGACTTTGTATAACCTGCCGCAGCGAGCAAGTGTTAGTAGCCATCAGGTTCAGTGCAACATTCCTACCTTTGAGGCCTTACTGTGAAAAATGTGTAGGCTACCTGTTTCTTGAACGATGCAAAAAGTCAAGAATGTTTGGTTACGCACTTTGATGCAGTCAGATTTTTATATTCGTCCTTCAAACACTGCAACAACATTTTACTTTATGACTGAGTGCCAGAGCCTTACAGTGTTATTTTGAGGACGTGTGCAGGCCACAACGCATTCGTACATTACCTGGGCTCAGCCTGGGTTGAACTCTATTTCTTAACATGCGATTTTCCTGTCCTACTCTGGATGTTTTGTTGTACCAAGTGTAACAAGTTAGCGAACAACTATATCAACAAAATGTTTGTAATGTAGTGTTGTACGAAGTGTTGCGAGTTAGCGAACAAGTGTCTGTACTCCTGTGGCCCTACTACCAACGCCGTTACAAAACGTTCTGTGTCTTATATTATCAATCTGTGTTGCGCAGATAGTGTGTGCTTGTGCTCTACGGGCTTCGTTTCTGGTTCAAGGATTAACATAAATATCAGTGAATATTATTTTCAAAAATCATTATATGCCCATTGCTAAATGTATTTTTGTTATATTCAAAGAAAAGGTAAACGTGTTTGCAAAAAAGGTTGTTTCCTTAGTTTCAAGTGGTGAAAATGTAATTTTGCTACTTTTGGTCCCCTTGCAAAAATACTGTTGACCTACCCCTGGAAAATCTACTATTGGCCCCTCCTTGGAAAAAATCTTTCCGGCACTGATGTTCAGGGGTACATGCTCATCTATCGAAATGCTGAAGGGGTACATGGAAAGAGAAAGTTTGGGAACCCCTGATATAGACAATGGCATGCATTGAGATTATTCGCGCCGTTATCTTTCAAGCATAAAATACGCGGCTGCTCAAGACAAGAAGTGTTTGAAACTTATTGCAAAGAATACACGACAATATACCAAAGCACAAACACTGTTGCTTCTTCATAATACAATTGTTTAATATTTGTTTCAACTTTCAATATCGTTAATGATGCAGTTCTTTTTACTGGTCTGATTGCTGCTGGAGTCTCCACAGTTTTTCATCTTTTTTGAATTGCTTTATACATTTAGCTTTTTTAATGGCCACAATCAATCCTGATATTAGTAGCATCAGAGGGCTTCCCAACAAATGTGATTAGAGTCAGAGAGAGGGAATTTAAGGCTTCATACTTCACTGAGAGGCTTGTAGTGGCAACAACAGCAAAATGAACAATTCATAATTGAAAGAAGTTCCAGTATGATTAACCAACTTACATAAGGACACAATTCATAGTGGCAGGCAGGCTCCAAATGCATTCAGCCAGTATTTCCTCTGAACTTGAGGGTGTGTGCACGCTCAAGATATTTGAAAGGTGCACCCATAGAAAATCGAAGGCACACATGGCTTTCGGGGCTGCTACGCAGACGCGTGCATTTGTCCTGAACAAAAACATAAGAACTGCTCTAAACACGTTGAAACTTTACATCAGTTGTTGGGAACTATTTAACATCAAGCCTCTCTCCAAGTATCACCAGGTTTCTCGAGTATCTTTTAGTGTGTTTTTTTTAAGATAATAATTGAAACTGTGGTTTACCGTATTTGAATCTGACAACATCTGGAAAACGTTCCAACACGTCAGGCTTTCAAGGTATTGCATTTGCCTAAAATACAAGCTCTGGGCGTAGGGCAGTCAGGGACGGAAAATTATTGTGGTTAGGGTCTTCAGAAACAAACCTTTTGGTTAAAGTGGCATTAGTCTGACCTTAGTTTCATTCTTCCTCGGCAAGAACGTCGTCTTCTAAAAAGCAGCTGCGCGACAGGAAGTTGTTTCGTTGGCACTTCGTCGATCATTTCTACTTCAAGGGTCATTAACAAGGCTCGGATTAGGGAGCGGTAAACAACTCGAACCTGCTAATAAGGCTCGAAAGTGTAACAGTGCGCAGTACGGCTTGGTGAAAAGTGATTTCAAGAACAACAGGCCAAGAATTCTAACTGACCTTGAAAGTGGAAAGCTTTCAAAATCTTTTGTTTCTAAGACAACCATGGTTGTTTGCAAAAACTGAAACGAGTAGGTACGACCATGATCACTGTGGTCGTGAAAAGCATGACAACGCGAGGAAATGTAGAGTTTTCCGATATTTTCAGTAGTATATTAGCTGAATTACGCAACTTTCAAACATCTTACCCAAGTAATACAAAATCATCTCTTGTTGGGTTTCATTAGAGAGTTACGTTTGCAAAATTTCCTGAATCGCCAAGAGCCAAACTGTATGGTTCTAATCTGAAGAGCTCTTAGCCGTCAGCACTATCGAAGCAGCTGAACGAATTCGCCCACAGAGAAACAACAACTACTTGAAAAGCTGTTTATTAAACACGTACTTGATATTCAGCGACACAAGTTGTGAAATAAAAACTGAACACTCACAAGCGACGGTCAGACGAAAAAACGCTGCCCTCAAACAAACTTATAAAAGCAGCAGACACTGCAGCACACTTCGATCAGCCTGTTATGTGATTTCATGATTTGTGAGTCGCATTCGTTATGGTCGTTCAGGTGCAAGATACAGCTCTTTAGATTAAGATATTCTCTCTGGCTTGAGATAATTTTTTATTTGTGAGTTTTTTTACAAGCTGACGTAACCTTACACTACGTTTTTTATTCTCAGAACTTTTTTATATGGAGCTATTCACTATGACATTACAGAAGAACTCTTTGAGAAACAATTGAAATATTTCCTCATGCATGCATGTTTGGGATTGAAGTTTCTCGCCTGACGTTTAAACTTTAACTTCAATTCATTTAATTGGCAAAGAAACGTCACAACAATATTAAAAAAACAATCAAAATTCGAAAAAACATCCTCTTTCGCAGGTGTAAAGAAATAACGATTACTTTGTGCAGTAACCTCCTCAACAAGCATTAACATTTTATGCAAATTGACAAGTTTAAGTGCCTGATGAGCCTGCTATTGTGCGAGACCATGTTTAAACCATGGCTAAATTTTTAAAACCCGTTTTTACTGCTTGCGTTAGAAGCTCAGCTGACAACGGTCACTCACTGTGATGAAACAATTATCTACTCCGGCCTATAACAAATGTTTTATAGCCGTTTTGTTGTGGACGAGCAAAAACATATGATTCTCTGAAATCAAGCACATGTAAGCAAAAAAATCTCACAAAAAGCTTTGAAAACTCGTAATGTCATGTGTTTGTGAGGACTTGACAGAATCATAAAACGCACTGCAAGTTTGAAGGATGAAAACAACAGATGCTGCTTGAAACACAAAGGAATGATGCCTATTGATGTCAGATGATTGCGAGCGCAGATCAAAATAATTGCCTTCTGTGCGGAAAGTGATGACAATGTTTTTGTTCGTCGTTTCGATTTGGAAAAGAGGCGAAAATAACATGGCTGGCAATCTGCATGAGTTTGGACACGTTGCTGCTGTTTGCTAGAAACAGATTGTTATGAAATAAAGGGACTACTTCAGGACTGAAAAAATTTAGTGTTGTCTTCAAGGTTCAACTTTTTTGTCATTAATTATTTTGCATCGGTCGTTTGACCGAAGAATATGTAAAAGTTGCTACTCTGTCAGGAACCGCACTGACAGTATCGCCATTTTGTCGATGAGTCGAGCGTGCTATTGTTACGAGTCGTCTGCGTGACAGCAACAGCGAAAGTCGTTACGTTTCCTGTATTTTTGCCGAAACAAAACGAATAATAACTATATTTACAAGAGGTATGCATGAATTTTATCTCACATGTCTTTTACCTCACTGCTTTGGGTCTCGCTGACGGGCTTAAGCGCATGCCTGTAGCAGTTATATTTTGCTGAGTTCAGTCAGACGTGAGCGGTTGACTCACAATCAACTCAAGCAAACGGAAAATGCCGGCCCAGCAGTAAAAGATGCAGATTTGGTGAACATTGCGCAATGGCCGTGAAATGCATTAGTTAATTTATCAAAACTCGAGCTGTTGGTCAACGCAGGTTTTCCATTACACCGCGTTCAAACGCCAACTTAGAATTCGGTTAATGCATCCAGCTCGAAGCAGCCTGATTTTGGATTCAATAAGTGGTTGGCGTTACAATCGTTTTTGTAAAAGTGCAACTGAATACTCCCGTAGGGCAGGAGTGGGCAAAGAGCATCCCGTGTTGCTTTATTTTCTGACTGAAGATGGATTAAGAATAATCCGAAACGTCTCGAAATAAAACATGTATAGTTTTTTGAAGGCTTTTTTAGTGTTGATGAAACCCTTTCCAAGTGTTTGGACTTATTAACTGCAGTTTTTACAATGGGGAACGAACAGGAAAATTCCGTATGAAATACTTTGGATGTAGTGAGCTGTTGGTACTTGGTTGTATTAATCATAGATGTTCAGTATTAACCCAATTCTACTGTATAACAACCACTATTATATCAATTTTTAAGGTGTTTTAGGGACTCGATTCGGGTCCCTAGAAATGAAAATCGGGTCCCTAGAATCAGGGAAAATTATCATCAGGTCACTAGAATCAGAGAAATCGGGTCCCTGCAGGTCCATACCGGGTACCTAATATTTACCTTAGAAAAACCCTGATTATATACAGTAATTTGTTTCTTTTCCTAGAACTTTGTAAATACATTGTGTACACCAGTATGGAAATGTTCATATTCCTTACAAGTGAGCTTACTTTTACAGTAACTCTATATCTTTTTCCTACAAGGTAAAAAGTTAAAAACTGACTCTAAAAACAAACCTAAATAACTTTCATGACTCGTATTGATGAAAACAAATATTAATCATTGGCGGAGACGTCGTCACACTGGTTGAAGAAAACGCAGCCATAAAGTTTGAGAACATTTTCGAGGCGAGTGAAAATAGGCCAACTAATGAAAAAGAATTGGTGAAAATCATTTGAACCTGTTTTCAAAAAGATTCACTTTAACGTGCGTAATATTCTTTGAATCTTGGAAGTTGAGCCTTAAAATGGAATAAAAAATAAAACGGTGGGAGTGCCATGGTCCTTTTTACTTTATAGATATTAAACTGATGGCAAGCTTGAAATGCAGTTCACCTAATGACAGTCTATAAGAATATTAAATTTACAGTTATTTTTTGCAACTGTATTGTAGCAATGTAGTTTTCGAAAGTTATTTTCTTCTAAATACCATAAAAAATCAAAACAGACAAGAAAGATTCTTTGAAAACATATTAAATATTTGCTTTATTTTCATAAAGGTAATGTCTAAGTATTTAAGCAGACTATAACTCAAAATCGAAATATTTGGAATTGTGCCAAAACTATTGATTTTGGGCCGTAACGTGCCAACCACTAACGCTAGATGGCCAATCAAGGGCTCTAAAACGCGGATTTTCCTTTAGTATATCTTAAAAGAAAAATCACGTAAATTGCCACTTGAACGTTTTTCTCACGCCCGATGGCGTCATCCAGACAACGTTTGACCTCCACCAGTCGTGACATTACACCATTTTTTTAATTCCCAATTTTTTAAATCGGAACTACAAGACTTTACGTATTTTTAGAGGGTTTGAACAATGCTCTACCTCTATCAGCTGGCCAGTTATGGCCGAATATGTGCAAGTCACAATTGTGGTTTTGCGGGACTTACAGGATTAAGCTGAGCACAGTTATTTTGCCGGACATTCATCACTACTACTGAACACCTGACCACACCTACTTTCATAAACGATAACAACGTTCCAGGAGCCTGTTTTTCGGTAGAAATATTGAATCTGCAGGAACGTACACATCAAGTAGATCTTTTCATTCTTCATCTCAAGACTTGTTCACGCAATTAAAAGTTTTTAAATTCTTTTGGCACGAAGCAATTATTCGGCGAAAAACAACTAATCTCGCCAACATATTTTTGATTCCGATGAAATACGGTTTTTGAAGAACTACTGAAATGAGTCACGTCAACAGAAGTTTAATAAACGAAAGTATCGCAGTGTTACCGCGTTGTGTTTGGTGACGTCAATATGTCGATTGCACCAACAGTTGATCTCTGTGACGTGGACTTCTGATGAAACAGTCTTTAGGGTTGGGGTTGCAAAACATATTGGCAATTTGTTCTTTCAAAAAACTTTCTCACGAAGCAGAAAACTTTTATTGCTCATTTTGAAACCCGTAATTTGCAAGTTGATTGTTACCAATGCCAGAGTCCTCAGAAAAACATTCGACAAGTTGTTTTAAGATCGTTTTCTTCGGTCTACAGCCGGCTGTATAGACAGATCAATCACTTGAAAACTGAACTTATCCGCCTATTAACAAAGAAGATACAGAGCTTCTCAGCTGTTTACCCAATTTCAAAGGTGCACACCGTTCAGAGCGTTGCTTTTATAGAAGTCTAGGATAGTTAAATAATGGATTATGAATTGCGCAGTTAACTGCGACAAAGTGAAATTTGAGTCACAGCTGTCATCGTCCGAGCGTCAGCAGAACGTCTGGTTTGGCGACGTCGTATTCCACGTGCTTCTGAATACATCCAGCTTTGCACACCGGTTCTCTTTTCAACATTTTGCAAAATATGCTGCTTGTGCTGATTCGCCAAAAGCTTTTTTACGAGTTGCTGAGAATCTGGAAGTCACTTGAGATATTATTTCTATTGCTATATACTATGTCGTTGGCAGCAACATCATTAATGTTCAGACTGTCAAAGCTGTCCATTGATTTAAATGGGTCCGATATGATCTTTCAATGGTCTTTAAGGTCAGTTTAGTTGTTTCTGTCGTTTCGAAAGAACAGATCAGACGCGTCTAGGGACGCTGGTAGTCATGTACATAAATTGAACCTAGCCTTGTACAGGCAGTACAGATATAATGATTGTGAATAGTGTTGTTTTTGTTGACTGTACAGTATAACTGTTGCATCCAAGTTTGAAATGTGTATTGGCTGCTTTTGTCCAGACAATTTTCTCTCCTAATCGATTGTCGCTATTGTCGACATTTTCTCGCGGCAGTCGCTGCATTTTCGTCTGCACACAATGCAGAGAGAATAATATTTGTTGTACATGGTTTCAAGGCAGTAGGCGACTAGTATTCTAGCATTCGACACCAGCAGCCAGCTCTTCCAGCCGTATCGCACTGAAAATCCTATACTTTTAAAACGCAAATATAGCAATTACCTTTTCACGTGCTTGTTGCTCCGCTTAATGACGGCTGCGATGTCTGACGCTAATTCTGGCACAGTTGTAGCATCAAACGTGACGCTTAATTAGAGAATCAGTCATCTGGTTGCAAACTAGTGAGGATGGAGTAGCACGACTGCATTGCTGTCACTTAGCTAATCATTGCAAGAAACGTGCAGAACAATTGCACATGTTAAAGCTCAACGAGAACATACGATATAATCGCTGAGTAGAAATTCATCGATAAAAGCGAGAAAGAATCTTGCGAATGTGCGTCAAGAAACTGCCAGACAAAGCCTTCGCATAGATTTTGGTCCAACGATAAGACTCCACAAATCCGCACCAAAGAGTATGTAACTGTTTCCAAAGCCGTCCAAGTGCATAATTTAGGTAAATTTGGCTGCCATCAAACCAATTTTCCTCTTTCAATGCTGCCAACGTTTTCACCCAAATGCTCGTACAAACGTTTACACGTCAGTGTCTTTAAATCTTTTCGAGACCTGGGGAAAGAAAGACTTGACGTGGGTTTTGTTCTGTGAAAAACGCTTCTGACAGCTCTGCCGTGAAACAATTTGGCTTCAATGAGAAAGACAAATAAAACTCTTATTTTCATCGAGACAAAGTGTTTTATAGAAATTTCCACTTTCACTTTTTTAATAGCTGCCCATATATTCAAACGCATCTGAAAAATTCTTACCCTCGCGGCGTTTCAAAGGTTTTCGTCTAGCGGTACTCATGGAAAGTATGTTTTTATTATGACGTCATTTCGCCAACAGTAGCCTGATTGTAAGGTAATAAAACAATGCCTTTGGCCCAAAGCTTTTGAAGAGTCCTTGATGATATATAGATTTTGCGTGTGACTGCATACACAAAATTGTCAGACGAATTTGCTGATCCTCGCTTTTCTTCTGCTGCCGATATATATTCAATGATAAACTCGTTTTGGTAAAGCGCGTTGTGGTCGAGATGGTCAATAAAGTGAAGATGCAAAAATTTCACAGAGTTCTTTTGCTCCGACCAAGGTCCGCAACCAGGAGGGGCGAAGCCCACCCCAATTTTTTTCGTCCCCCTGGAAAAATGTATTGGACATAGTTCAAAAAAATTGGGCCCCTCTCAGAAAACTCTCCGCCCCACCTGGTGTCCCAAGCTGGTTACGGGCCTGCTCCGACCTTTGCTGCGTTTATAGAAACAAATTTTCTTTTTTATGATAACTTTCAGACTTAAATCATGTTTGAAAATCAACAATGAAACAGTACTAGAATCGCCAAACGCTGCACATAACCAGCCATTTTATGCAGCGAGCAGGTCACGAACACCGCGTTGCACATGATGGTGAAATTAGATTTAATGGGTGGCATCCGACTTTTGTTCCATGACGAACAAAGCTGACTGCTGGCCAGTTTCGTTAAAGGCGACCCTTCTGTTATTCTGTCGTACACAAAGGACAAAGGAGTGCGTTCTATCGGTGAGGTGGCTTGCCTTAATCGGTGAGTTTGCGTGATCAATGCGCGAACTTGCACTGTGCTGAACAGAACCGTTTAGACCTATCCGGGTTTTTGATGAAAGGCAAGCAACGCTCATTACGTGGTTTGATTTTTCCTTGACAAGTTTCATCCATTAAACGTCATGTTGTTGCGATAGCCCCAGGGCAAAATGCTGCCTACAATGGTTTGTTTATGTGTATTTTTTCGCCAAACCACAATCTGGTTGCGTTGTACACTACATCAGCCAGTTAACTATTAATACAGAAAGCATGTAGGAAAACCTGTACTGATCGTGATCATTAGCAACATTACAGTTTACGAGCTAGTGGAGACTGAAGAACATGCAGGTGCAGTAAGGACGCTAAAGTATTTTTTGCTTGACGGTAACACCAGCGGGCAAAATGCGCTTCGTTTCGTAAACCTCTTTTCAGGCTGTTTTCAGCCACGACAGCTAAGAGAGCTTGCTTGGAGTTTCTGATAAAATCCAAACACGTTCCAACATTGTAAAATTCAGGCAATTTCCAGTTTACTGGTGCAATATACAGTAGAAAGCAGGACAAAACCTCGCCTTGTTGCTCTGAGATATTACTTTTTTGTCATTGACGTTTGCTGTAGAAGTAGTTTCGAAAAACCAGTTGTGGCGAGAATGTACCTCACCCAAATGTTACAGTGGAAAAAAGGCCAGGCAAAGATTTTGAGGAATTCACAGGCTTGCATGTTCTTGCATTCTTTTTAGAATGTGCGTCTTGTGTCGAAGTTAAATGCAAGCAGTTGCTGCAGAAGAAAGACTTATCTTAATTGATTTCAGACCTCTGAAGCAACACTTTTTGACTATACGCCTGTCATGGCGAACAGGAATAACAAAAAATGTCCATTGCACGCACAAAAACGCATCATGCCATAAGGCAAGACATGTATTATTTAAGATAAAGTTGCAAACAACAGTAAATAATTCATCGACGATAGCGCATCGTCCGCGCAATGCTCTGAGATAAGGCATGAGATTTGTAAACAAACGGAAAAGCCATCGACAGGATTTTGGCTTTGATTGGGAAAAAGCCTGTAATGCTGGCCCTGATGAGACGATTTACGACCTTGTGGCCAACGTGTTGTGAGATGAAGGCATTGATCTATTCATAGCGAAAAAATGAAGTCAGAGCATGCGATCTTTAATGCCTCCAAATCGTTTAGGCCGTGGGTAGTGGCCACTCTCTATACAATGTTTGTTTCTAATGATTAAAAGCGCAATTGCTGCAAGCATTTTTATTTAATTTAACTTTTATTTTTATTCCATTTGGTTAATATAATTTAACTGGTTGTATCGTACGGAATCATATGCAAGGGCAGATATATTTTCAGTCTTTGACACTCTTTCTGTTTCAGTACATCACGGTATCCCAAATTATCTGTCACAAACTTCAAGACTCGTTGAATTGACTTTGATAAGAAATACTGCAATGAAATACCAAAAGCTATGAATAGGTATTTTTACTAACGTTGGTGTTAAATTTTCACCGTGGCATTAAATTTAAACATTTCACAACTTTTCAAAATGTTTTCCCTAGGCTCTGACAAAACTGTTGCAAAAGTATTGCAGCAAGAAGTTGTCCAAAAATCAAAACACAGTGCTGAACTTGACGCTGTGTGCATATTTTGCGTTGTTTACAGTTCATTGCTGTCGCCGTCAGATTGAGAAATATAACCATTCTTGGAAAGCCGCTTGCGTGGAATAACCCAGATTTAATTGCAACATTATGCCAGTCGTTTGGTACCTCGGCATTGCTTGTTTACAGGCAATAATTAAGCTTTGTCAGTTGCACGAATGCGCAATGTCTGAAGCAGTCACGTTGTGAAAATGCTTGATGACATTGTCGCGAGCACAAACAGCCCATGTCGTGTTTGTATGACGCTCTTTTCGCATGCATTCTAATGCCAATTGCTCTTGGACGTAGGAAGACGTCAGTTCACCTTCTTTGACTACGCATAACCTCGCTTAATGCTTCACGATTTCTCAAATTCGCCACACTTTGAACTCAAACTAATAGAGCACACAGCTGATCATTGGACATTAATCATTGTTGCAGTTGCGGCAAATTTTGCAGTGAAATCCCACAGGCTGATAAAATTTGCAATCACTTAATTCTGTATTTCATGCAAAAACTCTTTTTTTCGTGAGCGGATAGCCGGACATTTTGTAACGAGGCTGGTTTTACATTAAATGTGGTCATTTATCAATGTTTGTTTTTCACTTGTTGCATAGATACCATTTTTGCTACCTTGCATAAATCGAAGATTTTCCTGGAAATTTAATAATGCATAAATACGTTAAGATTTTAGTGAAGATCTTCAGCTCAAAATAATTTACTTCAAACCGTAGTGTATAATAAATTAATCAACAGTTTTCGTTTCACTCGGTCCGATTCCAACTGCACTGTATTTTACTTTGTGTAGTTGGTTAATTTCGTTTACACCACTTAAAAGTTTTCTTATAATGTTCATTGCTTTTGGCTGTTCTTATTACCATTCCTGCAACTTTTCAGGGTTTCTGTGCAAACAGAGATTTTCTATGGTAAAACGGTAGATTTGTTTCAGGAACTCTGTGAGACTGCTACCAAATTTGTAAAAAACTGCTTTACTGTTATTTATTTGAAATTGTCTGCGAGTATGAAACTTCGTAGCATGAAATACAGCGCGAACATTTTTACTGCTCACGGTTCACTCTTCTCCAGTCTGCTGGCAACTTAATGGCTTCTATACAAGGGACAGTAATCCACTCAGCCACTGTTTGCTGAGTACATATCTATTTGTGGTGGTTCAGACCGTGCCTTGGTTTTCGTTTAATTTATTTGCAAATTTAATGGTTGATTCGAATCAAAATATGATGCACCTCTGTTTTCTATTACATCCACCACGATCGATAAATATATTTGAAAAAACAGCCAATTGCAATGAGCTGTCTTAATTGACGTTTAAGCTTCATCAGTGGCGCGCGCCGCTTGCAATGCGGCATTCCTTTGGCATGATCTCGCTGCGCCGGCCGCAACGGCTGCATAGAAATATGATAAATATCACATAGGATTAAGTTGTTTTTGATTAAAATACCGCGACGTCATACGATGCCAAGCTTGGCAACAAATACTAACAAGAAATACAGACGTTTTTAAAGATGATATAAGAGCCCTTTAAAGCTGACTGCAAAGTGCATATTGAAAACGTCTTGGTACTTAGAACGGATACAAACTGATTTGAAGGTGTTTTACTGCTATGTCGATTGTTTGATTCCAACGCACTTCTCGAAAAAACGTTTTGTTTTTAAATAACTATTTCATTAGACCCCCTCTGTGTTTTCATGTGATGCAAGCGATAGTTTATCGCTGATGTTTTTTATTTGTTTATGATTCTGTATTTCTCGCACAATGCTTCAACATTTTATCAAAATTGTGGCTTTATGTTAGACGTTTCAGAATTATGAAGGACTGATGTGAACCACAAAAAAGCTTATGAAAGACTAATTTTGAGGCCATTGTTACATTTACCAGAAAATGCGATTTTAATGCCGATTATTCAGCTGGCCCAACCGAGTACGGCAGGTCGTACTCCGGGCATATTTGGAAACCTTGCCTTAGCTTGTTGTTGGTTACGTGTTGTATTTGACATGATGAGATTCACATGTTTCTGTCCATGATTTGTTGAATAGAAAATATTTGCTGCATGCCTGAACTAGCGCTCCTGCCCAAAAAGTGCTGTGAGTTAATTCATGACGTCAAAGGCGTCCACGCTATATATTGTTCTGCCGTCACTGGGAGATTAAGTCCAGCGGTTTGTGCGCTGATATTTATTGTAATCGCCTTCCTTTTGTGCAATCCTTTCAATCGCGCGATCAGTGGTGTAGGAGGGAGGAGATAGCACTTCAACAAGTGTTGCCAATTAACCTGTTTTACTTTGCTGAATGCAGCATGCTCGTTAAAATGACATCTCGGTGTTTTACAGTAACACGCTTCAAGGTATTTTGTGGTACATGCATTTCAACGCTGATGTTCTGCTAAATAGAATTGTTTCCACTGCCCTTCGCATAAATTTTTTGTCATATCTTAACTTTTCAACAAACAAATAGCGAATAGTTTCTTCCAGTCGACACATCGATTAATCATTGTGAAATCATTCAAAACATTGAGCAGAAGGTTAACAAGAGCAGAGTAACGCCTAAAACGTTTCAGGCTTGCAAAGCTTAGCAAGACGTTGTTTGCGAAATGAAAAGGATTAATATCAATGTTTCTCCATTGCTCGATGTTTAAAATATGCGGGACGCACGTTTTTGCCAATTAATCCATCAAGTAAACTCAACTTATACGGTTAACGAACGTTAATCCCCAGGTTTGTTGGGAATATCTTCGCTGAAATGTCTTCCGTCATTTAAACAAAGCTGCAAACAATACCACGGCCGAGAAGTTCGCTTAGGTTGCAGGTCTTGTCTTTTGCTCTCTTCTCTATCATGACCACGATCGGGTCAAATTTCGATATAAACTTGCCCGCGGGTTTAAGTCTATTGTTTCGCTGAGGACTTTTATGCCCTCTGGACTATATTTATTTGCACTAGTCTTCCTTCTTGCCTGTAGCGGTGATGCATACTTCAAAAACACTTTGATAAAAGTCGTTGGCTGTATATTCGAAAGAAAAAGTGACAAAGTTTGGAACGGATGTGTGCGGTATTGTGTTGCGTGAACTTGAACACAAAGCAAATGTGTATTTCGGAAAAGACTTGCAGATTATGCTCAACAATGACTTTCTTAATAAAAAGCAAAAAAATAAATAGGAACGTGTTATCTTACTCTTGCGTCAAATAAAACCGGGATATATTTGTATAAAATCTAGACACTTACATTCTCTACCGTAGTCTGTTTAATTGTGATGTAACAACGAAACATTAGACGTAAGTGAAAGGTGCGTGACCAGAGTAAAGTTCAGTTCGTAAGAATTTCCCTTTCAGGGTTACGAAGAGCAGGATTCAAAGAATAGTCATAAAAGGATGAAGTTTTTAGCCATTTCATGACTGTTGCAAGATCAGTAAGGTGAGAATGATCAGTACTTTCCTGATGCTTACATTAGACCAGTGGCTCTTAGCCATCTGCAAGGTACTGAGCCCCGCACGTTTCATTTTGGAGAAATCATTGAATAAATGAAATATTTTCAGGTCTAAGTGCAAGGATAATAAAATGTAAAAATAATTGGGGAAATGAAATATTTTTTCATAGCAAACGTATATATTTTCCTAACGCAAAAAATGCATAAAGACCAAAATGAACGGTTCATTCGCCGAAACCCCAAGAGTCACTCGATCAAACTTCCATGAGGTTCGATTGATTTCAGGTTAAGAACCGCTGTATTAGATGGCGGTAAATACTTTTTAGGGAACATTGCCAAGAAAACTACCCCGGTGCTGTGTAGGTTTGTTGCATAAACAGACGAAGGATAAGAAACAATAAAATTGTTTTCATTCTCAACGACGTTGGAACGAAGCGAAAAGAGATGCATGTTACGTCAAGTTTCCAGGTGTTAGAATTTGGCTAGTAATAATGATTTTCGTCATATTTTTTGCCATTGTGATCGACATCCAAGTATAGCTATAGTTGTGGTAATTACCGATCTGGGCCAAGAAAAAACTGGAGCTTGTCAAAGCATGTGGTGATGACAGCGTTTGGTAATTGCGCGGACGGTTGTGTACCATGTCCAACCGAGCATTTATCCCTAAAGTGACCTACGTATTGAGATGTTGCTCGCACAGTTTATCATAATTCTTTATCTGCGTCCGCGTATCCAAAACGTCCCGAAGTATTTCGCATAAGATTTAAAAGCAAATTAAACAGCAAAAGCAAACCGCAAATCGTGCAAATGCGATACACGCAAATCGTGTATCGCAACGTAAGTAAATCCCCATGATAGTTACAATTACAGCAATACAATAGCAGCAATCACTGATACGTGATATTAAAAGTTATTGAAGGGCACGTTAAGAACGATATATGTAGTGCAAGCGCTTGCCAACCTTGGTTTCCATCACTCCAGTTTTGACTTGTTGGCAATGTCTTGGTAATGTTAAGGCTAGCCATAGCTCCGTGTATAGGACGATTATGCAAGATACGCTTTGGGCGTTGCGATCAACAAACTTAAATGTTTTGTCCAATCGTTACATTTTGTGTCAAATTACCGACTTTATTACACGTTACAACGTTTCGTCCAACGTTAGTGTTTGATGTTGGGACAACCAGCATCGTGAAGCAAATGCCGTCATCAAATTTTATGTTTAGATTAACTCCGGGTTCAATTACCAGTGAGAACTGTAAAGGGTGGAGTGAAACGTTGCTATCGATTGTAGAAGAAAAGTTAATGATAGAAATAAAAACTTTATTCTAGACAATGTCATTTCAGCTTAAAGCGAAAGCGAGTTTGGGATATTATGTGGCTCCAGAAAAAACAATTTCTTTTCTTTGCTCTATGCAGAGATGCTATATCTACGCGTTGACAGTGTTGAAAAATATATCTGTTATTATTAATGTTGACTTTGCCTTCCATTGGCACAGCACCGGTATATTCCAGACATTATATCAAACTATAGCTTCCTTGATTATGAACCCCTGTATATAGGAACAAGCGCAGAAACTCTTCTTTTCTGTGATTACTACCTCATTGTTTGACGTAGGTTTGTGGTGCACACGAGACATGGAGTCAGGACTTGCTTTCTGTAAGTGTGCATAGATGGCTTGAGGCTAGTTATTAGAACGATAAAGGTACAGTCTTTAATTGTACTAGGTCTAACTTTGCAGCCACAGCGTTACATCACAAAATCTAAAAACAAATTTCGAAAACTTGAAAATCAACTTTTCTTTGCGGAAATCTATATTAGGATATTATTTATCCCTTTGGGTAACCTTTGCTTTCCGCGGCAGCATCCTCTGGACCCAATCAGTTCGACAAACACGTTTTCAAAATTTGGTTTGGAGGTAAAACGCGTTGCAACGCTTTTTTTTCCCTGAAGCTTCAAAAGTATGTCAATCCATGGTGAATGCGTTTGCCACTGGTGCAGCACCCTGCTTACCAGACAACGAAGTATCAGCGTATGCAATATATTTACAGCAAGGTACTTTTCCTTCAGTGGGAAAAGGTGCTGATCTAGTTTTAATTTGATGGCACACTTTAGCATGAATGAAATATATCATCCATGATTACGGTGTGGTGGTCGATGTTCTCAAGGTGCAGAGAAACCATGAATTGCTTTTCTGCAGGTTGCCATGTGCGAATTTCCTTCAAGTAGTAAATTTGACCAGCTTTCTTCAGATGGGTGTATTTTATTTATAACATGTAGCACTGATTTTAATCAACGTTTTTTTCTTTAATCGTGTTTGCTTCCTCTCTTAGTGAGTACCCACACCGTGCTTCACATAAAAGCTAAACACTGCTTTTTATAAGTCACAATAAACGTTTTGTAAATTAGAAACTAAAAAAAGGATGTATGCTTCGCAATGACAGTCTAATATGATGCTCACGAATTGAGCAGTATGACAAACCATTTCCATGACGGCAGTCAATCATCAAGCTTTGGTGGTTTTTATCAATTTGACATTTTCGCTTTTTTAGCGAAACCGTGCATTGCCTGGCAGCCTGACAGAAAAGAACTTTTTCGCCATCTTTGAATTCGTTGCTTTTTCATTTTTCTTTTTTTCCTTGTTTTTGGTTTCTCTCTTTGAGGCAAACGCTTTTCATTTTTTCATCGATTTTCGTGAGATTGCTGGAATTGTCAGGCAATTGCCATCAACGACAAGACCCGTTTTTGTTTGAGGCCCGCTATCTGACCCGCTCATCGGAACCTGACCATACTTTCAGCCACTTTTGGCGTAATGCGCTGACTGATGATATCACGGCACTTGAGCTCAGGCGCAGATTACGGTCTTCGGACGTCAGTTGCAGCTTCGTATCTTGACATATGGACCTAACATAAGCTGAAGGTTCTATCTTTGGAAAATGTTCCGATTAATTAAAATTCAATATAGATGCACGTATTAAACAAACGCTTATTGCTGGCACTTACAAAAGGATTACAAGAGTCGCCTTTCCATATCCAGGTATGAGCTGCGGAAAGATTTTTTTGCTGTGCGAGGGAATGTGGTTGTCAGTGACAACAAATGAGCCAGACAGACAAACAAGACCATTACAATTATCGCGTCGAGATGATGCGCACGTTCGCCTTTATCGCTGTTATTTGACTATGTTTACAGGTTTCCCCATACTCATAATCAATTGTGTTTGCTGTTTCCCACAGAAGGCTTCGTTAATTTGATTGTAAATGTTACTGCTTGGTTGAAAACAAAAGCTTTGGGACATAGAACAAGAACAGAGTAGATTATTGTACACTGTGCTGCAAATAGCTGGTGAGTGTTGCAGATCTTTTTATTTGTGTTTATTTTTTGCCTGTAGTTTGGGTGCTTTTTTGCAATAAGACCAAGTTACCTCACTTAGAGACAGCTGCACGTATCTTAAGAAATGAAAGTTAAAAGGCAAGAAGTTACTACTTACTACAAGTTACGTGAATTACTAATCTTATCTAATTGAATTTAGACAACAAAAAGTTTGGCCAAGACTTCACTATTCTTAAATATTTCTTCACGCAATGTCAAGCCGACAAGTTTGAAGATGTTAAACCAGTAAATTTAATAGGCTTTAAGGCGTTTTATATCAGATGACAGCAACGAAAATCGAAAACATCTGGCTGTGAGACAGAAGTTAAGTTTAACATCGTAGCAAGAAATTGAGGAAATTTTCCGCGAAAATATCGTCAAAACAGTTTGACTTTTCCCTTGAAAAAAGAAATATGTAATGAAAGCAGTTAATGACACAAAGTTGGAGCTAAAAAGAAAGTAGTGTTGAGGAAAGTAGTGTTGAGGAAAGTAGTGTTGAGGAAAGTAGTGTTGAGGAAAGTAGTGTTGAGGAAAGTAGTGTTGAGGAAAGTAGTGTTGAGGAATCGTGCTGTTGAGTGGTCGACTTCGGCAGCGGTTTTTGCAAATCCATCGCCTCCAACTCCATCGCTAAATAAGTACCAGTTCAATTGTTTGAACACTGTGATTGAGTATGAATGAATGGCCGCTTAACCCGACGACTTGGTAATTCACGTTGTTATCTGAATGAAACAAGTGAAAACGAAGACAATGAATAAGAAATGTCCAATAATGAAGCGAAAAATCAAAAAAAGCATGTGACCCATTTGTGATATCTTCTGTGATGTTAGCAGCAGTATGTGGAGCCCGTGGAGTATTTTCTGCGGAGATGGGGGATAGCTTTCTTTGCAACAATACAGCAATCAAGTGCAGAGAGGAGCGCGTTGAAACGCAACGAACACAGGATGGTGTTGGGATTGCCACCAAAATTATTTGCGTTGCGAAATGCTAAGTGCTTTTAAGGTAATTTGAAACTCACTCGTAGTTTACAGGTTAATTGCAAACGATTGTTTCGAAATTTAAATATTAGGCAACAGACTACAGAAAAAGGTGTGCTAAAATAGAACAATCTATTCATAAGCACAATATATTTTTAGGTTTTATTGTTTGAGACAGGGATTAGCTCAGGTTGCTGATTACGATGATGACCATACACTTTAGTTAGATTTTACCCAAACGTGCCAGTTGGTTTTGTTGTAGGTTTCATCAGTTAAGAACACATTCAATGAAAAAACTTTGTCAAATTGCGGCGCCGGTTCGGGGAAGAGTTGGAAAATTGCTGCAAAAGTTAAATTTAAACAAACATTAAAGGGTGGTGCTCCACAGAGCTGCCTTTTGTAATTATTGTCTCCTTTTGACAACTGCTTTTGCTGCCACGTCAACGTTTATCTTTGCACGTCTTAGCAAATAACGCAGCTGATTTGGTTTAATTCGTAAACAGCTTAGAGTCTGTGTATAGGCACCGAAGGTTCGGTTCTAATCGGATTGACGATTCGACGCGTGCGAGTTGCACGATTGTAGCGTCATAAGCGTGACTTCCTATCTCACTTTTGCATGAAATCGTGCAATGTCACTGACCACGCCATGAAAAGGACACAGCAAGATGGAACTAACCATGATTTGGAAAAGACAGTTAGACGCTTAATGCAAAAGTGCCCTCGGTGGGAGAAAGGCACAACTTTCTTGTCACGTTCGAGGTTATAGAGGGTACCGCGCCTGTGGGCCACTGCTTGCAAGTGCGATCGAAGGACAAGCTTTATCGAAATGAAAACACATTCATTATCCGGTTATACACCTGCCGCCTGCCGTACATGGCCACGTGTGTAGGTGTGGAGTGTGATGTCATAATCGGAAAATAGGTTGCCTTGCAAGAATTGGAAAGGCAAGCATGTTTCTAGCACTCAACTAAACCTTTTTTGTGCCGGCAGTCAGAGTTTGTCTGTCAGTTGTCTGTGATTGAAGTAATCGAATCAAAGCGCAAATAGGTCTTAATATAATTGTCATGTCCGACTGGATTACAATTCGTGGAAACGTATTTGCTTCAGCTGAAAATTGCAAAATTTACAGTTCAGATTTAAATCAAAATTTTCAATTTTCAAAGACTTTTCGTTATGGTTTAAAAACGTTTTTTGAGGTTGTCTCCATCCAATAATTTCCGACTGGTTGAGATCCTGATGCTTGTGCGAGGAGAAAGCAAACAAGGAATAATTGATGATTGGGAAAATTTGGGTCGGACAAGACTGGAAGAAAAAAAGCTGATTTTTACTTGTTAAACTTCGAAAATATCAGCAGAAATTAGACAAATAACGAACAAAAATGTCGCTTGATTTGAACGACTGTTGCACAAGCTGCACGAAATTACTGTCAGATGTTTATTTAGGCGCTAGTCGTTGTTTCTCTGTTTCCTGAGGCTTATTCGCTCCTTCGTCAATTATAGGTAGTGAGAAAACGTGAACGTTCGACTTGGTCCAGAAGTGGAACGCTTCTGAAGTTGTACCAGTGTCGGTAATGTCCTCTACAGTACGTCTGCCGGCTGATAACATCAAGAAGCAATCTTTGCGATAAAATGTGCTGAACGTGAAGGTGACCGAGGTCAACTTTAAATGTGGCCAACGTACTGGAGAATTTCGCTGCTTGGTACCAATATTATCGAGATGATAATGTATATATCTGGGCGCATGGAATAAGCGTAATATGTTCATGGATTTCCCCTGCACGAGGGTTGAGTCACTCAGACTGCGAATGTAGATAAACTGCCAAATATTTTGTGATTTGATCCACTTTGTTGAGGTGTGACTGGAAGAGCCGTTGGAGCCTCACCTTCCACATAAACATTGCGACTGACGCCGCGGCGACAAAGCCTATGAAATTCTTTTAACTATCTTCGTGTCATTTCCTGCCATGTGCACCACTAAATGTGCAAAGCAGCTTGACTATTCACTCATATAATAGTGTCTACAAAATACAATACTTCTGTTAGAAACGTTATTCATTATCGGAAGATCTGATGTTGAAAAATGAAGTCAACCTTCGGGTGAAGCGAGCCTCACAATTGTTAGCGCAAAACCGTAGGTTCACGTTGTCAAACACGTTGCAAAACAAGAACATTTGTTGTGGACCAAGCCATGAGGTGTAATGAATGTTTATCACCAATATAATTTGTACCTTTGAGCAAGCTACGCTGTCAGCCAGATGCAAGTGCAACGATGATGCCAAGACAGAAAATGACAAGCAAACACATGGTTTGTGGTCAATAGTACACTCCTAACTAAAGTGCAACCTTATGATCAAGACAATTGTGTGTCTGGAGTCAAATCCGGTTTCCGGCTCCTGCTCCAAAACCTCAGTTGATTACGAAATATGGGAGTATTGCTTGATTGGTTTCGGGTGGGTTGAGGTTTAATTCCATGAGCAAATCCAAATTAAGATAAAGTTTGTAAAAAAATTGAATCAACGTTGACGCAAAGTTAACTACCAACAAAGAGACCGAATTTCAAAAATAAAAAGCATCAGTCTCGCAATTAAGTTAAACAATAATTCACGTTGAATGGCTATGGTTGCTGACTCTCTCCTATGTTAAGTGATTTTTGCCATCATTTTTTGGACAGGTGCTGTGACTGCATTTCACCTCAGCTACTGTATGTCGGCTGCACTTGTCAGCTCTTGTGTAATGGGCTTGTACTTAGGGACGTTGATCAGAAGGTCAGGCTAAGATCACTGGTTAGCGGCTCCGAAATTCACAATTAGTTTTCGGGAACAGTTTGAAGAGGATGCGTCATGGAAGGTCTCACCCTGGCTGGAGTGGCGTCGATATTGAATCACAACAAGCATATTTTAATCGACAATTACAGCCGTGAGTGGCACTCCAACTTAAATCAAACGAACAATGACCAGGTGGTGAATGGGATAGGTATTTGTGTCTATCGCAGATATCATGAAGCCATCGACGATGAAAAGAATGTAATGTGTTTTTTAGGAGCAGCGGATTTTGAGATGGAATGTGCTGCGTTAGCGAGAATGTTCTATTTGCTTCTGTCTCGTTTTTTTTTGTTGGGATGACTCAATGGTTCAATGATAGGTGTTTTTGATTTTTACTTTTAGCAAAAGTATAGAAGACAAAATAGCTGAACATAGATCGAGGAAGGCTGGCTTGGTATATTTGACTGCAGTTCGTATTTGTCAGCTACAAAAGTCCGTTTTTTCATTTTGGTGTTTGAGTTGTGTGCACATTCTTTGCATGTCTGGCCGGCAGCTTTGCGTAAAGCGGGATCGGTTATTGATATCACGTTGTGATTAGCAGGCAGTCTATCATGGCATACGGATATTGAAGGCGAAAAGATTTCGGAAATAAAAGGAGAAACGGTTATTTACGGTACAGGTTCGCAACTAAATATTTATGCACGGCATATCACTAAGATTGTCCTCTCTTGCGACAGTAAACATCTCAGTAATCCCTCCGGCGTGGAATTCTATGTCTGTGCAAATTAGCAAGGAGCTAGCATCGAAGTTTGGAAATCGCTAAAAATAATGCCTCTGTATTTGATGTCTCTTCTGTTTTTGCAGAAATGCGCGGGTTACATTTTTGAGCAGAACAACAAACAATAGACGCTTGCAATTCACGGAACAAGCAACTAAATACAACCTTGTAGCTTGACCGCTTGGCCGGAGTTTGCGTGTCCTAGACCTTCCATTTCTCAGTGAGACTTGCACAGATTTGTGTTTGAAGGGACAACACGTCGTTATGAAAATGCAGTTGGAAGTAAATCAACATTCGTTTCCAGAGCTTTAGTGACGACACTGACGGCATTGTTTGAACGACCGCTTGCTGTGCAGTGACGTCACAGTGCATTAATTGTTACTGCGAGTCGTGCGTGGAAGGAAGTCGCAGAAGGTTGTGGAGCAATCGCCGTTGCGTGGGAAGGGTACGAACGAGACAGGGAACGCTTGCATTGACGCAAATTCGTGACTATTTTCGTCTTACAACTTTTCACAAAATGCGGGTATTGAACCGTGACGTCGTGTTGTCTTCGTTTTCCATGTTCTTTAGAAGCCTCGCTTCCCTGACAGGGAAGCCATTTTCAGCAGAAACCAGGGGAAGGAGTTTACTATTTTTCTAAGCATTCGGATTTTTGTGCGAAATGTTTGGTGTTCGATGATTGCATTTCAAACAGCCTTTCTGTGATAGCAAACTATTTTTTGGGTGAGGGAACGGTGGAAGTTTTTTTGTGACAATTTTGCGAAAGACGAACGACTTTTCCAGAACAAGCTCAATGGCTGAATCTGGGGAATGAAAATATGTTTTGCGCAGGCTGAGCGGGGTCAGTGAGGTTCGCCCATCATTGCAACGGGAGCAGCATGCATTGCAGGGTTTCGACAATAAGCACTTCCGCAAGGGACAAGCGGAGATTTACCAGGGGCGAAAGCCGTAAAACCCTTTCAGATGAACAGCTGAAAACGGTTAGAAAATGAACGGCCAATAGATTTTGGTATCATGTTCTGTGCGGCGCAGGAAAACATAACGGAAATTTCAAAAATGTTTGTTTTTTACAGAACAGGTGTTACGATTGGTGTGCTGGTTTTGTATACCTTTTGTTTATCGTTCTGAATTGCAGCCCCGAATCATATTTATGGCTAATTGGGCATGTGGTAATTAGGTCTGCGTTTTGATGAAAAATACCCGGCTTTGGCGTTTGTTTGGCAAAACGTGTTGTTGTAGTTCTCTTTTCGCTGTGAAAAGGATTGGCGCTTTTACTTATGTAAATGTGTACGCAATAAAGTATTCGTTGTTCACAAAGTGTATCCATTGAATGTTATTTGGATATATCAGTAATAACGAGCTCAAACATCTAATTACGCGTTTTGCTTCAAGTAATTTAAACAATCAGCATCTCAACTTGACCAGAGGTTAGAGCTTTCAGTAGGTTCATAAAACACGTTTTAGTAGAAAATTGACGACGTTTGTTGTGCTTACCTAATATAATCATCACCTCTTCAGTTAGGTTGTTAGGCATACTTGGTGTAATTGTCCCACTTCCACAGTCATAACTTCACCTTCATTCACGAAGTAATGATTTAATCACTCTATTTGGTGACGAGAAAACTAAATAAAGATTCACTGTGGTTGTAGAACGTCGAAGTAATGAGTTTGCAATGAAGCAACTTTCTTTGTTTTGCATGAAAGTTTGATTCGGTATTTTGCCGAAAAACTCAATTATCCATCTAAAAACTATTATTCAATATTTTTAATTTCACAATTTTGATCTTGAGCGCAAATCCTCATCAAGGCACGAATCTCGCCGGTCGGTAGTGTTGTCGCAAATTAAACCAACATTAAAATGAAGTGCGTGTGACTATAGCTCCCTTTTTATTGCTTTATTGTTTGTTGAATCAATAAAACCGGCACGTCAACAAAACATGTTTATGTGAGCCTGTGCAGTAACCCCTTCATTGTCCGGAAAGCTTCCTCGTGTTGCGCCGTGAGTTGAAGTGGTGGTTTTGGTTTGTAACGAAATACATTTAAACAGTAAGATAAGTTTCTGGCAAATCGCTGTGCCTCTATCTTATTTATTGGTTTATAAATCATAACAGCCAATGTAAATTACACCGTGCTTCCATTTCTTAATGCAGCAAACTATTAAGTGACCGACATCTTTGTGATCAATAGCGGTTCACAGCACTGATTTGAAACGTCTCACGAAACGTCGTTCGCTGCAGTAGTTGGGAAAGAGTCGTACTTTCCTTGTTTACCTTCTTCAGAATTCCCTGTTCAAATAATCCATAAACAAAGTCAAGCGTTTCCATAACGAAACAATTACAAAATCAACGTGTTTTGCAAACATTCCTGCAACGGATGGAATTTGCTGGTGTGTGCGCAGACGTACCGACGAGAGTTACAAGATTACTGTTGGGTTGCTGACCAAAAAATTCATGGCATGTCTTGGCAGTTTTCTTTTGGACACATGGCTCATTTTACGTCCGCATCAGACCTGTATTTTATGTACAAGGCACTGCAGCAATTTCTCTTGGGAGAAACAGTTAAGCAAACTTTAGTTTTCGCTCCAAGCGTTTGAGATAATGCACAAGATAAAAAAGATGTAGCACGCCAATCCAAAACGATATTATATGAGTTAGTGTGTGTTCACAATATGAAACTGCATTAATGAAGGAAAACACAAAACGAGAACAACTTATACTTCATGATGTACGGGACAAAATACCTGAGAAAAGCAAAAATGTGAGCAAAGGAAACAATTGTTTGAAACGTAGCAAAAAGGAAATGTAAAGATGTTAAACAAGAAGCAAAGGTTCTCTTCACACCAATAACAACTTTGTGCTTCGAAATGAAGTTTTAAGCTGCCTCACGTATCGTATTTCGATGTTTGCTTCGAAGTAAATTCATCCTTGTCTTAATTAGCCAGCAATACTCGTCATGAACTAGGCAAGGCATAGTAGCAAACGATGTTTAATTTATTGAGTGGTTTTGTTTTACAGCTTGAACCTTATTCTATTCTGTGTATATCCAAAGATGCTGCGGATATTAAGCTTTGCCTCAATTCTTCACATAGCCACTGCATTACGTAAGTCGCACATTTTTTCCCTGATAAGTACTTTCAGTTTCATGAAATTTTGAGAATTTTTCACCATTATAAGTAAACCACGCTGAAAACGATATTGTGCGGAACATGCTTCTTACAACTTAGACCTGCATAAAATTCCCTACTTCTATTTGTTTTTTAATGAGAAAAACTTTGAAACAGCGTGAAACTTGAAAACCTTGCAGGGTTGTAAAAGAAATGAATCTTTGCTGATGACGAAACATTTATTTTTCAAAGTGTGCAATATGATATTATTTAAATCACCAGTTTTCTTTTTGAATAACAATTCACGCCATAAGTCAAAGCTTTTTTGCTAAATTTCTACCTGAAACTCTGGCTAAATAACTGGTTCTGTTTGCCTTTTGCTCCATGTGACGTGTTTACAAATAGTCCTACTTCATTTATTTGCATCCCCTCCAGTCGCACCAACAGATCTTGCGGTCAAAGAGACGACTCACAGCTTAAATGTGACCTGGGAGTCGCAAGACAGAAGGGCAGTGTACTTCGAAGCGAGAATAGCGCCTCTCGACAGCGGTGAAACAGTCGAGCAAGTGCAAGTAAGATGTTCCCTGCGATTTTTATCAGTTGAAAAAATGTGCAACTTGCTAGCTTCGACCTTAGCAGCTAGGTAGAGCTGCATACATATCATCTACTAATTTCATTTTGGCTACAGATGCTGGCCAACGCCAGAAAGTAAACGTTTGGTGAAAACAATTTTTCCCTGCCGATGGATGTTTATTTTGGTGGTGAAAAGAATTATTTTCCAAAATTCTTAAACATGAATAAAAACATTCTGCGTAGAAACGTTATATAAATCGTTTGCTGAAAATTTTTTTGTCAGTGGCTCCGTCAACGTCACATCACGTGGAACGATCTGATACCCGGGAAAACGTACAACGTGACAATTTCCGCCATTGCTTCTGATGGGTCTCAGAGCCCTCCGGCCAAAGTTTCTGTCGTTACACGTATGTGAACCACCTCTGACGTAACTTGTCTGATGATTAAAGAATGCTGTTTGTTGTTTGTCATTCTGACGTCACTTCGACATCTTGTAAACAACACTGTGAAAAAAACGTGTGCATTAACGTACATGCAAAGGCGGTCAATAATGTGCAGAAGCTAATATGGAGCTATGTCTAAAAAAAATTGAGAGCTAAGTCTGAAAAAAATTGAAATATCTTCGCTATCAAATTTTCTCAGACAGCCGGTCAATCACGTGGCTTGACACCGTTCCATCCGGATCAATCCACATAGAAACTGTCTCTTTACAAAGTTTTGAAACAAAATTGTATTCGAGGTCACCTTAACGTACAGGCCTGACAGGCCATCGCCTAGGGTCCCGTTTTCAGAATTTCATGCACGTTGTTTACTTATTTGTTGCAACCCTTGTAAGTTTTAATACTTATGCAGTGCAGCGCCAACAAAATGCCATTAGAATAGGCGGATGGTCTGGCCCCGAAAGCCACACCCATGAAAAACCTGTAAATCGAAAAAGCAGAACAGTGTGTGTTTCTGGGAAAAATAACTTCAAAGGGACAAAAAACAAGATTTCTGGCAGACAACAGCAAGAGGCGCCTTAATGCTCTTTCTGTTGTTTCTGCGAAAGATTCTATAAATTTTAAGCCGTAAACGCATTCTTTTCCGAGAAAAGAGAAGGTAACGACTAAAATCACAAACAAGGATCAATGGAAAGTGCTAAGGGCAAATGGTTTTGGTCTACCTGCTGCACGCCTTCCCCCCCGCCTATGCAGAATCACCGAAACTAACATCCCTAACAGAGTTTCAAGTGCTTTTAAACAAGAAAGCTATGGTTAATAATGGCTGTAACAAACACTTCTAAATGTTTATCGCGTAATACGCACCTCATCAACGCGTTATTTGCGTTTATCATTTCATTGACTACTTATACTATATCACACAGTAGGCACTGTTTTTTAAAAGTCGAAATCAAGAGGCGGATTTGACGAAACTAAATGGGCAACGGACCTAAAAACGTGAAATCGTGTAGAGCCTCGTGCATCCTTCACCTATCCCTGGCTTTAGCTGATATTTTCTTCTAAAATGTTGCTGTCAGTAACTGACGGTGAAACCTGAACTGTGCTTCTTGCAGAGTAGTTGATACTGATGTTCTTGCTCAAGAGGCTCTGCAATCAGAAGGCACTTTGTTCCCGTGCATTGACCAGGGAGCTTTCGTTTCAGAGGGGACACTTTATTACTTAGATAATGCCTCATTTTTGTTTGAAAAATGATAACACCAAACTATTATTGGCTAGAAAAACGTGACAATTGTGTTACAACTGTTGCAGTTGTTGTAGAAAACGACGTGACAGTTGTTGTACAAAACGACGTTGTGATTTTTGGGAAACAGAAAAAACTCGTAAACTAGCATCCACCCAAAATTCAACCAACCTCAATGTACTGAAACTGGCAACTCACCTTTTCACTGCCATTGTCAAGATTTCCAAAAAAGTGTGAAGTAAAGCCAAAAAGTCAACCAAAATCAATTTCTGTTTTATATGGAAAGTGAGCGATCTCAAACAGAGAAAATATATTTAAAATTAAGCATACATTTTAGATTTTAATAAAGTAGCGGTTGCAATTACCATTTATGTTAGTATTGCAACAATATTTCGATATTCCAGGTTGGCTTTACGGCGCGTTGAGGTTGTTTTCACAAAAATCTGTTTTGTGAGCACAAGCACCTATCTTCGTGTTAGAAATATGGCGTAACACTCTCGTGCAAAGTTTTATTTTACCTGAACAACCGAATGCTTGAAAAATGCACTTTTACCAAATACAACCACTAGAACGCATTTATTGATCTTTGCAGGTCCAATGCCTCCATACCAGATTCGTTTATCAAATTTCATCCACCCAGTTCTCAAAGCATACCAAATGGGTCACGGTCGTACCATGATGTACCCCATATATGGCGGGGTTGTGATGTGGGACGGTCCAGATAGCGGTTTGTTTGATGATTTCAATGTGAAAGTGGATCCGCCGCATGGAATGGTCAGAACCCCAATCGTTAGACAAGGTTGGTAAATTTGCAGTTTCTAATTTCAACCGGTATTCTCTTTATTTCTGTCCAAACGAGTTGGTTCCAGCACAGAAATTGGCACAAGATCTTGGAAGACTCCTCTCTTCCACACCGATTTTAAACGTTGGATAAGTTCAAAATTTTAACGTACAAGTGTGTCTTTTACGAACAAAGCATTCCGTTAAAAGTTTCCAGTTTCGAGCATGTTTTACTTTTGCAACGCAGGTGCTGTTCCTGTTGCGAATCGAACCAGCAAACGACGCATTGTTTGGGATTTGATGCCAGGAGTCTTGTATACCTTTGGTACGAGCACAGTCAGTTCTGGAATAGAGAGTGAGACTGTGAATATTTCTCGAAGACTCAGTAAGTACAAATTTACCGAATAAGTACATTCCTATTTTATATGCAGCGGGAGTGTTACGAAAATCTTTAAATCGTGTATGCATTTTAGATTTGATCAACGCACAAAAATTTTTTTGTAACTGCAAAAAAAGCTTTCAAAACGTTTTTTTTATCTTCTGCTTTGTAACATAAAGGTTTTGTTCTTTTTCTGACTGACGGCTTGGTTTATTCCGTTGCATCGCAATCGAAGTGCCGTGTATTAGAGAAATCGAAGGTGAAAACCTTGAGGTTTCAGAGTGAAAAATGAAAATTTCCAATATGTTTAGCAAATTTCGTAATGTTTACCAAATAAAAAGTTCATGAGTGCGAATAATTAATCACTGTTTTTCATAAGAAAACAGATTATGGTTAATTTGTAAGCCCCAGAAAACTGTAGCGTGAAAGAAAGACTCTGGCATTGTCCGTCTGTTGGTTGATATAAATGAATATTATGTAACTAACAAAAATATGCGCATTCCGAACAAACAGCAGGTTGAAGCGATGTTTCCGTTAGAATGAGGTTTTGTTACGGGGGGCGGGGGATCGCAAGGTCATTAATCAAGCCCCTCAAAAAGAACCAAACAAATAGTGCAAACACGTAAAAAAAGACACGGAAAAGCAACAGCATCGTCAGCAACAACAACCGATTATCCAAAATGAAACCCGACAACAGGCAGAAATGGTATTCAGCACATATCAACTCACAATACAGGCCAAGGGGGAGTCACCGGTAAATATCTGAAAACATCACTTCGGTAATGGTCGTGTTTGTCTAGTATTATTATATGATTTGCAGTATCAAGTAACTACTCTGGACATGGGAGATAAGCAGGGAATCTATCGACACATTGTTAATAAGAAATCGATTTCACATGCTGCAAGGCTACGCATTGTCATCCTAAAATCTGCAAGCAATGCTAACTGGTGAAACGTTGAAAGGCTAAAACAAGAGCATAGAAAGCAAACAACCTCGAGACTAAAGTGAATAAATCACAAAACAAGCCGCGATAATTAAAAAGTGGAAAATACATCTTTCTCAAATATATGCGTTCACTGCAACTTCAAGTCTTACTGACGCCAGTTACCATTGGGCAACGCAACAGACCCATTTAAACTTGAAACAACACGATTCAGAGCGTTGGCAGAATGCGTAAGCAAGACTGCAATCATAGCCTACTCTAACGCACACCTTTAAAACAGTATGAAATACTATTTTTTAAATGCAAAAGAAGTCACAAGTGAATTGTCCAGAGTCATTTAGATGTGTTTATAATTTATATAGTTATGAAGTTGGTCCACAAAGTTAATAATGATAAAAGCAAAGATAGGTTTATATCAACTTTTGAAAGCGCTTAACCTTTTTTACAGCGCCCGAGGTTCCCGCTGAAATCAAAGTGCAAGCCATTACTCCCGTTGCCGTGAGTTTGTCTTGGAACCAACCGCATCGTGGAGTCTTGGATAATTTTATTGTAGAAGTTGATCCGGTGGAAGGAAGCCGAGTTTTAGAGCCTTCCAATCTCGCTCGAAAAGAGCGAGTTATTGCTGATCTTACACCAGGTAGGTTCGCGTTAAGTTGATATTTTCCTGAAATTACAAAAGCTAGTTGTAGTCGCTGTTGACTTGTAGCCTACAGAAAATCGATTTCATAAGCAATGCTAACGAACGCCCTCGTTTTATTATGAACATTTCAAGGTGTAACTTAAAACGTTTACGTGTCGCTGCGTAGCAACTACTTCAATCTCTGAAAGCATCAGGTGGTTTTATGAGTGGTTGTCTTCCTGATTAGTAGTTGACGGTACCAGATTGGCAACTCCCGTGGCAGTTTTTACGTTATTGAGTAGCACACTCTTCTTCATGTGAACAAGGTAGTTCACTACTTGTGAGGGCCATTGTGCATTGCGCAGAATAATTTCATGTGTGTCCCTTGTTTCTGTGTTCGTTTGCGCTTTACTTTCATTTTTGACATGCTAGACGCGTCGTTGACTTTATTAGCTTTGCTGCTTCATAAAAGTATAACTGGTTTTTAGTCACTGAGAAATGGTTACGTTTGAAAAATATTTGCTAAAAAGTCTTAACCAAATTGAAATAAGTTCAGGGAAAAATATATTACCAGGAGAATATGTTTAGAGCAACTTTACTTGCAGAAAATTCTAGAATATATATTCGAGAGCGAATAGATACACATTTCAACACGTAAAGAAGAATATCTGACCTCGAACGCTTTTTTTCCGGACGTGAAGCACCATCTACTACACCACAACACCTGTTGCTTGCAGGGAGCGTTTACAACGTTGACGTGTACAGTGTCTCTGCCGGTGTCTGGAGTCATAAGCCGCGTTCGATAACTATCAAAACCCCCCCAGCCGCACCCCTGAAGCCTGTCATAAGCACTGACGTCACCCTCAACTCTCTAACGGTGTCATGGCAACGACCAAAGGGAAGGCTTGATTACTACGAGGTGAAGAGTTGTGTTTCGCGATCTGTCGATTGTGACGTGATGTGCTTTCAAAGGCTTGTTTTATCTTCACTGAATTTTGTGAATCCTCCAGGTAAAACATTTCAAAAAAGCCTGTTTTTTGGCAAAGTCCCAAGATTGCCAATCCTTCTGAGAGGCAAACAGCGTTTTTGCTGTCAAACTGTAAAAAACCAACAACAGGAAAGGCAAGTGTTTCATATGATAATAATTGCTTCACTGAAACATGTCTGCAACATAGAGCTCATAGTTGCAGAATTGTTTAATTTTTCAAATTTTAACCAATTCGCAGTGAGGGAATTTGTTTGTAATTCTACAATGGATTTGCCATCACGAATAGTCAACATCCAGGACACTCCTTATGGTGACACAGCTTCTTTGAATTTTATTCCATTTTTGTCAAAGGAAATAAAGCTTGCTTTTTTAAGTTTGCTCTGAACTTACAAACCTGTAAGCACTCGTGCTGTTTAATTCGGCGTAGTTTATTTCAATAGCAAAGGTCGTTGCAGTTGACAATGACAGCCAAACGTAGGTGTCTCCCGGTGTTTTCCAACACAATAATTATATAGGAACAATAATTACATACTAAGATTAACCAGCCCTTAATCATACGCATTACCGTGCAATTAACTACACTTTAGTCACAGACGACCTCTTCACGAAAAGCATTTGTCGTCTGTCAAAGGCTGGGCTGCGACACGTTTTAAATCCGGAAGGTGTTCTCTGCAGCGCTGGGTCGCCAAATCAATTACATGTTGTCCGAAGTAGCGTCGCTGAGTCACGTGGATTGTCACTCCTGCACAGGGGGGCAAACCAGAAGCACCAGACATAACGTTCACTTGCAACATGCAAACTGACGTACTGCTTGTCCCGAGAAAATTCAAGGCTGTCGCAAAACCATCCATGTCATTAAGACACTTAATTTTACGTCCAAAAGCGTAGAGACGCAAGTTCTATAATTACTGAATAACGTTTTTCTGCAAAACAAAACAAGCTGCATTAGACGAGATTTTGAACCAACTTATAAATTCTACTGGTCCGTTAGCGGTTACAAGATTTCTTGTATAAACTGGTCACATTATACCTTTCTTAAATTTTTAGCCAATCATTGCAGCACAGATTATATCGGCAAATGGCTGTCAGTGCCGGTGGGTGTTGCCGATGCCTCACCCAGACACACCGTTGTAATCTGCCGGTAAACCTCCGGACTATTTGTTGTGTGCGGAATGGCGGGTGATCTTCTTACGCTGATTTTGTAAATGCCATAACACTGATTAGCTGTTTTTTCGAGAAGCTTGTTGATAATTACGGACATCGTGAACTTATCCTGAGCGCAAAGATACTACCTTAGCAATTCAACGTTTTAGTTTTGCGATATAGGATTACAATCGGCTTGTAAAGAAAGTTTCAGCTTTCTTTAAGATAAAATATGTGTGTCTTGAATACACTTTATCGATTTCATTTAATTGCGTAAGCTTCGGTTTACAAGGCAGGGAGCAATGTCGTTCGGTCATCTTCTGGTGGGGCATTCACCAGATGATTCAATAGGTGGCGTAAGGTAATCATTTTTACTTGATGTCCGTAGTTGGTGACATGATGCTTGATTCACATTTGGAAACAAACCTTGATAACATAACATGTATAATATCTTACACGCACTATCCCCATTACTTGGTGTACATTTAATACCCATATGTCATGAATTTAACATAAAGCATCAGCTTTCCCATTTTAACATAGTAGAGTTAAACATTGAACGCTACGGCAGCAGAGTAAAATACATTCAACGCGGTGACAACGGAACGAAATGCACGGAACACTGCGACAACGTATTTTAGAAAGATTAAAACTCATCGATCTATGTTAAAACAGCGTAGAAAAATACCCTGAACACTGCTACAGCAGCGCTTTTAAAAGTTTTTTTTCTAAACATTCTAAATGTTTGAAGCAGCCAAGAGGTTGCATGGCCAAGCACGGCTTAGCATAAATCGTCGGTAATCAGCCACACTTTAATTATTCTGGAGCAAAAAGCTTTAGAGCAAGCGCGGGGTAACGTTTCCCGGTCGAAGTCATATTTCAGTTATCAGTTGGGACGCAACTTAAAAAGTACGCACAAATAAAGTATCACGAATCTTGTTTATAACAACTATGCACTTTTGAGACAGGGCTCTTTCGCTGGGTGGGATGATTCTGCACTAGACCCAGACATTCGTTGTGAGAAAGAATGGTAAAAACAAACAAACCAAATAATTACTTTTGCAAGTGAACAAATGTGTAGAAGGCCCCACGAGCTCCCCGAAAAGACCGCACCTCCCCCACCCTTGCTCTAATAGATCCACAGCGTTCCGCAGGCTGCAGTACACAATCGCATGTTCAACGTTTGTTGCGGAGCTGCAGTGTTTCAACTTGCCCTACGTTCCAGATCAGCTTACTTTAGCTTCCCCTAACATCTGCAGCAAGCCAGTACACAAACGCTTAATACATCACTTGCAGCAAATAAAATAGCTATTTCTTTACTCTCCCCAAGATGTATAAGACCTAGTTTATGAGCAAGCCCGATTATTACGTCAAAATCGAGCGTTCATCTCCAGAAACCTCTTCGCTCCTTTCTGGAATTGTTTTGAACTCCCAATACACCAACCACATCAATCCCTCCAACTCTCCAATCCTTAATTTCCCGTATTTTATCCACCAGGCCGCGACCCACCCAGAAATGTCTAGGTTCAGTTCAACCGTCTGAGGTCTGGTCCAAGATGGAAACTTTGAGCCTGTGCTGATCAGATTTGTGTGAGTGTAGCAAGGTACAGATTGTACACCACATCCTGCATGACGGCACCAAATTTAAACCTGCGTGCCACATCTATGAGGTAGACAATCCTACTGTTTCAGAATATCTTGTTAAATCAAAGTGTAGTCATATCCAGTGAATGTGAAAGAAGATGATGGTGATGGCTTTGCCATTGTTTGGCCGTATGTTACTGCGCTGCCTCTTTTCTCCATTCTTTGTTTATCGATTTTAGCCAAAGCGTTCACCGAGGTGATGTAAAAACCTGGCGATGATTCAAACTTGTTGAAACCGGTCAGGCGCGTAAACCAATAGCTATTCAGACCATGACAAACATTTAAATCAAAGCAAGTTTTTCATGGAATTTGGATAAGTACATCAGAGAAGAGGCCAAGAACAAAAGTCTATTATTTATTAGAGTATGTTGGAATATGTTCAACGTAAAACGTATATTGTTCAATGAAAGCTTTGAACGCCCAAGCATACGCCACTCACTAACAAATAGCAACACGTTGTTTAACCTTGGCTGATAACCTTGACGTTGCTGTTGTTAACCCAAAATGCATTGCTTCCAAATCCGTGAAACATTTTTGCTTTAAAACATTTTAAAACCAATGTTTGCATCAGGCCACTTTGTATATTATTGACAAGAGCGCTGAAAACATTACGTTAGAACAGCAGTTCTTAACCTTGACAAGCACGTCGAACCCTTACGTAGTTTTCCACGCTTTTGTCGAACCCCATTTTTGCCCAATATAACAGAAGTAAAAATGGGTTGCTAAAATGAAATCAATCAATAGTTTATATTTAATTATACGTTAGTCACCGTTTAGTAAGCCCACGGTTAATAAGCCCACTCGTTTAATACGAATTAATGATATACGAAGGTGAACATGTTAACCTGCTGTGATGTAACCATGCTTTCAGTCACGTATCAAATGACCTTCGTCGAACCCCTGAAACGGGTCCGTCGAAACTTAGGCGTTCGATCGCCCCCAGGTTAAGACCACTGGGCTAGAGGAAGGAAAAATGACGTGATTCACTCCAATTTTAGTGTTAGCTTGTGGAAGAACAGAAGGGTTGCTACACATAGTTCAACAGTGCTTCAATTTTTGTGTTTAGATTATTGTTCCAAGCACATTTGGCAGCTACTTCCTAACCGAAATTTGACGCTTAATTACGCATATGTTCCATGTCATTTTACCGAACTACTAGAAAAGAAAAGTTCTCTGGCTTTTGTCGCGAAGCTGTGATTAACAGTGTGATGAGCATGTTTTTCTTAGCGCGAGGTTTGTGGGTGCTTTGTAAGTCTCATAACGTAAGGAGCCAATTAGGCTAATTACTCTCGACAAGTGCCCGCTGTCGTGTCGTCACAAGGACTTCAGTTCGAAACAGGTGGGCCAAAATCGTCTTTTGGGTTCCCATCCAAATAGAAAGCTTGCTGAGCTTATCGAGCTTAAAGTTATGAAAGACGTTAATGACACGAAATCCTTACAGCGAGCGGAATGTGTCTCATACGTGCCCTCTTGACTCAGGTTGTCTATTGGCCTACACTAAATGACAAGAGTCGGTTACGTCATCGAATCAAAGACACCTCTGTAACGCTCACTGCGCTGGAACCAGATACGCAGTACTCCCTGTTGATATTTTCTGTCAGCAACACGATTCACAGTGTGCCTCTCCGTGATTTCGTTCGAACAGGTAAGCTCAGACCAAGCTTGGTAAATTTGAATTACCGGAAGCTTCATAAGCTTACTTTGCTCTGTGTTGCATTCTTTGCTTTCGTTGTCTGAGAGAAGATTGCACGGAAAGCCTTTTTCCCGAAATTTTAAACGTCTACTCTAAACTATACATCAACGTCGAATTCGGGATGAGAAAGGAAGTTTCAAATTTATGTCGTTAGATTTTATACGGAAGTTTGCATTCATTTGCAGGTAGCTTCGCCACAACACCGGCACCGACAAGCAAAAAATCGCTTGCTACGATGGCTTTTAGAGAAGACACTACGGCAGCAGAGGAAGATGGTGGTAGTGAGTGCAGCTGATCCTTTCTCTTAAAACCTTCGTCTAATGCAAATAAAACAAACATGACATATCTTGCCAACAACGACTGTTGGACTGTTTGACATGTTAAGTCGTAATTGCTTCAACGAACCTGTAGGCTTATCAACGACTGCAAGTTCTTGACATATACACTAGGTATTTCGTTCACGTGATTCCTTTGATGTTTTTAATGACTCAACTGTTTGAACTAAGAATAGGAAAACAGTGAAATAAATCTGTGAAACAAGAAATAGTTTTAAGCAACCTGGGCAAGAAACATCAGTAACGAATGAACAGTGCGGCATAATCGCAGATAAAAAAATGCAAATCAAAGAAACGTTGTTACCAACACCAGTAACGAATACTTTAGTATTATCTTCACGATGTCTGAACGCATTTCATCAAATCATAACTCATCAAATGATTCGTGATATTTTCATCTAATTTGTTCAGTGCTACTAAGGTGAAGCAAATAGACACTATGATAAGTTGCAATAAATCATATGCACTTAACTGGGTATCCACGCGGTTTATGTCGTAAAAATCATGATTCATGAGCCGTTACAGCTAACGGATACAGATGAAAATATCATGAATCATTTGGTGAATAATTATTGTACATTTTCAAAAATTTTCTTCCCAGGTTTGTCCCATACTTGACATTTTATACATCATCATGGTGAAATTTGAATCTGAATTTATTTTTAAATGCGACATTTTACCCTAACATCTCTCGCATAAATTTATTTTTTTGCAGACATCACTGCACTGGATCACCACGACGGTAAAAGGCAACCGCAATTCAATTTCAGTGACAGGATAGAAGTAACAACAGCAAACACCATCAAACTTTCATCCACATCTTCTACCAGCTCTACAAAATCTGACCCTGTGGTGAGGGTTGGGGAGCTCACTTCAACCTCTCTGTCTTCGAAAAAATCCTCAACACCAGGGTCACTACCTGCCCACCATTCTATACCATACACAATGTCTCCAATAGAAACTTTCCCAACTACAGTTTACTACGAAGGCAGAGTTACCCAGTCACCAACAGTACCTGTTAACACGGACCTGTTGCCTGCGTCGAGAATTTCTACTACGACTCAGTTTAAGGCCACGATTAGCCAGGAACCAGTAACCGTGAAATCACATAGTCCAACACCAATTACTAGCACCGCCACGTCTGAAACTATGCTACCGCAACTGTCTACAACAACATCCTCTACAGTTGCATCATCAGTGCCAACCCAGTCTTCAAGCACAATTGTGAATTCAATTTCTTCGAGTACTGCTGGAAACAGGGCTTCGTCATCCAATACGCAATCGACAAGTACAGCATCTACAGTTGAACCACCTGGGGGCCTACTTGCACAGCCCACCTCACAACAGCCTACAGAGAAGGAACGTGCTGCAACCTCTACGACTACTCACTCTAAGATTCAAAGCACAACAAGAACGTCAGTTAGTAATCCATCAAGCCGAGTCACGAGTCGATTGACAACTGAACCTAAAGTAATCGAGGAAGTTATCACTACGACCACAGCAGCGGGTGCCACGGACCAAAGCTCATCTTCCGCTACTGCTTCTCCTGGTAAGCTGATTGAGGTCGTGACAACCACGTCAACATCGCCGATGCCAACGTCAACTGAATTGTCAGCCGCAACCAGCACTGAACCTCCGATCCTCGTAAACCCGGGAAGTGTAGCAGCTACGCCGTGGCGAACTCAGATTTTCTACACTGTAACTCGGTCTCCCACATCAAGCCCTCCCACTCCACCCAGTGGAAAAACCGATAAAGTTAAAGGAAGTACAGAAAGCGAGATATTTCTAAGTTCTACATCAACTGATGGGTTTAAAGCATCCGCTGCTGTCATTAAAACCAGCAAGCCAGACAACGTATCGCCAATATCCGAAAAAGCTTCTACTGTTTCTGAAAGTTCTCCAGGTGGATCTAGTGTCCAATCGTCCGGAGGGTCGTCAGAGTCCCCAGCAGTAAAATCAACCCTCTCAAGCGGTTCAGCAACCACAAAGCTACAGAGCAGCGAAGAGACAACAACGTCTCTTCAAACAAAATCTCCCAAACCATCAAGCTCTTCTGCTCAATCGCAGAATACTGTAATGACCTCGTCTAGCAAGAGCGATGGCGGAACCTCCAAAAGTATCTCGGTTTCTGCATCGAATACCGTTGCACCTGAATCAGCTTCAGCCAGTACAGAAAGAATTTTCACACCTTCACCTCCGATACTCGTAAACCCGGGAAGTGTAGCAGCTACGCCGTGGCGAACTCAGATTTTCTACACTGTAACTCGGTCTCCCACGTCAAGCCCTCCTACTCCATCCGGTGGAAAAACCGACAAAGTTAAAGGAAGTACAGAAAGCGAGCTATTACCAAGTTCTACATCAACTGATGGGTTTAAAGCCTCCGCTGCTGTCATTAAAACCAGCAAGCCAGACAAGGTAACACCAACATCTGAAAAAGCTTCTACTGTTTCTGAAAGTTCTCCAGGTGGATCCAGTGTTCAACCATCCAGAGGGTTGTCAGAGCCCCCAGCAGTAAAATCAACCCTCTCAAGCGCTTCAGCAACCACAAAGCTACAGGGCAGCGAAAAGGCAACAACGTCTCTTCAAACAAAATCTCCCAAACCATCAAGCTCTTCCGCCCAATCACAGAGTACTGTAATGACCTCGTCTAGCAAGGACGATGGCGGAACCTCCGAAAGCATCTCGGTTTCTGCATCAACTATCGTTGCACCTGAATCAGCTTCAGTCAGTACAGAGAGAATTTTCACACCTTCACCTCCGATACTCGTAAACCCGGGAAGTGTAGCAGCTACGCCGTGGCGAACTCAGATTTTCTACACTGCAACTCGATCCCCCACATCAAGCCCTCCCACCGTTGGGAAGACGTTTCCTGGTCGTGGAAGCACGGATGGAGTCGCACAGAGTACCGAGGGGAAGTCCGTGTCTAGTTCTTCTGCCACAGACGGGTTTACAGCAACGGTTGATATTATTCGAACTGGTAAGCCAGATGAGTCATTACCAACAACAGCAAAGTCTTCTAAAACTTCCGAAAGTTCTCCAGGCGCTTCTGACGCAGCGTCACCTGGAAAGTGGTCAGAAACTCCAGAACAGAAGTCAACTTTTTCGAATGCAACCACAACCTTTGTAGACGGTCATAAAGCCTCAACTACAGTTGGAACAAACGCGAAAGCAAAATCAAGCTCTGCCACGCAATCGCAAAGTGCTGTGGTGACGTCATCGGGCAGGACGGATAAAACATCAACGGGATCAGGGAAAATAACTCAGGGTCCCACAACGTTTACATCAACGTCTGTAGAAAGTGGGAAATCGACCAGCACCACGACAATTAAGTCAGATAATGCGCAATCATCCCAAGCAAGTACAAGAACCACAACAGCGGACACTAAAACGCCAACAGAACTGATGGTAGGGATAACTACTAAAAAAGAAGGATCAGCATCAACAACAGAAGCCCAAACATCAGAAACAAAGCTGTCACCAGCAACCCAAACAAATACAAAAGATACAGTAGCAACAACTGAAAAAGAATTGAGAACAGCAGCAACATCCGAGGAGACGAAAACAACCTTATCGTCAGGATCGTCAACACCACCAGGGAGAGTGTCGCCGTCATCGAGTGTAACAAACAAAATATCTGCCCATACAGAACAAAAGGCACTCTCGACGACAAAAACCGAAGGAGCTGTAGTAACTTCCACCACGTCAAGAGTACCAGCCGATGGTTCAACATCAACAATTAAATCAGAAGCATCGAAATCTACATCTAACACTGTAACGCCAACGACTAAAGATACAAAAGAAAACTTGTCATCGAAAACCGAGCCCAAAAGCCTAGGCACAAGCTCGTCGAAATCCATGGAAACATTTGCAAGCACCACGTCTGCGGCTACAGAAGGCAGCGCCAGTAAGAAGCCGGAGGTGCAGGGTTCATCTACCACCAGACACGCAACTCGCTGGTCTACGCCTGGGAAAGGGCAGTCGTCGACATCCGAGTTTGCAACTGTTTCATCCAGTTCAGCATCTCGCAACCCAGAAACAGCTTCAACTTCATCTGAATTTCAACCTCACCCTTCGTCGGCCACAGCATTCAGCTCCTCTGTGGAAGCATCATCCACAAGCACAAAGTCGAAGACTGCAGCAACCACTACAGTTAAGGACTCCAGTTCAACACCAACTCACGTCGAAGTGGTTTCAACAGAAGATAAAGAAGTTACTGCTGGAGGAACGACAACACCCCAATCAAGTAAGAAGATTTTCTAAAAAAACAAGAATCACATAAAATAGGATAAACGAATGGTTTTCAAATTCGAAAAACAAAAATAGCTTTAGAATATGTTCATAGCCGTTAACTACAGTAGAAACACTATTTTTCGGAGAGCTTTTCCACCTTCGATTCGCAAAAGAAATCGACGTGAAGTTAAACGCATGCACCATGTTTTCGCATTTTTCACATTATTCAGTAAAGTAGTTATCCTTGCGCACCGCATATCGTTGTGGATCCATTGTCTTTTTGCAACAATAAAGATGATCATGAAATGCAATCCAACTTTGTTTCGAAACAACCCAACAGCTTGAGTTGAAGGTGACGTTTATCGACGACGGAACGTGTCAATTCACCTGGAGATTTGGATCGCTGAGAGAAAATTGTAAGAGTTTTCGTGCGTTTGTTTGGCAGGCACAGCCACAGTTCCAGTACAACGTAAGACGATACCGATCAAAAGCGGGTACGAGACCATTTGCAAGGCTGACAATATTACGATCCTGGTAGATAAGGTATGGTCTTATTGAACCTGAATGTGCTTCATGAAAAACTTTCTTTCCAAGTTTACCTGAATTTAGTTGGAACTCTGCATTTAGTTTACTTTCACACTTATCGGTTTAAATTTGAAGCAGTTTTCACATAGAAAATCATTTTAACAGTTTTTGCATCATTGTGCTATCGTCAAAAATCATATTCTTTTTATTGCAAAAGTGGTTTAGATTTGTCTTTATGTATCGCAGATACGGTCTATAGGAGCGAATGGCAAGCTTTTGAATGATTTAACAAACGCGCAGTTTTCTTGAGGACAATTATAAAAATAATTTGTTAATTTAATTTGCAGTTGACTCCGGCCAACTTGAACGAAATTGCACAAAATGTCTGTAGTTTTTATCAGCAATTGTCTTATTTACATTTCATTTAACTTTTGTCTTGCAGAAAGTGATTGGTTTATATGAAAAGCAATTCGGTCCGTTGCATTTAAATGACTACGATGACCCTGCCTGTCGAGGTGTGGAACATGAGACTTATTATCGTTATACAATCGCTCCAAATATACTGGCCTGCGGCACTAGCGTGGAGGTAAGTATTTGCGAGTATTTTAAACGACTACAAGTACACCTGTCATTAAGGCTTGTTTCTTGAATTTCCTATACGAAACAGAATTTAGCTTGTCTCTTGGGGAAGTCTCAAATACAATTGTATTTTGAAAAGACGTTCTTTTGTACAGCTTGCAGACTTCCTTGAAACGGCAGAAACTATTTTCTGTACTTACACTTATCCTGATTTTTCAGTGATCAATATATGCTGCCCAACAAAGTACTTATAAACATGAATAAAAGTTCAACATCCTCACTCATGAAAATGTTTTTTATTTTTGGGAAAACGGGAACTATTTTTGATAGTTGAAGAAAATAGTTTGGTTTGTTTCACGCTGAAAGAAATTACGGGTTGGAAAAAGAAGGCGGCTAGCACATCCAAAAATACTTTTCCTGCCAGCAATTTCTTGCATACAACTGTGCTGCTAGCGCAAAACACTATTCTGTTCAAATGGCAGGTTTTGTAACTCTTCCTATTCAATTTTTCTCAATTTTTACAGCTGAATGATACACACGTTAATTTCACCAACGTTGTGTCAAACTCGAGACAACGGTTGGAATGGGAAAAAAGAATGAATCAGAGCACAGGCACCGTTTTGGTCGGCCGCACGATGTCGCGCTTCCCAATGCTTTACGTGCATATGAACATATGGTGCACCTTCCCGTTGGATGTCAATGTCTCCGTGCCATTTCTGCCAGAAATGAAGTATGTTCAGATAATTCTAGATGACAAACGTTCCGTTAATTAAATAAATTATGTTGGTGAAAAATTTGGTATAGAAATCTGAAATAGATATTTTTATTTTGCGGAAAAACAAGAACTCACCAGATTAAGCAGGGTTTTAACCATTTCAAATCTTTTCAGCATTCAAATGATAACTTTCAATGTTTCGGGACGTGGTCAGTTCTCTGCGTTGATGCAACTGTACAAGACCAGCGCGTACATTTCTCCTTACGTCGTGGCACCTAAATTAGAGGTGGACGACACTTTACACGTTGGCGTTTCGCTTCTGGAAAGCCAAGACCCGTCCACATTTTTGGTACGTCTATTTTTTTGCGAACGAATACTTTATCCAGGCCATAGCGACGATCGCTAATATCAAGCGCTGAAACGTTTTCGAGATGTTGCATTGCAGCTGTTTGTCTTTCATCTGAACCGAATTAAGAGTTGCAGTAAGGTCATTCGCATTACATCTACAAGGCCAGTTTAGCCAACCGCCAACTAAGCTTTCGTTTTTTGCAAAACAAACTGGAACAATGCGATAAACGTTTGGAATAGAGTTGGTTCAATGCCTTCTAGAGAGAACAGAGATAGTTTTCTAGAGAGAATGTTCTCTCTAGAAGGCCTTGGTTGGTTTGCGAGGTTACAGCAAAATGCTCGAATGCTTCTGTTGTTGTTGTCGACCTTGAGAGACAATTATTTTTGCCTTTTGCCGTACAGCGCCCTCTTCTAAGTCTTGCAATGATTTTCAAAGTGCCTAACACTTTGCTTGCAAGATCAATTTACTACTTGTGTGATCAGAGGCATGTTTCTGAAATGTATAACTTCTCCGAGTTTCTTTTGCATTGCTGCGAAATCGGTATCAAGCGCAACCCATTCATGTTACAGGTGGTGAAAAGGTGCTGGGCGACTCCGGAACGATCTCCAGGTCACTCAGTTCAGTACTCGCTGATCGAGGAATCCTGCAGCGTGCCGGGTAGCCTGGACGGTACCGTGCGTATTGTTGAAAACGGAGTGAGCAAGAGAGCGAGATGGGAAGGCTCGGTTTTCAAGTTCGTCAACTTCGAACAAGTCTGGCTTCATTGCTCGATTCAAGTTTGCTTCGGCAATGGTTGCCAAAAGGTGAGCATTAGTTTTATGTTTAAGCAAAGGGCGTTTTCTACTAAGTATTGCGAAATTACCGTTAACAACTGGTTACATAAAACGAAAATTAGTTATAGAGCCTTGTTTTCGATAATTTCTTAAAACGTTACTACCGGCACGATTTTGGTTGAATCAGGTGGTTGAAAAATGAATATTAGTGAATTCTTTGCTTAGCTTTTCGTGTCCAACCAAAGACCTAGGTGTTGTCTGTTATAGTTGACAAAAGTAGAGAATGACAATGAAAAAACTGGATTGTTTTATTCATATGACAGCAAGTTTTGGGTGTTGCATTTTTGACAATGATAGCAAAAGAGGCGAGTTATCAATATGATCGTCTGTTTCAAAACAAAAGGTCAAAGTTTCAACTGCGTTTTTGATCGTTTGTTACTCTAAGATGTTGTGAATGACGAAGTTTGTTATATACAAACGAAACAGGACTGCAGCAATCCAGACAGCCGAGTCAGACGGTCGGAAGACAAGCCTACGGCCGATTACGTGCTAAGCGCAGGTCCAATTATTATTGGAAATACCGTGAATAAAACGACTGAACCGAGCAAAACCGACACAACTGCAGGTGGGCATAATATTTGCACAAACAGCTTGTGATTAGCCATCTTTCTCCAAGTAAAACCGCAGTAGGAAATACTGTTTTTCAACTCGCTCGTTGCACAGTCCATTCTGCTGCGTAATTTCATTTGTAGACCTTCTATTTCTTTGCAAAATTACGGTTTATTTCTGTTACTCTGCGCTCAGAAAGCAGAAACTGGGTGTTGCAGTCGTACGCATGTGAAGTAAATGGAAATTTCGCCGAACAGACGTTTTAACTTTTTTTGGGACTAAAATTGTTTTCATATTTTCGATCTGGTGATCAAGATCACCCTAAGATGTTGTCTGTAACGAACGTGCTCCACTTCCGTATGAAATTTTCTTCTCTATTAAAAAGTCTAATTAACGCAATGTCGTTTCAGCATCCAACATGGCACTGGACAAAACCACGGTTCTGATTCTGGTGATTGTGCTCAGCGCTGTCATCTTACTGTGCTTGATTGTCATCGCATGCGTGGTCGCCCGCCTCAGACGCCAGCGCATGCGCAATAAGAACGTGTCGCCGGCGGCGTCGCCGAGTCATCTCTCGTCAGCGCCGTTCGACTCGCAAAGCTTTCAGCTCTCGAGCGCCGAAAGCGGTCAAACGTCAGTGCCAGTCTCCAGGGCGAACTCGAGCATGAGCACATTCCGCAGTGAACGGGGGTCCAGGAGCCGACCTCCGATTTCGACGCTTTCAAGCGGGGGCTACGGCAACGACAACGCCGGATTTTTCTCTTCCACCACGGAACTGACTCAAGCACAAGACAGCGAAGACTTTCCAGCTCCCCCGCCGGAACTGCTTGACCCAACAAATAGCGCTGCGTCCACTGGAGGCGCTCCGCGACACTACCAGGTGCTTACGTAGTGAAACCGAAACGATGACTCGGCGAGTGTGGGATTAGCGAAAGTTCAGCGTTCGCTATTTTAGAGATCTAGCTTCGTTCGCGCAGTCGGACTGTGAAAGATGAGAGCTTTGCGAGTCTTTGTCGACGAGTATGGGATGAGACGGAAAATGTGTCGTGTTGTTTGTTTAAAAAATGGAAAAAGTATTCGTCTTATACAAAATAGTATTCGTTTTATCCACAATAGTATCCGCTTTATCCGCAATAGTATCCGTTTTATTTGATTCCTAAATAAACTTTGGAATGTTTAATCTGCACCGTATTTTCGTTGTTTCACTTTTCAATTTACATTTTTCTACTTATTATAAAAAGTGCTTTATATTGCATTTTTGAATTCTTTAAGGTAATCGTCGGTTCAGTTTATCTCTGCTGATTTTTGGATTGAATTTAGAAACGGAGTTCTTTAGGTTTGCGGTGTTCTTTTCAGAAATAAACGTCATGCTTGAATTAGTTACCGTAGTTTTAAATTTTTCATTTGTGGATTATGTTTGACGGTGCTGATTCATGCGTAACGTGTTATGTCAGTTACGTGTTAAATCTGTGACGTCTAACTGTATATCTGCGACGAGCGTGGGCGATTGCGTTAACGCTGACGTCGGCCAAGCTTCGGAAAACTGTTTTTTGTTTTAGAATTGAAAAATTCTCCACATACATCTTCTGCTTATTTGCTGTTGTTATATTATCATTATTATGAGCTTCGTCATCTGCACTTACCTAGCCTTTTCCTGTAGTGCCATTAAAATGACTGACTTAAAACGTTTGTTTTGTTGTTGCGTTTGAACAGCGCGACGTCACTCAAATCTCGGTAGGTCGGTCATGAACGAAAAGTTTCACAAGTTGAAAAAATCTTCTGATCCGTTTGTTGGTTCGATCACACACATTTAGTTGCAGCTGAATTGTGACCCACTGACTAAGATGAGAATAATGAAAGTCAGTGTTGCACAGACCATGAATTGAACACGCTACAGTTTTTCAATCTTCAGGCCAAACGAATCGCAGCAAAACTTATCGATTAATCCTAAACTTTAAATGATAAAAGAAATACATCACAACAAACGAGGAAACAATGATGCACAAATGAACAAACGATAAAAGAAGTAAATACAACGGCTGAAGTTGAAGTCATAAAGCATTTTTGAAGTTTCAAAATATAGTACGCAATTGCTGGTGCAAGGCGTTATCTGCTCCACACGTATAAAAAATTGCTTGCCAAGGATTGTTTGAAAATGGTGAAGTAATGAAATAGGGGTTTCCGCGAAATGTCAACAATACTATTCATCTTTTTGGCTCATGTTGCATATATTGGAAAAAACGTGTCCAAGCGCTGGTTTGAAACGGTATTTGTGAGCGGAGGACAGTCCAGAGAGCAAGCAGCAGAGAAAAATGACGAACGATCAGATATTTCAACAATCCAACAAGCTGGCGCAAGAAATCAAATTAAATTATATTTGAGGCGTGTATTTATATGATGGCACGCAAAGAAAGAGAAACAGCAGCTTAAAGTTTGTTTAGTATGCATAAAATCCCTCAACCTTCTCCATTTGCGAAGCGGTGCTTCGGAAGCGTCAGTCACAAGGTTGCAATGAACTTCGATGCTGTTTGTATATTTTACTGTGAAATGTTCTGGCATAAATGTGCATTGGGGATAACTCCCTTTGCGGGATCGTAGATAAGAGTCCGGGCAAAGCAATGCCCGGAAAAGGTATTTTCTGATATTTTGTCAAAGTGGAGATTCAGATTAAAATCAACACCGCGTTATGCCATCCGAAAGGGACCTGTTTGCAATGATTTCTGTCAGCATGACTGTGCGTGAGCAGCTGATGGTAGCATCAGGCCCGCAGCCAGGTTTTAAGGTTTGATGGGGCAAAATACATTTTTAGGAGGCAAGATTTTTGTTTTTATTATATGTTTAAAACAAATATTCCTGTGCACAACAAAATTTGTGGGGCACAAAAATATTTGGGGGGCAATATCCCCGTATACCCACCGTGGCTACGGGCCTGGTAGCATGCTGCTTGTGGGCAGCAACGGGACAGAGTCGTACGACTTCCTCTCGTCATGATCTTTCTTTGCGACAAACTGGAGTTAAAATGCGAATCCATGAATTGTATGTGTAAAGCAAACATATCAAATTTAACAAGAGATTCAGTTCATACGTAACGCTTATAACTGCAGTAGGCAGGTTTTCCGGAAGCCAAATCGCCAGAAAAGCACCCACAGCGTCTGTTCCAATACCCAAGGTGCCACTGAACAAAGCCCGCTTGACGCATCTCAGAAGCCTCTCAGCTTGCTTGCTTTTAGTTCGACCGTTTGTAGAGTTGACTCGCGACATTTGACCCATTTGTCGGTTGTGAGTCACAATAGGATAGACAAAAAGGCCAGTCATTGTTAATTGAATGGTGGCTGTGGAAGCAGCAAGAAATATAAAGGGTACATGTGGTTTTAACTTGTCTAATTCTGTTCTGGCAAAGCATCCGAAAGTGGTTCTTTTGTAGTCACGCCACCACAAATGCAGGAACAACGAAGATAAGAGGGTGAGAAGCATCAGAATATAAGCGCTGGTGCTTACAATTCTCAGCTTGCGTGAGCGCAAGTGCTTTAGTAAAGGATTGTTGTAAAATGATGCCTGCCGACACCACAAAAAAATGTGGCAGAAATGTAATGTCAGGGCAGTTAGGACCACCATAACTTTAGAAAGCACGTTGCAGGCAATATCAGAGTAGTTGCCAGCGAAAACCAGCACCTGTTCTTCGAGACCTCTAAGAAAATTGAGAAAGAAAGCCACCAGCAGAATCGTGTACATCATCTTCCCCGGATCCTTCTTCCAATGTCCGAAATTTAGCTGACTTGAGTTATTCTGGACTTGACCTTCCGTGTCGGAACTTACGGAACGAAAAGTATTTCGACGTTGTTCTCGTGGTCCAGAGTAGGTTGAACATCGACTGAGACTGGTTGCGTTGTTTTGCAGACGACTTTTTACAAAAACGAAGACACGAATAAGCAGATACAACGAAATAACTGACATTGTTGAAGACATCGTGGCACACAAGTACCAGAAAAACTCAAGAGGTAGAGAAGTGTCATTCACATCCCACTCTGCTTCGGTCAAATTTTGTAACTGTTCAGTCATTTTTATTAAATCCAACTTTCTATCGACCTAGAAATAAAGAAAAGGTTCTGCATATTTCCCATTGTTCACCAGCAAATAATTATTATCATGGTCGTTGTTCGATTAAAGCTAGTCGCCAACTTAGGCCTAACAGAGGTGTTTACCTCCAGGTCTCAAAATCTGATTTTTGTATTATCTACAAGAATCAGAGAATAGATCATTAGTAGTGATTAACTTCATACACTGACGTGTACGTTGATGTCTTAAGCTTTTATTTAGAATTCAGAGGTTTCCCTAAAACCCCAAAGCGACAAATCTTGGGACGTCGGTGCTACGCAAGGGACTAAGGCCAGTTTCGCAAACATAACAAAGCTACACTTGCCGGCCTCGGCCAGTTAAAAACTTAACGCCATCAAGTTTAGGCTTAGATTTATATCAAACCTTGCAGGTTATACTCCCATGATAACTTTTAGGTTGTTGCTCAGATATGATGGGGCCCAAAAAGCGTTGCATCCTATCTCTGTTCGAGCAATGCGTCTTAGTGCAATGACTTTTGGAGCTACCGCGATTTTGATCGGCCTATAAGAAGTACACGGGCCACTGATCTCTTCATCTCGTTGAATTTGTGCAGTTCATATTAACGAAGCCATATTCATTGCAATGTCCTTGTTTGTCTTGAGTACAAGGCGCACTCGAGATCTACTGAATCGTCTGGGTGAGGTTTATGACGCCGTTCCATGTTTTCACTTTGATCTTTAAAAAACATGATCACCTAGGAGCGGTTTCGCAATACAGTAATAACCTTTGTGGGACTCCACCTGACAGAAATGCTGTTGAAGCGAAACTACGATGATAACCTTGCTGTGCATTAACATGATTTACAACACTTCTTAAAACATATAAAAGCAGTGGAAGTGTAAGCCTTTCTGTACAGATGAGTGGACCAAAAACAAATACGAGGTCACAAAAACCTGTGCAGATCACCTTCAACGCTATTCTGTCTACTGGTTAAGTATGAACAAACTGTTTCAATGAGCGTGGCATTTCAAAGCAGGAGTTAATGCATATTTAGATTTAATAAGTTCTATGCATTTCCTAAAAACTGAGCGACAAGAACTGACAGTACGAATTTGCATTTGCTGCAGACATACTTTTACTCATGAATGAGCTGAAAATGAGGCCAGCAAGAAAAGAACGGTTTGTGAATGATATGTTCACAAATGTGACAACTTTCAACTTCAAGTCGATTTTATTCTCCAGGCAAATTTCAAACAAATCTTTCGCTCATTAGCCACACGATCCACATTGAAGCTGACCAACTGAAACGCTGAGATATACACCAATTCGTCGGACAGCCTGCACAGAGAATTTTTCCGACATTTTTCTGATTTTGAAGATATTGACATGTCACAACAACTGATGATTGTATTCTATCAAAAGGACCTGAAAGAACACCACAGAAGCTTTATTTGGAATTGATCGATCTTAAGCCTGACTCTGTCTTTGAACAACTTAAATTATATTGTTACTGAATGATTTTACGTTTCAGCAAACAAAATTACATTTTCAAACCTCTTGAGGTTGACACAGAAGACACTGATATCATCTTGCTCATGCTATGTGTGTGAGCAGATGCTCGGCGTCATGAAAATTCACAACATTATCGCAGAACAAGCTTAACTGAGCAACATCTTAGATGGATTGTGATAACTGTCACAGTAAAAGTAAATCCAGACACTACTGTATGCTACTGCTTAAAATGGAGACGAGTAGGACTAGACCCATTCCACTGTCATTGCTCGCATACCTCTGGGGTACGAGACGAAATCCTTGGAGCTCCAAGTATATGCCAGAAATTAACGTCTTTGTCAACTTAGTCAAAGTTCTTTCTTCACTTTAAAGTCTTCTGTAAATTTGAAGTAATTGATTGAACTACTTTGTCCACAAAATGACTTAAGCGTTTCTTCAAATTCGTGGTGTCGTTTTCAAATGCATTCATTATGTAAACAACGTGGATGATATTTTTTTCTGTATGTCTACCATATTTTTTTCAAATCCTCCACAATATCTAGGCCTTTCAATGCAAACCTTTGTAGCCGTCCGAATAGACCGAACATGGAGATCGTGCAAAGAAAGGACGCACCATGGAAAATCCGCAAGGGAATCGCTATCGAGAAAGAGTGCAAAGATATTTTACAGCAGGATAAACACCAGAACAGAACTGGCGGGACGTTGTTTCAAAATCCTTTAAAGCCCGAATGAGCTATTTTGTGGCATTTGAGGATATTGTCGGCCATAACTCGCCAGCGGATCGCGCTAAAATGTCAGCGAAGACATCCCCGGGTGCAGAAGACAGATATCTTTCCGTCCGATGCGCTGAAACGAAAGGTACCTTTAAATTGGCAAATCTTGAGAAAAATGTTATTTTTAGTTTCTCGGCGACGACTTTTTGGCAATGTTCGGTAATTTTCATAAAAGTGGTTTCTCGCTTAGCTTTTTTGAAGCGGTTTTCTAGCTTGGACAACTTGCAAGGATCCCAACTAAATGAAAACACCAAAGAACGTCGCTCATCGTTCTTCTGCGGGGAAAAATGTTTAGATGAAGACATGCATTTTTTCGAAATAAAAAAAATTGATTTTTCAGTTTTACGCCATAATCTTTGAATGTTTGCCAACAGCAGTTGTTGGAGTATGCCGTTGGAAAGCATGCGAAACATCCAGTTCGAAATGGCAAATTTTGTCACCATTTATCATTGGTTTGTTAATTTTTTGATTATTACAGCGCCATAACCTTTTTCTCTAAATAGTTTTCTTGAAATTTGGTGGAAAGTTGTAAAACCGGCATCTGTCGCGGTTTTGCCCATATCATCGAAGCGCTGGGCAAGTCACAGAAAGTATGAACCTGGTTAAAACTGCAACTACTTTGCCTCTTATATTTTGGTACACTGGCAAGTCTGCTAAAAAATTTTAAACTTGGATATACAACGCATTGATTCCATATCTTATCATAACAGAAGTGTTTACTAATGGATACCAGAATTCCCTTAATAAACTGCTTCTCCTCTTCAAACGTTATTTTTTTCAAGAGTAGCATTTTTCTTAAGTTTATTTCAACAACTGCTAAAAGTATTAAATAAACGTAAAATTGGCAGTCAGTTTTGATAAGGAGAAATTGCTTGTGATGCCACCAAATTTGAATGCATTTATCCTTGTCTTCTGTTGAGCAAGGCAGTTGAACCTGTATTTTATCTAAAAAAACACGTAACACTTCTACATTATACAGCTTCGCGAGACGAACAAACAGGGTTTGAAAAGAACTGAATTATTTTCGGTTAGACCCAGACTCTTCTCTATCTTTGTAAAAACATTTTCCAAGTCCTAACATATTCTTTTAGTTTCACTGTATCTGGAGTTTAACTCTTGCTATGAGAACTGGTGCAGACATAAACTTTCTCAAACTGTTTCTGACCGCTGTATAATAAATGTTTGGAAATGATGTTTAGATAACATGTAAGACGCCTAGCATAATTTGGAATATAAAGCGCAATAATTTGTTATTGCTAATAACTCGTCAGATCCTTTGCCCGTTATCTTTTAATGTGTACCGCATTGTATTGTCGGTCATTCATCCACAAAACCACACAAGGAAGCGGTTGCGCAGCACCTTCTAACCAATATTTTGTGGCATGAACCTTGCTACCGAGGTGACTTTTCGGCTTGCGTGACGCAAAGTACACAGTTAGATCGCAGAGGCGTTTCCGCCGATAAACCTGTTTTTTTCTGCGGCGTGTTTGGTCATACCGGAACTGCGTGAACTTAACGTGGATCCTACGCTCTTTCGTGAGCAAACATCCAAGCAAAGAAAACGTGTACTTGCTGGAAATAATAGCATCATCGGAAAGCATTCCAAAACGGTTGCTGCCAACAAAAATTAGAATAAGCAAGAATTGTGTGATAGTCACCAATTAGCCGTGGTTTTAACAGTTTTTTTTTAAATAAAATGTTGGTACCCGGTATGGATCTGTAGGGACTCGATTTCTCTGATTCCAGGGACCCGATTTTCTCTGATTTTAGGGACCCGATGATAATTTTCTCTGATTCTAGGGACACGATTTGAAATTCTAGGGACCCGAATCGGGTCCCTAAAGCGCTTTAAAAGAAACCCTGGTTTTAATAACATCAACGTCCCTATGACTTGAGTTGTCAAAACAAACTGATGATTTGAAGTAAAAGATATGAATCGGAAAAAAATGTAATTCGATTCATTGAAACACAAACGAAAACAATACCAAGATCGTTTTAGATTTTTTCAAAACCACCATTGCGGCTTGCTGAGCTTCTGAATACAGCGATTTCATACAGCCATTGATGCAAAACCGGCGGCGAATATCAACATTGGATGTTTTCTGGATTGTATACTTGACGAGGAACGTGTTCTACATGTTTATTTCTAGTTCTCTTTGAAATTAGAGTAGTGTTTTGTTGGAAACTTCAACAACCTGACCTGCGTGGTTGTACAGGCCAAAAGTGTGAAACATTCGTCCTTCGCTTCCCATTCGAGTTATAGGCTTCCTCTATTATATCAATGACAGTGAAAAAATGTTGCAAAACCAGGCCAAAAATTAATCTGATCTGTTACGTCAGTCGCCAATCATGTAGGGGGCAATATACATGTTAACACAAGGCTATATTACAGTTGTTTTAGCAAATTAGCCCTCTGGGTATCATAATGTAATGTCTTATTACCACAATGATGGAGGCCCAAGTAAATTAATTTTCATCTTAACTTAAGACATCCGTGTTGATAAGTGATATTTCTTTATCTGGAACATACCTAATAACATGTTATTAAATGGGACACATGTCAAATGCAAAACTTCATGCATCTGGTGAGGCAACATAATTAAGAGCAAAATGCCTAGAAGAAACATGTGAATACTGCAGTAGTTACTAGTTTTTCAACCATCATTTGGACGGAAGCATTTCGTACTAGAAACAACGGTTGCATAAACTTTTAATTCAAGACGCGTGAATGATCTGCAGCAGCTCCGGCTCAAGACGGTCAGACCGAACTTGAATAATACGTCGCAAAAGAGCTTGGCTCTCGGCAAAGATCTCTGAATTGAGATTAACAATCTATAGAAAAGATTTTATTTAATGACTAAATAGAACTTTGGCCACTGATCCCTAGAACGAATTTGGGGCCTCGAAGCTATAAAATATTGGTCGCCATTCACGTTTTTAGTTTGATTTGACAACAGTATATTACCCAGCAACACAGCTTCCAAGCCACCCCTTCTTCATATTAAGAAGATAACTTATTCTTACAAATTGCCATAACTTCATATCTTTTTGTCAATATATCAATAAATATAATAGCAAAGACGTTTCCCTGCATTTTTCTCTGCATTCTTTGTTTCTGTTGGCTTGCTGAACTTATACTCTAAGACTGTTATGTCCTAAGAGTCGAATACGTCGTTACTTGCCCGGAAACATCATCGGTTAATCTTCACACCAGCATATCCCACGATATCGTGGGCGATCATTTTGATCAGAGGAGGTTTATTTTAAGAATGTACATTCCTGTAACGCATGTTCAACTTAGTATGGAGATGTGTATGTTCATGGTGCGAGTCAGCTAATGAAATGCTTCCTTATGTTTACTGTTTGCTCACCATCAAACCAAACTGCATCAACAATCAACCGATTTATATCCCGGATTGCGAAAAGATTGGATATACTCACTGCATCAAACTTTGACGTCTGCTGCCTATTTATTTATGGCAATTTTGTATGAAAGACAATAACATATGAAACCGCTTGAATATTTTGTTGAGCTTGTCGGTTCAGTTTCGTTTATACTCGCTTTTGTACTCCTTGCGGAGTGTCAAGCGGGCTTTGCGGCGCCCGCCTCCGCTGGCTTCCGCCGTGGGCCATGCGACCATACTTTCACAGAGACTTACACTGGTGGCGAGACAATGGCAGTATCACGCGTGAACGGTTCCTTGTACCTACCAGTGATATTGGAGAGAAATCAACGCGGAATACAAAACTGTAACAACAGTGATATGGAGAGAAAATCAACGAAAATACCAGTGATATGGAGAGAAATCAACGCAGAATACAAAATTGTAACAACAGAATATTGATGTATATTTTCTCTTGTAGGATCTCCTAATTCAATGTTGGTGAACTTTTGTCCTTATGTTTTGGTTTTCTTGTTTTATGTGTTTCTTTTGTTTGTTGTTATCTCGCGAGCTTCTGGGAGTATCAATTAGATAACCTAAGGTTTTTTTGGTCTTCCAACTCCAAGCTTGGGAATGCTTTTAAGTGTTTACAGACAGCATTTGTTTTTTGTTGTTTCCCACCCTGTTTTTGCAGTAAACAATACGATACCAACTCATCAACGTCGAGCACGAGGCTGGAAGTAGTGCCGCTTTTCAAGTCTTCGGTATGATTTTACATGGAATGGAAGCCAGCCTACCAGTTGTGGCGGCGCGTGCTCAACCAGTTGTACCAGTGAGCCGGTTAAAATAGACGTGAGTTGTTCGAAATGGTTTACAATCCACAAAAACAAGTCGTTGAGGCATGCAGAAGCTTTGCGATGTAAAACCAGGGTGCGAATACATTCATCACAGTAACTGTGTGTATTTCTATTACTTTACAGAATGGACATATGTTTTGCTTATTCACAACAGATTGGTGCAGTAGTTTGAGCTGGCGTCACCAAAGCTGGTAGGTCGGGTTTGATACTTGACAAACAGCAATTGCGGCCTGTCCAGCGCCTTGCTCGTGGTTAAAAACTGTACATTTCCAATTTTACTAAAAACTCAGAAAGAGCCATAACAACTTGCGAAAACGCTATTAGCTAACTCTGTTTATTGAAGCGGTTATACTTTCATTATTAAAACCACTATTGCAAACACGAATATTACAAAGGGTTAAAGCGTAAATGTTTTTGGCGTTAGTTAAACATTTCTTGCAAGGTCTTCAACAAACTTTGCTCTAACAAGCTCCTTTTCATCAACACAGGGTCGCCCAAGTGCGGATATTCAATCAGAAAGCAAAGTTCACAATCAAAACTATCCCCATTAGGTGTGTAGTGGGGTGGGAAAGCGTGGGAACGGCGTTCCCACGTCTTTTCACACCGGTAACGTTGCTTGAAGATTTATATTTTCATTTCAACTTCTACATCTAGCGCCTGGGGGAGCATAAATTAATAAATGACAAGTTATGTCGTGTATAGCACCGTAGCACTAAAGGGAAACAGCCGCTTCGTTGCCGCGCGTAACTAAAGTTACGTGTAAGCCCAGCTTAACATCTGTTTAAGTGACATTCCCTCAACTAGGTCACGCCACTACGGGTATGCCGACGACTTGGCCCTACTCTACTCCAAATAATCTTGGGAAGAGCTGGAGAAAAATTTGTCCGTGAGTCAGTGCGGGATTAAGTTAGCGCCAGGCCTGTCATAGGCAGATCCAGGGGGGCTAAGGGGGCTGAAGCCCACCCCTAAATTTTTTCAGATACTTTCTTTGATTGATTTATTCCCGACACAGAAACGCCCATTGGGGTGATTTTTTTGTATAGCCTTTAAATAAACTATTTCTTGCCCAGTGATAGGGACGAAAATATTCAATGCAAAGCTTATATTGCTGAATTTGGACAGTCTGATGTCTTTATTTCACTATAATTTGGAACTTCTAATAAACAAGTTTTTATATAAAAAATATGGTCCCAATGTTATATAAATACGTAAGTGTTTACATAAAGTATTTCCATTGCATATACTTTATATAAACCGCACGTACATAAGCGCAGCCAGAGGGCCATGGTCCCTCCAAATTTTTAAATTATCTAGTCATTTTGTGCTTTAAGAGGCAGTATCTCAAATAATATACTGTTGCTCGCCTAAAATCAAACATTTTGACCCAGCCAAAATTTTGGGCTGGCCATGCCACTGCGCACGTAAGTGTTTAAACTCTTATTTCATTTGGGTAAGATTGGGATTCTTGTGGACAAAAGATGAATAATCAGCAGTCTCAGAACCGTTGCTAGAACGTTTTAAAAAGGGGTACTTCGTGTTTGTGCGGAGGGGGGGCCTTGACATTCTAAAAATTGACAAAAACTCTACTGATTTATAGTGTTTCATGTTTCCATTTGGGGTCTTGCAGCTTTGTCTGGGGGGACTAAGCCTCACCCAAGCCTCCCTGCGGCGACGGGACTGAGCAGACTGTGGACAAAAGTCAAATAAGCTGCAGATCATACTATTTTTCCTACAAACTTTTATGAATGAGTGCAGCTCGTGTTACTACTGTAGTTGAGAGAAGGCATTAAAATTACGCTACAACGAACTTACAATGCAGTTAACTGCAGGCTATGTTAGAGCGCTCAGCGACGGCGTAAACTCCAAAACAGCAAACTTAATCGTAAAACGTGATCTACATGTCAGGCAGGCTAAAAATGAAGCGTGTTAGATTAGCTGTAGGCTGCTAAAGATCACTGCTGATTAGCGTCAGAACTGCCGGCAGGGTTGTAGTGGCATGTGAACGGCATTCCCATTCCCACATCTTTTTGCACTAGTAACGTTACTTGAAGATTTAGATTTTTTATTTCAAATTCTACGTGCACCGCCTGGAGCAGCATAAATGCATAAATGACAAGTTATCTCGTGTATAGGACCGTAGCACAAAAGTGAAACAGGAAGATCCAGTGTGGAAATTCTTGTAGGCGAATCAGTCTTCCTTTGTGTTTGGTGTGGAAACGTCGTGCCCACACCTCTTTTTTTTAGCAATACACCCCTGCCTGCCAGCAACAATTTTTGGGCAAAAGCTCAGCACGAAAGCAGATGTTTTTTATCCACCAACATTCTGCTGTCTCTAACAATTTTTTTCGAACTACTGCACAGCATTTTTACAATTGCGTTATCGCGATATAGCCGCGTTTCGTAGAAAAATTTAGTGTATGAGAATTCGGTCAATGACTCATTGCAAACTTCACGTTTCCAAATATTGTCTGATTATTTTCAATGCCGTGGTGATGCAATAAACACCTTCCAGGGCAAGTGCCAGCATAATTATTGCTTTCGATTTTTTTGGTATGTTTGTCTCTACGCGTACCCCAAACGTGTTTTTTGGGGGAGAGGGAAAGTTGTGCTTGTTTTCGACATACTATACCTTTTTTCAACCTTCAAGTTATTTTCTATGGTCAAATGACTTCGATAATCAACAGCATTTGTTTTAAATAGTTTGTGATTGATAGTTTGTCACTGATGAGCAGGTATTTTGTAAAGAAATTTCGCCGTTTTGCCTAGACAATCGTGGTGTGCAGGGGCGTAACGAAGTTATATGGCGCCTGGGGAGAGAAACAAGTTTGGCGCCCCCATGTTCGAACTGGAGGTCTTTTCGGAAACAAATGTACTGTTTTGAAACAAGTGCTTGTGACATTGTTGTGACTTTTTGGTCCCCCGCAATGATTCGGCGCCCGGGGGATTGCGCCCCCTTGCTCCTCTCGTTACGTCTCTGGTGTTATTTAATAAAAAACAGAAAAGTTTCCGAAAATAAACAAATTTTCAAGTCCGAACGTCATGAACTTCTATTCCGTGAACATCTGCAATTTTCGAATACAATAGCCTACCGCATGGATCTTGCGCAGACTGTCAACAAAGGTTACTGGCGGCATTTCAAGTTTCTTCGTGTAGTTTTTGTGTCAC
>Ga0210059_1000188_pt1 | contig 65433 bp, 36 predicted proteins | sample Ectturendosymbi2_FD_188042 | JGI IMG/M metagenome (GOLD analysis project Ga0210059, IMG submission 188042) | Ecteinascidia turbinata endosymbiont from Florida, USA - Sample 2 (SPAdes) (version 2) | ecosystem: Host-associated > Tunicates > Ascidians > Unclassified | place: Key West, Florida... | reverse complement strand
GCCGATGACCTAGCAATCATGCATGCTGATAGAGACTGGCAGGCAGCGGAATGGGTGCTGTGCAGAGATATGGCGACCGTAGGTGAATACCGCCAGACCTGGAAGCTAAAGCTCAGCGCTAAAAAAACGATGTCGACTGTATTCCACCTCAACAACAAGGAAGCCAAACGTGTGCTTGAAGTCAACTACAACAACGGAATCCTGCCCTTCTGCTGTGAAGCCAAATATCTCGGTGCAACGTTGGACAGGTCACTCACGTATCGCCGACATCTCGAGTCACTTCGCAAATGTTGACATCACGCGTCGCACTCTTGAGGCGACTTGCTGGCTCTGCTCTGGCTGGGTTGCTGAAACAACGACGTTGCGAACAACCACCTTAGCCCTGGTCCACTAAACAGCAGAGTGCTGCTCTCCTGTATGGTGCCGCAGTGCTCACACCCGCCTCATCTATCCTGCCATCAACGACGCCTTGCGAATTATGACTGGCATCCAACCTGCTGAGCTTCGTCGCAAAGGACCTATACTGTCTTTTACACGCCATGCAATGGAGGTTGGACATCTGCTCCACACCACCCAAGGATCTGCATCTACTGATTAAGGAAAACAATCGTAATCCTGCAACAACTGTGTTTACGTTTTTTAAGTAATTAAAATTAAAAAGTGTTTACGTTTTTTAAGAAAGTTTAAATTGCAAAACTTGCTACGTTCAATAGGAATGAACTTTCTGGTTCGTACTTGTCGTAGCGGTCTAAACCACAAGTACATGTGAAAGACATCCCTGAGTGAAGAAGACAGGATGATAGAAACTTCCAAGTGGTGACCTGACTTACTAGACAGACCTTCACATTGACGAGAAAAAAGTTTGCCTTGGCTACAATGTCACATGTTATCGTTGACTGCCATTGCAACAGCCAAAATACAAATCACTAACTCGCTGACTTCTTCGCAGTCTGTGACTTAAAAACATGGAATAATCTTGATGAGTGTTTTGGATTATTTTGCAAAAACAGCTTCGTATATAAAGACAAATTTGTAAAAAGGTTTTTCATACCTAGTGGACTTTTACCGAAAAATTCTTCAATTCGGTTCCCTTTCGTTGAAATAACTTAGTGGAATATTACAAAATTATGGAAAAGGTATGAATACCTCGAGTTCAAGCTGTGCTCTTAATGAAAAAATTTACTGGAAATACATTCAGAGGTTTAAAAGTTTTGATGATGCGTGGTAACCAGCTTGGGTTTCTTTACTGAGGGATAATTTTACAGCTTAAAAACACGTCAGCACAGCGTCTTTGAACTCACTTTGAAATATCAAACTGGCAAGCGGTCAATTACATAAAAACCGAGCAAAATCTGAACATCATATTGCCTGTTAAAATCCCAAACAATTCAAAGGTGTTGATCGTCATTCCTTTTTTATTTTTCAATTAATGAAGATCTACCATAGTTTTCTACGTTATATCAACTGAAACAAAATTTCCTCGTGAATGAAACAGGGTTCCATTTTTGAAAATTATGATCATGAAAACGTTTCATTTGTTTGAATTTTTTATTACGCTCGTGTTGTTTGACAGGCTTAGCACATGATACAAGTGCATTGCCATTCACCATTAAAACTCCACGTTCCTTTTTTATAATGTGATTGAAATTTTCATTTAATTTTTAAATTGGTCAATCCAGTATCGGCATGATATTATCACTAACGTTGACATCAGCTTAACGCTTTGCATGATTGCGTTTGCCGTACATGTGCTATAAAACTGCTTGTTTTATCTAATCTCAAATGACTTCAGTTTCGTGCAATGGCGAGTGAACTGGAAGATATATTGACGTCAAGCATTTTACAGCATCATGCAATATAGAGTAGCAACATAACATTTGGGTCATGACATCAAACTTTGTCTGATAACATGTATGACTCTTGAACAGTGACCCTGTTTGCTCTCTTGGCTTTAGGCGATAAGCTTTACATGTATTTAAGAAACCTCTTTAGCGCCAACGTTTAGACTTGCAGTTTTCAACTTAAAATTGCTTGCGCTGTTTAAAAGCCTGTCTGATTTTTTCAAATAATTCAACATCGTTATAATTCTATTTTAGGTAGTCGTGTAACTACCCTGACAAGTAGCTTCTTCCATGAAAAGCTTCAAGAAGAAAAAGACGGAAGTACGACATCATTGTTAAAGTATCAATATGCAATTTAATACTTTTGAATATAAATTGCCTGGAAACGTAATAATTGCCTTTCAATGAACTGGAACAATCTCCAGTTGAAATTACGCAATTTGTGTTGCGATGCTTCAGATGGTATACTTCTACAGTACATAGATATTTTAAATGCGAAGTAGAATGTTTACACTGCAGTACTCTGCTATGAAGTGGGTTGTTGAGACTATTGAAACTGCTTGGTAGCAAATAGCATTTTTCATTGTTTTGAATGCCAGATTAAATTGATTTTTATTGGCCATATTTGACAGTTGGCTTCGCAAGAAGCTCGCCCATTAAACAAAGACAAGCACCAGAATGGTTGCCAAACGACATCTATGTGTTCAAATGATTCAGCACGGCCTTATTCTTAGCATTTGTACAAATAAATTCCTCCTTGTTCCAGCACTGCATATCTTCCAATATTTGATCTCCCTGTGATTTTGGTTTACGCTAAGGCAACAAATAAAAGTTTTTCTATCTTCTTGTGCAAGGAAAACATGCAATAACCAAAATATTCAACTCATATCCAAGTTTTAGATAAGTTCTGGCAAACAAAACACTGGATTTTTAGTTCCTGTGCAGATGTGATTTGTCAACTTTTGCTTTTGTATTCAGCTAAAATTGTTATTTGTTTCATGCTGCGAAAATCCATCTAGCTCCTGAGCAAAGCTCTAACTTTTTGCTGATAGCTAAAGCGTTGCGAACGATAAAAAATAAAACAATAAGCTGGACAGCAAGGTCTTTTTTATTTCATGAGCAATTCCATGGATACGGTCTAGTCAAGACAAACACATCAACCAGCAAACCAGGAGTGAAGCTAAGGAGACCAGAAGAAAAATAAAAATGTAAGCAGCACGAATCAACTACCGGTGCTCAGAATCTAACCACAAAAAACACACCTGGGTGTATTGGCATCGTTCCCATAACTAAGAAGTAAATTGACGGTGAATTAGAAGGCAGTGCTTTGGATTTTTCAGACGGAAGCACCAAAAGCAAAATCATCGTAGAAAATGAAAAGATTAGTTCCAACAGCAAGCACATTCGTTTTCAATGCAAAACCAACCAAACGGGAAAATTTTAAGCAACGTTTTTTTGACGCAAACATTTGCATTACGCTGGACTTCTACCGCCACAAACGCACAATAACACGACAACGTATAGTGCTTGTGGAGGAAAAGTCGGTAAGGAGCAACAAAGAAAAATCTTGAAAAACCACAGATTTTTGTTTTAAAATAGGAATAAAGTGCCGTCGGTCAACATTCTAAGCAACAAAGCATGAGATAACGGATTATGCACAACTTTGTTGGTATGTCAGTTTGGTATTCGCTTGAGGCCTTAAAAAGCATATTTGAAGACATGTGACCAATGGTCTTTTACTCACAAAAAACGTACAAGTGGAATTTTAAAGACATGGACAAACAGTCCTATACCTAAAAAACGGTCTTTAAACAAAAATATGTAGCTCAACCTTGCATGCAAAGGGCTGACGTTTGTAACTTTGCGCATATAGCAAAACTGTTTATTCTGAAAGTAGGGGAAGTTGCTAAATACCGAATTTAGAAAATCGTTTTGAAAAAGTGCGTTTCAAAAGTGCGTGGTTAATTTATGATGTTTTTATAGCACACGTTTATTCACCACATAGTTTCAGAATTGTCAATCGTTTTATGCAAAATATGGCAGGTGTTCTAACAAGAAAAAACAGCGTTTTTCGAAAGGTTGTTAAACATCAGAGACGTTTCTAAAGACACGGTAACGACTGGTATTGGCTCATGTTTTCATCAGTTGCTTGTAAAAGTGAGCAACCTCCAGTGATAGGTTAATTATTGTTGCTGAAAGCGTGCGAGACGATAAGAAAAATGAAAACAGTTTTGCAACGAAATCAAACTTCAGTAAATGATTAATTACTTTAGACGGGTTCGTTTCGGTCAAATCACTTCCTTAAATTTTTGAATACTAAACAGAACTCGCAATGTTACTACCTCGGTGGTGCAAAAGTTAGAGCTACTTGATTTAAAGAATTTTTTACATAACGTATTATGCCTGCTTGCCAAATTTACTAACGGGTTGAAAGCTTTGTTTCAAATATAACAATCAGATAGGTTTTTCCTAAAACCTGAAAGTACACTTTCTGAATAAATTACCTGATTTTTATAGCCCTTTCAACTTGCAAAGACTGTCAACCTTGGAAAATCTTTGCCTCACCGGATGACTGCACAGAGGCTAGTTTGCAAATACTTTTAGTTATTTTGGTAAGGCGAAAAACCATATTGATAACCACAATGGAATTGATTCAGGATATTTTCTGTTTCAGTATATTTTCGTAAAGCTCGAAATGTGGTCGAAAAGTTGTTTCCACACGCTAACAGCGCAAAGCATGGAAGTCTTGCAAAATCTTAGCAAAATTAAATCCGAACATATCACCGATTGAAAGGCAAAACTTCTATTGTTTAACCTTGATGAGATGATACCAACTTGTACTTCTCACCGAAACACAACATTTTTTATGATTTTGAGGGTAGTCACAATAATCTACGGACGAACTGATAAGCCCAATACAATGTTTTCCGGTGAGTAAAATATTTTGTTATTCCTTCCGCGCAAAACAAGCGCAAGTTCACGCAAGAAAAAGTCAATCACTGTAAGGCAGGTGGAAGACATCAATATATTTTTGTAAATGATTAACTTTCATGAACCACAAGTTGTTGCTTCTTGATACAAATAGTTCCGTGCAGATCGACTTCTAAGCGCAGCTTTTCAGCGAGTCAGCAATTCATAGAGATGTAAAGGACTTGTATGCTCACCCTTCGCTTGGTTACGCATGCAGCTGTTGGGTTTTGTTGCGTGTTCGGTGGCGGAACACCGAGTCATCGTCATCAGTCACGTGATGCTGCTGCCATTGAGACGCAAGCTTGGTGGCGACATCACTTGTGAGTAGCAACACTGTGCGAAGCCCGTTTGAGACCTTGGAGAATTACTACTTTTTGAAGACTGTTCGAAGCCCGTTTGAGACCTTTGGAGAGCTACTACATTTTGCAACACTGTGCAAAGCCCGTATGAGGCCTTGGAGAATTACTACTTATTTTCGGTATTATTGAAATCATTCGAATTTGGTTAAAGGCGACCTAACATATGTAGGGGCGTTGCCATGAAGCTGCATGCGAAAATCAGTGCATAATGTGGTCGTGTGCTGAAAGATAACGCAATTAAAATGAAAAAACGAACCATCTTAATTGAATGCACTAGGGGGTCAAAACACACGGCGTTGCGCAAAATAAAAAATTGATAAGATGCTGTTATAACACAGTTCGGCATCGATAGGGAAGGTTTGCAGCATAAAGTCAAATACGAATAAATTTTGATTTAGCCTCTAAACACGTTTTTGCTGAAATATAAAGCAAATATATAAGTCACAAATACACAATTTCAAAATGCATTGCTTGTTGAGAATTAAAATGTATATGCGGTAAACATTAAAACGTGATGCCAAAGTTCCGAGGTTGTTACTGCTTGTGCCAGGTGTGGATAAACATTTTCTACGGAAGCAACGTTTAAAATGTTTTTTTCTATCAGGGGCCGCATATATTACATGATATTTTACCGGGGGTGTGCATATATTACACATTGCCACCAGGGGCCGCATATATTACACAATAGTCACTTCCGGTAGAGTAAAAGTGCGTTTTCGAATGACACGTGTAAAATAAAATCTCGAGAATTGTTGGCTTATCGATAAAATTACTTTAACATAGACTCGAAATATGTAAAATCTATGTAGTGTACGTGTGGCCGCCTTGCAGGCCGCATGCGAACCGCGAGGTGTAGTTTGCATAACACTGGCTTATACAGTATTACGATTAATGACATGTGTATACGTTTCCCAAGTTAAATGCGTACAAAACTTTGCATACTGTATAAAAGTGGAAAAATTCGAAAACACTGGAAAATGTTTATACCAAAATTTATCTTGGTTAATTTCATGTAAACGTGTATTGGACATCACAGTGCTGGAATATTCAATTATGTCCCGTTAAAAGTCAGTATTTGCAAATGTTTGCGCTCGTGGCTTTCAAAAGAAGCTGAATATACGACCAACCATTTTTTTGTCAGGTCTTTCTTTGCTGAAACTCGCTACTGCTAGTGTTATTTTAGACACGTGTCTTAGCTCTGTGAGATACCCTTGATTGTTATAGACGGGAAAGAGGCACACTACACAAATGCAGCATCTGCGCGGGTTGGCTATTTACATTGATTATGCGTACCGTTGCATTTAACTCTTACAAACGACGTCTTATTCAGCTTCTTGGTTGAAGCAGGAAGTTTTGTCTTTTGCTCAGAATTTGTGCAGTTGATCGGAACTTCTAAAAACCATGGACGCAAAGTTTTTGTCATGCTTCCTTTACCTGAAGATACGTAGAAAAACCTCAATAGAAATTTTTTCAGCACAAGTTTCCATGCAGGAATGGTCGTCTGATCACCATTGGACTACATAATAAAACAGTCGATCAAAACCCTTAGTGATGTGTACTAAACTTCAATAATGTCAACAAGAACGGCTTTGATATAAAACTAAATTTACTCATCTTCAAAACTGCAAGCGAGACACTACGCGACTGCAAGATGTTTTCTTGCATGGAAATAAACAGTGGATCTATCACCGCATTTATAACAACATACGCAACCTCCAAATCAATATATTGCAAACAGAAAATACTTACTGGTATTCGTTTCAAGTTGTCTGAAATGTTTTTGCTGCAGAAAATTTTCCAACATTTCTAAAACGCAATCACACAACTTTAAACGAGATCAAAAATTTAACGCGGATATTCCCAGGAAAGAGATTCTTGAAATGAGCAATCGCGATTCTAAAATGCCTACGTTGTTTCAGCATTTCTTTTAATAGGCAAGGGAAGCATTTTTGATGCCTTGAAGAAATCACATGAGAAAAACGATTTTACAATTTTGTTGTCATTTTTTATTAATTTTAAATAGCTCTGTTCACTGGCATTGAGTTTTCAGGGTGTGAACGTGTTGCAAAAGAGTCAGACTTAAACAGAAAATCTGTTACTTGAAAAACCGTGTTGTTTTATATTTCTAAGTCAATCACTTCAATATGCCCAGAATCTACATCATAATGTTTTCACAAAAGTCATGCGATGGTTTTTATATCAATCACCAAATATTACAGAAAAAATCAAAATTTAATGTCATGTGACGACATTCAAAATAGTTACCTCATGTTGTAACAAATTTAAAAAGTGCAATGTATTGCGGTCGAATCCAAGATTTTCTGTGGGCCACGGGCAAAACTGAGTTGATAAGAAATTTTTATTTTTAAAACATGTCAAACGATCCAAATGCTTACAAGTTCTGAAATGTTTTACAAAGTTTCAACTTCGAACGGCAATTGCAAAACTTTGTCTCACTGACGTGAAGAAACAATCATCTTAGCTATTTCAGAGTTGAATGATATTGCTCGTTGGTGCATGTCATTTGAGAAAAAGTGGATTCGACAACATCGTACTAAAACGCGTGTTACTTGAAACTAAATTTAGAGGCTACCTCCACAGTTTTTCATTCGAAAAAAGGAAAACATTTGTAATTATTCTTAGTCTTAACCGTTTTGTAAGACACTGTCCAAACACCTTCACGGACGCCAAAGAAGGAAAGGGAAAGCTTTTGGTGATTTCCCATCTGGTTATGGGCGGTGCTTTTGTTGAGGGAATTAGCACCTGCCAAGAAAAAGAGAGCGAGGTTATGCGTGTGATGTAATTTGCAAGTGCCATATTCTGGACAGGATCACAACAACTTTGCAAATGCCGTTTGTTATTTCAGTATAGCCTATACACAGAAAGATAGGCCATTTCGCGATCCGTATGTTTCATTTTACTTTGGGATTTTATGGATAAACGGTTTTGGTGAAAATGAACAAACAAATTTTCCAATAAGAATGGATTGATTCTCATTTTCAACCAAATATAAATAGAAAACAGAAAGGTGGTCTTTTTGAAGAAATAGATGAGTTTGATATGATTTATTTTCGCAAAAAGAATATAACACTGTAAAAATGCCACTGAGTTAGTGCATTCGGTTTTTCGTTTTGTTTTGTTGTTTTGGTTTGATCATCATTAATGCAAGTTAACTGCACAGTTTCATAAAGCAAACTTAGTTTATCAGAGGCACTGATGCTTAATGAATCATGTGCGTGTACTGGGAGATACATTTAGATTAGGAAGTGGTCAGCAGCAACTTAAATTGAATGGGAGTGGTATTTGATACGCAATTTTTAACCAAATTGTACATCTTGCTTTCCACAGAAAGAAAAAGTGAAATGTTAAAAAAATCACAAAGAAATTAAGTGCTTCTTTGTGCTTAGGGATTTTAGTAAATTACAGGAAATTAATGAATAACAGGTTTAATACAATTTGCACAAGAAATACTATATTTATAAAACCTACATTTGTACACCCCTATTATTTAATACAGAAGAAATCAGATCAGTTGAACCTCGAAATTGTGAATGCAATTTTAAGTTTTGTGATTTATTCGAAACTAACCTGTAAAATCTTGTGAACACTCTTTTAGTGTGATCACAAGATTTCATAGGTTAGTTACGAAAACAATGAAATGATCTACGGCAGTATGAATGTAATTTCGTCAAAACAGAATATTTACAGTTTAAACCACGGTTGGGTTCTTCGAAACTTTGCATGCGGCTCTTTGAACTTTCCGAAAATTTGTGTTTGTTTATCATTTTTTATTTCTATTTGAAACTGTAGAATTATTGTAAAATCCTAGCTAGCGTGGCATACAATATTACTTTAGCAAGTCGTTCTGAAAATAATTATGATGTCACAGAAGCGTAGATTGCAAATAACTTCGTGTTTTCAAATTTTTACGTTGCGGCTGGTTGTAACTTGGGTTTTACGATATGCTGCTCATACATAGAGCAGGTTTGGCCATCTATGATATAAACCATTCATGGGCAGTCTTCAGCGTGCAAATTATGGTACACATTAGCAACTGTTTTAACAAGGGCGGGTTGAAAATCCTGACCCAGAGAAGGTTATATCTTTCGTTTCGTATTTAAGAGTTTTTATCCGTTTACTTTTGGCCATTTAGCAAAACTTCAAGGCAAGACCCACAACAATTTTTCTCATAACAGAAACAAAAGAAAACATTTTTGATGAGCAAACAGTATTTGCAAGAATCCCAGTCAATCTTTATATTTACTATGTTCCTTTTTAGAAGACAATATTGTAAAAATTTTTTTTTGATAATCAGAGTTCAGCAGAGCGTTTGTACTTCCTAAATACTGTAGTTGGCAGTTTCAAGTCAGAATACGTGGTTAGGAAACATAAAGAAAAGATGTTTATAATGGTGTTACATTGACTTACTATCAAAGTGTACGTGGCACAAAATCTTTCAGTGCATTCTATCTATTATAAGATTGTGAATCACAACTTGTCACTTAAGAAATTTTCTCGAAGTATTTATGATATACGGAAAAAAGGTATTTGATTCTGTGAAATAACATGTAGTTGTTTTAAAGTGCAAACTATTATTCAATAAAACGTGAAAACGTTTCCATCTGTCACAAACGCTTGACTGGCTGCTAAACTTTGAAAAACATAACCTTTTAATACTGCACAGTTTTGCGTTCTCAGAAGCTTCCTCAAGAAAATTTTAGCACAACCATAAAAGTTCAAAAGATTTTTTGCAAATGCACTACGGTAAGAGAAAAATCAGGTGTTCAAATCATATTCAAATATGAAACGCCAAACTGACACACGCACCAGGCGCATCACCTACAGCCTTATTGCTTTTCTCAACGTACATTTATCCGTTATAATGAGATGTAGAGCGAGACAGAAACTGAAGTTATAGAATTTAATTGCAATATTTAAAGTTCTAGCAAAATTGGATCTTTATCCATTTCAATCCAGCTACAGGGGAAAACTCGAAAAAGCGTTCAGTAGCTGAAAAGCAAAAATATAGGAACATTGTATAATGCTCTTATTTTTTTGTTTGTTGTCTGACATTGAGGGGAAACTACAATGTTGTTAATACGAGAAAGACATCGCTTTGGAGAGAAAGTGTTGGTGGGGGTAAACTTTTAACCTGCACAGGAATCTCTAAAATGCTATTTGAGCCAGGAGAGAGGGTGTAATGCTACCCGTAATTTGATTACATTTTCTTGAGACACGCGATGTCCGCTATTTCCGGACAAAATACTTTTTGACTTTCCGACATCCGTTTTTAATAATTTTCACAACAAAATCGTATCTACGTAGCGAAACATACATAGCATACATATTCTATGCACTGTTCCCCCAAAAAGAGGATGTTTGGGAGGGAATTTTGTATGTGCATAGAAAATGTCATGGAAGATTTAGATCCGGTTTTACTTCATGCCACGTCATGGTGTAGGAAGACTCTTCACACATGAGGTTTCGGTGGTCACATTTGGCCAAACACGTTTTTCACTTAAAATCACATTGAAATATTGAAGGTAGTATATGCCGAAAATTTGTTTCACATCCCGATAACCTTGGGTAGTATAGTACCCTAATTTTCTCTATACAGGCTTTCAGGGACAAATTTGTAAAATAATTCTGGCACCAATCTACTTGTCTCTGAAAATCAGGAAAAGTCTTGGAAACACAGATTTCTGACATTTTTCTAAGTATATAAAATCAACAAAAAAAGAAGCTCCTGGGTGGTGGAGCACTCTCGATTCCTGACCAGGACTATAGATTAATTTAATCTCTATGTCCTTGCGACGTCCATGAGACGTCATAGTGTGTTGAAAAGCATTACAAGTTGATTTAACTTACTATATTTATGCAACACTAGGGGCGAATCCAGGGTTGGGGCGATTGGCCCCCTAACATTTGCGAAAGTAACTGTATTCACCATGACTTTCTACAATTCGGAAAACAACATGCGCGTTGTAAGGTCATTTTGTCGTCCATTGTTTTGTCACAGCAGTTTTGTTAAGTATATTTATCCCTCTTACAGTAGCAAAGCCGTTATGAGGCTTGACTATCGAATATTACTGAAATCTACCCCCCCCCGTAACATTAATGGCTGGATCCACCCTGTGCAACACTGTGCAACTTGACATTATAGATCAATCCAGAAAAAATGATTATATTTGTACAATCTGAACCTATATAAGAAAATGATTTTGAGATAGTAAATCAACGTTGATTTTACCTGTATTGACATTTTATGAGAGCAAAATGTAAAATGGAACGTCATTTTAGTCTTCCGAAACCGACCAAGTTTTCAGCATATATTCAAAATTTTCCTTGAAAATGCAAAAAATAAAGTGTTATGCCTGGAGACATTATGTTTCAAATACCACAAAAAAGGATGTTTTGTGGTTGGATTTCCATAAACGTTTTTTGATTCATTGATCCCAACAGCATGCATTATAATAGTGTTTTCTTTAAAAACAAAATATTTATAATTCAAATTAATTTATGCGCTTGTTAACGATAAAGACGACGCTAAACAGACTGATACAATTACATTGAAAAATTCTCAAGAAAACACACACGCACAACACAATTCATAACATTTCTTTTTTGTATAGTATTTTGAATTAGAATTTTTATGGAGCATTTTTTGTAAATATACAAACATTTCATGCACGAATCAGAGGCTAATGAATTGTACCTTCTAGTTGACACTATGGAACAACGTCAAATGCAAAAAACACAATAAACAAAAAGCGAATAAAGCAACATTTTTTGTTTTTTAGATTTGATACGTTATACATTTTATTTTTGGGCTTTGACATTTTTCACACCAGACATGTAGCAATGCGGAACCGCTCACACAAACAATCGCACAAACACGCACGCAAACACATGCATAAACACACGCACAAACCAACGCACACACACACACACGAACGTAAAGGAAATTAGCAAAATACAAAGAACTGAAGAGTCTTGTCTGATGCACAAAACCTTCAAACATTCAAAAGGGTGTTTTCATTCACAAGATGATAGCACGTTTACTTTTACAAGCAGAACTGAGAGAGGCTGGCATTATTTCATTTTTTCACAATACAATGATCTGATTCTAGTTTTTTTAGAAAAGGCGTGTTTTGGAAAGCTTTGGAAATATTTGAAGCCAAATGACGCGGTTGCTGGATGATCTGTGTCAGTTGTTGCATCATCCCCTGGGCAAATCCACTTTTCTGGGCTTTCAACTACCTTGTTGAAGATTCTGCAAAGATAAAAGTGCTTACCTATACAAATACTTTTTGCCTATATAACGTCCAACGTGATTTTTGTCCAAAATTTCCTATTGCGGATGAAGTGTTTCGTACCTTTAATAGGACTGATTTCCACGTTGTTGGGCTGGAACGCTGGAGAAAATCTTCCATAATTTCTATCACCACCAAACTCCACGTCAGTGGACATCTCTTGAGGCGTGACTTCGTTCTGTGATTGGACTTCTTCCTCAGTTGTTCCAATACTTTCCGCTGTTATTTCTTCGACTGAGTCACTAAAATACATAAATATAGCAACCGATAACCAGATAGAGATTTAGTCTCACTGTTTCATCATTCTGGCTACACATTCCTTTCAAGCGCCATTGAGAAATTTTCTAAGTTTGCAATTTTTTTGTTTGCTGTTTCTTATCATAAAAAGGAGCAGATCTGGTGAAACATGCCAAAAGCATAAACTCCTAACCTGTTTCTATCACTCTGGGACAAACTGTCTTTCGTGAATGAAATTATTTCCATCAAGATCGTCAGACTTGCGATTCTATGATACGTTTAGAAAATATCACACAAACAGTCTTGAGATGCTTACCAAACAAACGGTTCTGCCTGCTTCATTGCTTTGATATCAAACTTCACGTTTGATTGTTGTGAAGAGGATGAACTAACATGCAAAACGAAATGTTTCAATGCTTGTTCACATATCAGTCACAGAGTTTTTCGTATTAAGTCACATTGAATGAAGATTTTCAATAACTTCTTTTTTGAAACTGCTTTCGTGCATACTTTACCGATTGCAATCATGAAAACATTTTGAAGATACTGAAAATTGCTTGAACACTTTACATAAATATGCTGGTGGTTTCTTGGATAAAAAAGTCAGTATGGTAGCCGGTGGAATCGCTAAGGGAATAAAACGATCTTGACGTGATTAGCACTTCTTTTTCGACAGCTAAATCTTTTGTCGTTGCCGATAGGATGTCGTTCACTACGAGTTCCTACCCAACTGCAAAAAGAACAATCTAGGTACAAAGGAATTCAATCTCAAAAAACGCAAAACAGAAAGAAAAATAACGTTACTAAATTTTCGAATCATTATTTAAAACAGTATTTCACCAAGAATCAATCATATGAAATTTAAAAATTTGGTTAAAAAAGGTCTTCAAAACATATACGCAACTTGCATAGGCATAGTACAAGCGCTTAGCACCCTTTTGCTGTTTCTGAGGTTAATAGCGGTGCCTAATATGTGTGTGACGATTGGCGTTTAACAAAAACAGCAAAAACAGTTTCAATTAGTTAAATATTTCGCAATGTGGTTTTGGCACACAAAAAACGAAGTGTTCTACAGCCTAATTCAAAATAACGCCCAAAACAAAGTAAAAATTTGATGTAGACGATTCGATATCAAATGTTAGACTACCAGCATTAGAAACCGATAATGTTGCACACTGGCATACACTCTCAGTTATCTCACATAATTAACAAAGCCTTTTCTTTATTTATAAGTTCCCTTTGTGAATACATGTTTCACTGAAATAGCAAGAAAATATTTTGAAATATTTTAGTTCAAATATGTTTCAAGCCTTTTGTCGGCTTACGATCAATTTTGTATCTTGATCTTCCGATTTTCCTTTGTGTGTGTAGATTTTTTTGATTCGTGTCACTGCTCGTTCATTACCTAGTTGCAAATCGCCACTTCGATGAAAAAACAAACAAAATTCCCAAAATAATGTGAATATCTATTAAATATGAGTTATTTCACCATCAAAGTTAACACTATGCAATATCTAAACCTGCTGGCAGCGGAATTCACGTTTGTTTACTGGCACTTTCCAGATTTTACCGCAATTAACAATCGAATCTAACACGTCAGGTGAACTCAAGCAAAATTTACTTCAGTAAATTTAGCATACAGTAATCTAGCAGACTGCCGCAGTATAATGCACCAAACATATTCTAGTATAGGAAATCAAAAGGAAAACTGACTGCAACAACCTGAATCTCAACAAAATACTAAAACCTGCAAAACGCTCTTTTTGGCACTTCAGAGTTACCTCTGCAACTTATGCAACTAAACACTTGTGCCCTGTCTTTTATCTGTATCCAAGAGTTTCAAGCTGGACATGCAGTTGAATAGTTGATGCAAATGCTTATTAGTACATCTCAAACACAGGTTGGCAAAAATGTTTTTTAAGTCCACTTAAACCACAAAATTGCGCAAAGCTATTTCTATGACGGTAATACCAACAAGCAAAACACTTTCTTACATTTTTCGTATTTTTCCTTCCTCCGCGCTGCTACACGGCGCTTTAGCAGCGTATGTGCCTTGCGCCATCCTAAAAGGGCAAGGGTGCGGTAACACAAAATCGATGGGAAGAAGGAGACCTCGAAGGGAGGTATGAGAAGGTTGTTTCCAGTGCTTTCTCATCAGGTGATAAAAATGGTCGAAACAAAGGATTGTTTCATGTCAAGCTACGGTCAGTGACGTAAGTCGGAATCGAAGGTATATTGGTCTTGGCGATAGGAAATGATATGCTCTTTGATTTAAAGCAATTTGAAATGCGCTTTGACTGTAGAAGCTGAGGTCTTGCTATTACTTCAGTTTCCACGTTGTTGCTATAAGCGTCATTATGTTTCAAAATAAAACCTTGCTCTTGTTATTAACAAGCAACCCTTTTACTATCCCCTTGTTGCAAAGAATAACCATTTTTATCAACTCCGTCTGTTCAATTCTGTGGACATGTTTGAATGAGTACAACGCTTAACTGATTTTTTGAAAATCGGTAGATATTTATAAAACCTTTCGTAATCAGCAATGTAGCGAGTTGAGCATGATCACAATTGTGTTAAAAAAGCTTGATTTTATTGCTACCTCTTATCTAGATGCTGCCACTATTATAGCCGCAATTTTTGTTTAGAAAGCCATTTGAGCCAGACGCTTGAAAGAAAATTTCACCCAAAATCTTTGTGATAGAGAAAAATTATAAAGGGGCAAGTTACATGCACTAAAAAAGCTTCATAAGTTATACAAAGAAAACAATGTATCAATGAAAATTGTACAATGTATTTTGTCACTGTATCTGAGCATCATCGAATTATCCAAATCGCTTATTAAAATAAAGATAATGATCTTCAAGCTCGGAGAACCATATACTGTCATTCGTCCTAACGAACTTTCTATTAAACGTGCATCAACTGAAATGGCAGTAACATTGGCGTTGTACGGTGTGATGACACGCAAGCATCCGGATGAGAAAATAATTTATATTTAAAAAATGTCAAGTTTCGAAAGTCAGGCAAATTTACTTTTTGACTGGTACGGTAAGATTTTGCAACGCAGCGCCACTTGATCTTTCGCTATAAACCCGACAATAAGCTCTTTCAAATCAATCGACGAGTTAACACAAAGCAAGGAGTATTCTAGATAATGATTATCGTTTTTTTGAAAACAAAATACCATCATATTATTAAAATTATATGAATCTGTAGTATTGTTTATGAAATTTCGATTTTGTAACTAAACGTTGTTTCCCGCAGCAAAAACGTTTTCCAAGCTATTGAATGCCATTTAACACAAAACGTGTAAAATTCAATGGAGTAGCCTTCTTACGTTTTGACGATTTTCAGCACACCATTTCAAAAGCACTGTATGAAGGGTCAAGTTTTTCGCGCCATTCGGCGATTTTGTAAATGACATCACTAAGACAGACAAGTACACTATGGTCGAGTCAGCACGCTTAGGAGTTGTCAAAAAGCTACAACCAGCCACACGTTTTGCACTGTAGTTAATGCAATGCGTCTAAACGCCTTTCGAGCTCTAATTGGAGATTTTTGGAACGTATCCGTGTTCCGCTACGTGCTCAGATGAATTTGCTGATTTCTAATTAAGGTGTCATCAGTTTTTTCATCAGTTTTGTTTTGTTAAGTTAGCTTTTACTGAATGTTGCATATCACTCGGGGGAACAAGCCATAAGCCTTTCACTTAGTCTTATTGCACCACATTGTTCGCTGCTTTCCATTCTTTCCCCAAAAGAATCGCCCCTGAGAGAGAAAACGGGTGATTTCCTTTTAGGAAGGTGCGCCCAAATTCGACCAGGGCGTACATCAAGAACCTGAAGTAAACCATGGAGCGTGGATAGTGGATGACGCTCACTCATGAACATTGAACACTGCATTCTCTGGAAGACTACATTGTTTGAAAGGTTTTACGGTACAAACGGGTAATCAAAATGGTGGCATTACGACATTCAGCCACCGAAAATAAGTTCTATGAGAACAAAAAGGACCTTTTTGAAGTTTGGATCGCTACGCCTTTTTCTCTAAATTGAACCATTGTATCGTGAAACAATCTTGTGCCTAAGCGCAATGGTTGATCAACAGTAAATTGAAAAAAGTTCACTTACCACGGTTAAGCTACCGTAATGATGTCAAATGTTCTTTGAGAAGTATGCAACGTAAACCGCAATTTAGTTTTGGTCAAATTTTAGCTCTGTTCCTCAAAGATAGCCTATATTTTTTTCGTGTATCCTTCAGAAAAAGTTACATTTCCGAGAACTGTTTGGGAAATCATCGGGAAACATATATTTGAAGGGTGTGGCCGCCGATGGTCAATGGCGAAATTACTTTCCTACAAGCAATTGTTTGCAAATGATTACAGTTACTTCATGTTCGAAAGCACATTTTATTAAAATCACATACAAAAAAATTTTTTTTTTCGATTTAGAATTTATTTTAGGCCTGATCTTCATGCTTTGTCCTTTGTTACACATACGACTTTTGCTGGTGATAAAAAATGATTAATTCCAAATTATGATATGGCCTACATTGATCTGCAAAAATTTGTGTCACTGCTGGATATGGAAAAAATAAACGTTGAGTTCAAAACTGAAGAGTGCATTTCTACGGGATATATGGTGATTAGAAGAAGATATAACGTGTAGGATTATTACACCCACCAAGTTTTTTGCAAGCAAACACCGGGTTTGATCACCCGTACTGTCACAAAATGATTTTCGCGACAAGCGTAAAACTAGGGCATACTCACATGAGGCTTAATAAAAAGGTTAAAACGCAATGGCAGCCAATCCATAACGAGACAAACTTCACTTCCAATGGTATGTCTAATTTTAGTGGTATTTTACAACTGTCATGACGCCTATGTTAGGGATGCATCAGGAGCCCTCGACTTTTTTCATACAACTTCTACCTAGTGTTAAAGTGTTGCATTTTGGTAAAAAATAGGACCTTTAAATTTTTTCACAATTGGTTGATGTTTAGGGGTGCATCGGGACTCCTAAAATTTGACCCGGGGGGCGAAACTTCCAAATAATGAAATTTTGCCATAACTTAGTAACTACTTGGAGTAGGAACATGATTTAGATGTCTAACTCTACTAAAACACATACCAGCTATCCATTAAATCTATCAGAAAGACCGAAAAGATCAAGCAATTTCCATTTGCAGTGATTTTTGCTAAAATAAATCAAAATTTTGTGTTTTTTACAAAAATGTCTTAAACTTATAATCTGTACTCTTGTTGTTGCTCAAGTTTCAAGCCCTGGTGGTATTGCTAATACCACTTTTGGTGAAATAAACATGTATTCGTGAAACTATGTAAAAAATTGCTGAGTGTGCAAAATTCTCATGAAAAGCAAGCAGTGCAGGACCCATAGGCGTAGCCAGGGGGAGCCCAGGGGGCCATACACCCCAAATTTTAGCATATCTAGTCATTTTGTGCTTTGAGAAGCGGTGTCCCAAGCAAAAGTGCTGTTGTTTGCCTAAAGTCAAACATTTACCCCCCCCAAAGTTTTGGGTTGGTTTCACCACAGGTAGGACTTCCAATGACCATGCTGACATTAAAAAATTGATAATCACCAACACGATACAATTGTCACTATTGTGTTTCTTCTGCGCCACAAGACTTGGAACAGCAAAAAGATGTCGATTTTCTGTCATTTTCTTATTTCTTGTTTGACGCAAGCTTGGATGTTTTTTTCTGTCTTGCTCCACCACTTGTACGAAATTTTGATAGTGTCGCTATGACCTTGCTGCCGCAAACACATCTGATCCAAGTTTTAACACCACGTTCAGTACAGTCATATGTCATATTAATGGCATCAGTTTTGACTAGAGCATTGTTATAGATATACTGGTGGGTCTGGCCAGTTTAGAATATCTTCAACCAGAAAGGAATCATAATTGTTTAAGAGAGTAAAGGTAACCAAGTGTGCCAATGTAGGGCAGCTTTCAATACTTTTTTGGGAAGCTTGGCTTACCATACCCAGTACTATTTTGGCATTGAGGAAAGAGGATTGGTTCTTTTGGCTTAAGAGCTAACAAGCAATCTGCCAATTCTAGTTTCTCCATCTCGTTCAACTTGCAGCTAAAGAATGAGAGTGGAACCATTTCTAAAGTAAGATATCAAAGATGGCGACTAAATGCTTTGACAGCAATATTTGAAACTCAGCTGTCAACAGCCTGATGCAGATACAACAGTAGATCTTTGCAAAGTCGCAAATCATTGTAAGCCCGCCAACAGTACAACTGCTGGTAAACCATCACACAGTAAATTAGAGTGACAAGCAAAATAAATCTTTAGCTGTAGCAGCTGCATTCTTGTTGTGATGGTGCCTCGGGGTAGTTATAGGATCCTTGCTTCAAGCAGAAATATTTTACTTCCATAAAACATCTTACGTGTCTATCTTGCTTTCTGGACTTCTCCTGGTCTCTTGAAAGGAATGTTTTCCTATTCAAAATAAGACGAAGCTCAACAAGTTCAAGATAATTATTTGCTGTGAAAAGTCCGTTGAACGTTCTTACAACAGGATTTCGAACAAGTGGTGGAACAAAACAAGAAAACATCCAAGCTTGCATCATAAGAGACAGAGAATTTAAAACTTTTTGTGCTGTGTCTTGTGAATGCACAAGACATTTAGAACTTTTGTGTCTTTTTGCTGTGTATTGTGACACAGAAGAAATGCAATAATGACAATTGTATCCTGTTGATGATTATATCAATTTCTTATATTGCCTTTCCTCCGCATGGGCATTGGAGGTCATACACTGCTTGTCTTATTGTTACAATTTTGCACACTGATCTATTTCTCACGAAATTTCACACATATTTGCTTATTTAACCAAAACGGTAGTAGCAGTACCCAGTGATAGCATGACTGGAGTCAATTTTCTGTTTTGACTGTGCCTCGTGGCAGATGTTATGCTAGTGTTCCACCTAACACTGAGTTAGAGCCGAGTCTCAGCTTTTCACTGAGGAGCCAGCAGCACACAACACGTTCTACAAAGCATCGTGGTTTAATGAAGTATTTACATATCACGATCATGACAGCCAGCCTTATAGTTTTACTTTGAGTCTTTTGTTGGGGCATGTAACATAGAACGAGATAGGCTATATTTGTTGCAACAGGGTTAAGCTATAGTTGTGTGAATTGACTGAGAGTGAATAAGAGAACTAAAATGAATGCCAAAAAACTGCTTTCACCAAATATATACTTAAATCTACGCAACCTGACAACAAACGTGCTGGAACAACATTGGGCACTACCGACTCGCAGGTCTTGTGAATCGACAAATATGATTCGAACACATCACTGGCAAAACCACCAGGGCTTAGGACTTGTCCAAGAAGAAGAATACATGACAAACCTTTGAAAATTCTTGTGAAAAACGCATAATTTTTATTTATTTTAGCAAAAATCACTGCAAATAGAAAATGCTTAATCTTTTCGGTATTCCTGATAGCTTTAATGGATAGCTGGTATATATTTTAGTAGGGTTAGACACCAAAATCATGTTCCTACTCCAAGTAGTTACTAAGTTATGGCAAAATTTCATCATTTGCAAGTTTCGGACCCGGGTCAAACTTTGGGAGTCCCGATGCATCCCTAAACATCAACCAATTGCCAAAAAATTTTAGAGGTCTTATTTTTTACCAAAATGCAACACTTTAACACTAGGTAGAAGTTGTTTGAAAAAATTCGAGGGCTCGTGATGCACCCTAGCCCAGGTATTTGTTAAATAGAAACAATTTTAAATGAGTTTTGGCTTTTGCGTAGATCTTCTTCACATACCACCACTGCCATTTGTGTGCAAAGAATTGTCACTTTTGGAAAACTTTAGTTGCTTTGAAAGGATTATAGTAGCAAAGAAGTCGGAAACATCTAGAACGTTCGTCCAAACGCGCCACAGTCGATAAAATAGAAAAATCAGGTTCTGTAAATAGAAAACTCACACTTCGACCATCAGTTTGTTGGTTTAAGAAACTCTATACTTGTTTTCTTGCAGTTTCAGATTAAACATATTTCATGTTATGCCCATAAAAAAGGCACAAAACGTACATAAAAATAATTCACAGTTGCAATATTTGGCTGTTTTTACAAAAAAATTTCGTTTCTTTGTCATATGAAAGATTAAGCACGTTTCCCAACCATTCCTATACAAGTCGGCCTCGGCGCAATTTTGTTGTAAAATTTGGGGGGGACAGCTTGGTGTGAAACCAATATAGTCGTCCCATCGATGCAGAAGTGACGTTTTATACACAGATTCCCAATCTTATTTCTAGAGGTGTTTTGAGAGCAACACTAATCACGCTTTCCTTTGCCCTCATAGATGATTTACATACTTAAATTAATATACTTAAATTTGTTGCTGGACACGGTACTGTAGTTCAGACTGCTTCCATTAATATCGTATTTGGATGCAAACAAGCACAACAATATATTAGAACATATTAATTGGGTTTTATCAGAGCTATCAGTTGGAATGCACAAGATGCTGAATCGCATTGGTCGCACGTGCGCATTTTATAAGAAGTGTGGGTTACAGCCCACAGCGCGATTTGATGTCTTGTTCAAGTCGCTTAACGTTACAAAGACAATAAACATTTTTCTTGCACATTGCCGTTTTTTGAAATAGCTACAAATCTTCTTAATCATACTGGGCATCAAGCATGCAGCCCCACCCGTACCACAATTTCCATTGATATCCTCTTACCAGCAGCAAAAGCATTTGGCCTAAAATTAGCGTAGCCTACTTCACGAAATGATTTCAATCTGTTTTTACTGTCGGTGGGTGGAGGATGTACCCTTTCAACCTCCTCTTGTTGCCCCCTGCATACATATCAACACAGAGTTGCAAAAGGGCGTCATTGTGAAGCCTGAACCCAGCCCGAACACGACTGGAGCCCGACATTTATTTTTGAAGCCCGAGTTAGGTCCGAAAGCCAAATTTACCGAGGGAGTAAAGATATGCGCAACTGTGGAGTAACAAAAAACGTTGTGTGCAGGTGTGGTTGTAGGTAGGCTACACGGTTTATCACACCGAAAATAGCAACCAACTGGACGAAAACATTGGCATAATTTGGCACAAACGTAGCATGTTAGTCAACGATAATACTGCGGAATATAATGTTTTCCAAGAAAAAAAAACAAACTATCACGAACCTATTTATAATGGCGCTATAGGCACAAAAGAAACTTTCTGGGATAGCGCTGTAGACATGAAAAGCCGGCTTGTAGGTTTCTTAAAACAAGCCAAGAATCGATTGAATGATTGAACTTTTCGACACAACGCCATCGCGTGCGAATTTCCTCACCGCTGTCACCTCCTCAAAAAGAGTGTGAGACCAATCCCAGCAGAGAAGAAAAGAACCCAGCTCTGTTTGCAAAGAGAATTAGCTGAAAAAAAATCACAATCACTTCACTCACAGAAGTTGCCGCGGTGAGCACAACAAATCTACGTCACGTAAGAAAAGAATTGTTACTCTGAATGTCAATGAAAAGTTTTGTATGTAGGCCCGAAATATTTTGACAAAACCTAAGCCCGAGCCCGGCCCTACCAGAAAAGACCGGCCCGAGTTACAACTTTGCACCATGTCAAAAGTTTAATTCTTAGAGTTCTGCTTGCATAACGACACAAAAATATATTTGAGATTTGAATCAAAATTCACATCGGTAAATTAGCAAAAAAAGGACCAAGTTTCACATTTAATACGAAAAGAATGTCCAACAAAACTAAGTGTGAAGTATCTGTAAAGCGAATGTTTCGCACTTGGAAGAAAACATTGCTGCACTGTGGGTTTGGTTAAACTCAAGTAAATCAGATGACGCACGATCCAATGCATTCAGCACAAGAACAAAGTGTCAAGGAAAAGATATCTTTTGGATTTCTTGGTCACCATTGTCGTGACATTACAAGAAGTTAGGACAAATGTAGCCTATATTTTATCCTTATTTCCGACGTCAAGTCCCTATGTTTTGAGCTATAGGTCAATATACAGCTAGGTAAATACTGGAGGCAACTTCGCCAACGTTTTGACTGAAATCCTGTTCACTAATGGTTGAAAACAGTCTTTGCGAAACTCTCCGTCCCAAAACTAAGTCTCCACAATAGTGCTGCTTTTTGTCTTCCGCAAAAGCTTCGCAGAGATTTGCCTGAAAATCAAACTTTCTAACATTATATACACGAACATCGTTAAATTATACGCTGTTTGTTTCTGAAACGTGACAAACAAGGTTACAGCAAAGCCAGTTACATATCTGCACGAAACAAACCATGGCTGTACTGTGATCTCTCACATGAGCAGCTGTAATAATCCCACTCTTACAAGAAAATAACCTTTCTAACAGTATACCACACAGGGTAAAATGTCAGACAGAAGCAGTTAAATATCCTTCACGGTCTCTAGAAACTTGAAAAATGCTAAAAATTATTTTATCGAAGCTAAAATTTATAAACTAACAGAATCAGTGATACCACACCAAGCTCTGTTTCAACATTTATGTAGAGCCTACCATCTAACATGCAAAGCTCTTCTCACAAAACGTGACAAACACCACTTTTATTTTTGAAACCTCTCCAAGTACAAAATCTAAAGAGAAAAAGTGGGGGGCATGGCATATTATGTACCCCTCGTCTGAAAAAGTGGGGGGACACGTCCCCTGCGTCCCCCACCAAATTGCGCCCATGCAAGTGGGGAATGCATTTAACATAAAACGAGTGCAGTAGAAGTGTGAAACAGATTTGAAAAATAACCTCAAAAGGACTAACATATAAGCTCACACAAAATGAACTTAATATCATGAAATGTAGATACCAGATACGTTAACACAACAGAAATCGGTACGGAATAAGCCACTTGATGTGTTAGGCATTCCCATACGAATTCAGTCGGAAAATATCTGCATGTAAATCAGTGTTTCTCAATTTTTTTGCCGTGATAACGTTTGGTAAAAACTGCGTGGCTCACTCCCTTAGTAGCAAAGGCTACGTTTTTGCACTCTTAAACAAATATTGTTCTAAAGTAGCGAACTTATTCCTGTATGGAATGCAGTGAAAATCTTGCTGCAGAACACAATTGATGTGTTTCCATGCCGCGGTGACTAAAAGTCTGCACAACTGTATTTTCACATTTGTTTGTCCTAACTCCGTAGTCCATTCGAAAATTGCGCTATGGTTCACATGTTGAGAAACACTGATAATTGTTTTGTTTGTGCAAACGTGAGTTAAGAAAAGTGATTTTGGAACTTTCTCCAAAATCCCTAAGTCTATTTATTTGAAACGCAAGCACTTGTTTGGAAAGAAAGTGTGATACTTGTGTTATTACGATTAAGTGCAAATATGATTTACTGAAATTCCATTGCTCTATCTTGCTCGAAATTCCACAAAACTCATTTCAAAATGAACTTTACCAATACGGTAAATCTGCAGCGAAACTCCTATGAATGCAAAAACCTGAGGTTTAAACCGGAAGTTTCCGTACCTTTGTTTATGTGCATGTGCGTAAATCTATGCATTTTCAGTATGAACATAGTAAATCTCAAGTTTCAAGAGCAGTGCAATGTCAAAGGAAATTCACTGTTTTGCATTTTGTGCAGCAATTTGGCTCCCTACCCATAACAACAGTTTGTTTGTCTGCAGCTAAACTACCTGATGGCCATTCTTAGTTCCTGCTTTGAGCAAAACGGTAAATTTGTTGTTCATGTGGTTGGAAGTTGTCAATATAAGATTAAGCATCGTTAATTTCAGTGGAGTCAATGAACCTGAAGAACAATGGAATTTTTTTTCCGCGCATTTTCGAGGTTTAGATTTCAACTCGTGACCTTGCTTGATTGAATATTTCCGACCAAAATATTATCTACGTTGAAGACAATTCAATCTCAGCGTAGTTACTGTAGATGCAGCTTCCTCTCACAGTATATTTTCACCTTTTTTTGAAATGTTGTCGTCTTCGTAAAAAGATAATGGAATCAAACTTTTCCGTCCTGCTTTGCTCTGCACAGCCTAAACGCGTCAGTTACAGTTACGACAATCTAATAAAAAACAGGTGTTGATGTTAAAGAAAATGGGACAGGTATTGGAGTGGAACAAAGAAGATGTTTTTGAGAAAATAGCTTCTGTGCTTTGTTGTGAAGTAGCCATTGCAGTCTAAAAACTCGGGGTGGCAAAAAATTCTGCGCCCCTGCCACGTATCAGCTTCCTTTAATACGGAAATTTCTTCAGGCTAAAACAAGGTTGAAGTACTAAAAAGGGAAGGTTGTTCGATGCCATATAGCACCACTCTTCGGGCCATGATTGCTTGCGACATCCGTTGCCAAGATTGAGATAAATAGGGGCATTTTCTTTCTGTACCCACATGACGTCGTATGTTTTAACATAGTTTTTTCCTAAGTGACTCTCACAACAGAGGAAGGTGTGTTTTGTTCGATTTTTTCACATACCTCGCAGCGAGTTACTGCAGACATTGACACATACATTAAACAGTGAGTTTGACAATGAAAGTGTTTAGCACACAATACGATTATTCGTCGATTTTATGACTGGAACATCCCACTGCCTGACTTGGCAATATGGCGCCAGTGTGAAATATTTAAAGATATACAGTGTTAGTATTGATATGGCGAGGGTTCATGTTTGGGAAAACAGTTTTCGGACAACTAACAATAATGTACTGTAGAATTTAGTTTGAAATTTGTTTTTTATATTTATTCTCTATAACGCTGAAAGCGAAATACCACTTTATTTTAGCATGCCTTTGAAGCAAACGTACTAGAAGATTGCGCTGAGACGTGGCTCATATTCCATATTAATTTCTCACCATCATGTAAACTAATAACGACAAAACTAGCGCTCTAACGAATGATAGTAAGTAAAGCCAAGCCCGTAATATTTTATAGTTACTTTTTTAATTCACTTAAAAGATCTAAAAATGTTTCAATTGCAAAATGAAATTCTTGTCAAAGCCTAATTATAAACGTATCAATCAGAACAGACATTTCAAAATTATCCGTAAGAAGGGATTTATGCAAAAAATGTGAGACAAATGGGATCCGAAATATTGAAGTTTTTACAATAACTTCCGAAGCTTTTGACTGTATGGAAATAACTTCAAAGTCTGACGAAGTTTTCAAGCTGAAATTTGATGCTGCTACATTCGGTTTTATTTCTTCATCTTCATTGCAGGATTGTGTATGAGTAGCTGATATTAACCATCAAATTTAAAAAAAAACTTAGAAATGTAATACAATCTAGAAGATGCTTACAACGCATGATTTCTGATGTGTTTTGACCGATTTTGTGCCCCTACAAAGACAGATTCGAAGGCTTCAACCATCAATCTTTCGCTGCTGACTTGCTTGATACAACGTACCTCATTGTCATGAGGTCTCCGACGTATCTTATGTAACGTGCCTCACTTTACGTCTCGTGCTACGGTAGACCTTTTGTTGGGCAAGTACATTACGTGGCGAGCTGGAGCCTTTCCACTGTTATATTTTCTAAACCTAAGGCAACATCAATTAGGCAAGGTCCCATCGAAACATAAAAACATGACGGGCATCAGAACACGCCATAGCAGCCAGTTGGTGCAGCAGAAAGACACCAATACCGCCAATATCGCAGGCAATAATGCATTATCAAAATGAACAGTAATTGCATTCTTTACTCAGCTTGTTCGAAATACATTTCAATTTGTTTCATTTGATAGCGGGGACACGTGAAAACAGCCTAAATCCTCTTGGCACGCAATAGGCTTTTGGTTACAAAATCGACCGACAGCGGAAATGCCAAGCAACAACAACTTTTTAGATTAGATTTAGCAAAAGTGGATAACATTGAATTATTGGGTGATTCAATGTGGCAAAACGTTTGTAGTTTGTGACAGTTGCAAAATTAGACTCCATGCACATATCTTGCATTACAGCATTACATGTCGCATATAACAGAGAAGCTGCTTGCGTACTGCCCAGTGTCCTTTATCTATATGCTATACCACTGTCAACTACTTTATGTCTCAGAAACTTACAGAAAAAGAACCGGAAAGGGCCCGTTCGCTTGAGCTAGATGTTTCATATACTGCGTAAATTTCGAAACTTTCTGAAATATCACCCTGCGCTTTTTCGCTTTTATTTATACGAACTTGAAGCAAAATCAGGCAATAAAACTGAGGTTATCGAAAATATTACTTTAAGCGTTTTGAATGGCAAATCAAAACCTATTAAAGATCACAAAGTTTGCAGCATTCAAGGACACGTTGCAGAATGCCAATTGCTCTGAAAGTGGTGATTTTTTCTCTTCCTGCTATCGTAAGCGGTTTGTTCGTTTGCAATAACATAATCGTACGAAAGATTTTACTAGACTCAGCCTTTCAAACGTTTGTGATTCTCAGCGGTGTCAGTTACGGATTGCACCATAGCCATGAGCTCTCTTCAGCACGGAAGACAATGCCATCACTTTTTCGACGATGTCACGACAAACAAAAGAAACGCAAGCAAAGACACCCATTCGGACCTGTAGTCAATGAAACCAAATAGACTGAATTGTAAAATCGGATGTGCAACAGAGCCTACGTCGCTTCACCACAAACGCGCTAAATCCCAATACAAAGGCAGCTATGGTCAGATCTGCAGATTTACTTCTGTATTGGAACTTACAAAGGAAACACTGGCGTAACTAGGACAAGAACGTTTACTCTGTATCTTGTGATGGGCATTGTCGTCCATTGTTCTTTGGCATTGTCTTCTATCTTTCTTTTGACGGCCGGGGCAGCCACACAGGGTAAAACCGACTACGTGATTTGGGGGTCGTGAAAATACAATATGCTGACCCAATTTACTTGACTTTACAACAATTCACTTAAGGTGCGTTGAAACTTTGGTTCGAAATTGATTTTATAAAAAAATTAGGTTTACAGATGAAGTTAGGAAAAGGGTCTTTTACTTCACAATGTCTCTAAACTAGTATAGCAGTTGCAAAATTTAATTTTTATTTCTGAAAGTCAATACGCAATGTGAGTGTTATCTTGTAAGGCACATTGTTTTTGAACAGCTTTGAAATACATGACTTGTTTATGGATTGTCCTTATTGACTTGCGAAACACCATAACCTAAGTATCTTGGGACAGAGCGTTTCAGCTACTTACCCGAATCGTTTCAAATTACGTGCGTTTTTCCACAATATCGTATTGTCCATGATGGATGAATATAATGTTTATACTAAATTGGAAATTACATTCAAATTTCAAAATTTTTATGTCATAGTATTCCAGGTGTTGGCAATTATATTTTTTAATTATCCCTATAAACATAGGACACAAAGTTCGATGGCAGCTAGCCGTCGTAATTCGTTGAAAATCTTAGTTTTTCAGAATTTTTTTTCGTTTTTAAGAGTCAAATGCTTACTCAGCCAAATGAAAGTTTCTTAGCAGATGTATATCGCGTTGGTTAAAATGATTCCCTTTCCCACAAGTATCATGCGTGTTATGCTTGCTGTACCAACTGGTAGACCTGTTAATGTTCATCATTATTGTTACTAGCTGGAATACAAATAACCCTACCAACTGTTAAAATGGTAAACGATAAGGATATTATTTCACCATTTCGACCTGTAAGTGCTAAATACTAAATAGCATTTTTGTTTATTTTTCATACGCCTTTTGTACATAAACTTTACGTACCTTTCATTCGGTACTTTCTATCCAATCCCGTTGACGTGGTCCCAAAAGTAGAAAGATGGATGGTTTCCTTCGGGATTCATGTTTCTGAGTTTCCGTTTACAAACAAATAAGCACTTGGTGGAAAGAATGAACACGGATTGTAATTACAGTCGTGTTCATATTGACTTACTCAATACGTATAAAAAATATTGGGTTTCAATACGTTTCATTTCTTCAAACTCAAAACCAACAAAACGTGGCTTCAGAAAGTTATAGGTCAACCTTTATTCCTTAAAAGGTCGTTCACTCTCTTTGATATGAATTGAAGGATTTCATCAGTCTTTGGCATTCTTTTGTTTTTTGGGTTTTGATACCACACTTGAATCTTAACGTCTCTCGACAGTTTCAAATGGCAAAAAATCTCATAAAGCCGAATAAAAGTCTTCCAAACTTAACCTTCATTCAGTAAAAAGCAGATACTAAATTTATAACTAAAATTATATTTAAATTTCTGCCGTTTATTCAAAATGAAAAATTCATTATTCTTGTTGTAACACGCTCTGTATTTAAGCTAAAATAAATTGTTAGAGCAAAGAATAAAATTTTGTGGCAATGAATTCATAAAAACCATTTAATTTATGAAAAAAAACCTTTAACATCTATATAAGCTTTTAAAAATCATGCTGTTTTGCACATTTTAAGACATTATTCATAGCATACTGAAACGCATTTCGTGTATTATTTGTAACATTTTGATATTTTATTTGCGGAAATATTTTACTTGTATTTTAAAGGATTTCTAAACGTATGCCTAAAAATCTATTAGAAGTTTTATTTCAATTCCACAGAAATATCCAGCCTGTAAATCCATGCTTTTGAACGCAAAACTTAGAGCTTCTTCTCGATTTTACCGCAATTGTGCTACAAGCAATTGCTTTGCTAATGTCTGAAGATTTCAAGATCAGAAAAATAATTCATACAAATTATTCCTATTACTGCTTATGTTGAACTGTTTTTAACCGTTCTTTTATTTTTTTTTTGTAGAAAATCATGCATTCGTTATAAAATTGACTTACTCCTTTACAAATTCACCTTCGAAGCGAATGAATAGTACGGCTGAACAGCGTTCTTCACCCGCTTAACTAGCGAAAGCGACGTCGTGCTGCTTATGTTTAAAATATTTGTAGTTTTTCTTCAGAGTCATTAACCAAACGTGTGTAAACATCCTGGCACTTAATGGGTTGTTTAAGCGCCATGAAAGCGGAAGAAACGTAACATCATAAATTTACCATTTATCAAGTATACATTTCATGGAGCGTTTCGCGTTACTACAAAAATGCTGTAACGGCGCACAGCGACTTATGACCCAGCCTTGTTTAATGGCTTCAAGCTATGTTCATCCGGTGACTAGTTATCTAACGTGTGCAGCTCACTAGGTTCAAACAGGGTTTGAATCACTTGATGCTGCTTTAAAGTCTAACATTAAGACAGCATCCGCACAGTTACCGTCATATTTCTCGCCAGCTACAATTCCCGTGGCTTCCTAGAGTAGGCCAGCAGGTTCTTGAACTGTCCAGGATCTCGGGGCGGGTTGACCTGCTTCCGTTTCCTGGTATAACGTCCCTCGTGGTTGTCTAGAGGTCGGTAACTGCCTTTGACGGTTTGCGCAATCTCGCGACAACACGAACTGTTTTTCTATTTCGCTTCACATAACGTGCAGTAAAAACCACAGCACAGTCTAATTTCGAATTAGTAACTTTGAGGCTCTCGTGTATCAACCAAATTCTGCTAACTGAGTCAGAGTATTTCTGATCACCCAAACGACCAATGATCTGAGCTGTGGATTTCACACCGATTGGTATATAATGTGTTTATTCCTATTTCTCTTGAACATCTTTAGTTCACAGTAAATCCAGTGTTACTGCTGTGCCTTTGAGCAAGGCCTTCTGGAGAGAACCGTTCTCTCTAGAAGGCCTTGCTTTGAGTTTGTGTTTATTTACCTGAGAACAGTAGCAGCCAAACGCCTTTTCATTGATAACTGCTGAACCGATTTAAATCGCAGTCGCGCCCTTTCAAGGATTGTCCTGTTACACTGAGTTGATGGATAGTGCGGTCTGATGGCTTAATGTTCCTGCGCTTGGTACTGTACAATCGCTTACTTGTTTCTGTTGTATTTCAGAAAAGGTGTTTGACGATCAATCGCCGTTGAAATTTGATACCTGTTAGATTTTGCGACACCACAGGTTGCCCTGATTACCTCCCGTCCTGTTTGCAACTGCTGTAAGGAACAAGAGCTTACAGCTCCGTTGGTCGTAAGGGTCAGGTTTAGGCGAAAGTTCGTCAGGCGCACGTTTCTCCAATTTTCTGCAGACTAGCTCCTCGACGCCTCGCATCTGCTCCCGCAACAAATACTACCGCCTCACGTTAGTACAAGAACTCTCTTTTTGCCTCGACAATGGGATAAAGACGTTGCATTACATGTTCATAAAGAAAACCATACTGATGCTTCAGTTAGACACTTATATTTGAATTTTTTTTACTGCAGTGTGAAAATCACAGAGTAAAAGTTTTTGCACGGATTTTACTCACTCCCTTTAATTTAACGGGAACATCTAACGGGAACGGTGGTTCTTAACCGGCGAGCGCGCCACCCCAAGGGGAGTCAATAAATTTCTATGGAGTGCGAGCCTTAAGCCCCTTACAACATGGAAAGTTAGATCAATAAATTTAATAATAGGTAAATACATTTGTTTTTATACTTATTTAATGTCACGGAGGCTTGAAACAAATGACATTTGCTTTAGAGAGGTTTGGTAGAAAAAAGCTTAGAAACCACTGAACTAGAAAGAGGAAAAGAGCTCCAAGACGCTCGTTCTGTTTCGTGGTCAAAAGAACGAGGACATTTTGCGCGTTTCTGTTATTTTTGCGCCACTGACACTCAGCTGTGTTTGAAAGTAATTTGGAGTTACAGGAAGTCATTGGCAACGCTGAGGTAAATGCAGCTGTTTTTCTGTGTTGTACCTTTGCCACCAGGCACTTTCTTGAAAATTCACGCAAACACACAAGGCCAATAATTGGTTTTCAAAAAAAAGTGTAATACTTGGTTTCAAAAAACATAAAAGCACAACGTTGAGCGAAGGAGCACCCAAAGACCAAGTGAGCCAAAGTATAATATTTACAACAAGAGCGCCAACGTCCAATGAGCACATGTTGAAAACAATGCTGCTAATTTCAGCGAATCATTGATATGCAAATGCACGTTGCTTATTTACAATTTTTCTTGTAGTTGATTTTAATGTTTTTTGCATTGCTGTATTTTTTCAGCAGGTTTTTGCACTTCGTTATGTACACAACATGGTGAGGCTAATAAAATAAGCCGCCTTTTACAAATATTCACTCATGCACAACACGAACATTTAAGGCAGTACGAGCTGTACCAGATGAGTTAAAGAGTATCTGCGCAACAAATACTGTAATCTAAATGGCCAAAAACTACTCAATGCCGTTCACGATGAAATGTAATTTTGTTTTGTACATATTTTTATACAACTTCGCAGAAGATTTTGCTAGTACAATGGAAAGTTCAGGTATGCTCGTTGACTTAAGACTTTCAATAGGCAACGATCTATTTCCCTAAATGTGCTGTAAGTCTATTTCCCGCAACCAGGCTATCGGAAGAGACAAGACGAGATTATTCCGATCTCTGATTGCCCATCACATTTGCGATTTGCAAAACGCTAGTCCGAGTAGTAACAGGAGAACATCTTGATTTGCAGTCACATTGTTCATTTCCCTACAAAAATGAAAAAATAAATCTTGCCCAGTCTCAATTTCAAAATAGCGTCTAAAGTTTGACTTGAGCAAATCGTTGTACTTTAAAAAACGTTGTCTGTCACAGTAGGTCGTTACCCCATCCTGTACCAGTACAACGTCATTCCGCTTTTCAGTTAAGTCGTCATATTCATTCATAATGCATGGTTCAGGCTGAGGTTCTTCTTGAATTGTTCCACCGCTTTCTTCTACCGTATCTTCGTTGGAAGAGCTGAAATGCACGAGCGACTCTAATGGCATTTTTTTCAAGCACGATCTCTCTCGAACTTTCATCACTGATCACGATCAAATCATACAGGGTTGATCCAGAAAAAATTCATTCTACAGTTACCAACAGACACTAGGACAAAAAGGCATTTTCGATACAAGGTAGCGACCCTACAATTAAAACAATAAATGGGCTTCAGCTAAGTATAATATTTTCCAAACGTTTTCCAGGATTTCAATAAACTCTACATGGACTGTACAAACCTGAATAAAAATCTGAATTATAATCAGAATACTGACGAAAGCTCTTCAGCTTCTAGCGTGCAGTGAATGAAACAATTACATACAGGATGAATTATTGCGCGTGTGGTTGAGTGGTATCACAAAAAATGTCATTGTCAGTTTTTTGGCAACACGGTTTTCTTAAATACAGCACTTTTGAAAGCCAAAATGTTGTTTTTAAACTATCACATTTCTTATGCTATTCTCCCATTCATTTTGCAAAGCTTTGCATAGTATACATGGATTTTTTCATGAATTTTATATTGCATACAAATTTGTAAAGATTCAAAAATTTTAATTGCAAAACACAACCCACTAAGGTTACTAACATAATTATTATGCTTACTCATACGGCAAAGCCTGCTTCATTGATAAGGAGACAGTTGGTTCTTACTTCAATGTTGGAGGTGCAACAAAAAATAGATTGCTTCAAAATGCATTAAGAAAACTAATTACGAACAGTGGGTCTATATTACTGCAATTTTAACTTGATTTTGGGTGTCGGCAATTGGCGGAAGGCTGAAGTCTGAAATTTGCGTTTTGCCGGAGCGGTTGAGGTTAATGCTCTTGCCTAAGGAGCGTTGTGGCCCTATACTCAGTGGCTGTGGATCGAACATTCAAACTTTCAATTGACAGGCGGACACACTGCGACTGATCTATCGCCTCCCCGACTGCAAGTTTTGAAAGGTTTTGCCTTGACTTATTTGAAGGCGTGTTCCATTGCAACTTAACATTGTCATAAAAAAATTTAAACAGATGGTTAAGCGGTTATTATTTGAAATAAGTGATAAGTGCTGCTAACCTGACGGAAATATATAAAGCCTGAATTAGTTGCTTTCATTTGGCGGATTTGAATTTGTGCCTTTAAATTGTCGACGAAACGACTGGGAGATGTCAGCACGGAAGAACTGAACAACAGCTGTTCGTACTGCCTTGCGGATATTGCTATTGTTCAGTAGATCTAATACTCATTAGAAAATAAGAAGTTTTGCGTGAAAACTCTTGCTTGAAATTGTGTGAGACATATGCAATGTCCGTTTCTCAAAATCTTACTCAACCTGTTCAACTTCTACGAAGACGAGTCCCTGTTAAACTTTGCACAGATTAAAACTCATATAACGCTGATAAAATGCCATCTTCTCTGACACTCTTAGAAAGTGTTTATTATACAAGCACTCGGTACTAGTTAGAAGTAGATAACAAAAATTGTAAGAATAAATGAAGATTGACATTCTGACTTAGAAGTGCTTTCAGAAATAGTTTACGTTTTATTCGCGTTGCTAAAACTTACGTAGAAGAAATCCCTCATCTTTCCTGAGTTCCTGCAGTGAAAACAAAAACATATTAATTTATGTTTTCGTAAAGTGATGAAGAATTCACTGGCTGTTCCAGCTAAAATTTGGTTGCCTACAATCAATCATGATGTATTTGCTCGTACTGCATTGAAAACCATACCGATAAGTTTTTGCAACTATTTAAAATGGACCTATGGTTTAATTGTAAATTATAAGATATTTTCCATCTTTAGACTTGTGTCTATTTTCTTAATTCTTTGAAAGTCAAAGTGATCCTTAATCATTAAATCTACGTACGTGTATCGCTAGTAAGCACAGGATGATCTTTATATTTTTACCAAAAACAATTTTCACATGAAGTATTTACTGCCCTCACTGCTTTCCCAAATCTAAAAGAAAGTGCATAAAAATTCCAAGTGAACTATGTTTCAGCTACATTCCTTTTTAAGACTTAAACATGACAAGGTTGACGAGATAAATAGCGATGTTTAGCGATTACTGGATTAGGAATTTTGTACTCTGTGCCCACTGCTTTCTCTTGCTGTCTGCAAACATACAGGCCTTACTCTCTTTCAGCTCCAGGTTTAAAAACGCTGAAAATTTCTAATAAACCATGAAAATGAGACAGTTTACTCGACTCAAACGCTAAAATACTCGTAAAAAACTTTTTAGCGAAAACACTGCTATATGAACACAGCAAATGTCACTTCTTACATTTTCAGTGTTTCCGTTGGTTCGACGACGTTGCGACAGCTTCAGCTGTATCTGTGCAATCTATCACCATAGACAGAGGCGTAGTCGGTGGTGTAACGAGACAACGTTGTTACACAACTGCTTTGGCGAGACAGATGGCAGAAGGGTGTTCTGCATTTTGTTGTTTGGCAACGAAAATAGATGGAAACATGTTTCACCTTTCCACAACGTGCACCACTTTTGTTCCCAAACAATGTACAGTAATCAAGGTGGTACACACGTTCAAAGAGAATTTCTCCGTTGTGTCTACGCTGTCAACAGACACAACAACGCTGCAAGAGCTAATAAAACTTTCACGTTGTTGATTAAGCCTTGTTCTGCATCATATTTTGTTGCGGTCGGAAATCCCGAGCGGCATATGCGCAAAGCTTCGCACTGTGGCAGCAAGCAACAATAGAGTTCACATGCCATGATCACTCTGTTATTGATTGTTCACGCCACATATATGTATGGTGTTGTTCTTCACGCACATCCCGTTCGTGGTGAATCATTCAATCAACGCAACACCACTGGAGAGGTTGCAACAATATCAGGCTTGGAGGATATTGATTGCCTGTGCAATACACCGCACTGTTTTACTGTATGTAGAGTCTGGCGGAAGTCTTAATCGTAGTTTGGCGGAAGGACAGTTTATTTTCAAAAACATATGACGAACAATAGCAAACAACACGCACTTCTTTTACTGTAGAGTGTCGCCTTTGTAGGCTATCTCTTTACCTCTTTACCTGTATCATAGAAGGGGTACGATTCATCATATATGAGGCTTCGGTGCCCCGCTTGTGTCTGCGGTGTACAATTTTAATTAATGTTTTGCAGAAAAAAATCACAACCAATCGTCTGCAGAATTTGGAGACATTCTTTTCCTATGCGAACCTCTACACCACTTTGTGTTTCTATCCGCACCTAAAAGAGTGAGGGACTGCACTTTAGAGTGTAAAAATAGAGACTGACAGCAAACGTCGCAAGCGGAAAGTCTTTCTTTCCGTCATGGTTGATGCACAGCATTCGTAATGATAATGCTGCTTGTTAGCGTCGCAATGTGGATGAAACCATTCTGTAGTTTTGCTCTCTTGCAAATGTATGTGGCAACACATCAATTGGAAAAGTACAGCAAAATCGCTTCTAAAATATTCTTGCCCTTAAAAGTAAACAACCCCACTTCAGTAGAAACCTTGATTAGTACTGCTCCGTGGAACTTTACTTCGTCACTAATAAGCACCTTGCCTGTTTTGGAGTGTCCTAAAATCATGCACAGTAAGGTGGGGTAAGCGACCCCGCGAAATTAAAGTTTGCCTTGCAAATCGTGTTTTTATAAGAAGTGACTTCTGCAAATAAGTTCATGAGTTACGAATTGAAGCTTTATCATGTAAACCAGTAATGATTATGCATTGCATAAAGTATAGGTGAAAAAATCACGTATGTTGTTGACGTCTTTTAACAAATTTCCGCTTGCATGCTGTAGCATTTTTCCGCATTTTCTTTGTCGTGGGGTGAATGTAGGAGACGTAATGATCACATCTGATTACTTGCAATTACGTGCTTTTCACGCAGCAGTAGGCATCGCATGTGGTACGAGATCGACCTGTGCTTGCTTGCCAGCTGCAGTCCGGTAGCGTGTTGTGCGCTGAGGCAGCGGGAGGTGTGGTGTGTACTTTGGTTCTATTTGTGTTTGTGAGAGTTATTTTCTTTACTTGTTTTCAGACCATGCCGCTGTTTTAGTAAGATAAAACTAATGAATAGTAAACTGTGTACCTCCTAGTTTGTCACACATGCATCACACTCAATATGGCACACTGGCAATTAGTTTCGTCAGTCTTCAACAAACAGCAAAGTTTTCCCATGAAGATTGTCTGCAATTGATCATCAATCATCATCATCAAACCAATAAACTTGCGATAAAATGAAATTTTTACGACATTTTTCGTGTCACAACATAGCAACACATGCTACACAAATCCAATCAGTATGCCCCGATAGTAATATTTCTATAATGTTGCAACCCTGGAGGTTGCAACGAACTGATTGTTCGTTCTGGGCCTTTCAAACATTGTGCACTTTATGGCTGCCATGGAAAACTCAGCAAATCCATGGTTGCACTATTTCACAAATAATGACAAAGAATAAAACTTCCCTCTGAACCAGAACTCGACATGCGCAAACTATGCACAATACTGAAAATTTGTACAGGAATCTTTATGTAATAAAATATAATTTGTACGATGCAAGGACATTACTGTTTGTAACTAAAAGCAGAAACGACTGGGATGTGGTAACCATTTGTACAAATGACTTGGAGCCAACATGCATCAATGTGGTCTGCACCAAGTTGTTTACAGGCCTCGAAAAATCTTAGGGTTTGAAAAAAGTTGTAAAACTGTGAAAAAACGTTGGTTTGTATTGAAGTAACAAGATGTTTGTTGAATTCAATATATGTAGCTTAGAATTCATTTAAGTTCGGCACTTTAAGGGAATTTTATCGTAAGAATCTTTGCAACTTTATTGCAAATTTTGCAACAACTCCCTATTCCCAAACCTGCAGAACAAGCGGAAATTTTCGCGCACATGTCTTTTTTACAAAGGTATTTTCATTCTATAAATACAGTACTTAGGCCTATTAATCTTTAATACCTTCTGACATTAGTTTTTCTGTCTGGAGATTTCGTTACGATCGAATAATCATAGACGTTCATCAAGCGTGTTACTGTTCCACGATAATATGAAATTTGATGTTCTGTAGATTGAGATTAACCAATTCTCCAAAACATTATGGCTTGCAACCTGAAACTTTGTTGCAACTGCTTTTTGTGTTGGACTTCAGCTAGATTGTTAATTTATTTCTCGATACGAAATTTTTTATGTCAGTTGTTCGTTTGTATTGGCTTATATCTCTTTTGCTCAACATTTCTTTTATAAATGCGCAATTTGTTTATTTGACATTTTTTAGCACATTTAGCAAGCTTAATTTCGTTGTCAAACCTAGCAGAAGATGCTGTCTGTTGGGTGTGTCTGTAACAAACATCGCTTCTAAAAAAACTATTAAATGTGACAAAAAGTTTACCCACCAATTTAAACACAGAAACCATCTCAGCATCAATTATGGACAAGGTCGAGAGCGACGATTTATCACGTTTTTGGTTTTAACTCAATGGTTTCACCTATTTTTTTAAATGCAGACTTCCAGCTGCACTCAATTTTTCCAGAGGGATCGCGCTTAACATATTATTGGTTTAGGAAAATGCAATATTTTGAAAAGCTGGTGTGATGGGGAAACGTTTATCTCAGGTTCGGAATCAGCTCATTGCAAATATCCAGCCGTACTAATCTTTAGCATCTCAGGCTCTGAAAGATTATTGAGTAGTTTTATCATGTAAGAGAAGATGAAACCTCGAATGGTTTGCATTATTTTGAGAACCCTAATTTGGCAACAACAGTTGAAAGGACAGGCGGTGAAAGATATTGTTTTCCTAGCATGTCTTTCTTGGTGAGCATCCAACAACAACTCAATCTGAAAGGGGCTTCATTTGTCCAACGGTAAGAAAGCTACCAACAGTGACCGACCTTCATGTGCAACTAAACGGCATTTTGGTGCCAGGTCTTTCTTTGACACAAGTTTTAAATGAAGACGGAAATGCGGCATACTCTGCATTTTGATCATTTTTAGTGGTAGTAGAACGGAACCCCCACAAATCAAAGATTTGAACAAACTGGTGAGCGGTCTGATGCGCTGTTGATGAAGCACATTTCCAGTCTGATGACCTTAACGGAATCTTATGTCAAAAATCCAGGTTGGTCACACAAATCACCGAAATGGCCAGTGTTTCAAATTTAGCAGAGTTTCCTTATTTCGGAATGTTAGTTTGACGAAGCGTTAATTACATTTCCGTGTTAAAACCTCGTTAGCGTGTGTGTAATTGCAATGGATACAGCATATTTTCTCCGAATGATAATTCCGCAATTTGATCTATGAATGTTTTCAAACACCTCCGCTCTTTCAAGTTTTCAAAATTAGCTTTCAGCACGCAAGCGAAGGTTATGTTTGCTAAGCGGTTCACGTTATTATCGCCAGTAATGACGGTGCTCCTAATTCCTGAGTGAAAACGTACCCATTTGACACAACAATATTTTCTGGGCAAACCATACTGAGTTTTGTGGATGAATTCAATCTTTGAGATGCTGAAAGGTGAGTGATTTGCTAAAGCGTTCTCCAAAGTACGGTCGATGGTTTTTCTTTTCACGCTGATACAAACTCTTATTACATTGGCAATATTGCTTATTCGACATTGGTGATAAGGTAGGAAACGCGTAACAACACTGAACAGAGTAATATGAAAAATAGCTCGTGTATTGTTTGAACGCCGTCACGGAGGCTTTGCAACAAACTGATACCTAACCAGCATCAGAAATGACGTGTTGAACATAAATTAAACATACTACTTCGAAGTAGTCGCACATATTGCGATACCAACATATGCAACTTTGATGATTGACCACCCGTGGGGGTAGGCATTACTGCGGTAGTTACTGCAAAGGGATTTTTTTGTTTTGTCTCCACTGGAAAAAAACGACACTAAATGATCGATGATCATAATTTTCTGCAATTACCGCGGAGGCCTTCTCACACAAATAGTAATGAACAAAAAAAAGAATCAGAAACGTCAATAAGAGACACACTGCTGTAGCTTGTGGCACTTTGCTGATGCCAAGAATATTTACAGCCAAATCTTTACATTGTTTCTCATTTCTTCTCTCTTGTTGAGAGCGGAAAGATATCACAGTACAGTAAAACATGAAACGCCAAGGGATTAAGTGATATACAAGCGACTGCTTTAACAAGGTCCAACGGAAACCTAACAAGAAAAGAGGAGAAAAATAAGCGCTTATTCTCAATGGAGGCTCACGTTTGTGGTTGGCAGCACTCTAGTGGCGCGAGACGCTTTTGCAGCAATGAACATCACACATCCAACTCTAATACTTTGCTCTTGCCTCATTAGAAACGGAGGGAATTACATTGCAGAACACGAAACAGTAATGACGTCACGTAAATGAGGTCAGCAAAGGACTTGCACTGATCAGATTATCAGCACTGCGTATACGCGTCGGTAACTAGGAGCAAGTGTGAACAAAGCGGAGCTCACGTGTTACTCTGCAGCGTAAAACTTTCTTCATGGACATTATGATTTTATGAGGATTTATTATCGAAATGGATTAGATCTCGGGCTTTCCATATTTTATGTCAGGTTGCCGTAATCAGTTACGTGTTGCGCTCGGTGAAGTGCGGGGTGCACGAATTGTAAAGGTATACTCAGTGCAAAGCACTGCGAATAAGTTGGTATATAAGGAGTGATCCAGCGAGGCGTAGTATGACACTTGTGCAGTAGTATACGTGCAAACCGGCTGAATATGTTTCCATTCCAATAAGAGGTGCGTGTGAAGCTTTCTGCGTTAATTTTGCAAAAAACATACGCTATTGCCGGGTCAAGCGAATGCGGTTGAGATTTTTTCAAAACCGGTGAATTGTCCATATATATCGATGGTTGAACGTTTTCAAGTAATTGAGAAGTATTGGATTGCAGTTATTTCGCTAATCGGTTTCTGAAAAGGTATATGAATATTTGTTTGATGTCACCAGGTAGTTATACCAAGCGTAAATCTGTAATTCTTCCACAGGCTTGAAACAGAAGAAACATGTCTTGACGTAAGGAGTGTGGCAAATAATTACGAAAAAGAAAGGTTGTAAATCGTTGAAAGTTGCTAATTGATGTGATACTAGATAAAGTAAGTTTGGGGAATGAGTTGAGTGTCATTTTTTCTGTGCTTGCAATATTCATATATTGGTTTGAGGAAGATTAGACCACAACATAATGGCATATTTGCTGCAGTGTATCCTCCACGTTGTGCTGGAAGCATCAAATTTATTACTAGAATGATGCTGTGCGGCTTTTGTGAAACACATTTTCTTCGACCTTTTCTTTGATTTCCACATCTTAGTCGAGTATTCAGGGTGTATGTGTTACTTGTGTATGTGACCGAAGGTTATAATTTGGTTTTAATGAAAGAGATTAGCATTGAAAGTTGTTTGGTAAGAAGAGAGGTTCTTCTTATCTTTTTTAATTTGCTAAGAACTTGATTCCCTTAGCAAATGACACTTGATATCTTGCTAATGATCACTCCGAGTAAATATGTCTCTCTGTCTAAGCCAGTGGTTCTCAAAGTGGTCGATATCGGCCCCCTGGTGTCAATTGGACTATCCAAGGGCTAGATAAATTGTCACGGGCTCGAATGGGGGTCACTGAATGGCTCTTAAGTCCTAAGAATATTTTCGGATTGTGTATTATTTTATCATGCATTTCAAGTAAAAAGTATTGAAATTTATTTTGACACATACTTTCCTCGTATTAGAAACTGTTGGGCTAGGCCACGGGGTCTACAGAAAATTGTATACCTTGATTGGGGGTCAACGTGCAAAAAAGTTTGAGAACCACTGGTATAAGCTACAGCATGCTTGAAAGTTGTTTTGTGGGAGAAGGTCGAGTATATTAAAGCCCATTTGTTTTGTCAATGTTCTAATACCTCAACGGTAGAGGAGATTTGTAAAGCTAAGACAAAAAGAAGAAATAAGAAAGAGATATAGAATTGGTTGATCGCATGGTTTACGCCAACGTTCAAGATAAATCTTTTTTGTTAAAACACCTTTGACCAACAGTTGTTAGCAGAGGCTTGTATCTTGCGAAAATTGTCGGGTAATCTCATTGTTTGCATTGCATGTTGTAAAAACTCGCGGCTGACCGAATCAGAAGCTTTCTGAAAAGAAATGAAATAAAATAAGCATCAAGTTGCTTCGAAACATTGACATAATAAAGGTCGCGTAATGGAGTAGTTACGTCAGTAATCTTTTTGGCAAGTGTGGCATACTGCTGAATTAGCAGGAATTGGTGGAACATCTCCTTTAGTCGATTTGATAAGCATTTGGCGTATATTTTCAGGTCACAGTTTGAAAGTGAAACTGGTCTGAGGTTTCTAAGATCAGTTTTTGTTCCTTTTTTGTGCGTTAAAGTTACGTAACCAGTTTCCTCTTATTCTCGGACATGTGTCTCTTTGTTGACTTCGCGAAATTTCGATCCGACAATCCTCCAGCATCACAAGTAAAATTCAGCGCCTAATCAGTGAGGACCAGGTGATTTCCCGAGTCCGATTTGCTCGATCGCTAGGTGGAGCTCGTGTTACGTGATCGGAGAAGTTGGCTCGTTGTCGCACAAGTCCAGTTGCCTCGTTTTTTATACTAAGAAAGAAATTCAACGATATGGGGTCAACTGTGCACTTTTTGTAGAGATTCTGATGAAAGTAATGTAGTGCGTTAGGAATTGTTGCTTTGTTTGCACAAAGGTTTCCGCTTGAGTCAGCTATTGGCTGCAAGCTCATATGGTCCTTACGTGTCACAAATTGTTGATAAACGACTTTGGTTCCAAGATGAGTTTTGGTATTAAATGAAGTTTTGGACTTTAATAAAAAGAATTTGACAAAGCACTTTCACATTGGCAAGTTTTCATTACCGGTATATTCATCGTTACGAGTAAGGTGACAAACACGTAAGATACCAGGCCACCACGGAAAACGCGCTCAAATAACAACGAAGAAAAAGCAAGCAGAAGCGCTTATATTCCACATTGAGGGCCCGTTTGTGGTTGGCGGCACTGTTGTGTTGTTTGCAGCGTAAACTGGGGTTACATTGCAAAACACAAGACAGCAACGACGTCACTTAAATCATGCCAATACACGATTGCACATATCAAATCATGAAAACTGCGCATACACGCTGGTGATTAGCAGAAAATATGAATATTGTGCAAGAATGAGTATGAAATTCACAAACCCCCAACAAATTTCGATAGAACGTTTTCATAAACAGATATATCCATGCGACATTCACGTGTCAATCTGCAGCGGAGTGCTCGCTTTATGGACATATTGATTTTTATCAGGTTTGATGACCTTAAATTCGAAATGGATTTGTTTTCGTGTTTTCCATATTTTATGACATGCCATCGTACTCATTAAAGTGGTGAGCTCGGTGAACTGCACCAGATTTAGTGGAACACTCAATGCAAAGCAAAACGAAAAAGTTGATGTAACGAGTAATCACGAAACGCGTTGCTTGATACTTGTAATGTAAGTCCATATCGGTTGGACATGTTAACATTCCCGTAAGAGTTGCACATGATTTTCCGTGCAAGCTTTTGCATAAGCTGCGGCAACATGTAATCTTACTTGCCGTAGTTTTCCCGGATTTCTTTCCTTTCTGCTCCTTCATTGAAAACGATCTTTCACTTGGTGGTGGCTGTATCGGGCACGTCACTTTACATTAGCGGGGATTGTTTGGTTATTTCAGGAATCAGGGAAATACCGTGCAATGTTGTCCCTAGATAACGCATAATGACTTGTAATTATCCGGTTCAAAATTGTTATTGTTCTTCTTTGCTTTTATGACACTTGGGTATCAAGAATCTAATGTTTAAAGCATCAGAAAAACTTTACTTTTTTGGCACACAAGAGCATATATTTAGATATTAATTTGTTCATGTTATGCAAAAAAAGTGCTAGGAGCAAACTAAATATTTAAAGATTTACATGAAAAGTGCTTACCTGAAACATTTACCGGAAAATCTGTAAGAAAGTGGATGATATTTAAGGGGCAACGAAATTTTCACACCACAAGCATTCATGAACCATTGCTGTTGCAAATATAAAACATCGCTATTAATTTCACTGTGTTTTTTTGCCCTCACCGGTGCAGTCTTCGGTTGTTATATTTTGCTCATTTGCTCCCACTGGGCAAAGTTTGTTATACCTGAGGCGCCTAAGACATAAAGGTACTTTCGGAAAGAGGTAGTCCATGAGGTGGAAAGACCGGTGATTCACCTTTGGGTTGGTGCATTATCAGCCAGGGTGGTGAGCACGGAGTACCTAGGCCCTAGGGGAAGTGGATAAAAAAGGATTGTGGTCACGTACGCTCACGAGAGGCCACTGTGAAAAAAAAACTCAACTCTGTAATCTACGAGAAACACTAAATTCATATTGTTTCTATTGCTACAATACCAGTATGTTTGCCACTATTACAAATTTTAAGTTTCTCCCAAACCAAGCAAACAATTCACCTTCATTATGGTTCATGTAAAATCTTAACTTATTGCGAATCTCGTGCGTAGCTTTTCTCTAAAACAACGGTTAAGATATAAAGGCATGCTCTTGTTGGATCATGGTGATGATGTTGAAGCCTTCAGGCCGTCACGTCATGTGCGATAAAAACGTTTTAATTTCGTCAAACCCTTTGTGACGTTTTTGTTTGTTCAAGCCTTCTTGTTATCATCTCGCCTTAGAAGAACAAACAATTATTTTACAAATTTCGGCAAACAACGTAAAACTTTAACTATGGAAAATAAGTCTCAAACGTGATGTTTTTTTCGTTATAGAAAATCTTGTTGAAACTTGTGAAGAACTTCCATGGTGATAAAAGTACTTGGCAGCGTCACAAAGTTTATGACAATATCTTTCGTGTGTCGCAACTTTTAAATGGAAATTTACAGCAAAAGTGTCTCTTGACTTCAACTGTCCCTCACAGTATACAAAGTCACTTCAGCGAAAAATAAGATTAATGTGTACTGTAGGATAGGTAATTACAGTAGATAAACAATAAAAAACCCAAAGTATGACATAAATTTTTCAAACATCATGCAAATTTTTTACAAGAAAATGTGATTCAGAAAACAATTACATGAGTTACTATACTAATTAAACCTTTATATTTCGGGAAACAAACGTGATTTACGCATTACCTTGCGTCTAAATGAAAAATTCCTCAAATATTTGACTACTTTTTGCAAATTACCGTGTGCGAGTTACAAGTCTGTGAGTGCGGGGCGGGAGTTAGCAAGATTTCTCAAACTCCTGCGGGTGCGGAGCGGGTTTGCATTTTGCGGGTTCGATGCTGGAGCGGACAAAAAATTGCAACCCGTGCAGGACTCAACAATGTGCAGCAAATCACGAAATATGACAAGCATCAAGATTATGTTTCTTTGTCAGTAGAAGCAGGATTCGGTCAGAATGCTTGGAGATACTCGGCAATGATACCAGGTCTTCTGTATCTTCCACAAAAACTTTCCTCTCAACTCGTCTAACATGTACAATGACATTTTGCCATTCTACCTTTCCAGAAAAATGCGTCCAGTAAGATGTGCGGAGAAAGCTTAAGCGCGCATAAAGAGAAATATACGTTATTATGCTCTAGAAAATTATATGAATATTCAGAAGCATGATTTGAGCTTTTAACAGTAAAGCCGAATGTTTTCCGTCTTATGTTGTTTCCTGCATCTTTCCAAGGCTTTTTCATTTTGTGCGCTGCTCCTTCGCGTAAGATTGCCAAAGGAGAGGTGGAATGTTTAACACGCCGCTTTATTTTCTAATCAAAAGCAATGAAACGTCATAATGTGCCAATGCTTTGGCTTTACTCGGTATTATTTGTGCCTATAAACTTCGTGAGAACTATCGTTAGGTTTGTCCACTACGGTTTGCCATGTTTCGCAAGTTGCTGCATCGGAATTTGCTTATGAATACCAAGTGTTTACCTACCTTGTGCCAAACACGTGTGGCGACACCGGTGAATCAGGTCAAATGTTCATGTACAGGCTACAAATATTAGAAGAAGAATGCAACCATTTTGACTCGAATGAGAGTTTTCGTTCATTAGCATTATGTTTTTTCTATTGTTTATTATAAAAAGGCCTGGATGGATTGTAAAAATCTCCCTTTTGGCATCCCGGTTTTACTACACAATCATGCACCGGTCAGCCGTAGCCCTTGACAGTATATGGCAGAATCTTGTTCCAGATAGAATCCCTGCAGAGTGTTTATTCGCTCAACTGGTACTAGCATGTGATCAGCAGTTCGAAAACATATCTACTCGTAAATAGCCAGTTACAAAGTTCTTTGAAGAAATTAAACGAATTTTTATACATAATTAAATGAGAATTGACAACTGATTTCTCCTACTTTGACTGGCTAATACAGAATCTCGAACTGAAATTAATGAGCAAAGAATTAAGTAAACTCGAAACCCGACGCCTAGCAACCTTGTTGTTGCTGTATTTTGTTCGTCATTCGCTCCAAGTGAAACAGATCTTCATGGAGAGAAAACGCAGTACAACTCCTTGCTGGCTTTATTAGTTAAAATGGGTTTGAGTAGGTGCCTGCATTTCTGTTAATAACGTGGGGCGACTCTCCGAAAAGCCAATTAAAAGCACCATATGTAACGTAGACAAAAGAAGGTGGCTGGCAATCATGGAGGCAGTCACGTGTAATGGACAGTGAACAAAGGTAAAAGAAATTGCTTTTTGTGACAAGCTGGTATCGTTAGGAGCTCTGTCTGGGCAAACAATCGGCCAGGATAATGTTAAACAAAGTACGTCTTTCTTCTACTTAACCGTGTACACATCCTCAAGCATCATTCAAATTGAGCATAAATGTGCATGGACTTTTTGGAATCGTAAGAGTTGGGTGATGCATACATTTTAAAGCACATATAAAGCTTAGTCAATGGCCTTTCTGAGGAAATAGAGAAAAAAATCACTCCACTCTTTTTTCGAAGCTCTCCAGCTCAGAATACAGTGGCAGTTCCATGATCAACGCAATTTTTTTCCTGTTTGGTAATTCGATACAAAATGGTAAACCGGTCAATCTAGACAATCAACCATGTGTTTACGTGGATGTGGCACGTGCCCTGTTTTTCAGAGTAAATCTGAAATATTGTTTTCACAAACTGCATTTTTTCAAATGGGCCTAGTAACCATTTTGTTACGGTTATGCATTGCAAGATGTGCACGTTTTTCTCAGCTTACTATAATAACACGCACGGTCCTTAGCTACTGTTAGTACACCTGTACTACCTCAATTAATTTAATTAGTTTATATTATGCGAGTAAACCTATGTTATTATAGGATTTAGTTATATGCATAACAACTATCTATTAGAATACTGAAGAAATTCTGTAATTTCTACAACTGTAGCGAATTTCTCTCCACACATGTTATTTTCAAGCGCGTTTGTGATTTAACTATACCGTTATTGTGAGTTATATAAAAGCTTTTCCTACCAATCTACCAAAATTTGCTGGAAAAACGTTCTCCACCGTCAGTCGAATCAACTTTTTATTACAAGCGATAGTCCGGAAATCTTTTGATTGATCGTTGGATTTTTCTAAAAGTATGTTTTCAAAAAGGCTGGGTTTATGTTTTTTACTGTAACATAAATATCTCGCAAATATTTCAATCATAACGCTGAGCTCAACCTAGGGGAGAGACCTTTGTACCCTCCGTTTTTTTGTTTGTCTTTTATGTAGAAAACAGGGCATACCAGCGCATATCAATCTTCGTAATAGTCAATTCATTGCATTCTGTTCTCACCAAACGTGTGCAGTTTAATCAAAACCTCTACATGTGATTTATGTTGCGAAGAGATTACGCGGAGATTTTTGGCACATACAATACGTTTTGCTGAACAGTCAAAACACTGATCTAGTTCCGATTTAAGCAAACAATTTGATCACGATTACAACCTATCTCACAACAAAAAACAAATATTGTGACCCGACGCAGAAATATGGAGATATAATAGTACAATGTTTTCTGGTACAGCCGTATGAAAACTAAAAATGTTTGGTGCACGTTTTGAAACGTTTCGCCATTGCTAGGGCTCCATTCAAAATTGTTTCTTTACAGCTGGTCTAATGTTCTACTCGAAATGTTCTGCTTTCCACGCGGCAAAGAAAGGTACCAGTAGCGAGCTATACGTCATGAAATCCCAGGGCAGTGAGGTTTAACGGGTTAGAGCGAAGTATTCCTCATGTCAGTTTTGGAATTTTGCCATAGCGAAAAGCAAATACAAAAACACAGAGAAACACAGCAACATAGCTACCAAATATATTAGTCATTTGAAGCAGCCCATTTTTCGGAAAGATATTCTTTGACATAAAACAAATCGTGCGGTATTGAACACGTAATAGAAACCACTATACAATTGAATACATGCTGTGTCACGCTTAATACAGTTAATTTTTAGATGTGTGGAGAACAACGTAAAAAATATATATAGTTTATCTGTATAAATTTGGGCTTCACATCAAAAAATGCGAAAAAGATTTCCGTCTTTAAGTAAAGGGAACAAAGGCATTCTCAAAACTGCACAACTACAAAAAACACTCAAAACAGCACAGAAAATTTCAGTTTGGTCACGAATTTTTCTTTGGCAAAGGCAAACGATAAAGCAGCTGCGTCATAATTATGAAAAGAGCAATAAGCTAACATTACTGTTTCAAACAAGGAACATCGATCAGTTTTCGGTGCACTTTGTTTCGTAAATGATTTTCTTGTTTTGGCCACGATCGGAGGCTTATTCATCTTCACAAAATGCACTGTGTCATGACAACAAGAGATAGAGAATAAAAACCGTCAAGACAAATTTGCGAAATGCTTTAGAACAGTGGTTCTTAATCTGGGTTCAACGAATGTTGTCTAAGTGTTCCATGAGTGTGATGTAAAGGGTTAATGGCGTATGTTCTGATACTTTGATGGGTTTGCAGACATTGTGATTACTACTACGATGACTAAACCTAATTTCGAATATTCATTGCAACGTTGCTTCGGGAGGGTTCCGTAACTTTGATCAAGATGTACAAGGGGTCCGTGACCCACAACTGTTTGTAAAAAAAACTTGCTCTAGACTTGTAATTATTGTGAATGTTACCAAGCATGCATTTCAAAATTAAACAATGAGACCAGTACAGTAGTTTCAAAAGATGTTGAAATGACAACGCTTTTATAAATCGTCAGTGCACCTTTAAAGAGTGCAGTGCTTTTCCTCAATGGCATATGACAAAAGTGAAATAGCGGAATCTTTATTTTTACTGAATGTTTTGTACAAAAACTCTAGTTTCGGTTATGTCTTCTTATAATGGTCTTGGTCATTTCTTGCTACAATTCTGTTGAGGAAAAGAATAACCACTGTACAACACAATATAAAAAAATCACCTCCAAATGCCTATTTTTCTTAAAATTCGTTCTTAACAGCGCGAGACAAGTTAAACCTTTACATAAGTCAATGTTTATCCTGCAGCGTAAGTCTTTTCCATTCAAAGCTGTTTTTCATTAAAAGTTTTTGACAGTTTTGCGGCTTCGCTCCTCTCGACTTCCACGTTGATCAGGATTTTGTTCAATAGTGCCAGTGTAATGCGACGATGGGTCAGCAAAACCAGTTTCTACTTGTCGCAGGTCTTCTATTTGGTTGGAGTACCTCCCACCGAAATTTTCCCTTGCATCTTCGTGTTGATGTCCAGGCTGTGCTGCATTCGTTTATTTTATTAGAAATTTTGACAGAAATTGTCGTCCTTCATACGTTTGACGAAAAACTGTTTTTATATCTAAAAATTGGACAAAAATCTTTAGAAGCACTTCATTAAAGCAACTAAAAAAACAAATAAAACTCAGAATTCCACAGCAGTGCAACATATAAGCCTACCAGTTAAGTTTTGAGAGCCAAGTGAACTGAGTTCCATCTCATTAGTAGATCCGTGCAAGCGTTGGATGTCCACGAGGCCTTGCTCGAATTGATCCCATTGTTGATCTACAAATTGTTCGGCACTGTCAGAGAAAAGCAGGCCGACATATTCTCCTGAGTCTTGTTGCTCGCACTCAGGTTGACCTGCAAAAATCTCACAATAAATAGCGTCAAAATTTGACTCTTCGAAGGACAGCAAGATCTTAATTGTGCAACGTTGCTGCCAATTTGTGGTGGCTGCTTGGTTATAGTCTTGTTTTGAGAACTTATGAAATTGCTGCAGAAAGTATTCTTAATTGGAAAGCCGACTTTAGAATGACATGTAGTGAAACAGTTGGGAAATCATTCCGTCAGTTGCAAACGCGTAATAAATTTTGTAACTTTCGTTTGTTTCACTTATCATGATCGAAAAGACTGAGTTCCAGATAGATTTTTCAAAGGACTTTGCCCATATTTTTCTTATCAGATTAGATCGTCATATTTCGACTTCACTGCCAAATGTTTTTCCAATTTCATTTCTCATATTGCTCAGCAAACACTTGATTTTGTATTCATGCAAAGAGAGCAAACTAACTTTGAAACAGGTCTCCTCAGTCAACAAGTAAAACCTTTGACCAGTTAGCTGACCAGTTACAAGTAAAACATTTGACCAGTTACAAGTAAAACATTTGACCAGTTACAAGTAAAACATTTGACCAGTTACAAGTAAAATATTTGACAAGTAAAACATTTGACCAGTTAGCTGGATAATCTGCTTGTTGACCAAATCAAGTTTAATGATCCTATTTATAGTTATATGAGTAAGATTTCAGGACTAACATAGGGTAGAGCAACGTAAAATCGAATTCCTGTAAAAACATTTTGCTGGATAGTTTCCACTGTTTCGCCTTTGTGGAGACTAGTAACTTCAAACGAAATCGATTAAAAATAATTAACGCGTGAAGAAAAAACTAGTCCAAAGTACATTCATTTAGGTAGTGTACAAGACTTACTAAAGACCAAGTACTAGTTAGCAACGCTTGGTTTATTCTTGAAAACAAGCAATCGGGCATTTTTGTACTGAAGACGGTGAATAATACCTGTATATGCAATTGGTTTTTAATTAGTGAAAAATAGATAAATTACGAGCATGTATTTCAAAAAATCCTCAATATTTTGATTTTTGTTAAAACGGATAGTTTGTTTTTTAACGTCTTCACACCGCACACACTGAAATACTACCTGGTGAAACAAGATGCTATGACAAGGAAGACAAAGGCCGATAGAAGAACTCTAGCGAAAGTATTTGTCTGTGATAAAGAACATACGCATAGATGGCACTAAGACGGTTACAAATGTAGATACATGCCTTTGGCGAAGGGCGTACGCATAGGCGGCGCCAACACGGTTGCTATGACTCTTAGCACCCCTACTTAAATGTGATAAGTTCCACGTACACCGGTTCGTAAGATTTATGGAAGAGTGGAAGGTTGCGAAGAACCAGAGGTCAGTTGAGGTGCAGAATAACCCAAGACTAAACTACTTTTAGTGTAAAGGAAACAGTTGTTTTCATGAAATTAGGTAAAAGTTTATTGATCTGAGTATACGATAGAAAGTTATATGTAATGCGTTTTACGATAAATTAAAGCAAAATGCGTTGCAGACAAGTTTAAGTCGCCACAAAAAGCAGTTTAACTTCGCCGCAGACAAAATTTTCAAGTTTAGCCTAAAAATGTTGTTGATAGCTGCACATGAAAATGTGTCTCTTTGTTGACTATAGCACAGCGCTGCAAAGTGTGTCACAAACTTCATTCAGGCTGAGAATGAGGCGCACAATTGCATCGAAATTCACCTCTAAAATCACGTAGGTGCTGGTGGCTGTTCTGGATGTTTGAGTAAAAGTCTTCATTGCTTTCCGAGTAAACCCAAGAAGGAAGTATCACGAGACGGCCGTTATTGTCAACCAAGTAGTGACCTGTTTCCTGAAAAGTTTGTCCACTTTGACCAGCATTCGCAGCCGTGAAGACGGGTTTACCTGTAATCGCTTCAGTGCAGCAGTACCAATACAAAAGTTCGACAAACGATTTTAATCAAAGAATGATTAAAAGTGCGAAGTATGTACGAGGTCATTGTACAACAGTAGCATCAAAAAATCATAAAACTATAATTCTCGTTAGGTCTGAGCAGCGTATGATGCGTTTGTTAAAACTTCACTTCAGTTGATGAGGTATCACAGTCTTAGCAAACTCTGGTAGGGTTATTTGTCTTGTATCGTTATCCATGCATGTTTTTCTGTGGTGATCAGTGAAAACTTTTTCAAACTTTCGTTTATGCTACTGTCTCAAGCAACATGAGTGACAATAAGAAGTAAAGAAAAACATATTTTACAGTTCCATAAGTAAGCATTACTGTTGATATCTTTTCTATCAAAAATCTGCTGAAATGAGAGTTTTTTGTTGAATCGAAGATAACAATTAAAAGACGATTTTCAGCTTTTGTATATCAGAAAAGGCATCAACTTTACCGGTGTTTTTGAAAAATAAAATAAAATTCCGTACTCACGTGAATGGAATCGCCATTTGTAGAAATGAATGAAATTCACACAAGAAATGTTTTAACAGATATATATTCCAAGAGGTGTTGAATGATCCTGTATTGGCAAGCTTCGGTCTAAATAAGAAAAAGGACAATATTTAATGAGCTTAAAACCGTGCTACATTCACCCTGCAGGTTCCATCAATATTTATCATTGGATTGTTTGTTCTATTGGTTGATACTACTTGCAATTACTTGTCACAAAGTCGCTGTGCGAACTAGTTCACCAACAGCAAGCAGCTGTAGCCTTTGAAGCCAGTTACTGGCTTTTGTCCTCATTTTGTCCTCATTAAAACATCTAAAACTGGAGCAGGTATATTTCCGCTGTGGGTACTAAAATTTCTTTATATATTGAGGTAAAATTCACAATACAAGTTTGAAGCTGAAATTTTAATTAACAGCTTTACGGCGAGCACAAACGCAATCGAGAAAGCCATGTTGTACAAGTTTCGCGAAAGGTTTCGTTAAAACAGAAATATCCATTTGTCAAGGAATGCTACATAATCAAAAGTCTTGCAGTTAAAATTACTGAATATTTTATTTCAAAATTATAAAAAATATTAACGGTTTTGGATGGTGATCCCGGAAAGCTCTTAAGTGAAGTATTTATGCTAAATAAAACTTCAATTCAAGTATTGGCTGAAACATTACAGAGCTTCATTTTTGAAGCAACTCATGAACTCGATGTCGCATTGCACTTACTGTATCAGAAATTTGAAGCTTTGGTTTCACTGTCGTCAGGTTGGAAAAGTCCGGGTGTGGGAGTTTTCATCAATTTATTCAAGGGCGTCATTTCCACTGAAATATCTTAAATTTTGCTTGAACAACAAAGAGATGAAATTTCTATGCGTTCTTAAAAGTTTCATGCAACGATTTTTGGTGCCTCTTGGAAAGATGTAAAAACTGCAAATGGAGCTTGGCTGACGAATATTCTCAATATATGAAACATGCAACAAATGGCAAAATTGGTAGAATAACTGCAGCTGAGTACTGAGAACACATTACCTTCTCCTATCTCAGATATTAATCGAAAACTTTTAAAAGTCTGCAGTACCTACTTTTTGTGGAAAACTTGTGCTATTTTAATTCACTTTTTGTAGCTTTTATTCTTGTTCTTTAAAGGCATTATATTGTAAATTCCACATTTCTGGTAATGTCAGCATTTTGTTGCCGCTAATCAAAGCGTTTCGGAATGGATCAAACAAACTGCTTTTTAGTAAGAACATGACTGAATCTCACATACTGTACATATTTTTACCAACAAGATATTTTACTGAGAGTTGTTTGTTGAAATTTTTTTAGATTAGCATGATTTCTTGGTATTTTCTTGCTGAGAGTAGGCAGTCTCCAAATCGTTACTAAACCACGCTCAGCTACAAAATATCAAGCTTTTCTAAGCCACGCTTAAATAGCAAATATCAAACAGAACACTGAAATAGACTAGAAAATTTCATTCAGAATGAAAACGTTTTATTTTTGGAATGTCAAACTTTGTTCACACAGCATAGCTAGCACCCGTTGCATGGAAGGATTGCTACACGGTTGATTTTATTGCGGGCCTAAAGTTGCCTGTTCCCGGTTGCTCATCCTTATTTATAGATTGGAGAAGCTGGGATTAGAAGTTTCATTTTGGCTCAAAGCTGGATAAAAAAATGATGTGCAGTACAAGTTCTAAGAAACTTGCTGGATGAACAGTCGATTTGTTTTTGTCATATTTGACTAAAACTTTAGGAAAATTTATCGATTACAGATTTTCGTTTTCTCGTCGGTAATAAAAACCAAAGACGTCTTTCCTCTTAGCAATGCGACGCTATAGTGAAAATCTGCATATACAAACCTCTCCTTGACAATACACCTAAAAGGTTGAGATAACAATGTCAGCTGTTGGTTCAAGTGAAAGAAAATTTTAGTGGTTAGTCGCATGACTTGTTTTTAAGGTATTTTGCAAAACGCTGCAACCATGGGTACTGTGCTTTGTGCTGTATTAAAACAGATCAAAAGATAATCTTGATTTCAACGATTCTTCCCTTCTTTTTGCCCCACGTAAATAAAAGCAACTGTCGATCAACCAAACCCAGACCCCCGAGGGCAAATTATACGGCACAGAATCTCTTCATGAGTTACTGCAAATACGAAACGTAATTGGTCGTTTCGTTATAAACCTATTCCAAATATTGTTTTCAAAATGTATGTAGGAGATGACATCCTGCGCTCGACCGTTCTGCGTGAAGAGTCACTGCTTGAATGTTTCTGAGACATCCTCACCTTTTGTACACCACTACACTATGTAAGACTTCCTGACATGAATCCAAGGCAGCAAAAAGGCAAAATTCTTCACTGTAAATATGTGCAGCCCGAAAAACCGTTACAGACTCCATTAGAAGCCAATGTCTGTAGAAGTACTGCTGCGCATGGATAATGTTCAAGCCACTATATGTGTTCCTTTGTTTTTACCGAATGGGAAAGTTTCTTTTTATGATTCCCGAAAGATTCCCCCCGAAAATCACCAGGGCACTATTGCAATGTGCGTCCCTATTAACATTGCTGAGATAAAATTAGTCCGTGGCATGAAAGGGTTGCGAAATGCCGGTGAGAAAACGCTGAGTTGCATTAACGTCATGGCACTGCAAACGTTGGATTGAATCATGACCGGACCTTCCCTCACACGTAAAGAGAGTTTTTATACTTGACGCTTTGTTAAAGGCTGGCTTCTCATACAGCTGTTAGAAGGGCTACAAGATCCGTACAACATTTTGAATATATTTGCACGTTTTCCGGTTGGGAAAAATAACAGAGTTGTACCCTTAGGTTACTTCACTTTGCATTTCAATCTCATAATGGCAAGTAAATTACTTTTGTAAAACACGCAGGAATGACTCTTTGAAACATCTTAACACTTTAAGAAATGCCAAACTGCAAAAACTGGCTTCGTAGGCTTGTGCCTGACGGCTGCTGTCATCATCCTTGAATGGCAACAACCACTGACCCTATAAACCTCTAAAACATAGTTCTTTGTGCATGTTTCGTGACTGACGGGGAGGTAAAGGGACGAGGCCCTCCGCGAGAAGTTAAATGTAAAAACTGGGCCCCATTTGCTTACATTTTTATTTTTAGTATTCTTTTGGTTTTCAGCAGTTTGTTGTCTTTTGTGTTTTTCGGGGTGTTTTCGTATTTTTGAGCTAGTAGGCTGTAGATATCCACAACCGGATTCAAAACCATTTCTAAAATTTTTCTGAGTGTTGGTTATTGCCCCCACCTACGGTAACAAGTGGGCCCCTTCAGCTATGTTTTGCCCTCCCCCCAAGGCTCAAACTTTTAGTTACGCCACTGATCGCAAGACACCTCACCAACGACTACTGAGGATACTTCATGGTTAGCACATTGCATGAACGTACTTTTCACCGGAAAAAAAAGTTTAAATTTTGCACAGTCACATGTCTGACAGACGGCACTGCCCACTTTCGGTTGGTCGCATGGAGCTATGATGAAACAAAGTCTACTAGAATGATGGGACATCTGGAACATCACATTGAAATAAGGTTTCAGTACAAACAGTATTGAAAAGTCCTGAAACGGATTTAAGTGGTTCTTCTTTGTTATTTAAAGGACAGAAAAAATACAAGTAAAACATGCTTTTCATTTTATGTGCAAGGATAGAAACGTTGTTCAGATCTTTTTTGTTGTGATTCAAGACTAAGTATCGTGATCTTGACTAAAATCAAATAAATTTCATTTATTTTATCAGTTTCACACAAGCCAGCGTTGCCCAGTCGGGCCGGGATTCGGGCTTAAGTTTGTTAAAATGCTTCGTGCTGATTTCGGGCCTGCATACAATTTTGTTTTTCACATCCACGGACACGTTTTAGTAGTTGCTGTTGAAGCAATCGAGTTGACAAAATCTTCAATGAAAAATGGTTAACTGTATATTATGAAGTCATGTTTACTTTGCTACGCCACCAATACTCCACAGTTGCGCATATTTTGACTCACTCGGTAAATTTGGCTTAGCTTTAGGGTTCAGGCCGCCTTCGGGTTTCAAAATGAAGCCCAATTACAACTCTGATGCAAAGATTTTGATACACTGGAACAGGTAACGATGATTTATTTTTTGAAAAGCTGTTAATAGTTTGATGTTGTTTGTCTCACTCAAATAAACGTTTCAGGATATGTAGTTGTATGTAACTGATTCGCAACTGTGGTTCACTAAAGGAGCTGTGTCCTTTTCACTACAAAGAATTGTCAAATATTACTTTCGGATGGCAGCTTTCTTTCAAAGACTTTCAAACTTCTCCTTCGCATTGCGAGTTAAGTGATTCTTCAATAATGCATAGTTTTATTTCTAAAAATATCAACCACGGTGAATAGATTGTCAGCTTCTTTGGAATAAAACATCAGATTTTAAATTAATTTACCACCAGAAAAAGTGTTTCACTTTCCAAAGCCGGGCGACATTTACATTTCTAAAACACATGAGACTGTCAATGATCTCGTTTAAGGTTTAGAAAACAGAAACAAATTTGTATTAGAAGATTCACATAAAAACATGTAGTTCTTTTGCACAAAAATTGCGTTACTTGTAAATAAAGCAATGACTTTATAATGCTCAAAATGCTTCCCAAAAATTCATAAACAGCATACATCCACATTGATGGAATCTGCACTAACTTGTTTCATCTGAAACTGCAAAGAAACTCCAGTTTTCCACGAAGATTGTTATCCAACTCGAAAAGCTGGGTGAGTTGAATGTTAAGTCGAGTGCTGATTTATTTTCTCTCAATTTAAATGGAAGTTTCCAGTAGGTTTGCAAACCTAGTGTTTTGTTTTTACAATGCTTCTGATCCCAAAATATTTTGAAGCAATACTTTGATGTAAAACAACAACTGTTGTTTCAAAAGATGAGTTGGCAAAGATATTTCGCTATTTTTTGTTTGTAAATTTTGTTTTCACTGTTTTCGACAAAGAATTTCAACGCACTTGTTTACAATCCTGTTACAGATCTGGAAAAACTCGTGTTCTACTATTGACAACATAAAATTGGCGTTATTTCCTTTCAAAACAGAATTTAAAGAAAAATGTTTGAATCTAACACTTTCGCCCGTAACGTAACGTGCACACAATTGTACAAAACATTTTTCTAAACTAAGTGTCATTTCAGTTTTCAGTGCAACGTCTTGCAGTTGGCGGATTAAATTCAATCTGTTTTATTCATTCTTGCATTTCAAATCTGTTTTCATCAGGCAGAAGTTCGTTTCGATCAGTTTTCAATCTGACTTTAAACTTGTTTTGCTCCTTACTGTTTTCACAAATGTACGATTTCTTGTTTGGCGGTTCTTTGCTTTTTCCATGGTTTTTGCAAGCCGACGTTCCGTTGTCAAACCAAAAAGCAGATATTGTCCACTTGTTCCCGCTTCGGTAAACGTAGCTGCTCAAATCCCTTGTTTCCGTGTCTAGTTTTTCTCTGTAACCAGTGTTACAATGTCCCGGGCTCTTGCTAAAATTACACGAAAACTTAGTATTGACACGAAGCATATTCGAACATATTTAGTGTAAACAGTAACTAATAAACGTAACCATTGATTTTTATGAGGCTTTAATCTGCTATGTTTCACAAAAATGTAGACCACTGTGTTTGGATAGTTCTTTGCACAAATTGGGTAATGCAGCATTGCTACTGAGCTTTACAGACATGGTAGCCGGATTTTAAAGAATTGTGTTTTTCAAAAAGTTACTCACCTTGGGTTGGAGTGCAGCATTGCACGTAGTGCTTTACACAGTTCCGTGCAGTGCTTCCGGGCTTCGATCTTGTGGTTCTTGAAATGTGATCTGAAAAAAGTATAGTTGTGCAAAAACCTATAAAATTTTTTCGAATAAGAACCCCCGAAGTTAACAGCCATAGGCAAACAAATGATATCTATAAAAGTCTCACACTAGTTTAGTAGATCTTTAAATCGCGAAGATTAACTTCGACTTGTGAATAGTGAAGGAATTCGACGAGAAACCTGGAAATAATTCCTGTAGATTTTGCTTCAATTTCTTCAGATAAAAGACGCTTTCCGTTCAGAATCATCTGCTTGAAATAATCCGGAAACTGGTGGCTTGAACAAGCTTTTCTTATGTTGCATATTTTGCACGGGATTTTCTAGTAAACTAATCTGGATTATAAGAGAGTTAACAGTTTGGTTAGCGAACAGTTTAATTAATTCGATAAAATAAAGACGTGACGAAGCAAATCGACCTCTCCACGTAGTTTGATCCCGAAATTCGTATCAACATAATAACTCCCCCTTAAAAGCAAAACCTAGTGAACGAAGTTACGTTAGAATATCGTCATCGCACAACCTGACTAAAACATAGTTGGTGTCAGATAGCCGTATCCTTGCACAAAGCGATTGCTTCCTCTAGTAATATGACCAAAGACCCACATCAAACGCCTCGTCAGGCCACAGTGGTCGAAGTCCACAGTAAACGAAGCTTTGCGGCACGACCTTTCGCCTTGTTTTGTCTGCTGCTCGTCAAATACGGCGGATTACGCAACACTGGACGCAGCAACTTTTCCGATCACTGCTTTTGCCTAAAAAAGCTTTGTATCTTTGCAATGAACTGCAATATATTAGAAACACTGTTAGAACCGCCTTAATTAATATGCAATGAAGGTTTTGCAACTGAAAGATGCGACAGCTAAAAATGTGCTGAGTTTCCTCAGACAGCACTTGTGCTTTCTTCTTTGTCCAACTGTATGCCAGACGTGTGCTGAACAAACAGCAGCGAAATCGTCTGCGGTCATGATGTGACTGGGTGAAGGTTTACAGTAATTGAAGCCTTTGTAGTTCAACGAGTCTACTGCATTTTGCAGATTCATAAAGACAGTTAAAGCATAGCGCCTTCTATCTTCTGCAGCTGGCCAAAGAAAACGCTGCACCTGCTCCACATTTTCAAACTTTGTGGTGGGTTGCAAGACACAGGATAAACTCAATCCGAAATTTGACCGAAGTAGACAGAAGAAAAGCGTAATTTAGTCCTTCGTGCTGATTGAAATGAACGCAGCTACTCGTGTTGTCCAGCAGCTCAAGTGCAGGATACCGCATGCCACAATTCTCAGCCAGTTCATTACAATGTTCCACTTTCCTTTCCTAATGTTTGCGTCTATAATTTTCATTTTCAAGTTTCAATAACTTGGCAGCTTTTGTGAGCCTAATTTCTGTGAAAAACATCTCTACTTTGTTTAAATACTTCGACATGCGCAGTATTCAAAACATAAACACCCCAGTCGCAGCTTCCGTGATAACCTCGATAGGAGTTCCTGATGAAATCTGAGCAGCACTGAAAGCCCCACTGAAAGCCTCTACTCCAACTTGCACACACTGATATGAAACAAGGGCGAGTGGCAACCGGTGTTGCGATTTGTACGCACTGAAAAACACCCTATTTGTTCTATGCCTTATTCGCAACTTGTCTGGTAATTCAAAATTAGATTCCAACAGATATACTTTTTCCAATAATTTCTACTGTATTTTCCCATTATTTCTGTCAATTTTTCTCATGATTAACTAGTAGCCTACCTGCAACTTTTGCTTGGTGACGAGAGATTGCTGAATGCTGCAATGCTGCAGACCTTTGCACATTTTTCCAAGTGGTTATTTCCTCCTAGCGTTACCCACGTATTAGACGCTCACCCACACGCCTCCTCTGGGATTTTAGTCAGCATTGGCAGATGTTTTTGTGCACATTCCGTTCATTGCATGCAGCAAATTGTACATGACTCTTGAATATCAAACAAAACATGAGTCACAAGTAATAAAGCAACACATGTTTGAAGATTTTCATCTTTATCTGGCAGTTCATTACAGAACTTTCGATCTTGTAGTATCAATCTTGCTTTATTTATTACCCGGTTGTAATGCCAACTAAAACTACGTTTTACTTGTCACCCCCCCTCCCGATTGGGTGTTGGTCCTATTTTGGTAAACGACTTTTTGAACATTGGCTTAAGACACCATTAAAATTTAAATAAACTGAGTGTTGGTTACAATCCATAAAGGATAGTGGTAGCATAAAACCAACATCAGCTTTCACAGTTTGTTCTACGTTTATTTTCAGTTTTATGTAGAATTTTGCTACATGTCACTTTTGTCAAATTCGATGTTAGAAATGACTTACCCAGCCTTCCCCTTGTCTCAGCAACATTATACGTCCGTTTATGACGGCAAATATTTGAGCTGCAAGCTCACTTTCACATGTCACGAAACACCTAAGACTTGAATTGCAGAAATTCTAACTGTAAGCACAATACCAATTTCATTTGTTAAATTTTTAGTAAAACTTATCACGGTTTAAGTTTTATTTTATAAAAATTTGGTCAAGCTTCTGGGTCAGAGTGATCACATGTAAATTTTAAAACAGCTTTAACATGTCCACAATTTCTACAGATTAAGCGCGAGATGAAAAATATTTTATCGTTGCATGACGCATGAATTTTTAGGTAGTTCCACTGTATCCAGCTACCAAGTTGTTCAATTTTAGGTGAAAAAATGAAGTTGTTTATACATTTATCCATTGGGATTTCTAACACGTGAAACAGAGTTTCTGCAAAAATTTTCTTCTAGGTTTAAAAGAATATGTATTCAGCACTTGTAAAATTAAGCCAAACACCCTTCAAGAAACAAAATAGTAATTCCTGACATAACTTGTGGCCCATTTTAGAAGTCGGTAAATCCTGCGAAAGAGCTCAGAACTTCGCTACGTCAAAGTGTTTTTTCAAAATTTTTATTTATTTTAAGCTTGTTTTCCAGTAACTGCTAAAATAATGAACCAAAATTATAAAATATCAGTTTAGATGTTTATCTGTTTTTGACATCTTTAATACATTTGCACTTAACAGCCACAAATATTCATTCCAGGCAAAAAAGTGGTTCAATCAATCGAACAACAACTCCGTTCTCAAAGTGCTGCTCGTTGAACAATAAAAGCAAAAAGACGAGAAAACTGTCTTCAAACTGGAAGTGGATTTGAGCTGCCTAGTTGAACTGTATGCCTAAGATCGACAGGAGGTCCTGTTTCCTTCTTTCACCTGCTCTGGTTTACTGTAGAAAACCGAATCAGTTTTGAAATAATATCACAGCTGAACTAACGACCCTCAGTGAGTCAGGAGATGGTTAAGCAACCTGCTTTAAACTTGCTTCCTGCCAGTGGCATGAATATAATTTATCTTTGTTGCGTAATGCTCAGTGCATCACGATTTACGAGGACTGCCTTTGGTAAACGTCCGGCAGTAAACTCCTTTACAAAAGGTTAGCTTGGCGGCTAATGCTGAGTTTAACGTTTTGAACAAATTTCAAGAGGTGAAAATTTTTGAAGTACCACCAGTCAGTGACGGTTCTAAGAGGGGGGCTGGGGGGCCATGACCCACCGATTTTTGCTTGGACCCTCAGTTTTTTTCTTAACTTCCCGTTTAAATTCGTTTCGTTGACATATACAGTAGATATACTGTAACGTTCGGCCAGAAGTATTTCAAATGATAATTCAGAAACCCTTTAGCTTGCATTTAATATTTCCCAAATGCATGATAAGCTGTGTTGTTGTTTTTGACGGTCGGGTAACTAGAGTTGTTTATGACTACGCACACCAGTGGTTGCTCGGATTTTGCGTGAAATTTAGTCAGACCCCAAGCGTGGTATTGAAAATTCATTTCGAAACTATGAAACAGTCGCAGAAGTGATAAGATTGATCCCTCTGTGCATTTCAGTGTGAGATGGAACTTTATATTACTGTCAGCAGATTGCTGCTTGTCCCGGTAACAGGTGCCCCAGCGGAGGGTTAGTAGCGGGCCTTACCTTAATTTGATCGCAAAATAAACGAATAAAACAAAAATGGTACACAAAAAAGGTATTAGCCTATTTATTGTTCTTGTGCAAATGAACTTTATCCAGCGCAAGCACTTCAGCAAGGCAAATGTTACCTCACACGTGTTTTTACAAATCTATGACTTGAAGATTTTTCCTGAATGCTTGCGCGGGCCACAAGCGGCCTGCAGTTGGACCACACTGGCTTATGACAAGACAGTCATATATTACCGCGAGGTTGTATAGTCAGCATTTGAGGATCAATCAGAGGAAAATTCAGTGTGAATATTAAAATGAGTGACTTTGTTGCGAATATTCTGCAAAATAAGTTTTACGCCTGCTGTTACATCTTGCTATCAGGTACACGTCCTAAACGCCGATGCACACCTATCTGTGGCGCTGCTTTGCTACTCAAATGCAACTGGTGCCGCAACGTCGCTGCTGTTAACTGCATACTGCATTGAACAATCCTCACCCCATCCACAATGCAGATAGGTATTATACTCGTAATAGAAGCTGCGTAACATTGTTATTGTTACACCACAATCTCAAAATGTCTATAAACTATACACAAAACGGATTGTCCAATAGTTGCCAAACCGTTGGCAGATGGTTTATTTTTATGTGCTTTGTAGTAAGATATTTTTTGATGGAACTAGTTAGCTACCAACAGCCTACTTGTCTCTGTTTCAAAATGGAATTTGTGTTTGAAACCACTTCGCTTTCATGTGAATTGCATCCACTTTCGTGGAACTGTTTTCGTCACAGATAAGATTTTCATGCTTTTTCGAGCTGAAATCTAAACAACCAAATGCACTGAAATGTGTTGTCTTGTTGGTGCGTGTCGCATCCGCACTTTGAAAAAGGTTGTTCAAGAGCATCCATTCACTAGTAAACAGATTTAAGTCTTAAATGTTTGCACTTTTGTTTGGTATTTTATGGTTTTGTTGCTAGATTTCCAGTAAGACCGCGCTCGTGTGTTCAATCATTCCTGAACGAGATTTCGTCAGGCCCGTGATTGTCGGCAGTTTAAACAAACCAGATGATTTTGTCTGTGACGCTTCGTAGCTTAGGATTTCTTCTCTGTAGATTTGGGTTCGGTTGTCTATGATTGCAACACCTAACTTAAGAGCTGTAGTTCTTGTTCAAAAATCACATCCACTAATTACATTGCAAGTATGTAGCTGGGATGTGTGTTGCAGCAAGTTCACCTTTAAGGGGAGACGCCAGTCAATTTTTGTCTTGTTTAATTTTTGGGTGGTCGCTTGTGGCGGCCACCGCCAGTGCAGCAGAACCTTCGCTAGGACTTCGTCTTCCTTTAAGCTTTGTAGGGGAGAAAACATGAAGGCTGTAAACTCGTAAAGTGCTCTAATAGGTTGCATCGTTTCTGCCAGTACAGTACACGTTTGTCAAGTACTGTAGTTTTCTGTTTCTTACTTTTTTATGCCTTGTTTGTCATTCGTTAACTCTCTGTACCAGGCGCGCAACCATGGGGGCATTTGACCCCCCGAAAACTTAAAAACATTGCATAGCAATTTTAACATTTGCGGAAACCTTCAAAGAATAAAGACGAATTTTTATATTCTAATCATTTTCAAGAAAAGCCTTGTTTGAATCTTTCTTTGTCCTATTGGTTAATTATCTCATTACAAGATTTATCTTGAGACAAGCCATCTGATTGAAAATTTCTTAAATGCTTGGTATTAAACTACAAATATGCTGGAATTGTCCAAACTTGTGAGATAGTTTAAAGTGTTGATATTTCTACGGCATTTTTATCCTGTTGTTCTTGTACAACTTTCTCTGAGACAGGCCTCAATTTGGTATAACGAAACCTTAGAACATTAGCGTACTGTTGAACCATGCAAACTGCTGAACTTTTCGAAGTGATAAGAGAAATCTTGACATGTTGATTGTTATTTAAAATGTTTGTGACTTCGTCAAACCGCTTGTTCTTCTACGACCTTTTGATTATTGTTGTCTGGGGCAAAACGGATCACCATCATTAACAAATTTCGTTTCTTTAAAAATCTTGTTTAGTTGCATTTTCGGTTCGAGAGGTCTGTTTCACGTTTCGGTTTCTTCCTGGGTTGGTACCAGTACCACGACTTGGGAAAAAAGTTTAGTAAAGTGCCATAAGTGTGCTAGTCAATGCTGATAGCACCTACTTACTACACCACTTTGGCTCTAATAACGGTATGCCAGACGCTACCTTTTGCAACTAATGCAAGCCCTGAAAGCACATAGCCTTAAAATTTCTTCTAAAAACTTTCACACAAATCGTGGATAGCAGAAAAAGCCTTTTTGTCCCGAACACACCTGATCCATTATGCGTCAAAGGCACAACACACCTGAACCGTTTGCCTGAAATGACAGTATTCAAGGATCCCCTCACCCTTGACATAAGCTATCCCTCAAGTTTGGGATTTTCATTTGTGTTAGAAATTGAAAGATGCTAGAGGAATAGGGCTAGAACGAATGTGCTAAAACAAGACGAAAAGTTAGGCAAGTTTACTAGTAGCCTATACATCTGCCACACTAAAGTCATGACTGCACTAGCTGAGTACGGAACCAGGTGTCTGTATTAAGCTACTAAGTTTTTTGCTCTCTCCTGATCTTTCGGTCTGCATTTTCTTTAAAACTGAAAAGTTCTCATTTTCGGAAATGTTGCAAAAAGAACATTGTCGGTGACCGTTTGCAAAAAAGTTGCATCGCGGTAAAATAAGCACTATGACGCCATCGAATGAAATTTCATGAAAATTGCCCTCCCCAAAATCAAGAGCTGGTTGCGCCCTTGATTTGTACTGTTCAGAAAACTGCATAGCGCAAACAGATATAACCCGATCTACCTCAAAATGCAACTGCTTATTGTGAACACAGGTTGTTAAGATCGAATAAACGGAACAAAATGTTTCTCTGCGCCCTTTTAGCTTTTATATGTTTGAGGGCAGAAAGAAGTGCTGCTGCAACATTTACTATTCTATTTGAATAAGACAGGGGATAGTGTTGTAATAGTGTGTGTAATAACCTAACTTAATACTGTATCAAACAATTGCAACTTGCTGCTGATTTGCTGCTGATTAATGATCTATTGATATTGGATATAAAGAAACCAAACATGATAAATGAGGCTACATGGAGAAAATCGAGTTCAAAAGATGAAAAATTCAATCAACTCTGGAAAGGCATTACAGAATTGAAAGAAACAATGCTCATCCAGAATAAAAAACTGGATAAGCTAACAACTATTGAGATTTCCTTGCCTGCAACGCATTTTACTTCAATTTACCGTATAACCGTTTTACACATATTACATTTTATACCCAGAGTAAAAGACTTATACCAACTATTATACACTGTTCCCTTTACACTGAAAGCAGCTTCGTTTATGGGAGGTCTGCAGCCTGGATGACCCTTGGTCCTTCGCAGACTCCAACTCCCCTATGCATTCTACACATCGATGTACTTGGAAATCATTGCAGTTCTTCATTATAATAATCATGATGGCGTCTTTCATGCGTGTGCTTTAAAAAGTGTCTGAAAAAGCTTGTATTTCATCACAGTACAGTAACTACATTAGCGCCATCAAGCGTATACTCTATACTACCGCCATGTATACATCCTGGTCTTCTTTCGTGTACTTGCGTTTTCTTTTCT
>Ga0210059_1000187_pt1 | contig 65529 bp, 40 predicted proteins | sample Ectturendosymbi2_FD_188042 | JGI IMG/M metagenome (GOLD analysis project Ga0210059, IMG submission 188042) | Ecteinascidia turbinata endosymbiont from Florida, USA - Sample 2 (SPAdes) (version 2) | ecosystem: Host-associated > Tunicates > Ascidians > Unclassified | place: Key West, Florida... | reverse complement strand
CAACGTAAATGTTGAATTATATGAAACTTTCCAAAAAGCGTCGCGGGCCGCACAAAAGGTCCTCGCGGGCCACATGCGGCCCGCGGGCCGCGTGTTTGAGACCCCTGATTTAGATTGTAAAGTTATTTGTATGCGTTTACGAAGCACTTGACAATTATCCTTGCATGCCATAAATTGTTTGTTAGTTCGAAGTTTTATTTATGTTTCATTTTAATTATAGCTTTACTTTTGTTGGTGAAATGACGTGAAAGAGTTGTCGTCAGACGTCATTTTTGGTCTAAGAATGTTCCAGGTCATGCATAATATGGTCAATTTCTTTAAAAATCTAACTTTAAACCGGATGAAAACCTGATATCCAAAGTGGTCAAAGGCTGACCAACCTTATCAAACAAGGTTAAGCGTGCAGTGCTCTTGTGCGCCAAGTGCAATTGTTAAGAAGGCTCGTTTTCCATATGTATCAAACTTTTGCAAAAAGTGTTTTAAAAAGTATATAGTATTTTGTAAAAAGTCTATACAAATTCTTTCAGAGCCATTAGTAAAGTCTGAAGAGAAACCGACATTGTTAAGTCAGTTAGATGCAACTTTGATCACATAGGTTATGTTGGTAACCAATTGCTGCAGGATTTTTCCTTCAAAAAAATTAAACATCGCAATTCAGAACAAGTTCTGTTTTACCATCTAAAAATTTTAAATGCGCACGTGATGTTTCAGTAAAACGCATCTTCAAAATACAAGAAAACTTAAAAATATCCATGCCGGCCAGATTACTTCGTACTGCTCTTAAGAATAATATGTTCAAAATGCCCCGATTAGCAAACAATTTGCGTTCGACTAAACGAGGTAAGCGCATTACTTCTAGCATTCTCAAAATGAGTATTACTTTCTCAGTCTACACGATTGACCTTGCGAGATCAAACGTTTCTTTGTTAAACATGACAACCTTCTGAACCAGAGATCTAAACTCCAGTGTATCTTAGAATGCTTTGCACTCTAATGCGGCTTGCTAATCATTCCTGCGGTTTCTCCAAATAATTGCAAACATGAACTTCCATTGCACAAGCTCTCCCAAACAAAGAGTTTTTTTTATAGAAAAAGACTTGAGAAAGTTTGCATCTCATCAATATTCATCTAGGTAATGTCAGTCTCTGAATAAAATAAACGATGCGCCATCTTGAAAAATCTTGTTTTGAATTTGTAAATGGTTTTCTTTAAAAGCTACAGGTCCAAACAAAATTCCAATTGACTTTTATATATGCTGCTTCAGCAAAAGAGCATGCTATGAACATGTTCTACGGAAACAGGCTATTTTTTATTACTCACAGGTACAATCTGTTATTCTGTTGAATAAAAAAGCATTAAGAACAAAGTTAAACTTTATCTTGCTGTTGGAACCAGACGACATCACACCGCGACCCGGATATGTTGATTATTGTGATTTAACGTTGATTTGACGTTTGACGTTTGAGCGTGATTTGACGTCTGGCACAACGCACGCAATGCAACGTACTGTGGCGTGAGCATTTGCAGAAACCTCCTGCAATAAAATTCATTATCACATCCGCTTTTCAGGTAAGCTTACGTATTCACTCTCATGGGAAAAATGATTAGACTTGCTTTATATAGCGACTCGAAACCCAGTGGGACAAGCGTTTTATAGATGCTATTTACTTAGCAACAGTGATTCAACTTCTAATCAACGTGAACTTCCACTTGAAAGAAGTGTAAATTAACAAGTTAATCTTTTCTCTTATTAATGCATATAAGTCATTGAATAACACTTACAGTAACCCGCCACGATAGGATGACTACAGGCAACCAACGAAAATATTGCCATTGAATTTCTACATTGCTGAAGTTCAAACCTCTACCTTGTTGTAGGTCGTAGGCAATTTTCCGCTCAAAGTGCGAACTGTGAAGTTCGTAAAGCCCTGAAAGTCAAGCCACTCAATAGAAAGATCCTAGCTGCATTGATTCGACCACGTGAGCAGAATACCCCAAGAAAGTTTGGAGAGGTGATTCTTGTTGGCTACAATCACCAAGATAACGACACAGAGACCGCCCCAAGGACCACGTAGCTTGACTACATTTCCGACCTGGTTTGATCAAGTTTTGATGTGTATCGCCAGCAGAACTATCAAAAGTTGCTGAAAACCGTTAGATGTTTCGAAGCCTGGCAGGGGTGCTGGCTCTACGACCTCGATAGGAGCTGGACGTTTGCCAAGGAGTGAACGGAGCTCAAATGCACCATACGTTTTTTAAATGGTACAAACGTGCTTCATTGCAAAATAAACAAAAAAGGCTGCTTATGGTCTCAAAGCGAAAGTTAATTATCAATCTTTTGTTTCATGGAACTAACAAAGTCGTTCGTTTCATCATTAGCACCTCAACTTAAAAACGTCAACGATGTCGAATATAATTCTGCAGGAAACAAAGTTTCTTAAGACAATTATTCAAATGGAAAGCAAGTCCACAATAAAAATACGTTAGTCAATTTCGCCTGTAGCACCATAACCTCAATGAAAACGTGATTATGGTAGTCAACGGGCATTCTCTCTACGTATTTATTTTGAAAAGCCAGACAACGTCGAACCAAATATAAGAAAAAATATCTGAACTTGAAGGTTCATTGGCAACTCTAAACTCAGGCTTAGAAATAGAGACAGATCCAGAACCAAAAAACGCTATCTGTGAAAGGCTGAGGAAAAGATCTTTGCAACAATGTTGTACTTTATGTGGCGAATATGCTATTTGCATTGACGAAAACTTCTCAATAGCTCCTCAGGGATGCACCACGGTTGAAGACGCCTCTCGCTCTGCTGCAACGTCATTCACATGCGTGTCAGTGGATTGAGGCTCACTGGACAAAATCTGACGTGTGGAATGCGCACGCATGACCGCGTACGCAGATGCACTGATGTCGCACCTGCTTGTGCGCATTACTTGCTTATGTGACACGTCTCTGTTCGATGATGTAGCATGTGGGAAATTCTGAATTTGAGCTGATTTTTTTAGCTTCCACAACAATGTCATTGCTCTTAATCAAAGCAAAAGACTTATTACATTTTTCATAAAAGATATGTAAGCTGTTATTTACTGTCGGTCAGGTGGGAAAAAATTCGATCGATCATTTATCGGCATTCCATGCCAAGTTGGCAACGTAGTCTCAATCGTTTTAGTATCCTGCTGTTATAACTCTTTTAACCACGCAAAATGTTGTTCGCCACCATTTGATGTGCGATGCCCACGTCACACAGCGTTCACTGTATGGATCAGGTGGTCGATAACTGTAGGCCCTTGCTGTGTGAAACTCAATTTCGGGAAACCTTGCCTGCAAAAGTTTACCTGAACCATAGTAACCGACTTTGTGCTTTCGGTACAAGTAATAGGTACTATACCAACTCATTTACTCTGTATTCGAAGTTCGTTTCAAATCAGATAAATTTTTTAGATTTTTTCTCAAGGTTTCATGAAGTTCTGTTGATTACCAAGCATGAATAAGCAGAAGTAGCACAAAGTTTCATATACTTTCAGTTCTGAAAAGAGTTGTTTTACCAGACTATGATAGTGAAACGCTTTTCCATTATACGTTTACAAAATAGAATTCAAATATTTTGGAAGTAGGTCATGAGTTTTCTTTGCGATAAATATTTAAGTGAAAAAAATAAGTTACTTTTGTGTATTCATGATAAAATGCATTGTAACCATTGTTAAAACATTGCCCACGAAAGCATAATTGCTTAGATGAGCAAAATGTTGCTAAATATGCAAAATCTTAAACATCACCAGAAGAAAGAATTCGTTTTGTTTACATATAAAAATTTCATGTAGATTTTGATTGTACTACATAACGAATTTTGAATGCGCAACTAATTTTAGTTTCTTTTTTTATGTTTGTGATTTGCTTGTTTAATTCTCTTTCTTGTAAAGTATTTAATTGTTTTTGGAAGCAGTGGATTATCTTAGTGTCGCTCTGAAAGAAGCACATTGTCCGAAACCTTCAGTGCATTTAATCAAGCTGTAGTTGTATGCATCAATAAGTTAGTTAAAAATGAAATACTCGTAAACTACTTGTAGTTAATCACTTTCGAATGATTAGCCACACTTACTGTAAATGTTCCCCCATGTCATTCCAATAACACTTGCAATTACATTAAAACCTACAGCAATCATTGGTAAAAGAGAGGAACTTAATTTCCTTATTGCATGTCGATAAATTTCTGCTTGTAATAGAATCAGTTTGAAGTTTCCAAGAACAATCTCAGATAGTCTGTGAAAACGTATTTGTGCATTAATTCATTACAGTTTTCCACTTGTGCCACAACGGGTTTTGTGGAAGATTGCATTTGGCAAAGAGCTGAGATTACCGAATAACAAGCTTTTATCAAAATACCGTAAAAGGATTGGGTTTGCTGGCACAAATGGTGCAAATATTAACAATGGAAGTCATCGGCATTGTCCTGTTGTGGAGCACCGCTTGTTGTGTGCAACTAACTAAAACTAAATTTACCGTCAGTCTTCAATGGTGGATACAGTTCTGTTCATAAATTCCCAAGAAATATTTTCAGCTACTGCATTCGCTGTAGTAAAGACATATTTGAAAAGCCGAATTTCCATGGGGTCTTCACATCATTGTCGTCCGAAACGAGATTTCGCGTGCCTTGTGGTTATTGCCTGAAAACAATGACTGACTTTTCGCTAATACCTTTTGCTGGTTATAACTGTTCAATTAGTAACGTAACTATTTGGCTACCTCCATTTACTACCACAATTTGATTAGGTTTTCAGTGTATTTCAGACGCAGAAATGCCAGAAGGCAGCATTACAGTCAGCGACTAATGATAAAAATAGCAAATGTTGACCCGAAAATTAAGCAAGACATGCAGCTCTATTAAGAGCTATAATCGTATTGTTTCAACCAGCGTATTCTATAGGGGTCTGTATCGAGTCGGATTCTCCAGCTTCACTAATTTGGGATTCGACCTCAGGACGAAGATGTTGCAACCTGGGTCCACAGACAGTGGCGTACGAGGCGGGGGGTCGAGGGGTGCGGCCGCCCCCTTGGCTTGAAAAAAATCAGGGCAAACTCTGTTTTCAGGGCAAGCGCAAGTTGCTCAAAAGTTCTGAAAGATAAAAAATATTTCATTGCAGTAAAAAATTCAGGGCAAACTCTGTGTTCCAGAGCAATCGCAAGTTGTTCAAAATTTTGAATGATAAAAAATATATATTCAATACAGTGAATTCAGAGCACACCCTGTTTTTCAGGGCAAGCGCAAGTTGCTCAAAAATCCTGAAGGATAAAAAATGTCTCTTCAATACAGCGAATTCAGGCCACACTCTATGTTTCACACCAAGCGCAAATTGCTCAAAATTCCTGAAAGAAAAAAAAATATTTCAATGCAATAAAAAATATCAGGACAAACTCTGTTTTTCAGGGCAGGCACAAGTTGCTCAAAAATCCTGAATGTAAAAATTATATCCAACACAGTGAAAATTTTCAGGCAAACTCCGTTTTCCAGGGCAAGCGCAAGTTGCTCAAAAATCCTTAAAGATAAAAAAATTTCAATACAGTGAAAAAGTTCAGGACAACTCTTTTTTTCAGGGCAAGCGCAAGTTATTCGAAATTCTGAATGATAAAAGTCGGTGACGTGACAAAACAGCGTAGCCAGCACAAAAGTTTGGGAGGGAAAAAAATTTGGGGGGGCAAAAATGTTTAATTCTCGGCGAAAAACACTATTTTGTTTGGGTTACCGCCTCTCAAAGCACAAAATGACTTTATTTTCCAAAAATTTGGGGGCATGATCCTGCTGGCCGATCCCTGGCTACGTTTATGGCGTGACGGCACGAAGCAGTGCCTACAATAATCGTGAAATGTGCAAAACGAATTGGGGATCCAAAATAACAAATTGAATAAACATTTGTCCATTCATGTTGAAAAGGTGCGTTTATTGCATGATTCTAATCACTTTTCATAGTCAATACATCTGAATTTGCGTATTTCTTCAAGTCAGGGGAAAGTCACGAAGGGAGGCAGCGACTGTTTGTGCCTCCTTTCACTGGGTCGCTATCGCATTGAGCAGTTTGTCATAAACTGTGTTGGTGAGCGCTTGCCGTGCAACCGCCTTTATGTCAGCTATGTAACCTTCATGTCAGCTACACTGTAATAATGTTGGTATACACCAGTGTTTCCCAACCTTTTTAAGCTTGCGGCACCCTACAGAAAAGAATAATAATTTACGGCACCCGTAATGCCGAACCCATAGCAATTTGCTTTGAGGTTTGATGACAGCTTGAAAATGTATCATTAATGATATGGTAAAAAAACGTGTTAGCCCGCGGCACCCCTGGGCACTGTAAATGGCACCCCAGGGTGCCGCGGCACCCCGGTTGGGAACCACTGGTATACACTTTTAATGTATTCACTCCTTCGACCATATGCTCTCGCATTCCATAGTCTGGCACTTACTTTACGTTGTGTATAATACACCCTAATATGCAGCGTTGTATGCCACATCAGTAGCTGGTCACACATGCTGCTATGGTGATAGGCCGCGAAGGGAGGCAGCCAATATCTCATCCTCAATGAAAACGTTTCATTGTTACGACATAGTTAGGCAGTTCTATCAAACTGATATGGCATCACTGGCGTGAACGACGAGGCGACAAGCCACGCTGGGGAAACTTGCTAGGAAAATGTGCGGACTATAGCAGGATTTTTTGACATGAAAAATCTACCAAGAAGCCTCAGCAGACATGTAAAGTCAACAAATCCCATTCAAAACCAAATTGTTTTAAACCTGTTTGGAAGCGTAAGGATAGACTTTTGGCTTTGGACGAACAGCGGAGACTATATCAGCGTTCACAATGCTAAGGTAAGGGAAAGCCGATAGATTTTGAAAGACCTCATTAATGTAAATTGCTTCCTAGCCAAACAGCAATTAGCATTTCGTGATAACGATGAGAGTTCGACCTCTTCTAATCGTGGCAACTATGTGGAACTTTTACATATGAAAGATTAGCTAGACATTTAGAGACATCTACGGTGTTTTCCGGCTTCTCAAACATAATTCAAAACGATTTAAATGAATCAATAGGTGATGTGATTAGATATGATATGAACATAAAGGCGGAAAGTGCAGCCCCATTTGTTTCTGCAGAAGTAGACGAGTCAATGGATGTCACAAACAAAGCTCAGAGCTCTGTCATTATGTGGCTAAAAGCGCAGAGTTACTTAAAAATCCTGAATGGTAAGAAATACATTCAATACAGTGAAAATTTTCAGGGGAAACTCTGTTTTTCAGGGCAAGCGCAAGTTGCTCAAAAATCCTGAACAGTAAAGATATTTTCAATACAGTGTATTCAGTATATATTCTATTTGGGTTGATCTGTGTAATTTGGGCTAGTGTAGTGTGTAATCTGGACCAAAGTCGTGACTGATTATAATGATTTTGACCGAGACCAAGCCCTCGTTTTTTTCAATGCCACGTTTTTCGTGATTTTTTGGAACTCTTCTGTTATCTGTTACAGCAATGATCTTAACATCAAATTTTGGAAGACTGGCTGAAACAGGGAAATTTTGAAGTTGTTTTGTGAAGGCAGTGTGTAATTTGGACCAATCCTGGTGGCTGCTTGCGTAATATGGACCAGTGTTACAAATGACAATACTTACATAAAGTACTTGGAAAGTGTTTTATAGGCTAACAATTCTTTGTCCAAACAATCAACAAGCAAAGCAACTTAAAACAGATTTGGAAGAGGTTTCAGACCCCATTCGGACAATGTGAATTTGTTCAGAGATTAACCAAAATTTTTCGTCTGTCAATGATGGTGTTTTCAGTTGATTCACTAGGAATCGATGCTGCGGGAAAAGTAGCAGTTTGAAACATGCATGTAAATGTCTATTATAGAAATGTTGAAAACGTTCATTGTTTCTTTCCAGATCTGTGATAGGCTATTTGCAATTATTACCATGACAAGTCTGGGATCGAGAAAACGACCATTCCCTCATGGTGTCAGATGTGAAGTATGTCAAAAGCAACTCAATTCTGACAACAAAGAAAGTCATTTAAAAGAAAAACATCATGGGAAGAGAGTTACGTTTTGATGTTATAAGCGAATTGAAATACATGCGAAAGATGCCATCGGTACCGAATAAAATGTAACGTTATAGGCGAATTGACGCTACAGGCGAAGCCGTTATAAACGAATTCAACTGCATAAAACAGATTTATAAGAGATTTCAGGCTCCATTCGGATTAAACTAAAAAAATTATTTTCAGGGCAAGTTGTTATTTTCAGGGCAAATTTTTTCCGCCCCCCCAGTAAAATGCCTTCCCGTACGCTTATGTCCACAGATTCAAACATTTACGCCCAGTGGTATGATACGATATATTAAAGCAAGACGTTCAGCACATTCCGAAACAACCATTTGTATAATGCAAAATTTGCGCACATTTGGCTTGATCTTCGCAAGTTCACGCTTGCAAGTTTTAATCGTCGCAGAAGAATGAAAGCAGAAAGCAGGCAGATTCCTCAGAAGCTTGCCACAAGGCTAAAGTTTGCTTAAAGTCTGAACCAATTCATAAAAACATAAACTCGTTTTTCTTACAAAAAAATATGTTTTTGAAAACCCACACATTGCCTATTGTAACGCTTATCTGTTAGCTACTGCCGACTAAAGTGGGCCTGGCCAAAGTTTTGACTGCGTTGCGTAAGTAAAAAAAACGATAGCCGAAGCAGCGTGATTGAAAAAAATGGTTTCTGAACACATTCACTTTTTCTGTAGAGGACGGTCAAAAAATGTCAGTCAACGCAAAAATTGCAACTTCATCTACTGGTGGATCTCTGTAGGTCTTGCAGAGCGTTCCCTTCCTACTATTATTATCCGCTAGGAAAGACCAACAACCTACACTGTTAATCGAGAACAAATTTTTTTTTGATTTTGTACCTTAAAATCGCTCGTACTTTAGAAAAATCGAATATTATTCGCATCCTGACATCCGGCCGCAGATACCGCTGTTGCCTCAGCTCTATAGATATTGTTAGTTTACCATCTTACCTACAACAAGAGTGGTCAACAACTTGGCAAGTTACTCGATGTACAGTACTACCTCTGGCTAAGTTAAAATAAACAGTAAGGCGGCATGAGACCTACAGATTTCTTTGGATATCCATACCATTCTCAAATAAAACAACACCTTAAATAATACTAATGTAATAAACAGTTGCAATAAAATCTACTTGAAAAGTTTTGCGCTAATGACAACAACTTTTTTAAAAACGTGGGCTGAAGAACTCCACTACTGTATAAGCAAAAAGAAATCGAGCCTTGTAATTGTCAGGAGAAAAACGAAGTTTCGGTGACAAATTTCATCACTTTGCGTGAATTCGTCGCGCCACTGGTACCTGGTAGAAGTTGAGAATGCCATCAAAAGAAGGGCGATGTCGATCAAAAACGTACTGGCCACGGTCTTCGTCGTAGAACCTGTCTCGCTTCTCAGGTTGCCCAAGCAAGGTGTCCGGAAATTTCTGGAGTGTTCTTTCGTCCGTTTCGAATAGTAGTCCCGAAACGTTGATGGTGATGCGACGGCAACCAGAAGTGTTGCATGCACTAAACGAGTCCGAACAGGCGCAAATGTCTGTGTTGACAAAACACTAATTTTCTGTTACGGATACTGACACAGATTCAACGACGTTACTCGCGTGCGCATTGCAAAACTTTTGTTGCAGAGACTCAGTTCATCAAGTCTCTGTGGCAGTAGCAAAATATTCGCTTGAGCTGGAAGGAATTTCCGCGTGTATGCAGTTCTTCCAGTGGCTGCACGCAGCTCCATCATTAGAACGCTGGGTGCACCCATGGCTGATGCTCGCTAAGTGTCTCAGTACGTACGCTGGACACTTTTCAAAGGCTAAACAGATTTAACGGGAGGGCAAAAGACAAAATACAAACATTTCCCTTTGACGACGCCTTCCTTAGTTTCAGATTACATTGACATTCGATTGTAAAGCATTAAGAATGATCAACGGTGTTGGTTTAAACTCTTGAGGATTCGGTGCTATAATTTTTTCTGGGAATGCTGTAAAAAAATACCTAATATTTGAGCAACGGCCATTTTCTCTAATCACATAGTAACAAGCAGGAGTTGAACATCGCTAGTATTTTCATGGATTGAATGTCAGGTTTTCTTTTCTTTTTCTTAAAACATGAAAAGAAAAACGCGGCTTATAAGCTATCACATCATGTTTTCTCGTTGCAATTGGCGTCATGCTTAACAAAGGTGAAGAAGAGAAATTTTGATGCCTATGACATAGCATTATTAAATTTTAGTTCCATTTTTCTTTTCTACACACCGAGTTTCCCACTAAGAGCTTGAGAAAATTTTAACGGTTGCATCAGGCGAGAAGGTTTAACTTATGTTTGACAAATATAGCTAAATATAGCGCAACCGTGTGCAATCGCACTTATTAATACATGTGTAAAATTTAATATTAGCAGTGCACTGATCTTTGCAAAAGTTTTACTACGGAACTAACTTCATTTAGTTACAATCTACTGTATAACCCTGCCGTATTGGGAGTTGTACAGTCAATCATTGCCACAAAATATTTAGGTTTGACTTATGTCATCCTTGAAAATACGTGTCTGAACAAATCTTTCCCTCTTCAGCACAAGGCTGTTTATCCAAGAGTATGACAATTCCTTGAAAGAGCTTTTTCAAACTCTGAAATTGTTAAACAGAGTCTTGAGGAAATTACCTCAGTAAAAGTAATTATAAAGCTATTTTTATGTGTAAGCAAAACAGCAACAGATCCTTATCTCTTCAAAGTACAATTGACAACGCCGTATTTCTCATGACACTCTCTTTCACAAAGTTCGGACAGAATAACCAAAACCCAAGCTATATCATCCTAAACCAAAAGCATATTTGTGGTTAGTATACAATCTACCATCTCGTCAAAATTTGTTAAGGGAAGAAAGCTTCGTTAATCGTTATTATTACTTTTCCGGCAGGATCTGCTCGTGAAACACGTCAAAAATTGGTTTGTGTCGTGTTAAATTCTTTTTTCAGCTATATGAGTTGTTTACATTCATAAAAATTACACGTACATCTTTTCATTCACACTTGCTACCGTAAACAGCAAATATTTGCTTATTCTAACATGTACTGACCATTTTTATGTACTCAACTGTTCAAATGCTGAAGAGGATAGTTTTTCAGTGAAGCTCAAAAGTGAACGAAACGGTTGTCTCGATTTTGACAAGAAAGTGCCACATTTACTTCAAAAGTTTTGCAATATGTTTCCGCAAAGGCAACACCCCAGGTTTATTCCGTGTCAGTTCGGTCGATTGTAACGTCGTTATTCAGCTGATTTTTCCACTTGACAGGCGTCGCAAAGCAATAGTAGAGTTAATTGCGCCTCCTGCAAATTTAGTTTTTCTCTAATTACTGTGCAACTTCCATAGAAAGAAGACGACGTGCCCATTCCGCTGACGAGATCAGGTCGGCGAGCATCTGCACCGCAGTAATCGTTGTGAAACGAGCTTTCTTCTGCACCCCTAATCAGCGCTAAATACACGCGGAGGCTTCAATGTCGCTATAAATTATTCAGAACATTCGTTCTGCCTGGGAAGGTTGCTTGGAAGCCCATTCGATCTGGATTATAGTTAATCTTTTGGCGAAAGCAGTTTCTATTCTCAAAACGTTCCTGACACAAATTTCCTAGGGCAACGAGTAGAACTGTAAATCCAAGCAGCAGCAAAGTGTAGCTACAACCTATGTATATGAAAAATCAGAGCTATAGTATTTCAGTTTATACGGACGTTTATTGAGGTACCATTTGTTTTTAAATGTTAACATCCCGAGCCGAAGTGAAGTTTTGATTTGAGACAAAATGTCCCAAAAGAGATTTCAAAAAATCCAATGGTACTTCACCTTGTTTTCCTCTGAAAGAATTCATATATTGTGCTAGGCATCACAAGGCTAACTGAAAACGATGATTCGTCTGCGTTCAACATTTGGCTGCAACCTGCCAGGCGCAGAGTGGCTCATACCGTCATCTTCCATTCCGTTCAACAGATGAGAACGTGAGTGATCGTCGTTCATATGAATATCGCGTGATGGTTGGAGAAGCAGCGAGGCATTATGCAACGGAGAGTCAACAAACTCGTCAGTGATAGCTTCGCTCAAATTTGTCGGAAGCTGGAGAGTCTGGACCTGCACTCCAACGTTTATCATTTCTGGAACTGAACAATAATGCCGGGCTATCAAAAAATTCAGCTCTAACTTTGTAGCCTATCTTACTACTGGGCAGTTAAAAGTACATGAAAGTTCATAAATCGGCCAAGTGTCCAAAATCTCTACTAATAAAAATTCTGCTAAACACAAAAAGCGGCAACAGTTCGACTAAAGTGAAATGCATGACTAAAAGTAAATATTTTCTAGATTAACTTAGAAGCAGGTAGTAATATATTTTCTACCAACAAATCTAGCAATCAAAACTGGAATTGAATCAGTTGATTGGTCAATTCTGGCATTTGGGTGGAACTATATTGAGCAGGCCGAGTAAATTTTGTAAATTAGCCCAGTCTTAAAAACATTTGTACAACCCCTAAAGCAGAGGCTTTTCGTTTGGAACCTCAATTGGCCTCACAATATTATTTCCGCCCCATCAACATCCTTGACAAAATCAATAACAGCAGAGGCAGTAATTCTGAAGACCATCTGTGAGACAAGTGGACACCACCAACGACATGCTCACCTTATTTTCAAATTTTAAAAAATCAAGCCTTCTGTTACGAGCTGAAAAATCAATGTTGACTGCGCAGTAAGATACTTTGAAACTACTAAGCCATTGCTTGGTTTCTACCAATAATGTAAAACAAGCAGTGGTGGCAGTTTGCGTACGTTCGTAAAAGACACCACAAGATGAAGGTAGCACTGTTTCAAAGCCAGCAAAGAAGCAATTACACACCATGATTGCAAAGAACTCCAACAGAAACCATTATGTCGAAATATCTGTATGCAGCTAGTTTCTGGTTAATTTGTGATCAACTTCCGCGTTGTGAAGTTTCACACAAAAAAAATTAAAATTTCAGGTTATGCCCTGAATTTACTTCAGTGTGACGTTATTTCAGTGTGACGTTTACACAGAGAGTAATACAAATATCTTAGATTTTTACGTGAACTGTTTTTCCAACTTATTTGAAAAGCTTGAAAAGTCCACGGTTTGCAACCACACCATTAGTTCAAAACCATCCTCTATTATTAGTTCTAGTTGTACGCATTACTTCATCGCACATAATAAAAATTCCACTGTGCTTCGTGCTGACGCAAAAGTTTCAGTCATTCTTCGTCTTTTTTTAACGACCTGTTTCAGAATATTGTTCGAGCGATGGCTAAATCAATAAATCGAAATGTATGCAAAGACACCTGATAGCAAGTACCTCGTATTGATGGTGAGGACTAGGAAACAAACATCGTTATATACGAAACGAAATCTTTGTTGCGTCAATGGTGAGCGCTGGGACCACATTCTTAACAAAGTGTTTCTTTCACTGGTACAAATATACTCTTTAAAATACTCTTGTAAATGCAATTTTTGTCCCGTAATGCATTTCTTACTGGTTTGTAATGTGATATTTTTTACCTAAATGGTTTTACCTTTTCCATTTTGAGCCATACGTCTGCTGCCCGTACGGGAAAAATCGCTTGTTAAGTAAGTATTTCCTCGAGGATTTTCGTTAATCACTTCGTGACCTCCATAAGAAGATTTTCTGTTGCGTTCCGCTGGTCTTGGAATACACGGTTTTGGACTGCTTGGAGATGTTCTGCTTCCAGTGTCCCGAAAAGATCGATTAGATGTCTAGAACAACGATTTAAGTAAAACGTTTAGGGTTTGCCAGGAGCCTCAAAAACGCATTCCGTTCGTAAGCTTATCGAAAACTTAGCAAACACTTCTGGCTTCTAACGAAACAGAGTTAAACGACTTGTTTTATTTCATACATCGGGCAGAAATCTGTGTTCAACAAAAAGCAAGATTTTCTTACGCTGTTTTTAGCTTTAGGCTTGTGATTTATTTATTTAACGGAATTTTATCGCATTGTTGCTTATTTAACATTCTCACAAGCTGTTTAGAAATCTCTTTCCAAAATCTTTGGATGCGAAATTGAAACAAAGCTAAGGATGATATTTATACTTTTCAAAAGGTCTTCTACAACTGAATGATTCGCTTGTTTGACAAATTCCACCTAGCCCTATTCAAAAAACCTTATCTATTATTTCTGTGATTGAGAAGCAGATATACAATCCATCTAACTTGTAATTAAAAAGGTGTTCCTTCTTTCATCTACCACGAGTGCTGCCTAGAAACTGATCTCATCAAAATATGCGCAACCACAAAGATGAAAAGTTGAAAGGCACGACTCACTTCACTGAAAATCTCGTTTTAAGTGTCAACAGCTGTGCTCAGTAAATGAGTACTCATTTCATAAGCAGTGATCTTTGCAGCGATGGCGAATACCATTTCTTAACATTGACGATAGGTCTGTTTGATTCTTATACACAAGGGGTGTTAGAGAACTGCAAGACCTACATTTTCTTTGCAGTTGTAATGAATCTGAAATTAGAAAATGTTACTGTGCATTGCATTCCGCTTACTACTGCAGTCATCTTAGATGGATTATTGGACTGAATTTTGATAAGTATTCCGAAAGAACAATTACCACTACATTTGTTTGTGACCATTTTTTTGAAGCACTGAGAGTTAAAAATTGTTTTCTGTAACATCTTGTTCTGATCTAACCATGCACTTACTGCTTCTGCTCTGCTTTCAGTTTCCTTAAACCTAGTGCGTGGTCATTATTTTCTTGTTTCCTAAATCACCTATTCATATATATCACTCATCACTGTCTGTTGGAAAAGTACTGGGATTTATCCTTATGCCTATGCATGAGAATGAGATGACTGTCAAATGGACACGACCGTATGAACAATTAAATCACCGGGTTCTCTTCCTTAAGTGATAATTTTCAAGGAGCAACGTTCTGCCTTTGACGCACTCCATTCTGACTCCGAGTGAAGTACTTCAACAACGGACAAGCACTGAGTGGCAGACGTGCGACAGAGTATCACTAGTTGGCAAGAACTTGTTTGCATGTACTGAAAACATGAACGTGTCTCTTTAATTTTTTTGCAATGTGATTTTCAGTATAGAAACAAAAAATGTCTCTTTCTGGAATTCTGAATGCACTTCCTAACTTGGCACAGATTCTCAATATAACTTCTACTTAGATGCGTTGTAATGAAATAGACAAAATGACTTCAATATTGGAGCAAAGTCTATCGCATACATTCATAAAGGCTATTTAACGAATACGCATTTCAACTGTTGCTTTGTAGCGCATGGTTAACGCTGGTGTCTATTGGTGAATCATTTCAAGGGCGGATATGATATTATAAATGGATAACCAACTGGTAGATTTATTACAAAAATGCACTCAACGTAGCAAGGACATTTATTCAGATCATTACAACACTACGCAGCTTTGCACTTCAGTTAAGTTTTGATTTCTGCGAAGTTTTCTATTTTTGACAAAGTCCGAATTAAAATTGATACTTATAACACCATAAGTAATTTACTTTTTTGTTTCTGCTGACATGGCACTGATCAAATAAACAATCCATTGGAAAACGTGGACATAAAAAAGTTGTCAAATCTGAAACACAGTTTTGCTTTATAATGACCAGCATTATACAAATGAATAAACCTGTACAGAAAAACATTGTCGAAGCATCAGACTTTTCTTAAGATTTCTACAACACTTTACTACAAGTTTATAATTTCGACACTGACTTAGAGCTTGTCATCTATATGATGGAATAAGAGTTCTTTGTGATATTGGGCGTCAGCAAGGTATAAACAAGTCTCTCTTTCTATCTTTTGATAAGAACAATGGTGGTCATAGCAAATTAAAGAATTAAATTTACATGAAATTTGCGTTTCGACTGCTTCCAATACATCCTTTTATCACGAGTTGCTTATCTTGTTATTCTTGATGACCAAGCCAGAGGAACTATTTGCACAAAAGAAATCTTTAAGAGCTTATCCCTCGTGATGGAGCAAGTTGGACGAATTCAATCTAAGCACTGCGTGCTAACAACCATGCCACAGGTTTTAAGGTTTGGGGGGAATTTTTTTGCTTCCATTATATGTTTCAAACAAATTTTTCTGGGCACAAAAAAATTTGGGCGGGAATAAAAAATTGGCGGAGGCACTGCCCCCAAATGCCCCAACCCGTGGCTATGGGCCTGTTAGCAACAAATCTAACAGCTGTCACTTTTTTCCAAAAAAAGCAAGAGTCGTTCCATTAATAGTTTCAAGACTCTGCTGCATGCATGTTACCTCGTATACGAGAACAAACAACGCGACATTTCCACAAAGCATTTGTAGAAAAATTATATTCGTAAAAGGACGGCAAGCAGTGTGGTTTTCAAAAAAATATTTGATACCTGGATTTCACAGATGACGTTCTGCTACGAAGAGCACAAAATAACTTGAGATTCATTAGACGGAAAAAATACTAACTTACTACAAACGTTGGCTAAGCGAGCGAGAAAAAATGTTTTGTTAGATTTCAATCAAATAGAGTTAAAGTTTTGATACAGCTGCATTTAAACAAAGTGGAGCAGAAGAGTCGTACGTTCATCTTGACGTTTAGGATGGTGTGTCAAGCTCCTGTTGTTTCCAACTGCAAATTTGTTGCTAACTATCTACAAGACGAATGAGCTTGTTACCTCGAGCAAAGTGCTTGCAAATCAGATTTTAACATTCTCCAACATGTGTAGCTAATGTCTACACAATATACAGTACAGCAGTGTTTTTCAACGTTTTTGCGGCAGCGGAACCTTTTCGGGCAATGTCTTGCAAAAGAGAATGAAGAGCCAAACCTCTTTTTACAAAATTTACGAAACGCGGTTGCAAACAAATGAAAAACACGTAATATCAAACCATACAGTCTTAATTTCGTCTTTTATCTAAATTAGACTACGCTTTTTGCCCAATTGTAACGGACACTTACAGCTGAAAATTTCACTTAAACGAAAAGTTTTCCAAGTATGTGTTATAAAATCTGTATAAGCGCTTTCAGAAGTTTGAATCTATCCTGATCATGTCCTTTTTCTTAAAGTAAGTCCCATATGATTATGCGTTAGAGTACAACTTTCAACACGTGAAAATGCTGCAGAAATACTGCATGCTGTTTTTGCTCACCTCCGGAGAAGTTGCGTTTAATCCCATGCTCATTTCAGTAAAGTGAGCTATCTCAATTGTGTTTGCTAAATATTAGTATCTACATAGATAAAAACATATGTAACGTTTCAAATTATCTTAAAATCTTCATTTTTGTGCTTTCAGTGTTATGTTGACGTTAGTCATGTTGGTTCCTTCGCTGAAGACAAAACCACCGACACTTAAATCCATTTCTTGCTAAGCACACGCGGGGAATAAAATTTTCACGAAAAATTGATTAAACGTTATTTGCGATCACAGCGAACAAGTTTGGAAAAAGTATCTATCAACAAAGCTTTTTGCCCTTGTTTTTACAACCATGGTAAGATGTCTTTGTTGGGCAAAAACTGTTTCGAACGTTACAATTTGGTAAAAATGATTCGACTCCAATCATGTCACACTTGCCTGACTAGATTATACATACTGGAATCATCGTCACATGAACATCTTAATTTGTTTCGACAGTTACAAACACGCAGGTACTTCTGGGCAACGCATACTCTTTCCTGTTGAAAAATACTTAGTATCAAAATCAAGCTGAGTGCAGGGTTCATCGAGATCATGCGGTTTACTTTCAAGAAAGACAACATAGGTTTTCACCTAAACATTGACAAAACAATCCTGCTTTGAACATTTCCAATTAATTATTCCTGTGTCTAAGAAGTGATTTTCAATACTCCAGACTTTATGTTTATTTTTGTCATACTTCTCTAATAACCTGTTTCGCTCTTGCCATTTGAGTTAATAACGAACAGCTTGATTGACAGTTTTCGCCAATCCAGCATTAGATAAACAAGTCCATTTTTAGAGTATGCATTGTATTCCCCTTGTAACAAAATAAACCATAGAGCTAGTTAATTTCTCGAATCTTCAAATAAACATCGAAAAGCTCAGGCCCTTATCGACTTTTCACTAGATGCATAGTTAATCGTTTTTTGTAGAAAATTTTCCAAACCTATGTTAAACAACTTTTTTCATTATCTGCATACACAGAGAAGAGCGCCTTGTTTTGAAAACCTGTGACTATCAGGTTTATAATCGACCCTTTTTTACAGTTTCCTATTTTAGCTTTTACCGAAGGTAACCCAAACCCTTTCTTTCAGGAAAACCCGAAACACGGAAAGCAAAGTCATGGTTTAAAATTTGCAATACTTTGCAACGTGAACACTCCTGTGAGCGGCAATGCTTGGTTGTGTTAAAACTTTAATGATGCATTAAATCACTGAAAGATCCTTCATCAGTTGAATGTATCAAAGCAGTCAGCTAAAGTTTTAAGTCAGGCACTTAATCTTAAAGCTTTTTAAAAATTCTGTTATAATCAAATGATATTGTCGCAAACAGACTGAAGAGATTCTTAAAAACACTTCACATTAGAAATGGAAGTTGACAAGCATTCAGTTACGACCCAATGGTCTTCTGTCTTCATTATTTCCTTAAATCGATTGCTTACTTTATTTTTTCATCGGATCCTTTTAAAAATGTTTTACAGGAAGAAATGAGAGCCCGTAAACCTTCTAGACAATTCCTTTTTCACAGGCGCTGTTGAAATATGTCTTCCACAACAATACACGACTCACTCACTATCTGCAACATCCAAAAGTTCCCGCGGGCGACTGCGGAGTAGTCTCAGCGACGGTACGTCCACGCTGCAACAGCTTTCCTACTGAACTTAGCAGTGACGCTGTGGAATGATAGCTTTACCATCCTTATTACGTTATTTTTCTCGAAGTCCGCAGTTGCTCGGTCGCCACACGACGTGAAAGATGACGTACCGCACAATCGCGCTGCAGCGACAAACTTCAGGTCGTTATTGCGCCGGCGTCGACAACGCAGTCACCAACCGCTAGATGAAGCGTCCGAAATTACCAGCGTTTGTTAGGAAGCCTTCCAGTTTCTTTAAAATGATCGCGCTCAGTTTAACAGCTTTTCTATTTCACTGCAGAAACCGCAAGGTTGAAACTCCTGAAGTGAAAGGTCACTCAACACTTGATGTGCGATATGCTGGTGCTGTTGCATGAAATGTCCTTGGTCAAAAATATCATGCGGCAATAAACTTCAATGCTTACGCTTTAAGTGGTGCAGTCTTCGCATTGTGCAAAAGTTTTTATTGTGCTGCAGTTACAGAAAGAACACATGGTTTTGAATTTGACTGCATCTGAACTGATCACTTGCAATATACGGTCTTGGTGTAACAGCATAGATGTGCATAACATTTACTACGTGAGTTACAGTGGTTCTTCACACATTATCTGCAGAATATTGCACCAAGTTTTGCAAAACCAACTGCAACAACGTCGTCAGCAAACTACCTAACTTTAAACGCATTCCGTCAAGGCTGAACATGCAGTCATCTATTTCTGCTCACTTGCTTTCGCATACCGCAGAGGCAAAGCTACTCAAGATTCAGGTCAAACATCTGTTTTTGTCATTTCATTGCAACTTCGCTTCAAACACTTAAAATCAAAATTTGATTAGAAACATTTTACTGTCATTATACTGCAGTTCACTGCTAAATGCACCAACAGAAAGCTAAACAGCAGATCCAACAGAAAGCAAGACATCAGCATCAGGCATTTTTTCTTTCACCGTTTTCGTCTAGTGCTTATCGGGTCTACCTCGCACAAAAATACATTATTCGTCTAGCTTACATTATTCGTCTAGCTTAGATTAAAAAGTCAATTATAGCATTACTCAGTGCGTCGAAAGGGCAAACATCTTTTGTTTCACTTTTTTTAACCGATATGTCGAAGAGCACAAACTGAGCACTTCCAGCAAAGTTTGACAGAATTGCAAGCAAATCCTAAATTTACTGACAAACTGCTTGAATAATTCTGGTTGAGTTATACTTGAATCACTGTTAAGATTTATTTTGGTACAAAACATGAACTTTCAGTTTTTCTTTCTTCTAAACTACAGCCACTGATAGTCATAACCTTACTAACTTTGTTCTGAGTTAATATGTTGAACCTAAAGACATACTACTAGATCCAACGCATTAATCACAATTAATGCATGTAAAGTAAAATCTCCCATTCGTCTTATCTGAAAACCGGCAACAATGCGGTCTTATACACATTATTAATTGGAATGCTTTAAAATTAAATAAATCACCACCATTAGCAGCGCACAACTACACACTTTTGTTTTTTTTCTTAAAAGATCGAAGCATTTCTGTCTCTGTTGATTCAACCTGCTGTTAGTCCGCTTGTGATTGAGTTGCATAATATTTAAAAAAGTAGAGTCACCATAGCACAAACATTTCAAAAAGCTCGTAACCTCGCGTTCTGCCTCAATTCCTTGGAACTGAATCTCACTCGTTGATCCCAGATCGCCCATATCTTTTCATAGTAAAAACTTACTTACTATGTTTCTTTTCTCAATACATACACGGGCAAAAGATGTTGTGGCGCTATAAACTTTTTGTGGGACGGTGGGCCACTGCATTTATGTGAGGTGTTGTGTAAATAACAGTTTTTGTTAATAACGTGATTTGAAAGTCTGACACAAATGTTAACAAAAATAATATTCTGAAACTGAAAATTGCAGCAATTTCTGAATGCACTTCTTTTCTTAGTTTTCGTCATTTATTGATTTTATCCAAATAGTGCGACCGCCGGATAACCTGGCTGTCGAATCGATCACCTCAACTTACTTTCGGTAGAAAAACAAACTGTATGTGCCCGCGTGTTTATCTTCTCGCCAGGACGTTGTGCGCCCGCGGACGCCATCGTGTGACGAGATGATGAACTCACGAAGTAAGCACTAAACAACGAACGTAGACTTCGCCAACAAATTCAGGTTTAATAACCAGAGCTCACTTGCTTTGGTGAATTGCTTTGTTCCATGGCGTCGATTGTCATGTGGATTTTACGACCTCCTTCGCGACAACGAAACGACTGTTCTCGTCCCAATCGACCATCCTCTGATTGCTGACCAGACCTTTTCGTCACCTGGTGACACAAATGGCAACTATCTGCAGGTCTCAAACTGTCTGCAAAAGAAAATCGCTTTGTTTCTAAGCCAGTTATAAGCATCGCCGGAGTCGTCGCCTGAGTCATATTTTCTCAAGACAGGCAGCGAAAGCAGAGTAGTGAACTTGAAGCTTAGTTACACTACATGAGCTACAAAGGTAAATATCATAACCAAAAAGACCTAGCAAATGCTTTAAGGTTTTAAGCAGAATCTAGCTGTCTGCATGTGCTAGGTGTTCTTGTGTATCGTCATACTTGGGGTGAACATTTGCTCGTAAACTAGATAAAAGTTACTTTGGGTTTAACGTACTACAAAGACATTAGAACAGAGGAACTGCAGGCAAACTCACGACGACAATTGGACTGAGAAACATCGTTCTGAGAAATTACATTCTTACCATCATTTGATCTATTTACTACCAACGGTGCGAATCCATTCAGAAGTTCATCAAAACTAAAAAGTCTTCAAATACTGTTTATGGTTTATCTCAAAACATTTTGCATTGCTTTCAGCAAACGGAAACATTTTGAAATAAACCATGAATGTTTTTTAAACCATTTTGATTTTGATGAATATGATAAGTGTGTACGTATTTTTATACTCCGTTACATTTAAAACTTGTTTCTTTATTTAACTGCTATGAAAGAAAGAAAGAAAGAAAGAAAGAAAGGATTTTTGCAGAGTCGCTCAAAAAGTTTGAAAAATTTAAGGAGACTTGGTTAGTATTAAGTGATATCTCCACTGAATATATTTCTTAATGCTGGTGTGGTAAACCTTTAAAGGGGGCGGGAGCTGTAGACTGGATTTAAGTTTTTCAAAATGACTTCTGTAAAATGTATTCAAAATCATAAATTTTAGTTACGTTGGATCCGCTACCTACGCTGCAAATCGTTTTACTCTTATACTTCGATTTTGAACTATTTTTTGCGGTTGTCGTACCTTTCACTTACGGGCCTTGTCAATGCTCAACCCTATCCTAACTGCATTCAGCATTATAGCAAGTTGGCCACAAGTGTCATATGGCATTCACTGCGTTTATCAAATGCTGCATCAAGATGGTAATGTAACGTAATGTCATCAAGTACACACACTATGAAATCAGGTGATGCACGTGAGCTGAGGAGTGACAATCACGCAGGGTAAGTTTGAGAAAAACAGTGCGGTATAGCGCTGGGGCATTTTTTCCATGACTGTTCTCTTCAGTGTTATTTGCATGTATGTACCAACGTCTCCTATGTACTGTTTATTGCAGTGGTTCATAACCGGGGGGAGCGCCTATAAATTTCCAGGGGGGCGCGAGTCCTCACGCGCTCTACATGGAAAGTTTTTGAACGAGAAAGTGCTCCGTCAAATTTAAAGTCAGGGGTCTTGAAACAAAAAACAACTACTAAAGGGAGGCGTGGTAGGGAAAAAGTTAAGAACCACTGGTTTAATGTGTATTTCTTGAGTAGTATTACAAAACCACGTCATATGGACCATGAGAGTGAGAAAAACAGACGAATAAATAAATGCTGATTTTATGTGTCTTAGTAAAGCCTTGATGGGTAACCACTGGTAGCAGATAACTTTTTGGAATTTACCTTTAAACGCACAAATCTAATTTGTAACGCAAGGGATAGTTAGATTGTGACATAATTGTTCACGTGAAGTTACAAAGCGTATTACTTCTAAATTTAAAAAAGAAGAAAAAGTGAATTTAGGAGCAGCACGGATCACAATACAAAATGATGATTTTTTTGGAAGAGCATTGAACATGAAAATCAGCTTGCAACTGAATGTGGTGAAAACGCTGCTTCAATAAAACATGTAGAATATGGTGATGTTAAAGATATAAAACAAACAGAAAATCTGTGCGTTTATTTTGTAACATATTGAATACGTAACGGATTTTACTGGCTACTTTGCTAGTGTGCTTTTTCCAAGACTCTGTTTCTAATAGACGCGTTCATGTAATCGATTTACTCTTTTTTCGTTGATGCTTATTTTTTTATTATAAGGCTGCATTGTTATGATTTCATCTGCTTTAAGACTTTGCAGTTCCAAACGCATTTCTACAATAAACAGTAGAAAAGCAAGGCTTCCCACGACTGACCAAAAATATGGTGATCCCATACACGTACGCTGGATTGCTTGCAACGTGTTCAAACTGAACCCAAAAAAACGGAATTCATCATTTTCTCGCCAGTGCGTTCTGTGGCTGTGCTTAATAACGCCTCCGTGTGGAGGAGTTGCCATCCTCTTAGCGTGTCGAGCTGCGTCAAACGCTTGGTGTTATGCTTGATCAGACTTTGTCCATGCGCGACCAAGCGGAAAAGACTGTTATAATTTGCTACTTCAACGTTAGAGCAATCGGAAGGATACGACACTGCTTGTCGAGAACAACTTGCGAGACACTTGTTTATGCCGTGGTGGCTTCGTGTCTTGACTACTGCGGCTCTCTGCTCTTCGGTGCTTCACACCACGCGAAAACATGCTTGCAGCGCGTGTAAAATACTGTTACCCGATTGGTTCTCCGCCTGAGGAAAAAAGAGCACACCACTTCTACTCTCGCCTCGCTTCACTACCCGCCTGTGGAAGTCACACCGCACGCTTCAGAATCCTCATGCTGACGTTTATAGCTCTGCGTTGGATTGGGCCGCCATACTTGCGGGAGCGCGTCGAACACTATCATCCTGTGAGAACATTACGATCAAAAATCAAAAAATCTTTTGAATGTTCCAGCTTTTCGAACTGTGTCGTACGATTCCAAAACTTTTTCTGCAGCTGCTGCTGAACTTTGGAACAATCTTCGGTGCAACATAAGCGAATTCTAACGAACTTGCTTACTGCAACCGTGAATTCAAAAGCCAGTCTTTGCGTCGTGAAACGCTGTGATATTTTATATTTTTCTTGTGCCTTTCCACCTCTCTTCCATCGTTTGCCCCAATCTGACAGCTATCTGCGCGCGTGTTTCACTGCAGTTGGACATATTTTGGCTTTTATGCCCTGTGTTGGTATAGCGCCTTGAAGGGGTTTTTATCCGATTGGGCGCTCAATACGTCTCATCATATTAATAAGCAGTGACGGATTTACGCATAGGCCAAATAGGCCATGGCCTAGGCCCCCGCGCTTTTTGAGGCCCCGTGCAAGCCTTTCCTATGACGACTCAATATTAACTGAAAATTTGTGAAACTGCGCAGAGGCATAACTTCACAATTTACCTTGAAACGAGCGGAAGTGCAAATATCTACTCTAGACTTATCAGTACAGTGACAACACGACAATACTATGCAGCTGGGCGTAAGAGAAATGCAGGCCGTCTGTACGACCGGTTACAGAAAAAGCATGAAAAAAACGGTACTTAATGGATGTTCAATTTTCCACTGACAAAAAGCTCGCAACAGCGCAAAACCACCAGACACTGCAGTGCAGAACTTCGATGAAAAGCATTATTGTCAGTATTGAGTATAAGCAGTATTGTCGGGATACGTTTGGTTGTTTTTAAAAGATTTCCCGCAAACAGAGATTGCTTGTTGAAGCTCTATGCGTTAGTTAAATCAGCTAGAACAGTTTCTCGTGAGCTTTACTTGGAAAAACGTGTCTACATTGGGCTTACTTCATATGGTTAACTGAGGGTGTTGCGACAGTACTTTGCTGGTATGCAAAAACTTGTTTTCGTGCTGTTCGCCATCGGCCTATGGCATAGAGGAGTAAAACACTATATTTTGTATTTCTTGGAAAATGACAACTTCAAACGACATGAATAAGCCCTGTGTCCACTGAATTGATTGTGTTTGTTTGGTTCATAAAATATGCTGTTATTATTACTATAAAAAGAAGTTTACGTACAGGTAATCAGATCGACAGTTAGACATATTTGCGAGGGCGGCAACACGGTCCCGCACGAAAATATACATATCCGAAAAACAAACCTAATAAAAACGTTAGAAATCACGGCAATTTATAGAAGAGAACTTCTGAACTACACGAAAGAGCTATAAATTCCTAGAAAAGATTGCAATGCCATTTGTTTTTAAGAAGAATGTAGGAAAGGCTTCAATTTCTATTGAAGATATAAGGCAATTGTAGAACCAAAGTCGGCACAAGGAAAGATAGATTTTTGAGGGGCCGCTACACATAAGAGGGGCATACTTTCACGCTTTTCAAAAAAACGGCCAAATATGGAGTTTAATAACCAATGGAGTCTAAATTTTTAGCTTTGGCGTATTTGGCACGTTGAGTACACTTATTTTGAATATTTTTGCACAAACTTTAGATTTTGTCGCTAGCCTTACAATAATTGTTTTCGCTTAGATATATTTTGGTCAAACTTTCTTTGCTAGGTTTTCAACAGTCTTCACTGGAAAAAAACGTATAAAATTTTTATGGTATAGCAGTTGTTCTAGCTGAATGAATGAATGTTATATCAATGTGACGTAAAAGACGCTTAATTTCGAGGTTTACGTTTGGCTGAAGTTTACGGTTGTTGGTCAACTATGACGTGTACCTAAAAGTGAGTTGGATTCAATTCAACTAATTTTTTTTTAATTTTCTTTCCGTTTTTGCTTTTAATTCAACTCGTCAAGCACTTCATCTTTGATTTTCTACTTGTATATGCTGCACTTTTACTCCATATTTTCAAGCACATATATTTCAATTTTGGATGGATTGCTTTTTGTTTCTCGTTTTGCTATACTTTTGAAAAGTTATAAAAACATATTTTTTGACATTATAATATATCATCAGTCAGCCAAAGAACCTGCGATTTCCTCCAAGTTTTCAAAAGTTTTGCTTAACATGAGCTCTCAGCATATCAGACAAAAACATGTCCGAAGTTTGAAATTCAACCATAGAAAATATTTTGTACCAAGCACAAATTAAACTTCTCTTTCTTGACCTAACAATAACTGCACAAGGTCATCTCTGAATTCCATTTTGAACAATGGAGTACAGTTATTTTCCTTGACGCTGACTAATACTCGATAAAGCCTAAATCGCACATCGAAAGTGCAGTTGTAAAAAATTTAACAGATTTTATAGAAGCTTTCTATGGAGCGTACGCACTTCTACAAGGTCAGCGTGGCTCCGTGAAAGAGCTACCCGTAGATGTCGAACAACAAGCACCGCTACAAGCAAGGCAGGCAAAGAACGTACTTGCCAGTAATGGCTCTGGGGTTTTGACGCACGCGCGCAACAGGTTTGCTGCGCTAGGGCCCTTGGGAAAGACGCATGAACGCCTCCTTGACAGAAAATAGACACCAACTATCATTGCAGTCGCATATATCGCACTATCATGTTGGTTGTAAACTGACTGCCTTGAAATTTTAGTTGAAGAAGCGATTGTAGACGAAACATCAGCTTGGTTTTTTGCTACTTTTCATTATTTATTTAAGTGTCTGTCTTAGAAAAAAGGTACACATCACGTTAGTTAAAAGAACACAAGGGTGCAGAAATGCTTGTACACAACGCACAACAGAGCAGGTTTCAGTTGGTACAAGTTGTCAATACTGTAAAGGAACGAATACTAAACAAAGCACCAGCAACTGCTGTATTTGGTCATTGTCATAAAAAGAGTTACACAATGGGAGAAAATTGGAGATTTGTGAAAAGCATCAAACAACTGAAGTGAGCGTATAAAAAAGATGCATGAAGATGCGCATCTTTTAACAAAAGCATACAAATTGTTTCTAATCAAAGCATCAAATATCCTGACGAAATAAATAACTTGATATGGGCGAACATTTACGTTCCCGGTGTCAAGCGAAATTTCTGACCTCTGCGAAATTTCTGATCTATTTTTGTTTGTCACTTATTTTGCTCCTCAGAGCAAAGGAACAAACTTGGGCGTTTATTTTTTGATGTACAGTATGTTGTGTAAATTAAAACTTTTCAGCTGGATGTCAAATACCCACAACACGCTGCAGTACGGGAATAACTATAATCACTGAACAATATTGGACTTAGTCTTAGACCTCAATTATTTTTCTTTTTCTAACCCTAACCCGACACGATTATACCTAAAAACTGAACCCTGAGCCCTAATCATCAGTTCCCTCAGCGTATTTGATATGTAGAATATCACTCTGGGCATTCGCACATGGCGTGAAGTCAGAAATTTCGCAAGTCAGAAATTTCACTTGACACCGGGGATGTAATGTAAAATTCTACAGGCATTGTTGTAGGCAACGCGAAGGCATGTAATTCGCTCGTACTAGCAAGACTGTGTGTACTTGCGCCACAACTGACTGACACAGATTGGCATACAGTAGGCGCGAAACAGAGGGCAAGGTTGCCAACTTGACTTTTTTGAAACCAGAGTTTGAAACTACGTTTTTAACGCATTTTTTAAAATCGAAAATCTGGCTTTTTTTCAGCTGGAAAGGCTTAACCCTAAAAATGGATGTTCTGAACTGCATATTCATTACAAATCTCTTCTGATGAGGGTCAGTAAGCATGCATGGTGCGAACTTCCACTTTATCGTGTAGACCTTGGTTCAAAATTCCCGTCTGAAACTTACGCATTTTTATCCAAAAGTCAAAACAGGGAAACTGATGAAGGTAATGTGCAGACGTTGAAGAAAAGATGCAGAGTGCTATAGATGACTAGAGCAAGTCAAAAAGAAGCTTCCAGGGAAAAAAAATATTTGAAGGTTTCAATGCTCTTCATCCTATTAGTGTTTTCACAAGCTGCTCAACTTCCATTTTCACAACGTGCTCTCAGTTTTTTTAAAGGAAGACTTACGCATGAGACGGAAGAGCAATAGGAAAACTGTGTTTTGTTGATTGGGCAAATGAGGTACTGCGTTTTCAGGCAGTATACCTCCAGACACAGCAGAATTCAGGATCGGTGTGAAAAAGTACAAAAATGGTGCAGGAGAAAGCGCTTTTGACGAGGTTGCAATGTACGTAGTGTCTTGGTTAGCATTGCCAATTTGAAATTCAATGATGGAAAACCATTCCTCGACTGTACAGTAACTTCATCAAAAACAAAGTTAAGGAATTGAATGAAGCTTAGCATGCTAGATGCATTGTTAGGTATAAAAACAAATCTCAATTTTGATAAAAGAATGTTGCAAAGATTTTACTGTTACTTTAAAAATGATAGATGAATTAATAAGAAACAAATATGTGACAATGGAATCACGAAAGATTAAATAAATGATTCTGAAGATTTAGAAATGCATTGCATCGATGACACTGACGAGTTGCAATGCAGTATCTATTTTGTATTTGGATGTGCGTGTCTTATGTGTGTTTTTAATGACTGATAACTGGCTTTTCTTAGCTTTTCTGTGACTAGCTCTGGATTTTATGGTGAGGGAAGGTTAGCAATCCTGAAAGAACGTTCTAAATCGACTGAAACACCAATTGTATCCCTGAATCTTTTACGTGTTGCGTTTGCTGAACAGGTCAAATATCATGGCGTATTACTTCAGGCCTCACTGAAAATGATAATGACACCCAGAGGCAAGTGAAATCACCTTAGTGTGCTGCAAACAAGGTCAGAAGAACCTGTGATCAGTGCTCTACTGCAGTTAAACTATTTAGGGGAAAAACTATACCGGCTGTCTTGTTACAGTTAAAAGCAATTTTTCCACAGCATAAACACAGTAAATATTCAGAGGGTGTTGACGACCACTGACGCTGGGACCAAACACACGTAAATCAGCAGCAAAAGGGTAGGTCATTCACAACTATATTTCCCAGGGTGCATCAGACATTCGGCTTTGCCCAACTGGACTGAAAGCCCATGAAGGTAAACAGCGAATAGGTATGAACTCAGAACCCCCTTGTCTTGCCCCGTTGGTTACAATAAAGTGATCCGAAAGGCAAATAATCCACTTCGTTTGAATGGTCTGATCTCTACAACAACTCTCTAGTAGTCTTACTATGCACATAGGTACATTGCGCTTAATTAGTTTTGTAGACCATAGGTTGTGGTTAGTTATGTCAAACGCCTCAGATGCATCTAAAAACGCTGAAAAGACTGAGATGCCTTTGTTTAGGTAATATGATAGTATGTTTCAGCAAAAATACACCCTTATTATTTCCATGTCGTGACTTCAAGCTAAGCAGGTTGCCAGTGGTGGCAACCAATTGTACAATGCAAGATAAAATGCAAATTCAAATAGTTTGGAGATAGTTGCTGCTAATGAAATAGGTCTATAGTTACGAGCATTTGTCACCATTCTTATCTTTGCAAATAGGCACAATAGAAGTTATCGTATGATCATTTGGAGACTTGAAGATTTAAACTTTTACAATAAAAAAAGGCTATTTTTAGGATTGCTCCTATGTTCACTTCAGTACAAACTGCCATATGCAGCAAAACGCAGTACACGAAAAATAACCACCACTGTGTATTTCCAGCATATGCCACTTTGACTAAACCTGACGACACTATTTTTTTACGTACAGTAAACTTAGGAAAACTATTTCTGCTTTCTTTGTAAAACAGTACGACAATCAAATCCGGCTTACAAGAAATCCTTTCCGTTACTGTCTTTAACCTGACATTGGTATGCTCTGGACTTTAACTTTCCATCCAATTTTGTCAATAAAGCTGTCACTCTGATTTGTCTGGTCAAAAATTATCCCTTTGGCGTAATTAACTTAAATGCAAATGCAAAAGTTTGATATTTTAACAAACACTGTCTGTAATTTACTTGTAATCCCCCACCTTTTCCTTTATCTCCAACAGGTTTTTATAACGTTTCGCTGCAAATGTTGCTGTAATCATGTCTAGACTCAGTGCAAAAATCAGCAGAGAACCTATCACTATTTTGCTATCACTATTTTCTAACTTTTAGATTACGCAATTTGGTCATTGCGGGCCATAGTATTCTATCGTATTCCGATTATATAGCTACTTTCTTCAAAGTTAATTTGTACCCTTCCACTGATCTCAAAACCATTTTGATATATTACGTGGAACTATAGTTCCAACTATAGATCTTTAGTTCCACGTTATATATCCGACGAAGGCAGTGTGCTGGAGTGTAAAGGAGGAACACCTGCTACGGTAAATGACACTCCACTTCAGGTCATTTGTCGGTTAAGTGTAGCACCTTATCGCCTTTCTGTTTCGGTTCAGGATCAGGAGCGGTGACAACCCATCAATATTTCAATGCAAAGACAGTAACTCGATCATAGCGTTGACGTTGTTTCGAAACTCAGTGCATTTGTTCAACGATAGGTCATCAAATTGTACTGAAATATGTTACAAAATATCAGTTTTTGGTTGTCTAAAACATGCACTTTTTAAGGGCATGCATATTCGTAAGCAATTACGCATACTTTCATGATGCAATAAATGTGACCAGGGAACTTACGTTTTCATTCATGTTTGAAGTAATCTATACAAAAGAAGAATTTTATCATAGAAAGAAAGTCTCATGGAAGGGCTCCAAATCAAAATACCGCTTTCAATATTTACCCTACCTTATTACCGTGAAGCCCTGTTCAAACTTTTAGGTCAGATAATAATACACAGAATATAAAACAAATTTGGTGATTTTCTGTCAACCTCAAATTTTACCTTGTTCATTTTAGGAAAAATTTATTTAGTTGTAACACCTAGCAGGTAGTAGGCAATGACAAAAATCATACTAGAGTGGTTTCGGAACAGAATTACAATTTTAGACTGATCAAAACGTGAATCTCGCAAAGTCGTGGCAAAAACACCAACAAAAAATCAGATTGACATGAAAAATGTTGACCTACAATGGAAATAGTCGTTTTCATAACATCTAAGGTGATTTCGTTTGCATATCTAGCTTTTCACGTTCATCGTTTCCGGTTTCAGTTTCCTCATGCCCCGCACAAGCTTTGTAGCGAATCATGTCAAATCTGATACACACAGCAGTATTTAACAAAATTTTTAAACCGTTGTTCTGCAAGTGCTAAAAGAAGGACACAGGAACCGGGTTGAAACATGTTAAACGTATAAGAGGGGGAGCAGGAGAGCGGCCGGCCCGCTTTCCGAGGCGGAATTTGTTAATATTAAGCAAGTCAATGTTGGTTAATTATCATGACAGAATTTGGGTATCTAAGGAGAACGGACATTGGGTATCTTAGTTGCAGTTGGAAAGCGATACGCGCAAAATTAGGAAATAATGGCGAATATCACCGAAAATAATGAAACGCTAGCGTTGTCCGTTGTCCCTGGTCCACGAAAAAAATTATAACTTTTTCCTATCACCTTTGCCTTTTACGGAAGATAACAGAAATTTTTGACAACACTGTCTATTGAAAGAAATCCTTTCTCAGCACAGAATCAGACACTAAGATCTTACAGAGTATATACAGTATTTCGCCTACAAAGTAGGCATCATCAGCTCTTATTCAAATAGAATTTCTTATTAAAAGCTCTTATTCTTATTATTAAAAATGATATTATTATTATCTTATTAAAATTATCAAAATATTATTATCTTATTAAAATCTTATTACTAAAAGCTCTTATTCAAATAGAAGTGACATTGTCAAAATTTTTGACATGTTTTAGACGATGAAACTACACTTTTCAGGGAAAGGTTAAATCACGGCCGAGTGTCATAAACTACTTCAATGACGTTGTTGTCAGGGCAAAAGGTTTCTGCCGCCCACTTTCCCGTATACCTGCGAGACTTTTTGAATATTTATTCGGAAATAAAATGGTTGTGTTCCGTGGTGGGGAAAATCATGATATCGTTACATGAGGATATAAAAGTAATGAGGCTGGCTGAGAAAGAAATAAGAAAACACGTAAGATGCAACCATTAATTATTTTCCCTGATAAGCTGGTCGTTGCAGTAACATTTCTACATGATCATACTAATCTTGTGTGTACTGTACGTGTTTGTGTGTGTGTTTATATATTCGAAGAACCTTCAGAAAAAAGACAATATACAATAGCACGAAGAGTGGGGGTGTGGCAGGAAGTTCACACAAAGGTCGTGCTTGATTAAATATAAAAGTTAAACAAAGCTAACCTCAGGTCAGAGTTTTGTCAAAAGTTTTGATTATGTATGATTTTCTTCTTTTTTTATTAAAAAATCTTTACACAATCACCAAACTACTGTGGAACAATGGACACTTTTGTCTTTTTCAGGCTATTCTTGTTTTGATCTTTTTCATTTGGATTTTATTTAGTTAATGGCTTGTTCGTAGAATTTTGCACATCTTTTTGGGGAGGTTGAAGAAGCATTCATTCGTTCCTTCATTTTCATGCACGCTTTTCCTCACAGGGGCTCGCGGGGGCAGTAGACCTGATAAGACTCGAAATACCTCACGATTTTCAGCAATTTCTGATAGTTCGGCTGGCTCCACACCAAGGCGGAACTAAGCAACGTCAGAGATGCAATCACGCCATCTGGTCCTTGGTCAACCTCTGGGACGCTTTTCCGTGGGTGTAAGCCAGCAGGACCTGCCTAGCCGATCTTTCCTGGCTCGTTCTGGTCACATGGTCGAACCATCGTAGCTGGGATCTCTCTGTTAAGAGGAAAAGGATCTCGACATTCAGGGCTTTACGAAATTCGCAGCTGCGGACGTTGTCGCAAAGTGTCACACGGTAAACTCCCATCTCTGCCGCTTGTATCCAGATATCACTCTTTCAGTCATTACCGAAAATTTGTGACCATAGTTGAGGATTGGAAAGAAACGATTTAAAAACTGGCAGCGTTGTGGTGTTCGAAAGCTCCCATTTTTTTAACACTGAGCGACAAACCTCAAGCAGAACTGCGTGACTGCGTCTGCTTTACCAGTCCGTGTATCAATCTCTCTATTCCGCCTTCTGTCATACCACCCCAGGCAGGGCCAGATTTACCTGTAAGCTATATAGGCTTAAGGCTAGGGCCTCAAGATCCAAGGGGGCCTCCAACAAACTGTGGTACGCATGGAGTCAATTGCCGGTATATGATGAGTTTGACAATTATTCGTCAAAATTGTATGCCTTAAGTATTAGTGAAATTTAGTTTTTTCACCTATTCAGATTCCGTGTTGATAACGCCAGGGCCTTCCAACTAATTTCCATGAATCTCAATACGACCGTTGGCCAAGCCGCATGCCGACTATTGTGTCGATATACTCAATGCACGTTGGCTGCGTCCTGTATTTGCTGAATCGTACCGATTGTTACGTGTGAATCAGGCGAAAGAACGTGTGACTGTTCGTGTTGAAATGCGTCTGTTCAAAGCTTAAAAGTTGCACTGCAAAAAAGAGCTATATGTGCACTACACCTACACGTTGTGTATGGCTAGCAGCATTATCCTACAATAAAAACATAGTTGCTTCTTCTAAACAATACTGCAGTTTTTTTAGAGTTTCTATTACGTAAAGCTCTTTTGGTATTTTTAGATGCCGTTTTCTCCATTTAAGTTTTCTTTAACGAAGTCATTCCGAAATCAGATTGCTATTGAGTACTTGCGCAAGTTTGTACAGCTCCCATGCTAAGCAAATCAGAGAAGATCTTAATGAGCTTGGATAGCAAGCAAAAGTCACTTTGCCAACTGGCAACCACAGAATTCTTACCCCAAGTAGACAAAGAAGAGGGTAACACCGAGAAAATGACAAAGGCGCGTTTGGGTTTGATGCCTTAGAGTAGTGATTCTTAGTTTATCCAACCCTGCGGACTCTTATTTCTTAGCTTGATGGTTACTACAGCAACTGCTCAGGAGGAAAGTTTTTACAGGATTCAAAAGAATTAAAACTGTATTAAAAGGTTGCAATGTTTCAAGAGAGGTTGCCCACACTAAACAATCGGTGCATTAAAAGTGACAAACTTAGGCAAACAAATTTTACTGAATTCTTAGATGATTTTGTTATGAAGAAGGCCAGGACAAAATTCTTTTTTAATTGTTTGCTGTGCTCTGTTCAGTCTTACTTGATTCGGTGATTGTAGCATTTTACAGGTTTTTCAGTAATGACAGCATAAGGGAAGTAAAACACTCCCGTCGCCACGGGGAGCATTCCTCCAAATTGAAATATGAAACACTGCAATCAGTGGAGATTTCATCAAATTTTCAGAATGTCCAGACCCCATGCGCAAATGTAAAGCCCCCTATAGTGAAGACTTACTGGCGATGGTTCTGGTTCAAATCTCACATGCTTTCGCGCGACCGTTTCGTTGCGACTTGCGTTCGATTCTTAGCAGTTTGAAAAAGTAACAAACACGCGAATCGTGAACCTACCAGTTGCAACCATTTGGGTGCGTTTTATTTGACGTGTTTTGCTCGTGTGTGTGAGATTTTTACATCCGTGGTAAGCGAGTCCCAACGTGGTCCACGCGTTGTGCTTTAACATCCTTATGCCGCCATATATATATGCAATGTGTTTGTTTTTTTGAGTACAGACAAGAAAAATCAAATGTGCAACTTATAAAATCGTAGGCCATGTCTTGAATCAAATATTTACCAATGACATCTCCGGTTGGTTTGCCTGCAAAAATTGATAATCCTGTTCCCACCAGCCAAGCACGATTTCAACAACTCCGTGCCATTGAACGCTTTTGCGTCGAAGGCAACAACAAGCGCAGTGATCGTGGGGCACTCTAATAATGATTTGGAATGTTTTATTGACCGTACTTCTAGAGCGCCCACATCGTCATTTTCGGCTAACCTTAAACTGAATAGCGCTTTTCCATTTTTCCTCGTAACAGTGCGAGAGAGGGCCTCATAAGTGGATTAGCCTAGGGCCTCGCATCAGCTAAATCCGGCCCTGACCCCAGAGTACTTGAACTTCTCTACCTGCTGCAGTGTATTGCCACTTACATGCAGCGTATACACTGCCTTGTACTTGGTCTTTTTAGTGCTAATTTCCAAATTTCCATTTGGTCGCACAAAGCTGCAAACCGATCAAGTGTATCTTGAAGACCCTGTTCATAGCATATGCGCCGAGATTGAAGTTTTTACGGGCGTGCGAAATCCATGACGTCACAAAATATGAGGTAAAACTTGCCTAAATTGGTAAAACAACATCGGTTAAAACAGTAGCGGATCAGGACCAGGCGTTTGGGGGTCAATCAAGTAGGAGGCGCCGAAAAGTCATCACTTGTTTTAAATGCCCCAGGTTGTCTGCGACAATCGTTGGATATCACACAAAAGCGGTTACCTTTTGTAGGCCAAGAATAGGGGTAGTTTTGTTGGTCGAACTATGTGATCTTTCAGAGAATAACCACTGTTTGAAAGCCCTTGATATCATTAATTCACAAAACGTTTGAAGTGAGTCAAAACGATAGGCTTCATTTTTCACAAGCTACACTGTAAATAAGAACACTGTTGTTGTCCCAAACAATCTATTATATCCACAAAAAGTATTTCAATGTTATACTGTAAGGCAGGGGTAGGGAACCTGCGGCCGGCAAGCCAAATGCAACCAGCGTGAACAGTTGATATGGCCCGCATCAGAATTTCCGTTACCCAATTTAGAGTACAAGATCGTGTCAAAACAAAGCTCCATGATGAGCAGGTACTCTGACAGTAAGCTGGAAGCCTCCATCCCTTAAGATAGTATGTCACAAGAAGCCTCTAGCCCTCGTAGTAAGATAAAGTTAGAGTTTTAGCATAAAATCAATTGTTATTGGCGGCCCGCCAGCGATAACCAACAATTTATGCGGCCCGTAATAGCAAATAGGTTCCCCATCCCTGCTGTAAAGCATGCAGCCCGCTAGTGTTTGACCCTGTTTTGTCTATCCGCAGCGAGGTCAGAAAAAAAACAATGTCTGAATCGTATTCCCGACCTGGTAAGAAGTTCTTCTTATGCGAACAAGTGACAACTCGAGGTCCTAGATCGAGTTAATATGTAACTAAATGGCGATCACGTTTCCAGACGAAGCTTGTGCAGTTACATGTACTGTAAAGCATATTTATAGCCGAAGCGTGAATCCGAAAACAAAATATGAACGAAAGGCATTTCCTATGACGTTATTCCCACTTTAGGTAGCTCTTCTGAGTATCGTTGAAAACGATCTCAAAATCGCATGATAGATTCACACTGGGCCTAAACACATATTGGCCTAAAGCACATTTAACGCCACTAATAAAGGTAGAATTTCAATCAAGTGTTAAATACCTTTTCACATGTCTGGACATTGGACTGACGATGTGAAAAAAAATCAATATTACTGTACTAGTTTAAGCTATGAAAAAAACTTGTGGCACTGTTCAACAGTAGTGGGAGCGGGCAGGATGTGAGCTTTCCAAATTTACAGTCAGTACCTCCAAACACAAGTGCTAGTATCCCCGATAAAGTCATTTTCCACTTTATTGTATAATAGGAGGAAGCCATCCCCCAAACAAGCGTAAAACCATCCGCAATTCTGTTGCTCTGGCGATGGATCTGCCTCTATTTAGGCCAGCAAATACAGGTGAGAATCAGCTTATAACCAATTTCAAAGCACCTCGTCCATCACCACAGTCACCAACAAAAAAGGAAAAATTTGTACCAGAAAATTGTTTTTCTGCTCAAATTTATTTGATGTAAGCTGAATGATCTGCCAATAATCTACGCAGTGCGGTCCAACTACAGGCCGGCGGGCCGCGTGTGACCCGCCAGTGTTTTCAGTGGCCCGCGGAAGCATTCAGGAGAAATCATCGAATCTGAAATACGTTGAAGAGCGTGTGAGGTTACATTTGTCTCACTGAAATGCTTGCGCTGGATAAAGTTCATTTGCACAAGAACAATGAATAACACTATTTTTGTTTACTATTATTGTTTCCGCTTTATTTACTTATTTTAAGATCAGATTAGAAGGTACGTCCCACCCTAACTCTCCGCAGGGGCACCTGTATGAATAACCTCTGTGTTTTTTCGGTTCCGCGGTTTTCGTTGTCTTGAATAGTATATCTGGCGCAATGAACTTAGTACCGCCAAATAAATCCTTCTACCTATCCGCTAAACGCGGTCTTCTCAAAGTGGCCCCCCAGCCAAATCAATTGCCCATTCCTTGTAGGTAGCTTCTGGAAATTAGCCAGAAAAATAGATTTCCCAAAATAAACGATTTCGCGCTAAAAATGCTCGCGATGTTTGGAAGCACACATGTGCATGAGAGCACATTTTCTTTACTATCAAGCAAGTTAAATCTGAAATCGAATGGCAGGCAAAACACTAGACGATAGTCTCCGACTTGCTACCACTAGCACTGATATTGATAATGAATGATATGTCAGAGAAGCCTCGACAACAGGCATGACACTAATAGAGATTTGTAGTAAATTGCTATTAGCTATCGTGTAATAATTTCAATGACGCACTCACTTATCTTCCCTTATCAGCTTTAAATCTTGTGAATCTGTTCTTTTATACATTACAGGGCTGTAAGTCGGGCCGTTTTTTTTCGGGTCGGTGCGGGTTCGGGCTTAAATTTGTCAAAATGTTTCGGGCCGATTTCGGACCTGCATACTAAACTATTTTATAACATTCAGAGTAACTTTTTTATTCTTTTGCGACGTACATTTGTTGTGCTCGACCACGATTGAAGTGATTGTGATTTTTCTTCAACTAATTCTGTTTGCAAAACACAGATGCGTTCTTTTATTCTCCGCTAGAATTAGACTCACACTCTTTTTGAGCAGGTGCCCACGCTGAGGAAATTAGCACGCGATGGCGATGGCCTTGCTTCGAAAAGATTAATTACTTACTCACAATTCTTAGCTTGGCCTTTCATGCCAAAAACGATGGCCTACAAACCGGCTATTCATGCCAATGGCACTATCCTACAGTAGATAATTTGCTTTATGTCTATAGCGCCGTCGTGGATAGTTTCCTGATAGTTTCTTTTTTTCTTAAGAAACACTACATTCCACATTATTATCGTTGACTAACAAGCTAAGGTTGTGCTTGTTTAGGCAAATTTTTTGGTCAAGGTGGTTGCTATTTTGGTGTGACAAAAACGTGTACCTGCAGCTATGCCGGTACATTACGTTTATTGATAACCCGTAGTTGCAGATATCTTGACTCACTCGGTAAATTTGGCTTTCGGGCCTAAATTGAGTTAAAAAGTAAATGTCGGATTCGAGTCGGGTTCGGGCTTGTGATTTCGGACTTGGGCCGGATCCGGGCTTTAAAATGAGGCCCGTTTACAGCTCTGATACATCGTTTTATTGGAAATGTCCCGCAAGTTGTCACGTTTTTGTTAAATGGCCCGTAGGTCAAAAGATGTTGAACCACGCTGTAGCAACCCAGTGCTACGTTGCGTTGTTCGGGTTGTCGGAGTGAGGTGTTGCACGTTGCATTGTTAGGTCATAATTCCTTGAGTTAATAGAGCACGCACATCAAATTCAATGCATTTTTGCAGAAAGCGGCAAGTTGTTTGCTAACCAATATCTGTTGCTATAGCTTTTTACACTCTGCATTATGGTTCATTTAGGGACATTAGTTGCGACAAGAAATTCATCCACTCACCTCTACGTTGCAAAACATTGATGCAGACATACTGCAGACTAACGGACTACACTGGCAACACCCCTGAAACTGATTTTTCGCTTTGGAAGCTTCTAAAATCTTTCATCAGTTATAAGTTTTCCATATTGCATTCCTATTTTCACAACTGACTTTCCTTTCAAGACTACCATCAGGCATCTTGTGACAAACGCAGACCAATTTTGCACAGCCCAGCGGTAAGTCGAGAACAGCGCTAGTGAAAGCGACTGCGCTTTTGATAAAGTAATCTGAGTAGGTAAGGCTGGGCAGTTCTCGTTCTTAGACGGGCAAAATAACGGAACAATAGTATCATTACGAAAGAATAGCATTGTTGTTGCTATTCGATAATAGAAGGTCAGAAAAAGTCCGGCACGCTGCTGCTTCGATAATAAGCAGCAAGACGGGGCGCATATAAATAAAAGAAGCGAGTGCGACCCTCAACGGTGCCACAGACGTTTGAGGGCAGTTGCCCACTGGTGCCACACCTAATGATTTTTCAGTAGATCTAGTGATTTTTAGACTGGCCTAGTGATCTAGTGATTTTTCAATGCAATCTGGTGAATTTTTGCAAAGTATATGTTTGAAGAAAATCGGTTGTCTTTTTTCTAACTTTTCAGTCCTTTTCACTTTGTAAACAATTATTACGTGAATCGTTGTGTGAAGATTTGCACCAACAGATCGAAGAAGTGTTTCTAATTTGAGTTTCTGATCGTTTTCCCCTTCCCGCGGTTTATTGCTGCAATGTTGACCTTGGCGGTATTTTCATTTTTTGCAGGAACATTGCAGTAGAAATAATCCATCAAATCTTAGGTTGATTGGTCTAAAATACTCCGTGAGTGGTGTCGTTTTCAGCTCTTGAAAATAGCCTGATGGTTGTTGGTATGAAATTTTCCAGGCTTTAGCAGGATCTATTTTAATAAACTTGCAAATGATGCAAAGGTTTTTGGGCATATGAATAAATCACTAAATCAGTGGTTTTTAACCTGTGGGTCGCGACCCCAGGGGTGGTCGTTTGCTATTTTTCTAGGGTCGCGAGCGCTTTTGATAAATTGTTCATAATTACTTATATAACTTATGTTTTGTATATATGAAAACACTTTTTGTTGCAGCCAAAGTAATAGTTTCACCTGGAAAACATTATAGCCTACTTATACATTCAAAATTGTTTTAAGTATGATTATGAACATGACGAAGTTTTGAGTGTGATTATGACCATTACAGTACTGTTGCCTTTGGCAATGCACTAATATCGAATAACTTTGTGACACAAGAATATGCCGTGTTTGTTACTTAGATATCTGATTGCCGTGGCTAAGTTGAGAATTTCTAGTTTTCAGTGAGTTGTGCTGTGGATTTGTGTACGGCACGGGTCTCTCTCACTGATGCTGCCATGTGCATGAATTTAATAAATGAGTCTTTGTTCAACATAGTGATATCGTACGTTATTGTTTAGTCATTATGATTTTCTTTTTTGCAAACACAACTGCATTTCATATGGCTAACTGGAAATTTTAGGAAGGGGGTCGTTAGGTTAAATTGGGTTGCAAAATGGGTCGATGCATGAAAAGGTTGAAAACCACTGCACTAAATCATTTCAAGCAAAACTGCGAACTTCGACGCAAATATTTTAAATATAGTGAATTTTTTTGAGATCTAGTGAATTTTTTTGTGAATCTAGTGGTTTTTGCAGAGAAGCCTGTGGCAGCACTGCAGTTGTGCCAACGTTTTCCCCTGGATCCTCCACTGGGTTGAAATATCCCAAAGCTGCTCTCTCCCACTAATGTCAATTTTACAGGCGACTCAGTTATTGGATCACTCATAATATTTTCAAAACTTTTAGAACAAGTTTTGCGTCCCCATGTTCGAATCTAAGGTCTTTTGGAAGTAAATGTGCTGTATTGAAGAAAGTAGCCTATTTGCTGCATTGCTGGGACTTTTCGGCGCCCATCAACAGTGATTCCTGGCCCGTGGCATTGTGCCCCGCTTTCCTCCACATCGTTACGCCCCTGCTTACAGAAGTAGTTGCGTAAAAAACTGCTGGGTTGAAAAAAACACAACTGTAGTTCCGTGAAAACTGATGAGTGTGCAAAAAGAACTTGAAAAATTAGCGGGAGTACCGCACTTCTGGACATAATTGCCGGCGTGCCATGCACGCGCGCACACCCTTACTCGGCACCTACGGTCAGAGAACTATAGCAGCAGTAGTAGTGTATTAGATTTTTATGACGAAACAACGGTTCATACAATCAGTCAATAGATCATGCAGAAATGCGTAGAATATTAGGCGGAAGCTATAGCATATGTAAGAGCACATGATTCTACATAAGCAACAACATTTATTGGTTCGTTTTTACAAAGGACTAGTGAAAGACCATGAGGTCATCCAGTGACTAGACTAAGTTAGTCCACCAACCCTGCAATACAGCTTTCATTACATCATTAGCCATGCGAAAAGAAAAAAAGAAAAGACAAGGTGATAAAAGCAAACACACAAATGATAGGCCTATTTACAGATCAGTGCATGCCTATGCAGAGGCGTAACGAGGGGTCAAGGGAGCACAATTCCCCGGGCGCCGAATCACTGCGGGGGGCTCCGAAAAGTCCCAACAATGTCACCAGTACTTTCGTCAGTACAGTACATGTGTTTCCAAAAACCTTAGGTTCGAATATCCCGGCGCCTAACTTGCTTCTTGCCCCGGGTGCTATCTAATCTTGGTAACCTTGGTACGCCCCTGTGCCTATGTGCACACATTTGGCATGTTGATGCACTTAATTTCACAGGTGTGGAGTGAACAAAACACTGAAATTAATTTAGATTTATTTGAGAATGCAAGTGACAGTAGGAGACATTAAAACACGTTAGAAATATATCAAATGACAGGCAGATGAAGAAAACTACCCTACATTATAAATGGAGAATTTACAGTGCCTTTTAGGTACCTAGAAAAACAAAATGGAAGAAATACATTTCAAGAAATCATAAAGAATGCTCAACACAAGATGAGCTAAATGAATTCCATTGTTACTATGCACCACTCAGCCGAGAGAGTAGATAGCCTTTGTACAGTTTTTTAAGTCAAGATGAGATCGAAACTTGATATGGTCAGGTGTTTCTGACCACATCTTGGGTCTAATGAATCTGAAGGAGCATTATTGCTCTTGAGAAGAGTTTACCCTGGATAAGAAAAATGTTTTTGAAGTTGCAAGTCTAGTAGGTTATTACGAACTGTCTGAATAGATTTAATGTAAAATTGTTTAAATTAGGTTTGAAACCTGCGGCACGGGCTTCACATCATGAAAGTCTGTTGCAATAAAAAATTAGCTTCACGCAAAAGCTCTACCGAACTTGTGAGATTCATCAGACACAATGTACCATCGATTGTCGAATAGTACAATATGGTATTTGCCACAAGTCTGTTCGGCTAAGATGGACTGCAGTCCTCCACAACTAAAATGTATGCAAAGAGCTACGTTTGATTTTCCCATGTATAAAAATCTTTTGCAGTTGACGTACCCATCTTTGCAAAATATATAAAACCTCATCTACGATAATCTCTTGAATACCTAAAGACATACTGAGGCAAACTCAGCTATGCAAGGTTTAGCTCAGCCACGGGATAGTGTTGGAGTGGTATTTGGTTGTTGTCACAAAAGAACACCGTGAGACAAGGGCGCAGGCAAGAGGAGGTTTTGGGGTTAAAAATCCCCCTTGAACTTGATATTTTACAAAAACTTTATTACCTGCGCAAAGGAGATTGTTTTCGCAATTTTCGCATACTTGTTGCTTGTTAATTTGTCAACTTAATGTAAATACCGCGGAATGAATTTGCATGCAAATTTCAATGAACACTGTAAATGGGTCAAAAAGTAATAATTTGGTTTTGGTGGGAATCTGGGTTATCGTCTGCATTCAGGAACCATCTCACTACTTTTTGCAGACCTTTCGCCCACTACGCATGTTTAAGATTGTGTACCGCGATAGTTCACTTCATCCAAAACAATTGTCTTTATATTGTCTGCTATGGCTGAACAGTTCAAACTTCGCCAAAACGTTCGTTTGGAAAACATGAATATGACGTCACAAACAACGCACACCAAATACAGATGACACCATACGCCACTGAATGAAACCCACCCATGAAAATTTTCTGCGTACGACACTGCCGTGAGACACTGCGTGACGTATGTCGTGTCTTTTTTCAACGGAGTCACGCAATTGGCGCAGGTCCCCGAACAATGTTCGCACAGCGAATAAATAAATAATTTAAAACGTGATTTGTTGACCAAAGCGTGATTTGTTGACCAAAGCGACCCTGTTTCCATTATAGCAGAGCTTGGCTTTTCCGTAAAAATCTTAGCGCCGTGGCTTTGAAAAGGTCATACCGCTGGATATAAACAAGAGATTATTTGGAGTGCAGGCCACTGCTTCTCAACATGTAAAGCACTTTGATGGCTAGAAGGCAATAGCCACTACAAGAAGTGAAAGGCATGCACGTTAGCAATCAAGCTTTTACAGTAAGTACCCAATGACCACGCTTCTAGTCATAAATTGCTATTGCTTCCATGTAACACAATTTGAATTTGGTTCTCATTTCTCTAAAAAAATTATGTTTGCAACTTTCGACTTGGCAAGCTAAATTTTTAGTTTGTTTGGCACACATTATGAAATGCACGGCTTGACCATTTGTGCTGGTCAATAATGCTCATAAAATTTAAGCTGATTCAGTATAGCAGCCTAGTGTAGTTGCAGTCAGGCCCGGAGACGTGGGGTGGGGTATTCGGGGGAAGTTCCCCCAATTGTGCGGGGTGGAGTAATTCGGGGGAAGTCCCCCAAAAATATTCTTTTGTCGCCCCACCCAGAAAAAATTTTCTTAATATAATAAAAATATTAAAAACAAATTTCTTGCCCCCCTAAAAAACCTGACTAGGGGCATGGTTACAGTTTCTTGTAAAATTTTTCTGTAGTTCATCGATGCAAACAATTTAAGTGGTTTTAACCAGGGAATGGTAGGTTTAATGAACCTGCTCCGTGAATATTATTGCTGAGCAAGAAGACGCGTTTTTAAAAATAATAAACGGATGTTTGCAGAAAAGAGGTGTTTTGATATCACCAAAGAGTGGCGAAGATGCATCTAAAAAAGTGTTAATTTCATTTGGTTTGAACAAATCACGGAGGCCTACAGAGAAGTAGCAAAGTTGTTAGCTTTTTTTACAGAATCTAAACTACTGCTTGTTTTAAACCTTTTCATGCAAAGCTCTACTATCTTTATTATTAATGGTGTTATAAATTGATTGATAAGCATTTGCTAAATTTCTCAATGGAAATGGGAAAACTCTCAGCATATATGCTCCATTTTGTTTAAACCCAAAGTGATGAGAAGATGACAGCTGGTGTCTTTGACAAGTTTCGGATACTGAAGATTTTGGGCGGAAAGCAGGTGGTCAACACAATGATGCTTGTATGAATTTTCGCATGGAGTACACGTTCTGAAGTTTCTGGAGTGTCCAAACGTTTTCACCACAATGTAAAGTTTCCAAACTTCATTATTTTGTTGAGCAGTTTCTCTTTTTCAACTGAAATCATGTTTATTTTAACGACGACGAGTGGCAGGCCGGAGCCTGAATATACTCTTCGTCGCGAAATGTCGAGCGAACCATTTCACGACGAACAGTTAACGAAAGTCCATCTACACTCTACAGCCACAAGATACTGATTACAGCTTGAACATCAAAATTTACGACTTTGGATGACAGGTTGACAAACCTGCGGAAATCTTCAACAACTTCAGTGAAATAGAGGTTGAGCACTTTCTCATCGTTCGCTGCATGTGCCCTATTGCCATCAAGATCACAGGGGTTTTCACATGATACTCATAATCGGCTCTTGAAAAGAACACCCTTAATACACTGCATTCCAGGAGGTCATAAAAATATGTTTTGTTTTAGATTTTATTTTCTGCATTTCATTTTGTGCTTTTGAATCAAATACTAATTGACTGATGTTTAGGAAATAGGTCGCAGAAACTATGTATTTACGAAACCAACCCAAATTTTTAGTATCTCATCTAGCCTACTGTGTATTCAAATTTGCTGATATTGTGAATCAGGGTTCAGATTCCCACAACTCTAAACTCTTGTTGCTATTGCTACAGAAATTTTCGACACGAATATCCCAAATTTCAAACCAGAACATTGTAATATTGTTCTGGTGTGTTACAAGCAACTCCTTCCAAAGCGTTTTACTGAAGATCCTTCACTTTACGTTTCGAGTTAAATTAACAGAAAACAAAATATGCACAGCAAAAGAGACTACTTATATTCATCAGCACCGTTTGTCAATTTCTCTGGTTTCTTAGCTTTAAGTAGAGGCAAACGCTGCTAAGCTAAGGGTGGACAACACTTATTTATTTATCCAAGCTGGCAACACCACGCGAGGCATAATAGGCGGCATTCACGCGAATGCAGAAACCGCATGTATTAACGTTGTTGGTTACCTAACTAAAAGACCATGAGTCAGTTCTACTATATATGAGTGTTCCTTATTCGCGGACATTCTTAAAATCCAGGACGCTGTCTACTACGGCTTTAAATATTGGACGGCGTTTCTCAATGTGCTAAGATTAGACATAAAACTTTTTCACTGCGGCAGAACAACGTTGAAGAAATGTACAATTCTACACCGAAGGTCGTAATTTTGTTATAAACACTTTCGACCGACCTACGTTTCATGCGAAGAAGTTCAAAAATGTATTTTTGCCTCTAAGGCCCAGGGTGATAGAGAACTAAACAGATATGAGTGTATACAGCGCAGGCGTGCATGTGGAATGATGGAGAGAAACGAAGTCAGTCCGTAGCAACACGTAATCATTGTTTTTGCTGACAATAAAAGATTGCAAGCTACCACCTCCTATTGGCGAATCGGTTACACTTCGAGTAAACATGCTGGAACCATATAAAAGAACACTAACCAAAAGTGAAAGGGAATGATCGAGTTTGTGGTATGTAGCGATAGACTTAGAGTGACTGCCATTGATTAAGAAATAATTTTGGATGTAATTCCAAGAACAGTTTTATAGTTCACCGGTAGTTGCACATTCGGTTGGATTAGGTCAAAAGCTTTTCATCAGTTTAGTGTTAGATGTTTGGTTTCGTGGCCTTCGCAGGCTGAAAATATCAACTAGTTTCAGTAGAATTTTAGCATTATTACGATTATAAAAATTATTACAAGCTAGCGTAAGTCTACTGCGAGAAGTGGATCAATTTCTCGCAAAATAACATTTCTCGCAAAATAACAAAATAACTTAAATCCAAAAATAACAGGATTTTTGTACCCTATAAAGTATAAATTCTACAATGGAAAGATTTTATAGCTTGGATTTCAAAACTTCGTGCTCTTCTCTTCAAATAATTAAATTGTTACATCTAGACAAAACTTCGGTTTCATTACGTTTCATGTCAAATTAAGCATTAACGGTCAATTCGAAACATCGCTCTGCACTCATTACCCTTATAATGCGTCTTAAGCAATCAATTACCGTTCCACAAATACAAGAACGGAATTCCAAATTCGTTTGTGACTAGATCGTTGATGGTGCTGTGTTATTTTCTCACATTGATACTTTCTAAGAATTAAAGAATTAAGTTGAAAACTTTGCAGCTGTAATAGCAGCAAAAATTGCATTTGATTCAAAAATACCAAAGGATAAAACTGTCCCCTCAAAAAATGTTTATGACAAAAACTAAAATAATTTCAGGTCCCATACATCAGACATGTCGTTGATCTTTTTTTGTGTTTCGTTTGACAGACAACATTTTTCGTCATTTTAAAGCGAGTTATTTACGGATTACCTAACGAAAAAAATGTTAAGTGTTATCCTCAAGGAAAGGTTTAACGGAGTTTCTTAGAGTTTCTTAACTTATCAAAGCTTCTTTTTGCCATCGAAACATACAATTTTGCCCTTGTCGAGTGCCTGGTGGACAAAATGATTTTACTTTTTTTGTTGAGTCAAGCGATTCCAGAAGACATGCAACAGTTACCTCTAGAAAAAGTAAGTTTTGTAGTTTGAGACTGTGTGTGTTTCAAAATAAAAAAGAAAGACTCTTGCAGTTGCATAAAATAAGCCCTTTACTATTTTTTCTTACTTGTTCACACTCAAAATCATGTTTTTTCAGCAATATACGACCTTCGTTTTCAAACATTTTTGTTTGGATTAAAATGCTATGATCAAAATTGCACTATAGGGTATTGAAGATTTTGCTTACTTTATAAGAAATGATCGATATGAAAAGTGTGAGGAACCCTGGTTTGAATGTTTTCAGTTTAGTTTTCAAAGACGCAAAGCCGTTTTCTCAAGAAAAGACAACTTTTTTCCTTCAAATTCATCACATTTTATAATTACAAAATGCGCCCTCGCAACACTAAATTTCTCTTATCAAGTTTGCAGCGCAAATTAGAACAACTACGTCCTGCTCACTAAGAAATTCACACAGAGCCTTGGATAAATCGTACAAAACTTTGTTTGACTTAAAATGTCAATTTGAATGTCTTTATCCAAGCTTGTAGTTATGCTGTACTGAAGCTGGAAAAACGACAAAAACCGTAAGTGCATCGTTTGCCCTAAAGCATGGAACAAATTACAATTAATGATATTTTGCCGGAAAAGAGCTCACATCACCGATTTGATCAAATGTGAAAAACTTTCACAACCGGTTTTTCCTATTCTGAAGCAACTTTGGACTCTAGTTTATTATTATAATAATAAGCATTACCACCAACATGGCTATGAAAACAAAAGACTTTGAATTTTCTAACAGCTGTCAACGTTTCTTGTATGCTTTAGTCTATTTATTTCATCACGAAGAAACACTGAAAATAAACCTGAGCATCAAGGCCTTGAATGCAAGCATCATTTTATCAGCAGTGCATTGGTAAACACTTACAGAACTTCAGGAAATTTTATGAGATATGTAAAATGATCGATTCATTTCATTTTCAAGACAAAGAAAAGCGAAATCCAAAAAGTCTTGTGCATTTTTATCAACACGTTTGTAAAAAGAAGTAATACGACTTGCGCAATTTTACTTGAAGAACTGATACCCCGGTTAAATGGAAAACTAAGCTCACCGCAATCTTTGCACAAGTAATCGTTCAAGTTTTACTGCAATCATATTTAAATTTCAAATATTGACCAGGTTTCATTCATAGAGTTTTGCTGACAATATAAACAGTTCAAATTTAGGGATTTTATTAAAAATATTGGCTTTTCAAAAGAAGTTTATTCTAATAAGTTGTGTTCGTTTTCATGTTTCTAACACAGCATACCACGACTTCCAAGTTTAACTCTGCTCCAGATGTGTTACTTGTCCTTGAAAAATTCAAGCAATTTTTTGTCAATCTTGCATGAGGCAAAGATTTACTGTTGCAGACATTTTTGTTTGTGACTGTATCAAATTATTGTAATTAGCGTTGTGCATGACGCCCGCATGGCACCTAAACGGTAAAGAGAGGTTCCTGCATCTTCATCTCGCAATGAGAAAGCAGCGCCATTGTTTGTTACTGCCTTTACGTGCAAGTACATGTAAACCCTGCAATGCCAGGAAAAGACCTGTTTGTAACCAGCTGTCTGCTTAATTTTCCAGCGTAAATAAATTGGTCGTAGGAAGCGGTGGACCTTAAAATCCATTTTGAACTTAATTTAGTTAAAATTGCATTAACGACTTCCCAAGATGTTTTCAATTTCGGTCTTATAAAACTAACTACGACGTTACTGACATTCTGATTCACAGTTGAAAAATCAAAATAAATTTTGGTGCAGACTGTATAATACTTGTTCTGCGGGTAGGAAACGTTTCATGACATGCTGCTGATTTGAGTTGTTTTCACCTCAATAAAGCATGTCTTGTTTCAGTGGCTTGCCTGGTCCTCTTGTTTGAAAGGCATAACGAATCAAAGAATTTGAAAGCTTTCAATCTGTTGTTTTTCATTTAGAGTTTAATGAAATTATTTCCACGAAAGCAAAACAAGTACAGAATCCTACAAATCTGACTCTAGCAATCATAACCATTGTGCAGAACTTTATCTAACATGAGCACAAATACGTTCTCCAAAACTGTCCCTACACATAGCTCAGTGGTAGAGTGCCCGCCTCTCAATTGGAAGGCTTGATGGTCGTTCCACGGAGGGAATCGTCGTAGCGCTATTTGGGCAAGCGCGTTCACCTCAACCGCCCCCAGCAAATTTCATGCTTCAGCCTGCCGCCAATTGCCGTCACCAGAAAGATGGGTTTCGCACAAACCAATCTACTGAATTAGTAATTGCTGCCATTTATGACGACATGATTTGCACTAAAGGTAACAATCTAATACCATGTATATTGTTCCTAGACTTGAGCAAGGTTTTGATTGTGTCGATCTTGAATATGCTACTTCAAAAGTTGTTTTACTATGGAGTAAGAGTGTCCCTAAGACGTCTTCTTTCGTACTTCAACAACTTCCTATAACCAGGGGCGGATCCAGCCAGTAAGGTTAGTTGGGAGCGATTTCAGTAATATTTGGTTGTCAAGTCTCATTACGGGTTAACTATTGTAAGAGAGATGAAGTATACCTCACAACACTACTGTGACAAAACAATGGACGTCAAAATGGCCTTATATCGCGAATGTTGTTTTCCGAATTGTGCAAAATCATGGTGAATAAAGTTCCTTTGTAAGTTTTGGGGGGGATCTCCCCAATCGTCCCCCAGGCCCCTGCCTGTAACATGTGGTGTCCCTCAGAGATCTGTCCTTGGAACTTCACTATTTCTTATATTTTTTAAGGATATTGTAAAAGCCCCCAAATTCCATACTTTTTCACATGCTGATGATATCAATCTTCATACTTCAAGAAAAAACTACAAAATTTACAAAAGCTTGTGAAAGATGAATTTTAAAAATTTACTACTGACTTCGTGCTCACAAATTCTTTATAAATTATTCCAAAAGTCATTTCATCTTCATAAATAACTCTGACAGTAAATATTTTTCTGTTTTCATTAATAAATCAACCAATATCAAAACAAAGTAACTGAAAATATCTCGGAATTATACTTTATGATAAATGTACTTCGAAGCCTCAAATAGAAAATTTGATACCATGACTTTGTACGTCATGTTGAATTTTGTTCAAATTAAAACTACGCCAACATTTCGGTTGGTCAAATCTGTCTATTATGTTCTTTTTGATTCTTATCAAAATTACTGAATACTTACTTGGGGAAGAGCCAATAAAACTATTTTACTTCCTCTAACTAGCATGTAGCATTGATTTATACCGACAACAGGGCTGGCTGAGTAGTTGACCTATTCGCCAAACATTTGTTTCTTAGGTATGCAGTTCACACCAGTTTGCAGAATTCCTATTTCCACAAGTGTGTTTGTTTCATCTTTACCTTTATTTTTAGCAACATGCAATAAATTTCTGCCTTTTGGTGTTTTGCTCTTTTCATTGCCCTTCTGAGTTCTTTGGCTGACTCGTGTGTGTCAAGTGGTCTGGTGTTTTGGGAGGACACCAAAAGGTTGGAAAATTGGGGTGATCCCCATAGACAAGAAGGGAGACAGGAGAGAATGCACTAACTGCCGGGACATCCTGCTCCTTAGCTTCAATGAAAAAGTGTATACCAAGTGCCTTGAATAAAGATGCAGCGAAATAAATAAAGCAAAACTGGACGATATCCAGGGCGGTTTTCGTCCTGGCCGTGGCACTGCAGACAAAATTTTTACTGTCAATCAAATTTTCGAGAAATGTGATGCCTTGGAACTGTGCCAACGGCGTCTGGTCCCATCTTGGTGTAGAGCCAGCAGAACTACCTGCGATTGCTGTTGATCGTGAGGTATTTCCAGTCCTCCTAGGGCTACTGCCCGCGCGACCCTCCCCAGAGGAAAAGCGGTATGAAATGAATGAATTGCCTTGTTGTTACTTATTGGTCTGAGTCACAAAAATAAATGACAAACATACCTACCTACCTAGAAATTCTTTAAAAAAGGGTTTTTACTCATACGTTACAAATAATTAGGTGCCGTTTTTATTTATCCGTGTTGAAAGTTTGTAGCTGATAATTTTGAACCACTGATCGAAAGCCTCTCGTGGTTTATTTTTCGATGGACTTGAAGTGTATCTCACAAAGGCAACTTAATGTTCCTTTCAGCACGCATCCAAATCGTCAAACTGATTACCGTCCGGTGAAACCTGTTTAATTTGTTATTGAATATTTCCATGCTCAGCTCAGTTTGCTGAATTCACCTTCAAGATCACCGCTTCAGCTCAGTGAAAAACTAGCACTGACGACAAATAATCTTCGTCTTAAAATTTTCCTATCCTTGCAATTTCTACATACGATATTTTTGCGAACTAAGCCACGAATTTGTCTTAGCTTAATTCTTTAAGGATGACGCTAAAATGTTTATTTTTAAATCTGAAAAAGGTACACTTTTAGGAAATCCTTCCTCAGCAACCACAACACACAGACTTTCATCTACAAAAAGTCGATTAGCAACTATAAAGCAAGGTTGCGGAGTCGGAGTCGTAAGGAGTCGGAGGTTATTGGGTGGAGTTGGAGTCGGATTCCTAACAACACTGGGAGTCGGAGTCGGATTGCTTTTTCCGACTCCGACCCCGGATGCCCAGTTGGATCATTTTGTACATCACACTCTTAAATTGGGAATTCCTGTTGAAATTGTACAACTTCTTTTGAAACTTTTGTTGAATCAGAGATTTATTGCTGTGTACCACGATTTCCTTTGATTTTAACAGCCAAATTGCATTCTCTTTATGTTAATGGGTTGGAGTGGGGAATCGAAGTCGGAAATTTTGGAAACTCGGAGCCGGAGTTGGGAGTCGGAGTCGAAAATTTTGCAAAGTCGGAGTAGGATATTTTACCTCCGACTCCGCAACCCTGCTATAAAGTGTAGGAATTTTTCAGAATTTTCTTTTCAGTTGTTACAAAGCAGTTTTGCATCATGCTTAGTATTTCCTTGTAACAAACATTTTATTTATACGCAAACGTTAACGAAAATCCTTTTTACCTTGTTAAAAATTTGGCTCACAAACATCTTTTTATATAAAAACAAATCCCAAAAATATGAACAGCTCTATATATTGAGAACAGGTTAATAAAATTATTGGAAAAAAACGTTTCCATGAAATCATGGGTGGTGACTGCAAATTATCATGGAAACCTGAATAGAAATTTTTTTTTGCAAACAGTGCTTAGAAACGTATTTACCTTTTTTTCTGCTCAATGACAAGAATAAACTATGTTAAGATGGAAATAAACCGCAGCAATAGGTCGGTCTGCTTTTTCAAAATATTTCCACAACGACACAGCTGCAGCGGCCTATTTTATCTATGTTAGTAAAGTTTTAGGAAGCGGATGAAGCCATTGGGAAACGGATGTTGTGTTTGTAAATAAACCGCCCGCAATGGTCTTCCTTGTATAAAAAAAATCACTTTTGTTTACGAATTGCGATACCTTCAGGCGATTTTGAAGTTTACTCATAACTTGATATCTGTACTTGAGGAAAACACTTGCAACAGCAACGCGCTTGATACTGATTATTTTCCATGTGTCAGCCCTGTTGCATGGCTCGTCAGGTAGTGTTTTTATACATTGCAATTCCCAGGTGAAGTCTGATTTCCCCAGGGCGGATTTGAATGCCCGGTGCATTTCGTTTAATTGCAGTGTGATGCCACTGGTTCAATACTTGCTATTTCCGTCTTTCGTACAGTTATCTCGATTTCCGGCCGAAAAGACCAAGCTCAGTGTTTCTTCAGGAACCGGTACCGGTTATCGATTGCATCTAATGCACACATCACAATTCACCAAACTGAGTTGTGCGTGATTTCTTGAGCTACAAAAAGGCCGCTGTCTTTCAACGGTGAAAACTTTTCCCGTTTCATACGTCGCTTTCGCAGTATAAAGCTGCCTAAGAAAGCAAGACCAGTAGTCGAAGTCATTTAATAAATTTCAAAAAAGTACTGGCATTGATGTGGAGGAAGTTAGAAGCGTAAGGGAATAGAACTTGATTCTTGATTATCTTGCTGTCCCCACAGACATAGCAGGCAAAGTCTATCATTACATGGTTTCAAATTTAATCACAAAAGTCACGGTTGCTCACATCTGTCAATGATTTCCTCCTCTGCGATATTTCACCAGGAAAGGTGTGTCGTTTTGGTTAATTTTCAACAACAATTTTAACCAACGTTCTGTTAATATGAGTTATTCGGTCCGTTAAAAAGCTTTAATGATTTTTCTCAATTTGCTGAAAACTTGGTTGTTTTGAAATCGAAATAGGTAAGAAAAATTGTTGCAGAAAGTGCGATTTTAAAGCAACTTATTACTTTTAAATCTATCAAAACAAAATTGTAGGTATGCTTCGGGTACAAATATTGTATTGTCTAAGTACGAAGAAACCAGAAGATTGCGCTAACTGTAATGTTATTTCCATTCACAAAGCTCATAGCACGTCTGTCAATCATATACAGTATTGACATTTTATTGAAATATAACTCGTTCCACTTCCAGCGTTGTTTTGCTAATACTGACAATATCCTCAATTCCGCATCGAAGCAAGGCAATAACATTTCCCCGAAAAAGTGCTTGAAGAAAACGTTGGAACTCATTTTTGCAGTTTTGTTAAAGTTTGCGCATTTCATTCTATCAAAAACGCACCATTTAGCCAGAATCTGGCTTAGTGAGTGACAAAAATCCTAGACAGCAACTTGAACAACATATTTGCGACTGATAGCCTGCATGTTACGAAAAAACTAACGCAACTAGAAATAGAAACTGTGCCAAGCACTTGACCTGCCAATAGTGAAACCATAGAAAGCGTCATGATTCGTTTTTAAAACAAACGCTACGCAGACGTACACATCAAACTGTCGATTTAATCAGAAACTAATAAAACGTTTTTATTGAGAACAGCGGAGCCCACAAAGTCAGCTTCCATAGTCTTATGTCATTGATCAGCGTACAAGTAAAATCACAACATAAGTTTTTGAATGATGCACATAAACCATAAATGAACTAACCTGATCTCGATGAAATGATATGGAAGATGCATCTGACATGTTTCTTCCGTGTTGAGAAGGTGTGTTTCCCGCCGCCACAGAAATCATTATTCTGTTGCAGTTTAACGCGACTAGCAATTATAAGAATCTAGTCTACCTTCAAACACCAACAGAATGAAGTATCCTTTTCGAAAAAAAAAACGAAACAAAACGGACTGCTCAAAAAACATGTTCTGACACATTTTCCTGCAAAGAGATAGGAGCGAGAAAGTTGTATCTGAGATGAAACACTTAGCCATGAATCGCAGTAAAAGACCATGGGCTTCCGCATGGTTTACCATGAATTATGCAGCAAGGCCATCGACCTCATATTTTGGGATTTGCGGACTTTCGTCACTACCTGATATTTCAAGAAAATAACATTTTAATTGTTGGTGCTCCAGTACGGACTACCGAAAACCTTAATCTTTGATGCATACATGTAATAGGTGTTTTATTTGCCATTGTGCTACTGCAATGCAGGTGGCGAAAAGTTTGAAATTTTATACAATTATTAAAAAATGCTGCATAGCACCAACAAACACAAACTCGTGGCTGAAAAGTGACGTCAAATTTTATCTCAATCTCCCTAACGCGCGGCAGGAAGTTGATCAGAAGCAACTTTGGGAGAGCTTTGGTGCATTTTGCGAATGCCACTTTTTTCCATGCACTCTACTTACTTTTTTCCGCTATAACGGGAAAGCATAAATATCTATAACATCAAGCGGTGCTTTAACGTTACATTAAAATAATCTATCTACTCTTGCAATTTCCTCTCTGAGCGGTGGAAATGTAAAAAGTAACAATTTCTGATTTAGTGTATCCTTGGGTTCGTCAAAAACAAAATTTTACGTGTTCCGGGAAAAAAAAGATCAAGTTTGTCTGTTGTGAAATCCTAACCAACGTGACTCTTCTTGCAAGCTTTGTATGATAAAACTGCTTTACTTGGTTTACTAGCATCAGTTTTCGAAAAAAGTGTAATTTGCGCTTGAATATTGACCACAATACAGTCAGGAAGCTGATGCATGTCTTTACAGACTCTGTGCAACAGTCAGGACAGGGGCGGATCCAGCCACTAAGTTTAAGGGGGGCGATTTCAGTAATATTTGGCAGTCAAGTCTCATTACGAGCCCACAACTGCAAGAGATATGAACTATGCTTCACAACACGGCTGTGACAAAACATGGATGTCAAAATGGCCTTATATCGCGAATGCTGTTTTCCGAATTGTACAAAATCATATTGAAAAAAGTTACTTTCGTAGGTTTTATGGGGTGCGATCGCCCCAACACCCCCCCCCCTCTTGGATCCGCCTCTGAGTCAAGGCAAATTTTTGACTGCCGTGCTCTTCCTGAGATCAAATTAGTCCCTCATCCAGCAAATATCACCAGGTGAATGTTCATAGTACGGCGAATGATTTCACTTTGCGTAATGCGATTTTTTAGTTATATACAACTTACAAATGAAAATAACAAAAGCCTTATAATTTCTGCAGTAGCGTATCTGATGAAACGTTTGCTTGGAAGCAGCATTTCGCTCAACAGTGTCCGACCACTAACACCTTGGAGTTATTTCAACAACTGTTACAGACTTACTTGGATAATATTAAATAGTCTACTGAATGTTGCTTCTGGCCAATAAATTAGCTTGTTGCAGGCAATGAGCTAGGAACAGTTGTTACAACATTTGTCAAAAATATATCTTTTGCAAGCACTATAAGCAAATGTTTTTAAAAATTTTTTAGTCTATATAAAAATATTTTTATTTCGATTTCTGTGTTACATAAAATTATTCCAGAATCAAGGTAAACACAACGTATGTCCGCTGACCTTATCCTTAACTTAGCTGCATGACAGAAAACTATGTTCTGCGAAGTCCCCACATCACTGCTGTTTAACTTTTCTTGTGGAGAAATTTCATTTCAGGGAACAACATCACGGAAACCATGGAAACAGTAGAACCAAAAGTCTGAAAGCTACGTGGAAGTTAAAAGCCATAGGCCAACAATTCACGCGAAGCAACGAAATTACAGCACTGCACTAACGTCAGTGAAAATCTAATAACGGAGTTGACGGTGCAATGCATGCAACATGTGCTCTTCATTCATTTTCAGGAAATGTCCTAGCCGGTAAGGTCATCGATTATGGAAACTTCATCTCATTTTTGAATCGTATTATGATTACGCAAATGAATCCACTAACTGCAAGCTACTGCCTAAAGTATTCTCGGAGGACAACGCAGCAGTTGAAAGCTCCGACTCTCATTTTATCTTCATGAACAAGCATTGATTTGCAATTTAAGAACTCTCAGAAGATCTCAACCATCTCCAATCTTAATTGAAAGCTTAATGTAAAACGCTTCAAAATGTAGCCAGATGCAATTTGTATTTTCTTCGTTCTGTTGTATCCACCACCAATTACGTGTAACAGTTGTCTGCAAAATGGGAACTTTCATTTCACCATTGTTTTGTGCTGCTGTCATGCATTTCAGCAAATATATAATCTTATTAATCAGTTTCTGAAGCGTTTCTAATAGATTTTCTGAAGAAATTGAATCAAGGGTTAACTTTTCTAAGATGTTAAAAACAGGAAACAACATCAAGTCAAGTGCATTATTTAAAACTATGGTATCTGATGGCTTTCTTTGCAATCTGCATTCCTTAAAGTGGCTTTTTACTTTTTCCTACATCAAACCAAGATCTTTCTTGTTTGTATTCTTAGATTGTCTATTGTTGTAGAGTACGTCAGGTTCATATCTTTGATATATCCTGCAACCAACATCTGAGTATATTATTATAAAACTCTTCAATCACATCCTCTTTCGCCATCCACACTAAAACATAAATCTTGCCTTTAAATGTAAACGACCAATCCGGAAAGCTTTCATTCCAAATAAGTGGCATGTCTAAAGCAAAAAATGCCATACTTTGTAGTTATACCGGTAAATTTCTTCTCCAAAACACAAAACTGCTAAGTGCAACATGCTGATTAAAAACATTATTCTAAAATGCGCTATCAGATGAAAATATAAGCCCAGTGAATGTTTCTGTTTGAAAAAACTCCTTTTACCTAAAGCTCAGCACGATTCTCCGAATGCGACACAGAAAACGCAATATTGGCCCGAAACTCTTTGAATACTCTGCGATAATGGCTTAAGCGCCCGTAAGCTCACAAATTCTGCACAAGCATCGATCAGAATATTGATTTCAACGTCGTCTTGCTTTGATGCGTAGAAATCCAAGTCTGCTCAAATCCTAAGCATGCAACTAACCTACAAGCCACGCATGCAACCACAAGAGACCAAACTAATAAACTGTGAGCTTTATGGATGTGACATCGGTCGCGGAAAGCTTGCCTACCTTTATATTTACTCGTTTGATTTCCAGAACACATTTAAGGTTGAAAGTAAGATTCTCACACAGTTCCTCCATGAGTTTTCACATACTGCTGCCGGCAAACGAAATATCGACCACAGCTACAAGCAAAAGACCTAGTGAAGAGCCGTTTCCGGCTGCACTCTGTCAAAAATTAGACGAAAATCAATTGAAAAATTCTCGGCTTAATTCTATTGGCAAAACCAACCGCCGTTCTGATTAAGGTAGCCCTTGTTTTGTAGATGACGTTTACACGTTCCATTAATGGTTTCCTATTTTTGCGTTCTGCAACTGTTGGAGAATTGTCTCTTGTTATAGGAGAAAATTCCCATCACTTAAATAACATAATTTTTCTGCTGACACTTCAAAATGTGCGTGTCTTGCAAAAAGCGTCTCCTTCTGTCAAAGGTTTTTCGTAATCAACAGAACAAGCTCCAACGCACTAGTTTTTGTAAAGAAAGAGCAAAGAACCATTATGTCTTACGCAATACTGAAACGATGCGCACGAGAGTTGTTGCTCAGATACTGAATGGTCGCGAAATGTCACAAAGATGATTCACTGTTCAACAAAATCTCCCCAACGTTTGTTTGTAAAAATTTTTCACATTCTTTTGTTCATCCATACGTTTTCAAGCCTTCACACCCACAAAAGCGTTTTCTAAAGAAAGGGCCATACGTTAGTCGCTGTTTTGCTCTTTAAAAATTGATATAAACCTCTTATTACTAATACAAAAATTAGCTTCTACGGCAACTTCATTCAAATGTGATCAAGGCTAGGCTCTTGAAACCAATAATGGCATGGCAAAAAATTATCCTGAGCGTGGTGGATTTTGAAAAGTCCGGGATTATCCTGTTATCTTGCCTGCCAACATTTTTTACTTAGTTCCACCTTATTTCTTCTGCATTGCGCCGTTACGCCAAGCAGCAAGTTAAGGCATGCTAACAAATATTTGTGTCTTTCCACCATGCACTTTAAGACGTTTTCAGCAGTACAAAGACCTCCGCATTGCAACAAATGCGTCCAAAACCTGACAAAACCTTTTCCGAGCTCGCAATTGCTTACCATAGTAGCAAATTCATGTGCTACGCCAAAACAAAAAAGTACACGATTGCTGTAGTTTGCAGTGCAATGCCAAATAATCGTTTGTGAATTGTCAAAGCTCTGAAATTATCCCCAAAGATGTAAAATGCATAGGCCCACACTACCGTTCGAAGTAAAAATCAAGCATTTGAGACGTGCTTGGTTTGGGGTTTCAAGAAAGAAGAACTGAACAAACTCTAAAATAAGGTAATTCCAGACGCAAACAAACATTAGTTTCAACAGTTTCTTAACTGTACTTGTTCAATCTTTCCAGAGTCCTTATTACAAACAATACATTTATGAATTTATGGTTTCGAAAATTTGCTAAACTGCTTCATCAGACAGCTTTTTAAAAAACTAAATTGCAAAATATAATTTTACAGTTTTACTAAACGGATCTACCCATTTGACTGGATTCATAAATTGATCTATAAAAATCACACATGAAAAACGGCTTCTTGTTTGATGTGACAAGGAGCACCACAAATTCAAAACTTTTCAAATGTGATTTCAGGTGATGGGAAAAGCAAAATGCAGTTTGCTGTTCAGTTTCAAAAAGGTCAAATATGAAATGAAATCACAGTGAGTTAGCAAATGTTGAATATGGTTCGACTAAGCAGCTTTGATTTGCCCGGTCAAGACAAATTAATTGTTATTTTTAACATTAAATTGCCAACTGTTTTTTTCTCTGCTTATGTTGTTTGTTTTCCAGCTTATCCAAAACGTGGTATCTGCACGTTGTTTTCCTAAATGTCCGTGGATATACTAACGAAATTTTTCTGTGAACTTGCACTGATTGGTTTCACAACCGCGTCCTGACATACCACAAAAATTAAACGTGGGTTTTAAGATAGATTTACCAAATTGCCTAGGAGTGGTAAATCAGTGAAAAACCATCGAAGATTTCTAAAGATGACATGAAAACCACACTATGAACATAGTTTGGAACAACACAAGTTGAATTCATTTTTTGCGTTCGGTAAAAGATCTGTGGGGTCAGGCTGTACTTGTGTTAGGTGCACATTTTTTCTAATTCTAAATCTGCTCTTCCGCCTTTGCAGTTGAAATTCCGCATATTTTTCGTTGCTTCTGTTGATCAACACTTGAAACTTCTTCAAAATCTTTGATAAAACAACTATTTCATCCACGTTATGCTGCTTTCAAAATAAAACTGCGCAGACTATAGAAACCATTTTTTTTTTTAATTCTGCGTTTCAGTTTTTATCAAATGGATGGAAAGCGATGTTTAAAGCGGAAGATCCAGACGATAGAAAACGGCAAGGTGGTATCCAGGGTTGCGGAGTCGAACGTAAAATATCTGACTTCGACCTTTCCAAAATTTCCGACTCCGACTTTCCAAAATTTCTGACTCCGACTCCGGCCTTTCAAAAATTTCCGACTCCGACTCCCCACTCCGACTCCTTAACATAAAGGGAATGAAATTTGGCTGTTAAAATCAATGGAAATCGTGGAGCACAGCAAGAAATCTCTGTTTCAACAAAAGTTTCAAAATAAATTGTACAATTTCAACAGGAATTCCCAATTTAAGAGTGTGGTGTAAAAAGTGATCCAATTGGACTTCCGGAGTCGGAGTCGGACAAAAATATCCGACTCCGACTCCCAGTGTTGCTAGGAATCCGACTCCCACTCCCCCAGAAAAACTCCGACTCTTTACGATTCCAACTCCGACTCCGCAACCCTTGTATCGCGCAAACAGTATATCTACTTGCGTGACAATGTGCAATGACCACCTATTTTTAGGCACAAATGACAGTGATTTTTCAGGCCGAAAGATGTACTTGTTACGTCACAAAATTCGTTTTGCGTAGTGTTGTTCTCATTCAACTCATCATAATGTTGTTTCAGTTTCACCAGTAATCTTAATTTTGTTTTTGAAGGAAGCATATCAAATTAAGAAACTCGTGTAATGCCAATATATATTTAGGCTAATACGACACGAATCTGAATGTGCCGAACTTTTGATTTGACAAAAACTCTTTGTTTTTCTAGGATTTATTCATACTTTTCAAGAAAGGGAAATCAACATACAAGAGGAATTCTATCTTTTATTGATGATAAATGTCTTATACTGGTAAGAAAACTTTAATAGCTCCGGGAGTGCATTTCATACGCCGCTTCATAATAGAAGATAAATTTAAACAGCACAAAGAAGAAATGTCAGACCTCTGCAAACACAATGCTACCTCAAGTTCTGTTTTTTGTTTGTTTTTTTGTCAGCAGCATAGTCATAACTAATTAAATCTGCTATTTTACTTTGCGAGATGATCTTACTGGAGAAAGTTCCTTTAGTGTATGATGTCATTTATTAAAAACGTTCTTGATTGAGTAGTAGCCTGCCAAATTAATGGTCTTACTGGATGAAATATTTACAACTAGTTAACAACATTTTTAGTGAAGTTTCAAGGTGAATTATCAACGATTATTGGTTCAGATCTTAGCTGTGATGCCAGAAGTAGAGAAATCTTTCAGCGTTCAATATTTTCCATTCGCTCCAGACTGACTGCCATCGGCCCACAAATCCAGCTCTCTAAAGTGTTATAGCGTACCGTGCTATTATGCAAGTTCAAAGTGATTTTAAACTAGTGCTACAAATGACATTCAATTTTTGTTCATCAAATCATCCGGATTGTTTCGTAGTAAAAAGAACATTTCAAAATTGTTAGTTGTACGCTGGTCATTACACTTAGCTAGTTTATCTTCCGTCCCTTGTAGCAGTCAAATGATACCTCATTGCCACCATTATTCGCGAACGCGTCGTTGCCAACTCAACAACCCTTGTAAACTAGAAGAGGTCTTATTTAAAATCAATAAATAATTCACGACTGTCCTCTTTCTTCCCAACAACAAACAAAACGTCACCTAATCCAGGATCACGTCAATGCTCCAGCTTCATTCTTTAAAACTGTGAAGTTTTTCTATCACAATTTTTGTTTTCAACGAGTAGGCTACTGTACGTATAATACACCGACAAAAAATCGGACACACCAAAAGCCACAATTCAGTCTACATTTGCAATGGACAGATTTTTGATTTACCACAACATTCCAGCTACTGTAAAGGTCGTTAAAAAGAAACACTGTCTTTCACATTCTATAAACTGCGTAAACAGAGTCAAAACTTTTCCAAGTAAGAAAAAATTTAATTCTGAAAAATAAAAATAAATCAATTTTTTCTTCTGCTTGGACGAAGAAACAAGACTCTTCTTATTGCAATATTGTTTTTCTATCGGTTCGTTAACAATATATTTTCAGTTATAAAGGCATTCAGTGTAAGGCCAAATGTTTCGTAGAACTGAATGTTGCACAGCTGCATATGACCATATGAAGAAAGCCGCTCCTTTGTCATAACAACAGAGGAGCTACGGCGAAAAACATGTTGATGCAAAGTCAAAATTGTAAAGCCAGGACACATTTTCAAGAAAAAGCTGTGAAAGACTTTGACCAACACCGTTCCTTGTCCGACCTATAGACCTTCCTTTGTTACGCATGAAAATCAGAGAAGATACGACATACCTGCATTGCTTGTCAGGTCTGCCATACACATTCTTTTCCTCAAAATAAGACTTAAAACATGCTGTAAGTAATGTTATTGGATATGCTTCATTTCATTTAAAAGTCATACCGTTTAATGCTTACTTAAGTATTGCTTCAATTTTGAATAAAAATATCCCTCTTATCTTTCTCTCAAGCAAATATGTACGTCTACAAAGTCTACATCTTATGAACCGGTGAATCCTGAAGAGGCTAAAATCCTTTTTACTACATTCATTCTGTGCAAGCCAAGGCTGTTCTTTACCAATGATAGGTATCTGCGAGTTGAGTGCAGTTTCTAGCAAAATACTCAAGCTTATCTGTTTGTGATATCTAATCTAGGGACACATTTTCTTTATTTGACCTTAAGCACATCTGCTGTTCCTGTCTCCTTACCAAGTAGGAGAATCGTTTCCAAGAGGTTTATCCTACTTGGGAAAGGAGCAGAGGTGAAGGATCCAGGTTGCTTCACTTTAGCAGACACATACATGTGAAGCCAAATACCTTTTTCTTTTTCTGTGCTTCGGAAACCTTAAAACGTGTAAATGGACTTTGGTCCAATCAATGTTCCTGCAACGCAATTAAAACGTTCGATCCTTCTCTCGCTGCAGCAAATGCCACGCGTGACGTCACGCGATACACAAGACGGCTAAATTGCGCGAAGACAACACTGGCGCTTTCTAAGCTTGTCTGCTTTCCATCAAGCAAGCCCCAACAAACGTTATTGGCAAAATTTCGCCGTCCACACTGTAGGACAGAGCGGTTTTTCGTATTGTTGCTTTGCGCATTAATGGTTTTTTGAATAAATAAATTATTTGCCTTGCAGCAAATTTTTGAGTTTCGTGTTTCTTACGTTCGAATCCTCTGATGGGAAACGTTGTTTGTAGTTACTCTTAAGATAAAATTTTTCATTCATGAAGTCCTGTTGGTTAAAGAAATATATTTTTACTTTTTCGATTGTTGCCAGAAAGAGTAAATAAAACACAGGGGTTTCGTTGCCCTGGATATAATATTTCTTGAAATGGAGATAAGCGAGTTACCTGCGTATTATTGCTGTGGACTTAACTCCTTTTTGTCGATTTGCTGAAGCGTCCGAGATATACGAAGTGAAACCCGAGAAATCATCAGGTTAAGAACGGCGATTTTTCAATATTCGTTGGTACAAGAATGAGACAGGTCGATTCGTTACATAAAAATAATTTTTAATCTTTGATTTTAACGCCAAACTCAATGAAAAAGACTAACCGATGACATTGATTCTTGGAGGATCTAATCCCTACGTTAAACTGTTAAACAATGTTTTTTTTATTTAGCGCCTTCTTTGGCAAACTACGTTTATCTGATGGTCGATTTGTATCAGTAGAAAAATTAAAAATTTTTAGGAAAACGACTCATAAACAACACTTTTTCAAAGATGATGAGGAAGACGTTGTTCATTTGTACTGTTGATACAGATGAACTGAGGTGTTGGTTTTGGATACTTTTAATCATTTAATCAAAGTTTTTAGTGGCTGTGCACAATCTAGCACCGCCTCTCATGTTGTTGAGCATCAACTGTCATTACAACACAATATTGTTCGTGCGTATCGTATGCGCGTATCACAACCTGTAAACTTGTGTGTGCATGCGCGTGGCCACGTGACGGTTTTTATCCAACATCTCGTGTTCTTTGCCGAAATCTTGTCCTTATCAGTGGCTCCAAACCTTTGGTCTGCCCAAAGATCCGGGGTTTTCAATGCCTTTCTGTGTTTCTGCATTTTTCTCCCGAAGATCTGGGTTTTCAAGATTTTAGTGCATGCCATTGAAATTGTGACAGGGTATAGGTCATGATTTATTTTCTTTGTTATAATATTTCCTGACAGGTACGCTTGATTTTCTTTGGCTGAGTTTCGTTTTAGCTGGGTTGACTCTTTCTCTGCCACCCCCAGATCGTTGCGGATCTGAGCACCAGTTCCATCGAGTAAGACCGGTTGCGCCCGACACTCCCTGCGAAACTGTGTTGATCATCTGGCAGCTCTTTCCCACGTATGCGCAACACTTTGATCTGAACCTGGTTTGTGATAGAGATAACCTTCCGATTTTTTGGTGCCCTTGAGTCTTTGCAGTGATTTCTTGTTCGTGTTGCAAATACCCAATTGTCGCCAAAATAAACTCAGGTCAACTGTTATTTCATGACAAGTATGATCATTTTACCACACTCTTCCGCAAGTGTAGAAAGGATATTGTCACAAATAAATTGCGTGAAAACCAAAAGCACCAGCTCTTTGAAAGAAGATACAATCAAAAATAGATTACTTCCAGGGCACGCTATCACCAGCAAAAATTAAACATGCGCCAGCTGGGAACCAAAAAAATAATAGCAGATGTTCCCAGATAAAGTGAGTAAGACATACAAAAAATGCTTAAAATTCAAAAACATGAACCTTCCACTCTTTACGGAAGTTAAAATTAGGAAGAATGAATTTCATTTTGTGATTAAAATAGCTTGGGTCCTGTACGTGTGAGCTTCTTCTCTCCTGCTGTTTTGTGCAAATTGTGACATTTGTTTTTTATCTGGAAAAATTTGTTTTCACAATCTATTAACAAAGATATATGTTCACTAGCACTTTTTGTGACTGACTGATGTCTAGGTAGTAGAAAGATTCACTTAATTTTGTGTATCATCCCATCTGGGGTATTCTTCTAAAATTTTAGTTTTGATGATCCTACATAGGATTTTTCAAAAAATATCATTGGCAGTCCTGGTCCTTTTAGTTTTCTGCTCTTTTATACCGCCTTACTGCCGTGCCCTTTCCATTCCCTTTTGTTACCGCGTTACCGCCGTGCTGCTCTGTTGTATTTGACGCAGCCAAAAACGAATAAAACGAGACTGGTTCCTACATCTTCATGGACTCCACATTACTGGTTCTTATAACGCGAAACTCTACATAATTGGTTCCCAGACGGGGATTTGCTGGCCTGATGAATCTCAACCTGTATTCGCTCATCAGCAGCAATCAGCTTGGATCGTTGTCGGTTCCCCCGTGTCTAATTCCTGATTTCTTTCGACGAAGCTACTCCAGGCTCTACTGGCATGTCGTAACTTAGTGGGAAAACTTCTAGAGCTTTTCCGTGATCACGGTGTATGTGGATCACGTTACATAGCTATCATCCTTGCGGCAATTTGCCGTCATTCAACACCATTTACAACTTTGCAGCATCATTGAATCACACGAGGTGTGATTGTTGAACTTTCGTTTGTATGCAGCGTGATAACCGCTGCTCCTGCTGGAATTATCAACATTGTCGATTCAGCCTCATCTATTCCCGTATCGTCTAAAAACTGTCATTTGATTTTGTCGCCTTTTATTTTTTAACTTTAATTTGTTACGGACTGGAGCGCCTCTTTGTGTGTTGTTAGCGAGTGTTTGTCTCTTTGTTTTGCTCTACTTCCTCTGCTGTCCTTTCACCAATTTTGTCCAGTAGTGAGAGCTTTATATTCGGAAATACCCAGCCCAATGTCGACGTAAGAAATATTTTCTAATCGACACGCTGTCACAGCACAGACACCCAGGCCCGTAGCCAGGTTTTAAGGTTTGGAGGGGCAAAAATACATATTTAGAGGGGAAAGATTTATGTTTTTATTATATGCTTAAAACAAAATTTTTCTGGGCACTTTAAATTTAGGGGGGCACAAAAATACAGGGTGTCCATAAAGTCCTGCACACATTAAAAATTTTTATATCGCAAAAACCACATAAGGTAGAAACTTTACATTTTCGACAGTGAATTATACTACCATAAAGTTTGTTTGTTATTTTTTACAGGTT